>ERZ857827.71-NODE-71-length-159504-cov-13.396340_pt1 | contig 159504 bp, 129 predicted proteins | sample MGYA00519761_ERZ857827 | MGnify/ENA primary metagenome ERZ857827 (study PRJEB31778, sample SAMEA3449370) | human gut metagenome | biome: human gut; feature: human-associated habitat; material: faeces | place: United Kingdom | collected 2010/2012 ... | reverse complement strand
CGGACTCAACCCGCGCTTTCAGCGTTACGTTCGACCTGCCGGAAGGCTGGACGGTTAAGCACGAAGAAAGCCCCCGCTCCGATCCGGATTTTATGGATTACTGCAATTCTATGGTTGAGCGCGAAGTTCTCTATGATGAAAACGGCAAGATTGCCGGAGCTGTCGGATTCTATCCGTATTCACCCGATGATTATAAAGAGTACGGTGTAAAATCAGTCTACAGCACAGCGGCTCTCGGACGCATCAAGCTTGTTAACTGGGATAATTTTCATCCCGTTGACGGCGATTCATCGAACTGTGAAAGTGCATATACCTCGTCAATGCACTGGATTTCATCATGGATGGACGAGCGGGAATTCCACCCCTTCAGCTGTCCTGTTGCTGTATCCTACACCACGGATACTCCCGTTTACGTGACTGTCGAACTCTCATATTCTTACGAGGACTCTGCAAGCCTTTCCAAGCACGTTGCCGAGAGCATAAGGTTTGAATAACACTGCTTTCGGTCACTTTTATCGATTGTTAAGGAAACACCCCTGCCGGGCAATACCCGGCGGGGGTGTTTTTCAGAACACAATGTCAGCCGACAGAAGAGGGGCATCCGACTGTTGACATTGAGCCGATTTCCTGAACAGCGACACCTGCATGTGAATCTTTTTGAATAAAAACAGAAAAAGGAAAAAGACCGATGCAAGCATCGGTCTTCGGAATCCGGTCAATCGCAGCGATAAACCTTATTTGGCATCATGCTTTTTAGCAAGCTGAGCCTTTTTACGATTGGCTGCGTTCTTATGGATAACGCCCTTGGTGACAGCTTTGTCTACCTTGCTGACTGCGGCGGTGTATGCTTCTTCAATAGCAGCCTCGTCTTTAGACTCCAAAGCCTTGTCAAACTTTTTGATAGCGGTTTTGACTGCGGAGCTGATCATGCGGTTGCGAAGATTCTGCTCGCGGGATACCTTAACGCGCTTCAGTGCTGACTTAATGTTTGCCAAATCGGTTCACCTCCTTTAAATACTCGAACAAAGTTAATTATATCACCATGTTGCGCAAGATGCAAGCCTTTTTTGCAATATATGGAGGGAAAATCAATATATTATGTGTTGAAAGCATTTTTGTTCATAATCCCGCTTTGCATTGTGCAGAATAATTCAGGACAATTGCCGGCAGGTCGGGTTACTGATAAAGCAGCGAGAGGTTTTCGGCGGCTTAAAATCCCGATTGCGCATAAGGCATTTGATTTCAGTTATATTGGGGGCAAAATGGGAATATATACAGATCTTGCAGCGGAAATGCGGGAACTTAACCCGGATATTGAAGGCATTCGCGAAGAGGAGACGAATGACGGTGAAATAAAGATTAAGCGCATTGAGATATTCAGCGATATTGCGGCGCAGAAACTCGGCAAAGCGCAGGGCAAATACGTCACGCTTGATGCAGAGGCTCTGACGCAGCGTCCGCTTGATTTGTTTGCGCATGTGTCGCAATGCCTGCAGCGCGAGCTTTCAGAGTTAATCCCGCTGCCGGAAACAAAGCTTAAAAGCGGCACTGTGCTTGTTGTCGGCCTCGGCAATCGCGGAGTGACGCCTGATTCCCTCGGCCCGCGTGTTGCAGAGCGGGTTTTTGTAACAAGGCATATCAAGGAGCATATGCCGGAAGCATTTGATTTTGATATTCCGAGTGTGTGCGCAATAGCTCCGGGCGTGTTGGGTGTGACGGGCGTTGAAACGATTGATATTGTGTTCGGCGTTGCGAACAAGGTGAAGCCGGATCTGATAATTGCCGTTGATGCGCTTGCCTCAAGGCGCGCGGCGCGGATAAGCACAACCATACAGCTTTCGGATTCAGGCATAAGCCCGGGTTCCGGGGTCGGCAACACAAGAGCGGATTTGAGCCGCGCAAACCTCGGTGTTCCGGTTATTGCCGTCGGCGTTCCTCTCGTTGTTTATGCGAGTACGATTTCACAGGATACAATAAGTCTCATTGCGGACGAAACGGGGCTTCACGGCGATGAGGAAAGGCTCAGAGAGCTTGCGGAGCAGGTCATTGCAAAGCATATGGGTGATTTTATTGTTACGCCGAAGGATATAGACGTTATCGTTGAGGATATGGCGGGAATAATTGCAAATGCAATAAATTCCGCACTGTTCGGGAACAATCTCGAGCAGGTGCGGAATATGCTTGCGTAACTGATTTAAAAATATCGGCAGGTGCAGCGTCAGACCGACACAGCTCCTGCCGATTCAGTCGGCGTTCGTCAATTCAGTCAATTCTGCTTTTTAAGCGAGTTTATCATATCCTCATCGGGCGTGATCATCAACGTGCGCTGATTTGTATAGATAACCGAACCGGGTTTTGCACCGCTCGGTTTTTTGACATACCTGCGCTTGGTGTAATCCACCGGAACGGCGGATGAACCGCGTGCCTGCGAGTGGTAAGCGGCAAGTGCAGCCGCTTCTTCGAGGGTTTTCGGAGGTATTTCACCTGCGAAACGGATGATCACATGCGAACCGTGAATGTCCTTGGTGTGCAGCCATGTGTCCTCGGGCGCGGATTGTTTGAACGTCAGCCTATCGTTCTGAGTATTATTCTTGCCGACAAATATTTCGATGCCGTCGGAGGAAAGATACTTATGCGGGCGTGACGGGGGGAGCTTTGAACCTTTTGCTCCTTTTCCGTTTTTACTCGGTTTGCCGCGTTCCGCTTTGCGGCGGGAGCTGTCGCGTATAAGACCCTGCTCAACAAGTTCCTGTCGAATTTCGTTCAAATCGGATTCGGAAGCGCAGTTTGAAAGATCGCAGTGCAGCCCGCGGAGATAGCTCAGTTCGGCCACGGCTGTTTCGCGCTGAACAACGGCTGTTTCGCGTGCAACCTTGCCTTTGCGGTATTGCTTATAATACTTTTGTGCATTATCCGCAGGCGAAACGGAGTTGTCAAGCGGAATAACGATGTATTCCGGAGGATCACGATAATAGTCAAGCACCTTTGCATTTTCGGCGCGCGGCGGAAGCGCGTGAAGGTTTGCCGTCAGCAATTCGCCGAAATGCCGAAGTTTCTCAAGTTCCGCTTCGTCGCATATTGCAAGGTTGAATTTCTCGATCTTGCGTTCAAGCCGCTGGACAGCATTGGAAATGACTCGTTCAACGGCCGCCGTTCGCCGCTTAATGCTTTCGTTTTCGGCACGGGAACGGTAGAATTCGTCCGCCGCTGCTCCGAGTGTCGGAAACTCGCGGCAGTCAAGCCCGAATGGGCGGAACGGCAGCAGAATTCGCCCGCCGCTCGGAAGCAACGCAATGCAGGGCACGGTTCGCGCATTAAGAAGGTCACGGTAAAAACCCGCAAGGCAATCGGAAACGGTTTCGATTGCATCCGAATGAACGGGGCGCGATTTTGCTTCGGCGGCGCATCTGTCAAAAAGCAGTGCTGCAATTGACGGCGAAAGTCCGAAAAATGCAGCGGAAAGTGCCTTGTCGGGGCGCGGTGCATCCGAAAGCACGTTCAAAAAATCCTCCGCCGCAGCCTTTGCGGGGTCAAGCTTGTCCTGTGCGGGGGGCGCGGAATACTCAAGCTTCGGCAGAATAAGACGCACGCTGCTCATTGACGGCGAAACTCGGCGAACAGCATCCACAATGCGCCCGTTCCCGTCAACAAGTATGATGTTTGAGTGCTTGCCCATAATTTCGCAATGCAGAAAGAAACGAGTGCAGTCACGCAGCTCATTCAAAGCTTCGAATTCGACAACAACGACCCTGTCCGAATTCGGCTGGCGAATCGAATTTATCCTTGCGTTAAGCAGGTATTTGCGCAGCAGCATCAGAAAAATCGGTGCATCAACAGGCGAGGCGGGTCTTGCTTCCGTCAGTTGAATGCGGCAATTTTCCGGTGAAGCGGAGATAAGCAGCCTTTCGTTTTTTCCGCAGGAATGAACAACAAAAAGCAGCTCATCCTTTTCGGGCTGCTGAATCTTTTCAACTTTTCCGCCGGCAAGGCATTGAATTTCCGCCACGGAGCGGGCGAGAGTGAGTCCATCCATTTTTTACCTTTTATTTACGGAACCGCTTGGTCACGAACGGTTCCGTAAGTCAAATCCTTTATAATGCGTATTATGCCCTCGAAACATGCGCACGTAATGCAGGCATGTTCAGCGAACAGTGTTGCGGAGCGTGCCGAGTCCCGTGATGCGAACCTCAACCGTGTCGCCGCGCTGCATGGAGCCGATGCCCGAAGGCGTACCCGTTGCAATAATATCGCCCGGCAGCAGTGTCATGCATTGAGTGATGTAACAAATCAGCTTGTCGATACCGTGCATCATGGCGGAAACGGGTGAATGCTGAACGATTTTGCCGTTAAGCAGCGTCGTTATCTCCGCGGTTTCGGGGCTGAACTCCGTTTCGATATACGGCCCTGTCGGGCAGAAAGTATCAAAGCCCTTGCCGCGCGTCCATTGGGGATCGGACTTTTGAATGTCGCGTGCAGTGACGTCGTTAAGGCAGGTATAACCGAAAATGTACTCGGCTGAGCTGCCTTTTTGAACGTTATGTGCCCGTTTGCCGATGACAACGGCAAGCTCGCCTTCGTAATCGAGCCTATGGCTGATTTCGGGGTAAATGACGGCCTCTCCGCAGGCAATGACACTTGTTGACGGCTTCAAAAAAAGCAGCGGTTCCGGGGGAAACCCTTCGCCCATTTCATCCGCATGGGCGCGATAATTCTTTCCGACGGCAACAATTTTTGAAGGTTCGCACGGTGCATCGAAAATAACGCTGTCGGCAGCATATTCATCCCCGGTAAAATGCAGCCCGTCATACGGTTCTGCCGAGAGCCTTTTTATGCTCAGTCCGTCAAGTACGCCGTAGAAGGTTTCGGCTTCGGGCTTTAAGCGAAAGCGAACAATTTTCATTTCAAAATTCTCCTGAAGCAATTAATGAGCGGTCAATTAACCAAAGGCGGCAGTTGCCCGCCGCCGATGAATTTCGCTGTTTGTTTTTGTTATGCCGTTTTTCCTTCCGGCTCGGAGGACTTAAGCACAAGAATCGGTTCGGAATGCTTAAGAACGGCATCCTTGGTGATTATGACCTTTGCAACGTCCTCACGGGAAGGAATTTCATACATTACGGGGAGCATGATGTCTTCAAGAATTGCACGCAGTCCTCTTGCGCCCGTGTTGCGGAGGATGGTAAGATGTGCAATTTCTTTAAGTGCATCTTCGTCGAATTCAAGTTCAACATTATCCATTTCGAAAAGGCGCATGTATTGCTTTACAAGCGCATTTTTGGGCTGGGTAAGGATGCTTATCATCGCTTCCTCGGTAAGCTGTTCAAGCGTCACAATTATTGGAACCCTGCCGATGAATTCGGGAATGAGTCCGAACTTAAGCAGATCCTCGGGCAGGATGTCCTTAAGGGTTTCGCCGATATCCTTTTTGATATTGGAGCGAATATCCGCACCGAAGCCCATGTTCTTTTTGCCCGTGCGTTTTTGAATAATGTTTTCAATTCCCGCAAATGCGCCGCCGCAGATGAACAGGATATTTGTTGTGTCGATCTGAATGAACTCCTGATGCGGGTGCTTCCTGCCGCCCTGCGGGGGGACGGAGGCAACGGTGCCTTCAAGAATTTTCAGCAAAGCCTGCTGAACACCCTCGCCCGATACATCGCGTGTAATGGACGGGTTTTCGCTCTTGCGGGCAATTTTATCGATTTCATCGATGTATATAATGCCTTTTTGTGCGCGCTCAACATCATAGTCGCAGGCTTGCAGAAGCTTGAGCAGAATGTTTTCAACATCCTCGCCGACATAACCCGCTTCCGTGAGAGCGGTTGCATCCGCAACGGCAAACGGAACGTCAAGCACCTTTGCAAGCGTTTCCGCAAGCAGGGTTTTGCCGCAGCCGGTCGGTCCGAGCATGACGATATTGCTCTTGCCAAGTTCGGCATCCGTCTTTGTTTCCTTGGCATAAATGCGTTTGTAGTGGTTATATACCGCAACAGCAAGTGCGCGCTTTGCATGATCCTGGCCGATAACGTAATCGTTGAGGGTTTTTACGATGTCAACGGGTTTCGGCAGTTCGTGCGGAGCTTCCGCCGCATCCGTGTCGGCAAGGGCAGGCTCCTCTTCAAGAATTTCCCGGCAGAGCTGAATGCATTCGTTGCAAATGTAAACGCCCGGGCCGGCAAGGATACGATCTACCTCATCGCGGCTTTTTCCGCAAAAAGAGCATTTGATTGTATCGTTGTCACTGTGTTTTGCCATTCTGATTAATATTCTCCTACGAAACGCCTGAAAAACAGGCGTGTTATTTCAGGGGGTATGCTGAATAATCAAATCAGCATTTATTCCGAAAAGCTCCGATTAAACCTTCAGCCACTGCATGAAAGACCGTTTCGTCCGAGCCTGCTTCGGCTTAACGCAAAATCAATATGAGCATTCCGCATTGAACAGCGGCTGCGGCCGCAAAAAATGATTTTATCTCTTGGGCTGAACGATTTCGTCGATAAGCCCGTATGCAAGAGCTTCGTCGGCGGTCATATAGTTGTCGCGCTCGGTGTCAAGTTCAATGCGGGAAACGGGCTGGCCGGTGCGCGCGGCAAGTATAGCATTCAGCTTTTTGCGAATGCGCAGGATCTGTTCGGCATGAATCTTAATATCCGATGCCTGCCCCTGTGCGCCGCCGGAGGGCTGATGTATCATGATTTCACTGTTGGGCAGGGAGCGGCGCTTACCCTTTGCGCCCGCAGCAAGCAGGAATGCGCCCATGGAAGCGGCCATTCCGATGCAGATTGTGGAAACTTCGCAGCGAATATACTGCATGGTATCGTAAATTGCCATGCCGGCGGAAACGCTGCCGCCCGGACTGTTGATGTAAAGATAAATGTCCTTGTCGGGGTCATCCGCTTCAAGGAAGAGCATCTGCGCAATGATGAGGTTGGCGGTGTCGTCATCCACAACGCCGCCCAAAAAGATGATGCGGTCCTTCAGCAGACGGGAATAAATGTCGTATGACCTTTCGCCTTTGTTGGTTTGTTCAACAACGATGGGAATTAAGCTGCTCATGTTGACCTCCGAAATAAAAGTTTTTTGTGCGGTGCACGGGCCGACCGTGTGCGCCGAGTTGAAAGAGTTACTTCGCACGAAACAAGCATTTGCGGCAGATGCGGCAGATGCAAGTATCATGCTCAGGTTTTAAAAGGCTCCCGCAAATGCCCGAAAACTGTCGGTTGAAGTCAACCGACCGATGTTTTCCGTATACCCGGGAGCCGAAAAAGCTGTGTTCCGTCAGCTTCTGCAATGGAATTGAATCATCCGCCGACCGAAGCGGCCGCTTTGTTCCGCGTAAAGGATTTATTCCGCTGCGGGTGCTTCTTCCGCGGGAGCTGCTGCGGGAACAACGGCGTTTGCAACAAGCATTTTGACTGCGGCGTTGTAAAGCGCGGATACGGCATATTTCATGCGGTTGTCCTTAAGTTCGGCATCGATTTTTTCGTCATCCCAATGCTGCTGCTTTGCAGTGTCGCTCATTGCGATAACCTCGCGGAAATCCTCGTCGGTGGGCTCGAGCTTTTCCGCATCGATGATTGCCATCATAACGTACTGGGACTTGAGCTGACGCTGAGCGGCCTGCTCATAATCCTTGCGCATATCTTCAATGGAAAGGTGTGCGTATTCAAGGTAGCTCTTGAGATCTGCGCCGAAGGACTGAAGCTGCTTGTCGAACCTGTCGATCTGCATGTCAACCTCTGCGGAGACGATATCGCCGTGAATTTCAACTTCCGCATTGTCGATGACTTTCTGAAGGATGAGGTCGGTGCGCTCGTTCTTTGCTCTTTCGGCGGCGCGCTTTTCAAGATCGCCGCGAACGTAAGCGGTGTATTCGTCAACGGTGGAGCATTCTGAAATATCCTGAACGAATTCATCATTCAGTTCGGGAACGTTTTCTTCGGTGATTGCGTGAACCTTGACCTTGAAAACAACGGGCTTGCCCGCAAGGTTTTCCGCATGGTAATCCTCGGGGAAGGTGACGTTGATGTCACGCTCGTCGCCGATGTTCATGCCGACCATCTGCTCTTCAAATCCGGGAATGAAGGAGCCGGAGCCGATTTTGAGCTTATAGCCTTCGGCAGTGCCGCCTTCGAACTGTTCATCGCCCATGAATCCCGCAAAATCGAGGGTTACGATATCGCCCTGACGAACGGGACGATCCTCAACGGCTGCTTCGGTTGCCATCTCGTTGAGCTTTTTCTGAATCTCTGCGGAAACTTCTTCGTCCGTAACATTATATTCAATAACGGGTGCTTCTATTCCCTTGTATTGGCCGAGTTTGACCGTCGGGTGGAGAACAACTTCCGCGGTGAAGCTGACGCCGTCCTGCTCGGATACTTCGGTGAACTCAATGTTCGGCTGAATCTCGGGCACGAGATTGTGTTCGGCAAGCGCATCGGAATAAACGCTTTGAACGAGTGAATCGAATTCCTCATCCCAAAAAACGTTCACGCCGTAGGTTGCTTCAATAACCTTGCGGGGCACTTTGCCCTTGCGGAAACCGGGAATGTTGTAATGTGCACCGGTCCTGCGGTACGCACTTTCCAATGCTCTGCGGTAATCCTCTGCGGGGATTTTGAGGCTGAGCTTGACTTTGCCGTTTTCAATGTTTGTGAGTTCTGACATATAATCCTCCAAATATATCTGCATCGGTACTTCTGTCCGATTAGTGTGCCGAGAAAACGCCGATTAAAATTTTTGCAGCAATGCCCGCAAAGCAGAGCTTCTGCGCCGCAAAAAAGACTTTTCCGGCTTTTTCCTGAGGGATAGCATCCAAGCAAACGCTCAATGCAGCAAAAAAACGCACCGCATATGAAGCGTCCCGGGCAGTATCCACAATGATTTATTATAACACAGGGTGATGCGGCTGTAAATGATTGACAACCATAATATACCGCAACGGTCGTGTTTTTTCAAGTCTTTTTTATCAAAATCGGAATCGTTTCACAATTTTTGCGCAAAAATACATAATATAAATAAAAAACAAGCAAAAAAACGGCGGGGTGAACATAAACCACCCCTGCCGAAGTGCGGCACTGCCGCTGTGCCGTATGGTACTGCGGCGTTGCCGTGTCATTGAGCCGGTTTTTGCACACCGTTCACATCGATAAGGGTTTCGCCGTCCAAAAGCAGGTCACTGACGGTAACAAAGCTGTATCCCTGAGCAAGTGCGGACTCAATAAGTGTCGGAAGATACTGCTCTATCTTATAGCCGTTGTTGTGGCAGAGAATGATCGAACCGTCCGAAAGCTTCGGAAGCACGGTGTCAAGAATCGTCTGCGCGGAACGCTCGGGTTTCCAGTCAACGGTGTCAATATTCCACTGAATGACCTCGTAACCCGCTTCACGAACGGTTTTAATAACTCTGTCGTCATATTCGCCGTAAGGCGCACGGAAAAGCTTTGTTCGCCTGCCGATGATGGGTTCAAGCAGATTGTCGAACTGTGAAAGTTCACTTTTCATTTGCTCGGGCGAAAGTTTGCTCATGTGCGGATGGGTGAGGGAGTGATTGCCGATTTCGTGACCGGCATCGGAAATTGCCTTCACCTTGTCGGGGTAGTCGTTCACCCAGAAGCCGCAAAGGAAGAAAGTTGCCTTGATGTCGTATTCCTTCAGGGTATCAAGAATAAAGTCCGTTTTGTCATCCTCCCATGCAGCGTCGATTGTAAGCGCGATGCGCTTGTCGCTCCGCGAAACGCTGTAAACGGGCAGCTCCTTCATCAACCCCGCAAGCACTTCAAGTTCATACTGTTCAACACCGCTGCCCGCTGCCGAACCCGGCAGATTAAGGCTCGACTGCGGTTTGCCTCCGGTCGGACGGTCGGGTTCGGCGCCGCTGTCCCTGCCGGAAAAGACCGCAAATGCAATTGCGGCAACAATGACAAGCAGCACCGTCGCCGCCCAGATGAGGGTTTTTTTGGATATTACCATTATTTTCATTGCAGATCCTCCGTCTGATTGATTGTTTCCGTTTTGATTATATGAAGCGGACCGTCGGAAACATTCCGAACGGCGCGAAATTTGCGGCCGCGGCACGGATTTGCGTAATTTGCATAAACGGAACAAAGCGGAGAAAAGCTAAATCGGGAAAGGCCGAACAAAACGTTCTCTGCGTAAAATCCGATGCTTGCGGATGCATTGGGCGAAACGGCGCGGAACGGTGTCAGTTCGGAAAAACGGACAACACGAATGAATCAGGGAGCGGAGAAGCTTATGAAACCCGAATCAAACAACGAATCAAACAATCATGAAAGCGACCGGGGCGGGGAAGGCATTCGCGGCAGGTTGGAGCGTTTCTTTGCCTTTGACAGGCACGATATGCGATATGAACTCACCGAACGTGAGGCGGGGGAGCCGAAAAGCTTCGGCGGCTGGAAGGATATTGCACCGCAGGGGGAACCCGATTTTCGTCCCGTGCCTGCGGATATAAACGCTGCGGAAGCGGAGCTTCGGAATGTGTTCCGTGCAGATATAAACACCGATGTTATCTTCCGCCGACTCAATATTGCGGGGAAAACATCCGCATTGATTGTGTATATGAACGGAATGGCAAGCGATGAAACGATTGCGGATTTCATAATGCGTCCGTTGATGACGGCAAAGCAGGATGCGGATACAAGCAGCGAAGGCATAATCAATAATATCCTGCAAGTCAGCGAAATAGGTACGGAAAGTGATCTTAACCTTGTTATAACGGCAATAACGGACGGTAAAGCCGCCCTTTTCGTGCAGGGTGCATCCGAAGCAATTATTCCGGAGACCCGCGGGTTTGAAAAACGCAGCGTTTCAACAACGGATAATGAAAAAATCGTGCGCGGACCGAAGGAAGGGTTCACGGAGAACCTGAGAACGAACATAACGCTTGTCAGACGAATCATTCATTCGGATGATCTTGTTGTTGAGTTTCGTCCCGCTGGGTGCGATAACAATATAAGAATTGCCGTTATGTATCGGGACGGCGTCGCGAACCGCACACTTATCGAGGAAGTTAAACGGCGGCTGGCGAAGGTGAACGCGCGCACAATCATAGATACCGGGATGCTTGACCAGCTTATTGAGGGTGACGGCTTCTCGCCGATTCCGCAAACACTCGCAACCGAGAGGCCGGACAGGGTCGCATCCTTCATAATGCAGGGCGCGGTTTCAATAATTGCGGACGGAAGCCCGTTCGCGCTTATCATGCCGATAACGCTTTCCGCGCTCATGAACAGTCCGGAGGATATTTACATGCGGAAGCCTCTCGGAACACTTCTGCGCATCGTGCGTTATGCGGGAGTTCTGATTTCGCTTTTGCTGCCGGGATACTTTGTTGCGCTTGCGCTGTATCATCAGGGGCTGCTTTCAACGGAAGTGCTGAGCACCGTCATACAGTCGCGAAAGATGGTTTTTGAACCGCTCCCGTTTGAAATGCTGCTGCTGCTTTTTGTTTTTCAGTTGATAAGGGAAGCGGGAATGCGCGTTCCCGGCAGCATCGGGCAGGCGATCGGCGTAATCGGCGGATTGATACTCGGGCAGGCGGCGGTGGCAGCGAATCTTGCAAGCTCCGTAATGCTCATAATCGTTGCCCTGTCGGGACTCGGAAACTTCTGCGTTCCGGATTATTCAACACAAATCGCTGCATCGTATTTCCGCATCGCGTTCGTAATTGCGGCGTGGCTCGGGGGGCTGCTCGGACTTGCGGCGGCACTGGTTGTGTTTACGGCGTACCTTGCAAACATGAAATCGTTCGGCGTTCCGTTCCTTGCGCCTTTTGCACCGAAAACACTCTCGAAACGGCCGTTCGTTATTCGCGGAAAACTCGGAATGCATCACAGAGCGGAGGATTACATGAATACGCACGGAGATACGCTGCCCAAACAGGAAGGAAAATCATGAAAAAATTTTTGAAACGCTGTTTTAAATGCGTGGATAACCGCATGAGCCCGAATCAGGGCTTTGCCGTTAAACGGAAATTCAAAAACCGGCTTTCGGGAACGGCTTTTGGGAGGGGCTTATGAATCTCAGAGAAGGGCGCATCGGTGTTCGCGAGGGCATATCGATTGCGGCAATTGCAATGTGTACGAGCGGGTTATTCACGTTTGACACAAAAAATACCTGCGCCTGCGGCAGTGCGGCTTATATCACGCTTCCTGCCGGCGGAATCATTGCAATCGTTTTTTTTATCATCGTGCTTGCGGCAATGCGGCGCAGCGGGGCAAAAAATCTTTCGGAACTCATTCTGTCCGCATTCGGAGGAACGATCGGCGCGGCGGTCACACTTGTGCTGATGCTTTGCCTGCTCGCTGCGGCATACTCACCGCTCAGCGGGTTCATCCAAGCGATGCACGGCTTGTTTTTCAACGGCATCGGCTACGGCAAACTTGCAATGTATGTGCTTCCGACGGTGCTTTTTGTTGCATGGCTCGGTTTTGAAACCATAGGACGGACGGCAAAATGCTTCGCTTTGCTGCTGCTGATTGTGCTTGCTGTTTCGATTCTGACGGCATCAAGTGAGTTTGAAACATACAGATTGTATCCGTTCCCGGGCAGCAATATCGGGTTGTTGACACGGCAGGCTTTTTCGCAGTCGGGTGCGTTCCTGCCGGCTCTGCTGTCGCTTTTGATAACATGTACGGGCCTTCAGGGAACGCATCACGCGAAAAAAGCAGGAGTCATTGCCGCCTTAATCTCCGCTGCCGTCTGCGCGGCTGCACAACTTGCGGTAAGCCTTGCGTTCACTTACACGGAGCTCGGCGATCTTTTTATGCCGCTGTTCAGAATCAACAACCTTAAGAGTCTTGAAACGCATTTGCTGCGCATGGATAAACTTGCACACATTGCGTGGCTCACCGGCGGCATGCTGACGGGTTCGTTCTATATTTATTCGGCTTCGCTGCTGTTTTCGCAGGTTTTCGGCGTTCGTGATATTCGGCCGGTGCTGAGTTCGAACGTTCTGCTTGTCGGACTGCTGATAATCATTGATTTTGAAGGAATCATGCGCTTTCTTCCCGACCCTCGTGCGGCGAATGCCGAGTACGGCTTCATCTTCATTGCCGTGCCGACTGTGCTTGCGGCTTTCATCGGAGCCGTTTCGGCGAAAAAACGGAGAAAACATTCCTGAATTTTACATTAGCATAAAAAGAAACGGAGAAAAACTGATGAAACAAACTCAGCGGCACGAAAATAAACAAAAATCACTGTTGCGCACTGCGGCATTGACGGCTTTGACTGCGGCAGTTTGCACGGCATTGCTTCCGCTCTGCGGCTGCCTCAATCCGGTGAGCCTTGATAACTACGGTTATGTTGTTACGGTCGGTGCTGACATAGGTCAAAAAGAAAAATATGAGGTGATTCTCGAGCTCCAGAGGGAAAGTTCAAATGCCTCCGATGAGAATGAAGGCGGCGCGATAGTCCTTTCGGTGGAGGCCGAAAACCTTTTTGATGCGATAAACAAAATAAGCTACGGTGTGCCGTACGAACTGAGCTTTACCAGAACGCATGTTTTCGTTTTTGGTGAGGAGCTTGCAAGAAAAGGCATGATACCGGATTTTTTGGGACTTTCGTTTGACACACTGCGAATACGAACCTCCGCAATGGTTCAGGTGACGCATTGCAGCGTTCGTGAATACCTCGGCGGTCTGAGTGCAAACAATAACGCGAACCTTTCAACATTGCAGGACGACATGATTAACGATGCGCGCAAAACAGGGCGCGTTGCGGTGATAAATGCTGCGCGCTGCTTTGAAGCGTGCAGCGGCGGAAGGTTTGATCCCGTGCTGCCAATGGGCTTTTACGATCCGAAAGTTGTTACGGATACAAAACAGAAAAATACTGCAACCGAGGGAGAAAATCCTTTGGCGGATGCCGAGAAGGGCGCAAGACTGGGCGGAATGAAGGGGCTTACAATGTGCGCCGCGCTGTTCGACGGATGGGTTATGAAAGGGTGGCTTGATGCAGATGACACTCAGTTCATGAATATCGGAAAGGGCGATTTCGAATCGGGAACAATAATGTATGATTACGGTGATCCCGACGGTGCGGAGCGTGCAGCGCTGATTGCAAAACTTGAAAAAAAACGCATTTCGGTCAATGTTGACGGTGCCCCCTCCGCAAAAGCGGAATATGAAATCTCGCTGACTGTCGGACAGGATAAGTCGGGCATAATTGGAAGGGAATGGCGAAGCGGAATGCAGCAGAAACTGGAACGGTATTTTGAAACCGAGCTTGCGCGGGTGTTCAAACTTTGCCGCGACTGCGGCTGCGATGCAATGGGGTTCGGAAGATATGCCTCAAAGCAATTCGGCAGCGTGGAGTCGTGGGAAAATCTAAACTGGAAATCCATCTATCCGGAGCTCGATGCGGAATTTATTGTTAAATTGACACTGGATGACGAATACATTGCCGAAACAAGACAATAACAGCCTCTCGAATTTTGTTGAAAAGGAGAAAAAACATGATTTGGATTCCTGCCGCGTTATGCGCAGCTTATAACATTGTATACATCGTTCATTGTCTGAAATTCAAACGTTTTCGTGCTGCCGTCGGAATGGCTCTGCTTGCGGCGGCAGTTGCGGCGGCTGTCATTTCGATTCAACTGAACAGACTGTAAAATACTTTTTAATAATGCGGAACGGCCGCGCTGCGTATGTTCACGTGACGTGAATACATGCGGCATGTATTCACGTTGTGTTAAGAAGAGGGGATATCGGTCCCCTTTTCTCTTTTTAACATTCAATTTTGATTTATATTCTTCACAGCTATTGAATTTACGTTCGATTTGGGTTATATTTATTGCATCCAAAAATACGGGAGGCTGTTATGTGGTCTGAATTTAAAAAGTTTGCATTCAAAGGCAACGTGATGGATATGGCAGTCGGTGTTATGATAGGCGCCGCATTTAACGGAATAGTAAGTTCAATTGTCAACGATGTCTTCATGCCTTTGTTCGGACTGATTTTTGACACAACCGATCTCAGCACGAAATTCATCGTCCTCAAAGGCGTTGAAGGCGTTGATCTTGCCGGAATGACGGCGGCGGATGCTGCCGCGGCCGGCGCAACCGTGCTCAGCTACGGCAAATTCCTTGCGTCAATAATCAACTTTTTCATTATCGCACTTGTAATCTTCTTTATGGTCAAGCTCATTAACAAGCTTAAGGAACTCGGCAAAAAACCCGAGGAAGCGGAGCCTGCAAAAGAGCCCAGAATTTGTCCTTACTGCAAGATGGAAATTGCGGATGATGCAGTTCGCTGCCCGCATTGCACCAGCGTTCTCGATGCCGAACCCACCGAAAAAAGTCGGATTTAAACACCGATCGATTCGGGTTCGACAGTTTATTTAAAATGATTCAGGAGAAAACAATGAGTTTATATTCACAGTGGCAGGAGCTTATAAATGCTCACACAAGCGAGGCGGAGCTTCGCAGGTTTTGGGACGGCTATTTTAAGGCGGAGACTGAAGCATACAAAAAAATTCTTTCCGCACACAAAGCGGAGTATGCAGGCCGCGAAGAGGAGCTTGCGCAATTTTTCGGAATGCCCGCCGAAATCTTTATCGGCTTTATCGACGGCATCAACACAAGCCTTCGCAGCGAGTTGCCCCTTGAAGAACTTGAAAAGGATACGGAAATCAAGCTCGATATCGACTTTGAAAAGCTTTACTTCAACATGCATGAAGCAAAGGCCGATTGGCTGTACAATCTTCGCGAATGGGACGGCGTGCTTTCTTCGGAACGCCGCCGCGAGATAACAAAACAGTGGCGTGAATCCAAACAGTTCAGAAACACCGAAAAGAAAATCGGTCCGAATGATCCGTGTCCCTGCGGCAGCGGCAAAAAATACAAAAAATGCTGCGGAAAAATTGCGGAATAATCCTTTGGTAAGCTGCACGGAATGCATGAACGACTATGCGTTTCGGCAGCGTTGAAAACGATCATAAAACAAACAATGAGCAACTATATTTATTCCGCCCCGACGGGTGACGGCTGGCTGAACCTTGCAAGGGACGGCTATTTCCTTGAGAACAACAAAAAAGGCGATGTTATTCTATACTTCTATGTAAACAAAAATGCCGTTATTATCGGCAGAAACCAAAATGCATGGAAGGAATGCAGCATTGCAAACATGGATGCGGACGGTGTTCAGCTTGTGCGCAGGCATTCCGGCGGCGGCGCAGTCTTTCATGATAACGGCAATCTTAATTTTTCGTTCATCACGGATGAAAAACACTATGATTTAAACCGACAGATGCGGGTTATTTTGAATGCTGTTTCAAAACTCGGCCTTAAGGCGGAACTGTCCGGGCGCAACGATATTACCGTTGACGGCAAAAAATTCTCGGGCAATGCGTTCAGCCTTGCAAAGGGCAATCGTTCACATCACGGAACGATACTGGTGAACGCCGACTTGACGAAGCTTTCAAATTATCTTTGCGTTTCAAAGGAAAAAATGCGCTCAAAGGGCATTGATTCCGTGCGTGCGCGCGTGTGCAATATTTGCGAGCTTTCAAGCGGACTCACGGTGGAGGCGATGCGCAGACTCGTTATCGAGAGCTTTATTGAAGAATACGGCGCGGCGAGTGAGTATGCTTTTGACGGAACGGCGCTTGCGGAAGTTGAGGAAAGGCGCGAAAGGCTTGCCTCATGGGAGTGGCGTTTCGGAAAAACTCCGCAGTTTGATTTTGAAACCGACAAGCGTTTTTCGTTCGGAGATACTCAGATTTATTTTAATTCGCGCAACGGCGTTATTCGCGCAACGAAAGTCTATTCCGATTGTCTCGATACCGAGCTGACAACGGAGATTGAAAACGCATTGACGGGAGTGCATTTCCGCAAGGAAGAAATTAAAGCTGCGCTTTCGAAAATGAAAGACCAAAGCATTGCGGCAGAACTCGCAGAGCATTTCTGCTCGCTGGACATTTAAAAAACTCGGGGCAGCTTTTGAAGGATGAACCAACTTTCTTCAAAAACTGCCGCATTCGACGATTCTCGGAAACACAGATTCAACAATTACAGAATATTCACTTTTCAACTGACAACATAATTTTTATATCAAACCCACCCCAAGAACACCCCATCAGGTAAATGCGGATTCGGTGCCGCTTCTGCAAAAGTCGACTGATTTGTATTCACGCATAAACGGCACGCTCCGTTCATTACAAATAAAATCAGTGATTCAATTTCACGGAAAAGAGGTACAATATGAAACTTTATCGACTTAAACTCACAAGAACCCTCGCAAACGGCATAACCGGCGAAAGGACCGTCGGATATTTCCGCACCGAGGCCGATTGCGAAAACGCAATTCCGGAAGCAAAGAACAATTTCAACATCAGAGAAGACTGCGGCAAATTTTCAATTCAGGAACGTGACTTTGAAACATCCCGCGACGAAAGCCTTGTTGCCGAAGTTTGCGAAGGCAGATGCAGCATTGATGCAAAGGTGCTCGCAGATGTTCTTTTTGAAAGCATGGACGAGCTGATGCACTATGCAATCAAAATCGCCGAAGAAACGGAAGATGAGAAAGGCAGTTTCGAGTTTGCTGCTGCGACGTTCAAAATCAACGAAGTAAGCAAGCCCGATGATTTCCCCGGAACCGTTTTTGACAGCGACGGTGCACCGCTTGCAGTCAACAGCTCCGAAAAATAGTTTTCGGGAATGACGGGTGAGCGTCAATTTCGCTTTCAAGCTTCCGCACTGCCTTTGACGGACGCTGCGGAATGAATTGAATTAAACTGAATAAAAAACAAAGAAAGACGCGGTACCGCCCGCGTCTATCTTTGTCGAGGCATATGAAGAAAGAGAAAATGACTGTTCTTCATGCCGCCGCAGAGAGGCAAATCCGCGGCGCGGCACGTCACGGAAGTCGATTGAATCGGAGCGGCAAAAAAGCGGACTGCACAGCTTGAACACAACGTTAACTGGAGGAAAAACGGAGTAAACACTGCCGCTCCGAAAATCGACCTCACTAATATAACGAATAAGGACGCAAAACGGTTCACATTTTTCGAAAAAAAGTTTATAATAAGCTCATGAACACAAAAATACAGGAAAAATTGAAGCTGCTGCCCGATAAACCCGGCGTGTACAAAATGTTTAATGCGCAGGGCGAGCTTATTTATGTCGGAAAAGCCGTGAACCTGAAAAACCGCGTCCGGCAGTATTTTCAATCCCAAAAGAACCACACCGCAAAGGTGCGGGCAATGGTTTCAAACATCTGTGACTTTGATTTTGTAATCGTTACAAATGAGACGGAGGCTTTGAATCTTGAGAGTAATCTAATAAAGCAGAACATGCCTTATTATAATATTCTGCTCAAGGACGACAAGCATTTTCCGTATATCAGAATTGATTTTCGGCAGGATTTCCCGCGGGTTGAAATCGTCCGACGCTATAAAAGGGACGGAGCAAAGTATTTCGGCCCGTACCTGAGCTCATTTATGCTGCGCGAATCAATTGAAGCCGTTCGCGAGAACTTTCCGGTGCGTCAGTGCAAACACGATATCGGCAGAATGATCGCCCGCGGCGAACGTCCCTGCCTGATGTACCATGTCGGCAAATGCTGCGCACCGTGCACGGGAAAGGTCACGCGGGAACAGTATCATGAGCTGTTGAACGAAGTTGCCGCGCTGTTTGAAGGCAATTGCAAGCCGTATATTGCAAAACTGACGGAGCAGATGCAGAAGGAATCCCAAAATCTGAACTTCGAAAAGGCCGCACAGCTGCGAGACAGGATTCGCGCAATAAAAAGCGTTTCCGAAAAACAGATAGCCTCATCCGCAACAGATAAATGCTATGATGTATTTGCTCTTGCAAGGGATGAATTGGGCACGCTTGCCTACGGGCTCTTTGTTCGCGGAGGGAACGTTATCAGCGCGGAGGGATACAAAATAGAGGCGGAAGATGAAAGCTTTTCAGAGATTATCGAGCAGTTTTTGCTTCAGTTCTATCATGATGCAGGCGATATGCCGCATGAAATAAATGTTGCCGATGAGCCGCAGGAATGTGAGCAGCTTGAAGCTTTCCTTTCCCAAAAATGCGGCCATTCCGTTAAAATACGTGTGCCGAAACGCGGAGAGAAGCTTAAGCAATGTGAGCTTGCAAAGATGAATGCCGCGCAGACCCTTGCAAGGAGCCGTGAACTTGCGCATCGCGAGTGGGAACGCACCGAGGGGGCATTGGCCGAGCTTTGCCGCATTATCGGCATCGGTATGCTGCCGCATCGCATGGAGTGCTTTGACAACTCCCATTTTCAGGGCAGGGACACCGTTGGCTCAATGGTTGTATTCATCAACGGAAAACCGGAAAAAAGCCTGTACCGCCGCTTTAAAACAAAGCAGGACACGGCCGGGGACGATTATCTTGCTATGCGTGAACACCTTTCGAGACGGTTCGAACGAACGCTTGCGGGTGACGAAAAGTTTGCCGAGCTGCCGGATCTGTTGGTTGTGGACGGCGGCAGGGGACAGCTCAATGTTGCGCTTGAGGTTTTGGACGAATACGGACTGTCATATATTCCCACAATAGGTCTTGCCGAAAAAAATGAGGAAATAATTCTGCCCGACAGGGAGGAGCCCGTCATTCTTCCGCGGAGCAGCCCCGCACTGCAAATTTTGCAGCGTATCAGGGATGAGGCGCACCGATTTGCGATTACCTATCACCGCAGCGTGCGTGCAAAAAATTCGCTTTATTCGCGATTGGATGAAATTGAGGGCATAGGCGACAAGCGCAAGCGCGTTCTGTATGAAAAATTCGTCACAATAGACGCTGTTTCGGCAGCCGAAATCGATGAGCTGCGCGCCGTTCCGGGGATGAATATCCGCGCGGCACAGGCCGTTTATGATTTTTTCCATCCCGACGGATCCGCAGGTGCGGCTGCGTCGGCCGAAACGGGGAATGCGGTTCAATCGGAACATAACAAAGCGCAGGGACAGGCAGCGGGGAATAAGAGAAATGCCGATAACGGGGAATAAAAACAACATGAAATATAAAATGCTGATTCTTGATATTGATGACACTCTTGTGCCGCGCGGGGGCGGAATCTCGCAGAAAAATGCGGCAGCGATTCAAAAAGCGCGTGAGGCAGGCGTGTATGTGACGCTTGCAACGGGCAGGGGGTACTACGGCTCCTCCCATGTTTTTCGTGAACTGGGGCTTGATACTTACGTTATCAATTATGCGGGTGCGGTGATAAACGATACAAGAACGGATAAACCGATTTTTGTGACGGAGCTGGATAACAGTTTCGTGCAGGAAATTCTTGCAATGGCGGATGACATGAACCTTCATGCCCATTTGTATCAAGGGGATCGAATTGTGTATGAGCGTGAACATCCTTACGCAAGCGCATACTGCGCGGCACTTAACCTGCCGTATTCGATAGATTCGGACATTCGAAAGAAGACTTGGCAAAATGTGCCCAAGGTGCTTATCATTACGGAACCCGAGCGTGTTCCGGAACTCCTGCCTTTTTTTAAAGAGCATTTTGAAAACAGAGTGGAAGTCTCGGCGTCGTCCCCCGGGTTTATAGAATTCAACAGACTCGGCGCAAACAAGGGTACAGCCGCAGAGCTGCTCGCATCCAGGCTTGGATTCGACCGTGATGAAGTTGCGGCAGCGGGAGACAACACACTTGATCTTGAACTTGTTCGCTGGGCAGGACTCGGTGCTGTGGTTGCGGACGGCAACCCCGATGTGAAACGTGAAGCGGATGTTATAATACCCGCCTGCGCGGAGGACGGCGTTGCATATCTGATTGAAAACTATATTTTGAAGGATGATGCAAACGGCATCATGCGGAACAGCGGGGAGAAAAAGGATGTACAGGCTCGGCTTTGATATCGGCGGAACGCATATCGCCTGCGGTATAATAAATGATGAAACATTCGAAATCGTCGGAAAGGATGCCTGCGCATTTTTTCGCGGTCAATCTGCGGAAAAAACCGCACAGTGCATGGCGGAATTGGCAAAAAACACTGCCGCACGGTGTGGAACGGATTTTCAGCAGATTGAAACCGTCGGCGTCTGCATACCGGGAAGCATCGATGCGCAGAACGGAACGGTTGTTAACGCCTATAACATCGGCTTCCATAATGTTCCGTTCCGGCAAATTGTTAAAGAAACATTTAACAAGCCCGCTGCAATGCTGAACGATGCGGATGCGGCAGCTCTTGCGGAACACAGACTCGGGGTGCTGCGCGGAACTCGGAATTCACTGCTTGTAACGCTCGGAACAGGTTTTGGCGGAGGAATAATTCTGAACGGCGAAATCTTCTGCGGCGGAAGAGGCTTCGGAGTTGAACTCGGTCATATACAAATGGATATGCATGGTGAAAAGTGTACATGCGGCAGGCGCGGGTGCATTGAAACGCTTTGCGCGGCATCGCGGCTTACACGGGACGCGCTTCGCCTTGCGGAGAAAAAGAAACAAGCGGGTGATAAGCTCGGTGAAACGCTGCACGATGCCGGCACGCTCATTGCAGCGGCAAGGGCGGGGGATATTGAATGCACGGAGGCGTGGAATCGTTATCTTGATGATCTGTCGAATGCGCTTGTGTCGCTTATCAATATTCTTGACCCCGAAATAATTGCCGTCGGCGGCGGTGTGAGCGGTGCGGGGGATTTTCTCATCGTTCCGCTGAATGAACGGGTTGCAAAAGGCAGCTTTTTCAAAAAACCGACGCCTGTCGTAAAAGCTCTGCTCGGCAATGATGCCGGGATTGCGGGTGCAGCTCTGTTCGGCGCCGAAACAGCTCCGCACCGGTGAGCCGTTAATTAAAAAACAAACGAATTTAATCCAGAGGAGGAAAAAATATGTCAATCATGGTATCTGTATTTGTGCCGGACGGAATCGTCATGGCAGCGGACAGCCGGCAAACGGTCGGAATCACGGCGGTGAAGCCCGTGAACGGTGCTCAGGGCACGGAAACACGCATTCTGAACCGAATGGACCGGCCGGGGCAGCCGGGTTTCCCTGCGGGAACGATCATATCCCAATCGGACAACGCACAAAAAATAATGCTGCTCAGCAAGGTTAAGGTGGGCATATCTGCCTGCGGCATAGGTATTCTTGACGGAAAAAATGTTTCGGATTATATCCGCACGTTTGAAATCAACGAACTCACATCGGCGGATGATGTCACGAGTGTTGCCGAAAAGCTGCATAAATATGCATTTAAATACTTTCCGCAGGTCAATTTCTTTGTTTGCGGCTATCAGAACGACGAACCGTTTGTGTACATTGTGAACAAGGAAATTAAGCGCAGCAATATTGAAAACGGCAGAATGCGCTACGCTTCCATCTGGTCCGGAGAGCAGGCTGCAATAACAAAGCTTCTCAACGGCAATCCGCCGATGATGATAAACCATGTGCTTATGCCGCTTAAGGATGCAATTGACTTTGCGGATTTTCTTGTTGATGCAACGATAAAATCACAACGCTTCGAAATGAAGCCCGCAACATGCGGCGGCGATATAGACATTCTTGTGCTCACGAAAGATGATTCATTCTGGTTCCGCCACAAGGTCTATAAGCCCGGAAGATAAGCCGATTCCGATGGCGGAAAAATAAGAACCCTGCACCCCGCACCGCAGCGGGGCGCAGGGTTTAATATATTAAATTCCTTGCGTTCTTTTGTCCTTTTTCATTTGCGGCGGAAATAGACTTTAGATATGAAAAGAACGAACGGAAAAGCCTTATCGGTAAACAATGCAAAGCGGCGTATAGGCATAAACGCCCGCCGTGTTATAACGCTGACGCTGTCGAACATTGCGCTTCAGGCTCTCGGGTTTGTGTACAGAATGATGCTTACGGATTGTGCGGGAACAACCGCACTCGGTCTGCAATCGCTTGTGATGCAGATTTATTCAATTGCGGTTTCCGTCTGCATATCCGGGCTCAATGTTGCGGTCATCACCGTTGCTGCGCGGCTGAATGCAGCGGGAGGTCGGGGCATTCGCACCCTGACGCGCTGTGCACTGCTTGCGTTCTGCGTGCTGTTTTTGCTTTCCGCTGTTCCTTCGTTTATACTGCGCAGGTCGATCGCACTTCGCCTCATAGGAGACTGCAAAACGGAGGGTGCGATACCGCTCGTTTTGATATGCATATTCCTGACGGGAACGGAAAACATCCTAAAATCCGTGCATATTGCGGCGGGACGCGTTCGCACGACCGCTTTCAGCGAGATAACGGAACAGACGGCGCGGTTTTTTCTTGTTTGGCTGCTGTTGAAAAGCTTTGCGGCGAACAGTGCTTTTGCAATGCAGGGCGAACCGAGTTTCAGCGTGAAGCTTATAATCACGGGTATGGTGCTGAGTGAGTTTTTCAGCGTCGGATTCCTTTCCGTATCGTATTTCAGAACATTTGTAAAGAAAAATCGAACGTCTGCGGATACCCGGCCCGCTGCGGGGAGGTTTTCGGGTTTATTTTCGGAGCTTTGCGAAATACTGCTGCCGGCCGCATTGACAAGCGTCCTCGGAACGGTTTTTTCATCGGCTGCCGCGCTGCTGCTTCCGGGGCGGCTGTATGCTGCCGGCTATTCGCGTGAAGCGGCATTGCAAACAATCGGCGTGCTCAACTCGGTTGCGGTTCCGCTTGTTGTGCTGCCGATGGCATTTGCGGGTGCGGTTGCGGCTGTGTGTATGCCGGCTGTTTCTGCGGCGGTTCAAAACAATAACAAAAATCTGCATAGAATTGTCAAAAAATCAGTAGGTGTACTGACTTTTGCCGTTGCGGCGAATCTTTTGCTGCTGCCGTTTCTGAAGAAACTGTCCGCACTTCTCTTCGGAATCGTTCCGGATTGGGGCGTGTTTATTCTGCTGACGCTGAAATCCTGCATAATACATTTTCAAATAGTAACGACAGCGATACTGAACGGCCTAAAGGAGCAGAAAATCGTGCTTGCGTACACCGTTTTGAGTGAGGGACTGCAATTGATTTTGATTTATCTGTTTGCCGCGCTTCCGCAGCTGCATATTTACGGCTGCCTTGCCGCAATGGCGGCGGGGGAAGGGCTGAGACTTGCTTTAAGTGTGAAAAGAATCAGACTGATACTGAACGGAAATGTGAAGGGTGCGGAGCGGAGAATGCTGCCGCAATAAAGCTGAACTTAAACAACAAAGCCGAGCCGCCGCATTGTGCGCAGTGCCGGGGAATGCGGCGATTCGGCTGCCGTTTTAACTAAGCGGAAAAAACAGGGTTCTTTTTCGCTGCAATTCTTAAAATGCTTCCGGGTGCAACGGGTTCGCTGCATCCGATGTACAGCTTTTGACAGGGATGCGGCGCACTCTGCTGCATCTCGCCTTCTTCGCTGCGTATGCCGTTCACGCGGAATGCGCGGGCAACATCTTTGGGTGCAAGAATATGCAGCTCATCGCCGTCAAAGAAACGGTTGCGCTGTTCAACATGAGCAATTTTGCGTTCCGAATCATAGTCAAGCACAACAGCGGCAATTGCATAATCCTGAATATAACCGCCTGATTCCGGTGCCATGAGCGGAGCTTTCGAACCCATTGCATCGTTGTCAAGCATGAAGCCCGTTGTGTACGGACGGTGGCTGATTCGGTTCAGTTCGTTCATAACAAGCTCCATATCGCATCCGTCCAGTGCCATTCGATAGGCGTTCACGACAGTTGCAACGTAAAGAATGGATTTCATTCTGCCTTCGATTTTGAGGCTGATAATGCCTGAATCGATAACTTCGTTTAAATGCTCCGCCATGCACATATCGCGTGAATTAAGAATAAAACTCCCTTTCCTGTCCGCAACAACGGTGAAATATTCGCCGCCCTTTCCGCGTTCGCGGATTTCATATGACCAGCGGCAGGGCTGAACGCATTCGCCGCGGTTGCTGTCGCGCCCGTCGATATAATTGCTGAAAAGACATCTTCCGGAGTAGCTCACGCACATTGCACCGTGAACAAATGCTTCAAGCTCAAGGGTTTCGGGCAGTTTACGGCGCATTTGTGCAATTTGTGAAAGCGTCAGTTCGCGCGCCAACACAATGCGTTCAATGCCCTGTTCATGCCAGAACAGCGCAGCTTCGGAATTAAGGGTGTTTGCCTGCGTGCTCAGATGAAGCGGGAGGTTTGGTGCAACACGTTTTGCAATTCGGATTACGGACGGGTCGTTGATGATGAGTGCATCCGCGCCTGCTGCATCAAGTGCTGCAATCGTTTCGGGCAGATTTTCCAAATCTTCATCACGCATAAACGCATTCACGGTGACGTAAACCTTCACACTGCGTTCGTGCGCATATCTAACGGCCTCCGCAACCTGTTCAAGCGTAAAATTATCCGCAAGGTTGCGCAGCGAGAATGCGGTTGTTCCGAGATACACGGCGTCCGCGCCGAATTGAATTGCGGTCACGAAACGTTCCCAGTTGCCCGCCGGGGCAAGGAGTTCAATTTTTCTTTGTTTATCAGCCATATTTCACCTGTTGTTCAGTTTGTTGAAGTATAAAAATAACAATGAAATTAATCATACGTTTTCGCTTATCACGGAGCGGAGAAAGTGATACATCGGCGCGAGTGCGGAAAACTCGTCCGTCAGCACATCAAGGATGTTCGACGGCGCGATAAGCGCGCCGACCCCGGGAATTGTCTTCATCCACGCAAAAGTCTTAACGTTCAGATAGGGTTTCAGCTCAGCGGGTGCATCGGGGAATCTGTCGCGTCTGTAGCTTTCGCAGCTGTAAATAAATCCGCGCGCTTCAAGCGAATGTGCAAGCTCGAGAAATTTCATCGGAGCGGCAAGTATCTTTTTTCGATATGCTGCCATGAATGCCGGGGTTGATGAATAAAACCCGCAGCCGTAATCGTATCGGTGCGGCGTGATTTCAAACCAGAGCGTGCAGCCTTCGCTTATGCGCGTGCGCGGATATCTGAACCCGATCCACATGTGGTCTCGATAGGGGGACTTGTCCTTTGTGAAGCGGGTGTCACGGCGAATGCGCGAAACGGAAGCATTGATGCTCGGATTAAAATTGCCGTCGATATCAAGAGCCGTCGGCATCAGCGCAGCGGCAAGCCGCCGCATGGGATCGCGGACGAATTGCTCATAGCGCTTGCGGTTCGCTTCGAACCAATCTGCATTGTTGTTAAATCCGATTTCAAGCAGGAAACGGAAAGTTTCCGCCGAAAATCCATTAAATATTTCTTTGCTGTTCATATTCGTGTGTTTGCCGGATGCTTATTGATGATTTGCAGAAATTTGCCCGTTCTGAGCCGCAGTGAAACTGCGGCTCAGAACGGGCTTTTTAATCGGTCGGGGTTCGCTGCATGAGCAGCCGCATTTCACGGCGTTCAAACCGCTGACCGAACGGGTAACCGAAGCATTTTGCATTCGTTACCAGAGCGGGCTGTATCTTGCAACGTTGCGATTGTGTTCCGCAAGCGTTTTTGCAAATATCAGCGCGCCGCTGTCGGGATCCATAAGGCAGAAATAAAGGTAATTATCCGCAATGTATTCCGAGTTGGGATAGAGTGCAGCCTTGATTGCAGTATCGCCCGGATTGGAAACGGGTCCTATTGGAAGCCCGGAATTTGTGTGTGTGTTGTAGCCGGACGGTGTTGCAAGCTGCTCTTCGGTCAGATGAAGCGAACCCGTTTTAAGAACGTATTCAAGCGTTGCATCCGAGTCAAGGTTCATGTTTGCCTTCGTCCTGTTGCTGAAAACGGCCGAAACGCGATAGAAGTCATCCGAAACACGTGCTTCTTTCTCAATGACTGATGCAAGGGTAACAACATCGTACATACTCATGCCCAGTTCCTTGGCGCGTGCTGTGTAAACTTCACCGAATATTTGCTCAAATCGGTCAAGCATCTTGTCAATGATTGTTTCCTCCGAGGCATCCTCGTAAATATCATAGGTATCCGGGAAAAGGAATCCTTCGAGTCTGTAAGGCCGCTCACCGGTTTCATCGGCGGGAATATCTTTGATGAACGGGTGATCCTTAACAAACATCTCACCGGTCACGCAGAGGGAGAGGAATTTGTCCGGGCTTTTCAGTATTCCGTCCGCAACAAGCTTATCGGCCATTGCTTCGATTGTCAGTCCCTCCGGAATTTGTAACTTAATGATTTTTCGCGGCGGCATACCGCGGCAAATCGTATCCACAATGTCAGGAATGCTCATGTTGCGGGAAAGGACATATGTTCCCGCCTGCAAGCGGCTGGATTTACCGATAAAGTCAACGTAAATCTTGAAAACGGCTTTGTGCGGAATCAAACCGGGTGAATCCTCGCCTCCGGCCTCGTAAAGAATCTTTGCAACCGTGGATGCACCGCTGCCCTGCGGGATTGTAACAATGATCGGCGTGGAGTCGTTCGGGTCAACGGGCATGAGGTATTTGTTATAGATTTTTTTGCCGACGGTCGAAAGCAGCACGTAAGTGATGAACAGGCTTGCCGCAATGATAAAAGGAACGCGGACGATTTTCCAGATTTTCCAGAAGGTCTCGGAGCGTTTCCTTCGGTTGACATTTTCGGCGGGGTCATCTTCGTAACCATCGTATATATTAAAATCCCGAGTTTCATCCGTGCGGGACTGTCTGCGTCCGCGCCATCCGGATGCACCGCCGCTGTCGGGGGCATAATTGGGCAGGGATTTTTGCCCCGTATTTCTGTTAAAAAACATCATGGTAAGGAATTCCTCCGAATAATCTTATAATCCTGCTGAAAGCTTTTTGCATAAACCCTGCATAAAACTTCTTTGAAACATCGGCTGCGGCATGTGATGGTCCGTTTTCGAATGCTTCCGTAAGTAATTATACACCAAACAGACGCACAACGCAAATTCTGTCCGCAAAAAGTTTACAAAAACGAATGCATTGTGCGTTATTCGGTGCGCCGCGCACGGTTTGGGCGCGGCTCGGGATTCTTTATTTATGCCCGAATATCGGGCAGCATTCAAAAATGCGGTGCATATCAGTCTTCAAGAATGCTAAGGTCTGCATCAACGGCGGCGGCAAGTTGTCTGTATATATCGCCGAGAACGTTATTCAGTGCATACTGGGCGAACAGGTATTCGGACGCTGCAAAGTCGAGCTGAAGCAGCTCACCCATTTTTTGAAGCTTCGTCATTTCCTCGCGGCAATCCGCACCGGCAAGCGTTCCCGCCTGAACACGGGTTTGCAGTATACGGTATTCATCCAGCAAACGGCGCGTGCTTTCGTTTCCGTAAGCGCGTGTTTTGGCATCGAGATAAATCCGATGTTCGTCGGAATTGCGCAGAAGCTCTGCAAGTTCGTTCGTTTTTTGCTTTATGGCTTCGTTGTTCATGATTCCTCCTTTCAATTGATGACGGGCTTAACATTGTTCAGCAGTCGATTTCAACAACGATCGGCAGAATGATGGGTGTGCGTTTTGTTTTGCTGAGCAAAAAACTCTTCATCCCGCTCTTCATGGATGCCTTGAATCCCGTCCAATCGCTCTTGCGGGATTGCTTTTCGGCAAGCTTTGATGCAAGGTCGAACGCGAACTCCTTTGCTTCGGCAATGAGCTCATCGGAATCTTTGATGTAAACAAACCCGCGTGTGATGATTTCCGGAATGCCGAGCAGCTCTCCGGTGGATTTTTGCACGGGAACGATAATGGAAAACAATCCGTCCTGAGACAGCAGCCGACGTTCGCGCAGAACGGCCGCGCCGATGTCTCCGACACCGAGACCGTCGATGAGAATCGCGCCCGAGGGAACTGTGCCGTTTAGTTTTGCGCTGCGTTTGCCGAGTTCAAGCACATTGCCGTTGTCCATCATGAAAATATGTGAAGGGTCAATTCCCATTTCTTCGGCAAGCTGTGCGTTGCGGTAGAGATGACGCGTTTCTCCGTGAACGGGAATAAAATACTTCGGCTTTAAAAGACGGAACATAAGTTTGAGCTCCTCCCGCCTTGCGTGACCGGAAACATGAACATCCGCAAGCCTGTCGTAAACAACATTTGCGCCGCGCTGGAAAAGCTGGTTGATGACCCGTCCGACGCTTTTTTCGTTGCCGGGAATTGCCGAGGCGGAGATAATGACTGTGTCGCCTTTGCCGATTATCAGCTTGTGATTTGCGTTTGCCATGCGGAAAAGCCCGCTCATGGATTCTCCCTGGCTGCCCGTGGTAAGAACGCAGACACGGTTGTTCTCGTAGTTCTTGAGCTTTTCAAGCTCCACAACGCTGTCCTCAGGCAGTTCGAGATATCCGAGATCCTTTGCGATCTTCGTTATCATGACCATTGAACGCCCTTGGAAACAGATGACTCTGTTGTGCCGCACGGCGGTATCAACGACCTGTTGAATGCGGTAAACATTGGATGCAAAGGATGCAACGATGATTCGCCCCTCCGCTTCGGTAAACACTTTTTCAAAGGTTTTGCCGAGTTCTTTTTCGGAAGGCGTAACTCCCGAAAGTTCAGCATTGGTGCTGTCCATCAAAAGCGCGAGAACGCCCTTTGTGCCGTAACGCGCAAAGCTGTTGATATCGATAGGCTCGTTGTCGATGGGAGTGTAGTCAACCTTGAAGTCGCCCGTATGAACGATGATGCCGACGGGGGTTGTGACCGCAAGAGCGACCGCACCCGCAATGGAGTGACTGACCTTTATAAATTCGATTTTGAAGCATCCGATTTCAATAACGTCGCCCGCATTGATGCATTCAAGACATGTATCCTCAACATGATGTTCGTGCAGCTTGTGTTCAATCAGCGCAAGGGTGAATTTGGTTCCGAAAACGGGTACTTTAAATTTTTCCAATGCATAGGATATTGCGCCGATATGATCCTCGTGCCCGTGTGTGATGATGAATGCGCGAAGGCGTTCGGCATTCTGCTCAAGGTAACTCATATCGGGAATGACCATGTCGATTCCGGGCATTTCTTCGTCGGGAAACGCAAGCCCGCAGTCGATAACGATAATGTCCTCGTTGTATTCAAGTACGGTCATGTTTTTTCCGATTTCGCCCAGACCGCCGAGCGGAATGATTTTCAGTTGGGGTGCTGTGGATTTTCTTGCCAAATTTTTCTCCTTTCGGTGCACGGCAAAGCAGGATGCAGAAATAACCGTCCGAGCAAGCATCACGCGAAGGGTTCGCAGAAATGAACATTTCGCCGCCGCAGCAAAAACGCTGTGCATCGGAATTGTTCGGTCGTATTATGCGAAAACCCGAGCTGCGCAAAAACGATGAAGATCGTGCGCGTCATCGACTGCTCCGAATGTCGTGCAAATTTCGGTTGTCTATTTTTTTAAACAAGCGGGCGGCAAGCTTCAGTCGTCAGCTGAAGTCAGTTCGGCAAGACGTTCTTCTGCCGCTTCCCACTTCTTATAAAGTTCATCAATCTGCTGCCTTTTTTCTGCAGCTTTTTCAGAAAGTTCGCAAGCCTTTTTGTAATCTGAAGCGATATAGGGCTTTGCAAGCTCTTCATTAATTTCGTCAAGTTCCGCCTCGGCCTTTGAAACGGCAGCCTCGCAGCGTGCGGCTTCTCCCTTTGCGCGGTTGAGAATGCTCTGCTGCTGTTTGCGTTCGCGGTAATCCAGCGCATTGCGGGATTGAGTGCGCTTTTGCTCGTCCGCCTGTGCGCGGCTTTCGTTAACGGCTGCAATATAGTCGTCATACCCGCCGATGTATTCCTGAAGTCCGTTCGGCGTCATATGCAGAATGCGGTCGGCAAGCCGATTCACAAGATAACGGTCGTGCGTCACGATGAGCATAGTGCCGTTGTAGCCTTCGAGTGCGGCTTCAAGTGCTTCGCGTGAGGCAATGTCAAGATGGTTTGTCGGCTCGTCAAGCAGCAAAAGGTTCGCCTTCGTCAGCATGAGTTTAAGCAGCTGAACACGCGCAGCTTCGCCGCCGGAGAGCAGTTTTATCTGTTTTTCAATTTCATCGCCGCGAAACAGGAATGCCGCAAGCGCGTTGCATATATCTTTATGCGAAATTGTCGTATAATATCTGTCCCAAACTTCGCGCAGAACGGTTGCTTCCGGATCAAGCGAAGTCATTGTCTGTTCGTAATACGCTTCTTCAACATGCGAACCAAGGTAATAACTGCCTTCGGTCGGGCGTATGCGTCCCGCAAGAATATTCAGCAGCGTTGTTTTTCCGCAGCCGTTATCGCCGAGCAAAAACACTTTCTCGCCTTTTTTTATCAGCATGTCAACATTGCGGAAAACGAGCTTGCCGTCAAATGACTTTGCAAGCTTTTTTGCAGCAAGAACATCGTTGCCGCCGACTTCCTTCGCCTCAAAGTGAAAATGTATGGAGGCGCTGTCGCGTTCGGGCTCAACAAGGGTTGCTTTTAGCCTGTCCGCCTGCTTCTGTTTTGATGCGGCGGTAATAAAATTTCGCTCCTGTCCCCAACGCCGCTGCTGCTCAACGATGCCTTCGATGCGCTTGATTTCTTTTTTTGTGCGCAGATACTGCCGCATTTCAAGTTCACGCGCCGTGCTTCGCAGTTCGAGATGCCGCGAATAATTTCCCTTGGAAATAAAAAGTCTGCGATCCTTAAGCTCCATGGTTCGGTTTGTGACCTTGTCAAGAAAATACCTGTCGTGAGAAATAACTATGAACGAACCGCGGTATGCGCTCAAAAAGTTTTCAAGCCATTCGATAGCGGATATATCAAGGTGATTGGTAGGCTCATCCAAAAGCAAAAGGTTTGCATCGGAAAGCAGCAGCTTTGCAAGCTGAGCCTTGTTGCGCTGTCCTCCGCTGAAAGAGTTTATGCTTCGCGAAAGCTCATCTTCGGTGAACCCGAGTCCGAGCAGAGTGGAGCGGGTGCGCGCGCGATAGGTTGAGCCGCCGTCCGCCCAGTATTTTTCGTTCAGCGCATGCTGCCTTTCGATAAGCTTCGGGTCAACATCGCCGCCTGCGGCGGCAATTTCGGAATTAATCCTGTCGGTTTCAGCCTCAATTGCGGAAAGCTCCGAAAAAACCTGAAGAACATAGTCGAACAGGGAACAGACTTCGGCAGAAACATTTTGATTCATGCTGCCGATTTTTGTTCCGCCCGGAATGTTGACAGTGCCTTCATCGGCCTGCTCTTCGCCGAGAAGAATGCGGAAAAGCGTGGATTTGCCGCAGCCGTTGACGCCGACAAAGCCGATATGATCCCCGGATTCGACTTCAAAGGATACGTTTTCAAAAAGAACTCGGGTAACAAAAGATTTTTTTAAATTATGTACTGTTAATAAAGGCATTGTGTACTCCTGAGGAAACCCGGATTCGGTCTTTTTCGAAAAAAGCCGAATTAAGTCCGCTTAAGGTTTGCTTCCGCAAACCGGCAGATTGTTCAGGGTGTTAAAAACAATTGTCCGTGCAGCGTGCCGTTGCCGGAACGGTAATGTTCATATGAATCAAGCTCTGAATCAAGCCCTGCTCGGAGACCTGACAAAGGTTTGTCAGGCTGCTGTCAAACCTTTTTTGCTGTCGGATTCAAAATGACGGTTCGCAGTCCGCGCCGTGCCGCCATGCCGACAGTTTGAAAAGTTCCGCCGGTTCGCCGCCCGTCGTAGACCGCAATGAGCATTGATGCATTTTCAACAAGAAAGCGGTTGCGCCGCTTCATGCAGCCGGCGCAGTATTCGGAACTGAGAACGATAACCGAATCGGCAGCGGCGGCAATTGCGGCCGACCTTGAATCGCGGGACGGGCAGGGAAAAACGCAGACCAATGCAATACCGGGCAGTGTTTCGCGCAATTGAAGCACCGCCTCGGCGGCATAGATATCCACTCCGGAAGCCATTCCGCTCAGAAAGCAGCGCTTTCCCTCGGTATATGCGCAGCGAATTGCGCGCAAAAGACCGGCTTTGAGCTTAAGACATTCGTCGGAGCTTTCGTTGAATCCCCACGGAAGGGAATCCGCACGATGACCCGTAAATGCAACATTCAAAGCAGGGCAGGAAAGGGTGTTGTTTTGTTTACCCACGGATTCCGGGCGACTGTCGCTGCAATTCATGGCAAATAAAACCGGCTGTGCCGTTTTGCGGGCGTGAGACTTTGCGGGCGGTGCGAAACCGATTTATGCTTTATTGCATTACAGACCGGATTTTGTGTAACTGTCCCAATCGCGGTGCATGTATCGCTTTATCGGCCGAATCGTGCCGATAAAGTTTTCATCAAGTTCGTGCTCCTTTGCATACTGTGCAAATTCCGAAATCACGGGCTCAACGCCGACTGTGAAACGCACGGGCAAATTGAGCCGTTCGGATATGCTGCGAAGCATTTTATAGCCGTCCAGCGGTTCCTGAACACTCGTTTCCTGCGAAAGGTTTGTGTTGTTGACCAGTGCATCGATTTCGATTCGCCCCGCGCCCGTGACCTTCTCGATCATGTCAAGGTTGGATTCGAGTTCGGCGGAGAAGGGACGCCTTGCGTTCACAACATACAGAACCTCAATGGCACTGCGGTCGATTTTGCTGAAGAAACGGTGGTACTGGCCGAGTGCAATTGCCCCGGTGTCGTCACCTCCGACATCGAAAATAACAAGGTCGCTGTTATCCGAGAATGCGGAAAAGATTTCGGCGGGAAGGCTCGGAACCTCAACGCCGAGATTGGTGAAGCTGGGCGACAGCAAGCGGATGCCTGCAGCTTCAAGCTCCGCTTTCCGTTCTGTGGAACGAAAATACGGATTCACGATATCAAGGTCAACAAAAGTGACTTTTTTTGTTTCGGCGGCTTCAAATGCAATGTTGAGAGCAAGCTCTGTTTTGCCGGAGCCGAAATTACCGATGATTATAAGATATTTTTTCATATGTTTATCCATGCTTTTATTGAAAGATGCACTGCCGTATTTGTTTCGGCGGATAATTTACCCGCCGTTTCAGCCGCGCATGGGTTTAAAACGGGAAATAATGCGTTCGGCGGCACGCATTCCGTCAACCGCCGCGCTCACGATTCCGCCGGCATAGCCAGCACCTTCGCCGACAGGGTAAAGACCCTTAAGCCGGGTTGCTTCGCCGTTCTCATCCCTTGCAATGCGAACAGGGGAGCTTGAACGGCTCTCGATTGCGGTCAGTACGGCATCATACATATCAAAATTATGTATCTGCCGTGCAAATGTGCGGATTCCGTCCTCTATGCCGTTTGAAATAGCCGGAGGCATACATTTGCGAATATCTCTCGGAACGGCATTCGGCCTGTAAGTCGGCGCAACGGAACCGAAATGTTCGGGTTTTTTCCTGTTCAAAAAGTCCCCCACGCGCATTGCGGGCGCGGAATAATCTCCGCCGCCGAGGCGGAAGGCAGCGTTTTCAAGCTTTTCTTGGAAAATAATGCCGCTGAGCGGGTCTGCGCTTGCAAAATCGGAGGGATTAACCTGCACGATAACGGCGGAATTCGCATTGCGTCCGCTGCGGGAATGATAGCTCATGCCGTTTGTAACAACCTGATTTTCGGCAGAGGAGGATGCAACAACAACGCCGCCGGGGCACATGCAGAAGGTGTACACGCCGCGGCTGCCGCTCTTGCCCGTTAATCTGTATTCGGCTGCGCCGAGACGGGGATGTCCCGCAAACCGTCCGAATTGTGAACGATTGATGAAATCCTGCGGATGCTCAATGCGAACGCCCACGGCAAAAGGTTTCGGAACAAGCTCGATTCCTTTTGAAACGAGAAGGCGGTATGTGTCGCGTGCCGCCTGTCCAATTGCAAGCACGGCAGCGCAGCACGGCAGCTTTTCTTTCCCGTTAACAGTTACCGAAACAATGCGTCCGTCGCGTGTGTCAAAATCCGTCATGCAGGAGTTGAAGCGTATTTCAACCCCCATGCTCTGAAGAGCGTTTCGCATGTCGGCAACAACATGCGAAAGCACATCGGTGCCGATATGCGGCTTGGCTTCAACGGCGATATTGCCGTCCGCCCCGAATTTAACAAGCGTGTCGATAACATCCTCCGCACGCGGGTCCTTGATTCGGGTTGTGAGTTTGCCGTCCGAAAAAGTGCCTGCGCCGCCTTCGCCGAACATAACATTGCTGTTTGTGTTCAGCAGCCCTTGGGAAAAGAACGTTTCAACATCCGCTTTGCGCTCCGCAATGGGTTTCCCTCGTTCGATAACAATGACCTTGTAACCGCATTTGGCAAGTTCATGCGCTGCAAAAAGACCGGCAGGGCCGAGTCCGACAACAACAGCGGGCGCATCCTGCGGAACAGTACCCTGCTCCGGTTCGCGCTCGGAACGTTCGGGAAGCTTTCCGACGTTTTTAAGACCCAAAAGGGCAACGCGCTTGGCGTTTTCGGTGGAAAGTTCAAAGCTTACGGAGTAGATGCTCCTGATGTCGGCTTTATCCCTTGCATCAAGGGAGTGCCTTGTGATGCGCAGTGATTGAATATCCTCCTGTTTGACGCGGAGTTCGGATGCAAGCAGCATCATGAGTGCGGATTCGTCCGCATTGAAAGGCAGGCTGAGGTTTGTTGCAGCAAGTCGCATAAAAATTTTTCCTATTCTTGTTCTTATCCGAGAAAGTTCCGATTAAGCTTTCGGAACTTTCCGAATTAATTTGGTTGTGTTTGGTTGTGTTGGGCTGCGTTGGGATACTTTGTCGGTTTTGAGCGGCAAACAACGGATCAGGCACCCGGCGCTTTTGAAATCACACAGATAATTGTGCCGACATCACATTGTATTTTTGCATCCGAAAGCAGATCCGAATGGTTTGCAAGCTCAAGTGTCGGAACGAGTGTGTGCGTTCCTTCGCTGCAGCCGCTGACATTGAGCGTGAGAAGAAGATCCGCCGCCGAAAGGCTGTTGACAAAGCCGGATTTACCGCTGATGATAACGCTGCAGCTGCGGCCGTCGTAGTTGTAAATAAAGCGGGTATGATCTTCGCCGACGATGCGGCTGAGTTCGATATCGCTGAAAGTGCGGCTGATCGTTGCCTCTTCAAGCTGAACGGAAACCGTGAAATTGTTTTCCGTAAGCAGCTGGATGTTGGAGGGCAGTCCGAGAACGCTTCTCTCGAACAAACGCGTTTCACCGGGCTGCATATCGCTTATATCAATCGGATCAACGTAAATAGTCGTTCTGTCAACGGATTCAAGCGCAAGCTTGATTTTGTCGATAACGTCCTGAGAAGCAACGATGCTGAGCACGGAAGGTTTGACCGTGTAGCTTGCTTCGTAGTTATCGTCCCTGCCGGTGGTTTCAATGAGCGTCTGCAAAACGATATCGTATTGGGGTTTGATATCCATGCGAACGATAACGGACGGGAGCGTGCCGACAATGGAGGAAGCCGCCGCAATTTGCCCGCTTGAATCAATGAGAGTCAGCTCAAACGCTTCGTTCACGCTTTCGGTGCGTCCGTCAAGATTGAGCACACAATTTGCGCGGACAATATTACTGATAGAACTGCGCGGCCCCGTGATGTCGATGCTTGTTGCCGCAAGCTGAACATCTCCGTTCCAATAACCGGCGGGCAAGTCGCCCGTCACGGCGCATGTGATGGGGATGGTACGTGTAACAAGCTCGTCAACGGTGATTTTGACCGTTCGCGGTTCAACCGAATAAACCGTGCCGATGGTGGTGGAAGCTATGACATCGCATTCGTATTCGCCGGGTGCGTTTATGCCCTGAAGGCTGACTGAAGCGGACACGATCTCGCCGCCGGCGGAATTGCCGAAGCTCGGAAGGTCGTTCAGTTTTGTTTTGACCGTTACGGTAACGTCGGGAAGCAGGTTCTGACTTTCACCGAGAACAACGAAGCCGCGTGAGCGGAGGTCTGCTTCGCTTCCGCCTTCGAATTTCAGCGGAACATCGGAAACATGTTTCATCCTGTCCGGGTTTTCGCTCATCAAAACATAACCCCAGAGCGTTGTGGCAATAAGCAGGGAAATGAAAAGATATCCGAGCTTGCGTACAAGCGGACGGCGAAACCATTTCGTTTTCTTTTCTGCGGCATCGGTATCCGCGGCGCTTGCTCTTTCGTCTGCCGCGGCAATGTCAACGTTAGTCGGCTGTTTATTTTTTTTGCTTTGTTTCATCTTTTGTTAACCTCTTGAAAAGCGATGCAAAAGTTTTCTCCTGTTCGGGTGCCGCAAAAACACCTTCAAGAAGCTCTGCCAGGGTTTTTTTATCAACATAGCGCACGAGCTTGCCGCCTTCGGCATAGGAGATAACGCCCGTTTCTTCGGACACAACAACCGTCAGACTGTCGGACACGTTTGAAACGCCGAGAGCAGCCCTGTGGCGCGTGCCCAATTCCTTTGAAACATTCGGGTCGCTGAAAAGCGGAAGAACACATGCAGCGTAATAAATCCTTCCGTCGCGGATAATAACCGCTCCGTCATGCAGCGGCGTCTTCGGCTCGAAAATGTTCTCAAGCAATGCGCTTGTGATTTGGGCATCGACTATCGTTCCCGTCGGAAAATATTCGTCGAGTTTGGTTTCACGTTCAATAACGACCAACGCACCGACTTTGCGCTTGGAAAGGTTGATCATCGCATTTGTCATTTCTTTAACGATGACATTTGAATTTTCAACTTCACGTCCGGTAAGGTTGAATTTGAATCTTCCGATATGTGCAAGCGCGCGGCGCAGCTCCGGCTGAAAAAGCACAACCATAACAACAATACCGGAAACAAGCAGTGTGTTTAAAAGGTAATTCACGGTGTAGAGGTTGAACAGCGCGCTCAAAAGCATAACAACCAAAAGAACGGCAAGCCCCTTCAATAATTGATAGGCGCGGGTGTTGATCGTCCAGCAGATAATTTTATATATAATTACGGTTATTATGACTATGTCGATAAAGTCCTGAAAGCGGAACTCCGCAAGACCGTTCAACACAGCATTTATTATATCGTTAAAATGCATTATTTCCTCCGTATTATGAATTTTTTGATGCATAATACCGTTAACTCGCGGAAGAGCGCACTGTTGCCGTCCGCACATTGCGAATTCTCCCCCTATATAATAACACAGATCCGAGAAAATTTGTATAACTATTTTAATTTTTTTTTCGCCGTGCGGAAAGATGTGCGGGAAGCGCCTGCAATGCCCCGCAAATATTGAAGAATTGAACATGAATGCGCAAATACCGAAAGAGTGAACCCGTGCCGAATCCGCAGCGCAAAATTAAAATGCAGACAAGAAAAAATGAAGCCGAATCGGCTGATTTCCGTTTCGGCTTCGGTGTGGGTGTTGAAATTTTTATGCGGTGCTTTGCTTATTCGGCAAGGGCAGCCATTTCATCGATAAGCTCGTTGAAAAGCTTAAGCGCATCGTTCACGGGCTGTGCCGTGGTCATATCAACGCCCGCAATCTTCAGGACGGAGATGGGATCCATGCTGCTTCCCGCGCTGAGGAACTTGATGTAATCTTCAACGGCGGGTTTGCCTTCGGTCAGAATGCGGTTCGCAATTGCAACCGCAGCGGAGAAACCGGTTGCATACTGGAACACATAGAAGTTGTAGAAGAAATGCGGGATCCTTGCCCACTCAACGGAAATGAGCCTGTCAACGGTCATTCCGTCACCGAAATACTTCTTGTTAAGCTCATAATATGCATCACACATCATGTCGGCAGTGAGAGTTTCGCCCTTTTCGGCATGTTCGTTCATCCAAAGCTCGAACTCCGCAAACATCGTCTGACGGTACACTGTTCCGCGGAACTGTTCAAGGAAGTGGTTGATAAGGTATGCACGTTCTTTTTTGTCGGTCGTGTTTGCAAGCAGATGCTTAACGAGCAGAACCTCGTTGCAGGTGGAAGCGACTTCCGCAACAAAGATGACATAGTTCGCATATGCCGTGGGCTGATTCTTCATCGAATAATAGGTGTGAAGGGAGTGGCCCATTTCGTGCGCAATGGTGAACATGCTGTCGAGGGTATCCTTTTGGTTCAAAAGAACATAGGGATGAGGATCGCCGCCGGCAGAGTATGCGCCGCCGCGCTTGCCCTCGTTTTCGTATACATCGATCCAGCGGTTGTTGAAGCCTTCGGTCAGAACCTTGATATAATCCTCCCCGAGGGGCTGCAAAGCTTCGATGATGATTTCCTTTGCTTTTTCGTAAGGAATCTCCTTGTCGGCATCGCTGATGATCGGGGTGTAGAGATCGTACATATGAAGCTCTTCCGAACCGGTGAGCTTTTTACGCAGAGCAATGTATTTGTGGAGATACTCAAGGTTTGCGTTCACTGCATCGATAAGGTTGCGGTAAACGGAAACGGGAACTTCCGTTTCGGCAAGTGCTGCTTCAAGCGTGCTGTTGTACCTGCGTGCCTTTGCATAGAAGATGAGCTGCTTTATCTGCCCGTCGAGGAACGCCGCAGAAGTGTTCTTGAAGCTTTCAAATGTGCCGTGCAGGGATTCGAATGCAGCCTTGCGGACGTTCCGGTCGGGATTTTCAAGCAGGGGAACATATGAACCCTGTGTAACTTTCAGCTCGTTGCCGTCGGCATCGTAAATGCTTGGGAAACGGATGTCCGCATTGCGGAACGCCGATGCGATTTCCTCGGGTGCATTTGCCATTTCTCCTGCGGCAGCAAGCAGCTTTTCTTCGGCATCGGAAAGAATATGGTCTTTCTTGCTGCGGATTTTTGCAAGTTTGCGCTCATAGAGTCTAAGCTCGGGCTTTTCGCTCATGAAAGCAGCAAGCTTTTCATCGGGAATTGCAAGAATTTCGGGAGTGTCGAAACTTGATGCGCCCGCAATATTGATGTAGACGCTCATGAACCTGCCCTTAAGACCGTTATAGTAGCTGTTGCCGGTGTCTTCATCGGATTTTCGCATGATGTATTCTGCAACGCGGGTGATTTTAACATCAAGCTCATCGCAGAAGGTGAGATAGCTGTAAAGCATGTCTGCGCTTTCCGCAAGCCGGCCGCGGAAAGCTTCGATTTTTTCGGGGAATGTGCGGCATTCGTCAAGTGCCTTTTCCCAAAGTTCATCGGTCGCAAAAATATCTTCGAGTGCCCAGGTGTACTGCTTCTCGACTTCGCTTCTTTTGGGTATGTTCTTTTGTTTTGCCATTTTTTGACCTCCGTTCAGCCGTCGGCTGAAAATATTGACAATCGGATTATAACACAACGGAAGCAATTCCGTAAAGGATATAATCGATACAGTCGGTAAAAAACATCAAAATTTACATAAAAACATGATTTTGCTGCAAATTCTGCCGAAAAATCAGATACAGATTCGTTGCTTTGAAATAAAAGAGAATAATTCGTGCCGCGGCTAAAAAAAGAATGACTTGCGGGCAGAACTGTGGTATAATGTTTGCATGAAAAAACATGGCTACAAAAGAAGAGTTCTTTCGAAACGCAGACGTTCACGCTTCAGTGCGAGCATATGGGCTCCGATACTCAAGCTTGCGGGCTGTATTGCGGGTGTGCTTGCCGCACTCGGAATTTTGACACTTTTGATTATGATAGTGCTTGAAGGTGTTTTCAAAATTGACACGCCGCTCCGCCCGGACGGTTTCTTTGGCAAGGCTGCACGACTTGTTAAAATCGAACTTCCGCTTATTGAATCGCCCACGCCGTATATTCCGCCGGAACCGACGCCGACGCCGCATCCGATGGATCTTTTTGTCGGTGAAGACGAGGAAAAAGAAATTGTTTTTCCTGCGGGAATGTCCTACACATGGCTGAGCGATCCGTACTGTTTCAACGGCGAGATAATCTGTTCCGCCGGAAAGCTTGTGAACGGAAAAGCTTTGATGTGCGCATTGCTGAAATACAACATTTCAACCGGCAAGGTTTCCGAACTGCCGATAAAAGCGCGGAACGATCACTTGATTTATCCGGTATTTAATGAAAAATACCTTGTCTATTTCGATGCAAATCAAAAAAACGGCGGGGGAGATATCTGTGCGCTCGATCTTAAAAACAGCAGTGCAGAACCGAAGATTATCAAAAAAGTTTATGTCGGTCAACCGGAAATAAAGCTCTGGGATGAATACATTGCATGGACGGAGCGCACGGGCAGCGAACGGGACAAGATATTTGTCTGCCACATTCCGACGGAGGAAACGACGGTGGTTCAATACTTCAATTCCTCGGGATACGGTGCAAGTATGCCTTATTTTGAGAACGGCAAGCTTATTTGGGCGGGGGAGGACAGCACACGCGCACGCTGCTCTTCAATCAATTACATAAGCTTAAACGAAACCTCAATCGGAGAGCTCTATCCGGGAGTGTATGTCCATGACCCCGAAACAAACGGAAAGTATTATGCGTGGCTTGACGGCCCGCATGGTCCGTCCGCAAAGCTTTACGTGTGGGACGGCAGCGGAACACCCGTTGCCGCAGCGGAAGGCGTTGTTGAATTCGGCATCGCGGAGAACTTTGTTGCATACGGCAAGGATGAGGCTGTATGGATATATGTTTTTGAAAACGGGAAGAGCTACAGGCTCACGCCGGAGCGCGAAAATACCCAGTTTCTCGGCGTTTCGGGCGGTTATGTGATGTGGATGGATGTGACTTCGCGTGAGCGTGACATAATTAAATACGCTCTGCCGCCGCTGTAATACGGCCGTTCGGCAACTCCTGAAAAATCGCTCAAACACAGCAAATCGGAAAAAGGGCTGCGGAAGATTTTTTATGAAAGAAAAAACAAAGTTTGTCTGCGGTGAGTGCGGATACGAAACCGTAAAATGGATGGGCTGCTGCCCGATGTGCGGCAGTTGGAACACCCTTGTCGAAGTTTCCGCCGCACCCGAAAAGCGCAGCACACATTCGGCGGGCGGAACGTCCTCCCGCGCGGTGACGCTCGGCTCGGTGAGTGAAAACGATACTGTGCGTGTTACAACGGGCATAGGCGAGTTCGATCGCGTGCTCGGCGGCGGCGTTGTTGTGGGGTCAACGGTTCTGATAGGCGGCGACCCCGGAATCGGAAAAAGCACACTCATAATGCAGGCGGCGGGAAATCTCAAAAAAACAGGCGGCGTCATCTATGTTTCCGGAGAGGAATCAAAAGCGCAGCTGAAGCTTCGTGCGGTGCGCTGCGGAGTCGATTCGGAACTGCTCATAATGACGGAAACGAGCATGGATGCCGTTGAAAGCGAGGTCGATCGCATTAAACCCCGCTTTCTTATTATCGATTCAATTCAAACAATGATGAACCGCGAGCTGAACAATGCAGCCGGCAGCGTAACGCAAATCCGCGAGGCAACAACGGCCCTGACGCGCATTGCAAAACAAAACGGCTGTGCAATATTCATAATCGGTCATGTAACAAAAGAAGGTGCGCTTGCAGGCCCGCGAATGCTCGAACATATGGTTGACACCGTGCTTTATTTTGAAGGCGACAGGCATGATTCGCTGCGGCTTCTCCGTGCCGTCAAAAACAGATTCGGTTCAACCAACGAGATCGGAATATTCGAAATGTGCCGCGACGGCATGAAAGAGGTTGAAAATCCGGCCGGGCTGTTTGTGTCCGGCGGGAACGATATAGGCTGTGCGGTGACGTGCATAATGGAGGGCAATCGCCCGATATTGGTTGAAATTCAATCCCTGCTCAGCACATCGGCGTTCGCAAACGCACGGCGGATGGCGGCGGGGATGGATACAAACCGCCTGATGCTGCTGCTTGCGGTGCTTGAGCGGCGCGGCGGACTCCGCGTGTCCGATAAGGATGTTTACACAAACGCTGTCGGCGGCATCCGCATTGACGACAGGGGTGCGGATCTTGCAATAACGCTTGCCGTTGCGGGTTCGATTTTCGACAGACCGCTTCCGGAAGGCACGGTCGTGATCGGTGAAATCGGTTTAACGGGGGAAATACGTTCCGTTGACAGGCTGTATAACCGCGTTGCGGAATGTGCGCGGCTCGGATACAGGCGTGCAATTGTGCCGTTCATCCCTTCCTTAAAGAATTTTGACGGCATTGAGGTTCATTTTGTGAAGTACCTGCGCGATGCGTTCCTTCTGCTCGGGGAGGCAGATGCGAACAGCCGGTGAACGAGTGCGGCTCGATACCGGAATTGCGTATAACGCGGGTTTTTCCCAATAAACAAAACTATCACTGGAGGGTTCAAAAATGCTCGGGGACAGAGCAAATATCGTCTGTTTGTACAAAATTCTCGAAAAGTATTCCGATGAAGAACATATCCTTTCCATGAGCGATATAACGGGTTATTTCATGCAGGACTACGGAATGAAAATCGACAGGCGCGCGGTTTACGGAGCGGCAGACACACTTATTGAACTTGGATATGACATCTCGGTGTATAAAGAGAACGGCAAAGGCTATTACCTGCGTTCAAGACTGTTTGAACCGTCCGAAGTGCGGCTGATGACGGATGCGGTTTATTCAATGCATTCCATTCCGCAAAAACAGACGGCGGATCTGCTTGAAAAACTTCAGTCCGTTCTCAGCATTCATCAGAGGTTCGGATTTAAACACCTTACATCGGCGGATGCGGACAGAAAAACAGATAATCGCTGTGTGTTCTACAATATCGACATTCTCGATGAAGCAATTTCGCGCCAGAGAAGGGTTTCTTTCGATTATTACCAATACGGGTTGGATAAACGGCTTGTAAAGCGAAGAAACGAACCCTATGTTGTAAGCCCTTACGGAATGGTTTGCGACAATCAGAACTATTATCTTGTCTGCATAAAGGACGGCAAAGAGGGTTTGAGCTACTACCGAATTGACCTGATGCAGAATATAGCAATAACCGATAAAAAACTCGCCGTTGCGCGTTCGGCCGTGAACCTTGATTCGGTTCGCAAGCTTGTATATGCTTTTTCCGGGGAGCCGGAGCAGATTGTTTTAAAATGCAAAAACGAAGCGATCGGCGGAATCATCGACAAGTTCGGTAAAAGTCTGCGCATTTACAAGCTTGACGACAGGCACTTCATTGCAAAATTTAAAGCTGCACCCCAAGGCGTTATTTATTGGACAATGCAGTATCTTTCCCAAGTTGAAATAATCGAACCCGAACATATGCGCCAAAAGGCCATAGAATTCATAAAATCGAACCCTTACGGCATAACGGCCGAATCGGAACGATCCTAAATTGAGCCGCCTGCTTCCGCAGGCAAAATACAGGGGCAGCAGGCGATAAACGGAGCGGGGCGGATACGGCAAAAAAGTATCAGTCCTGCTCCTTATCTTCAAATTCCGGTTTCATAATTCTATTAAGCATTGCATCGGCAAGCAGTGGATTGCCCTTCAATGCACGCACTGCCTCGCGATCCATAACGCTGTTCGTGCCGAGACAGGCCGTGCAGCGGCTTCCGCATTCCGGGCAAACGCAGCCGAGGTGTGAATCCTCGGATTGAATCATATATATACCGCAGTTCTTACAGCTGCATCTCATAAACATTTCCTCCGTCAAAATCGTATTTCAAGAGAGCATTTCGAGAGAGTTTCAATATTATACAGACAAAACGCTCAAACAAATTCTCTTAAACCGAAAGCTCATTGCGGGCGGTTTAAACTCCTCATCTGTCAACGGTCGGCATTGATACATATGCGTCGGCCGAAACGGGAATAAAACCATCCGCATAATATTATAATGAAATGAGTTTTGAAATCAAGCCGAATATGTGCATGACGGCACGAATCCATGTGAAAACGGAGGAGGAATATGTACGAAAATGAAACGCAGACTTAAAAGTGCAGCATTTTCAATCGTGATTCTTGCCGCAGTGCTGGCGGCAACGGTGTTTGGCGGTGTACACAGCAACGGAATCCTGCCCGCGTCGGCATTGCCGTCAAGCGTCGGCTTCTATGCCGTTTCCTATCTGAACATTGAAAACGGTGACGGTGCGGAGCTGCTCAAATCGGATTTGGACTATATGAAGGAGATGGGGCTTGCCGCGCTTTTGCCTGCGGATATCCGTTCGGGAAATTTCCCTGCCTCGGGCGGATACGTAATGCTGTTTTTTGAAAACTGCGGCGCATTCGAAACAATAACCGATATTTTGCAGCAGCGCGGAATGCGCGGAGTTTTTACTGCGGATGAATCATTGTGCAAACGGATGAAATCTTCCGAAAAGTTCAGAAATGCACTTGCAGCGGGAATCGCGGAACCGGCCGGCCGGTTTTCGGATTGCGAAGATGAAGTTCGGTTTTGCGCCGCTTTGAATGCGGAGCGCATGAGGATGTTCGAATCGTTCGGAGTTCCGTGCAGAACCTTTGTCCATGTCTGCAAAAAACTTGTTTGCAAAAACCTTATGTTTGATGAGCCGTGTTTTGCGGCGTTGTGCAGGGGCAGCGAGGACGCAGAGAAAAGCGGTTCGGAGGGGATAACGATTGCGGTCTACGGCAACGGAGTGAATGAGTTCGGCACTTCATACGATGGAATAACCCTGCTGAATCGCATTGTACGCCTTCCGGATTGGACGATTGAAGAATACTTTTCATCAATTGCTCAGCCGCCCGCTTCATGATGCTTCGTCGGTTGAAACAGAAAGCATAATCCGCGGGCGTGTTTTTGGCCGAAAAAAGAATTGAATTTTGAACCCGGCTCAGTTTTCCAGCTGCTTACCCATGAAGTTTGCGGCGGTTTCCGCAACTTTAACGTCTGTCGGGGAGATTACCGCGCCGGGCTCTTTTGAAAGAAGCATGACCGCGCCGATGGCATCGCCTGCGGCAAGAATCGGAATAATGAGCTGGGCGGTGTATGCGCGCCCTTGTTCATCGTTCTGAGTGATTCCGATCATTGTGTCGCCGTTGGCAGTGCTGCGGTTAAGCTTCTCGCGCATTTGCATAACGGCCTCAACGTCATCGTGTATCGGTTTGTCAACGGCAAGCGGAGAGCCGATTGCAATATCACGCCTGTGCGGACTTGAAATTGCAATAATCGTGTCCTTATCGCAGATTGCTGCAATATGCCCCACGGATTGCTGAATAGATTCGGCATACTCCTTTGCAAAATCACAAAGTTCGCCGACAAGAGAGTATTTTTTAAGGATGACCCCGCCTTCGCGGTCGGTATAGATCTCAAGCGCATCACCTTCGCGGATACGCAAAGTCCTTCGAATTTCCTTAGGTATTACAACTCTGCCGAGTTCGTCAATTCGACGTACTATTCCTGTTGCTTTCATTTGCAGTGAAAACCTCCGTTTTTTGATTTATCATGGATAGTATTCGCTTTGCTCGCATGAATATACATGATAAGCAAACATCGGCTTTAAGAGCAGGATTCGGTTTTTAATAATCGATATCGCTGCCCGTCTTGAATATTCAATGATTTGTTGATATAATGTAGATACGGAAAAAATGTGCGGATGACGCCTTTTTCGAACGGCAGAATTGAACGTGTTCGGCGAAATTGCGCCAAAAACGGACAATTGATGCAGTATGTTTGAGCTTCTCAAACATGCACACTAATATGTAATAACACAGCGACGGAGGAAACATGGAAAATTGTTCACAAATTCAAATTAAAAGCATTGAAAAAGCGTCACATACATTAAAAAAGCTTTCGGCAGCTCTGCTTGCTTTTATCATGCTCTTTGCGGCTGCCTGTAAATTCGGTGATATTGACTTCGATGTGACAAAAGCGCCGCAGCAGCAAACGCAGGAACCCACGCAGGAACCGACGCATGAAAAGACGGCGGCGGACGAAGCATTCGAAGCGGTGGATCGTGAAGTTTTTATATCTGTAGTTACTTCATCAGGGCTCACTTTTCATCAATTCGTGAAGGACGCGGCAAGTTTCGGCATTGCCGAAGAGGATATTGAACGCGGATGGGGTGAGCTTTCGCAGGAGGCTGATGCTGCCGATTTTGCGGAAAACGCCGAAATACGCAAAAAGCTTTCCGAAATCGACCGAAGTCAGCTGTCCTACAGAAACAGAATCGCATACGACAACCTTGTTCTCAATCTGAAGCTTTCTGATGAAATTCATGCTGTTCCCGATGCATATTATTACAATGAACCGCTTACAGTGTTCAACGGTGAACACACGATGCTTCCGCTGATGCTCTCGATGTATGAAATCAGCTCGGCGGAGGATGCCGAAAATTATGTGCTCCTGCTTGAAGATGCCCCGCGCTATATCGGTCAGATAGAGAAGTTTGAACGTGAAAAGGCGGCAAAAGGACTGTTTATGACAGAAAATGCTTTGAACAAGGTTCTTGAATCCTGCATCAAGTTTGCGGAAACGGGCAATGAATGTTTCCTTATAGGTTTTTTTGAAGACGAAATGGCAAGTGCCGAATTTGAAATTTCCGAACAGCAAAAAACAGCTTTGCTCGAACGCAGCAGAAACAGCATTATCAACGAATTGCTGCCGGCATACAGAAGCCTTGCGAACACTCTTGAACAGCTTCGCCCGCAGTGCGGCTCCTTTGCGGGTGCGTGCATGCGCGGTGTTGATGCAAAGGATTACTATGCTGCCGCAATAAAATCAAATGCCGCCTGCAATGCCGAGTATTCGTCAATGGCCGATGAACTCAGTGAAAGCATTTCGAGTGTTTACGCTAAATTGGTGAAAATCATTCTCACCGACTCGAATGCAATGAAAGATTACGAAAAGAATATGACATCCGGCAATGTTGAAACGGATGTTGAATATCTTAAGGAGCTTATCGACGGAATCTATCCTCAGATTCCGGAACAAAGCATTCAATACGTCACGATTCCTGATGCCGTTGCGGAGGATTTCAGCCCTGCCGCATATATGATTTCCGCATTCGATGACCCGACAAGGAATGTCGTTCTGCTGAACCCGACGGCGGAGGACGACACAATGCTCTTCACGCTTGCACATGAATGCTTCCCGGGGCATCTTTACCAAACTCAGTATTTCCGCAGCCTCGATGGACTGCCCCTTTCGCAGCAGCTGTGCGCGCCCACGGGCTATTCCGAGGGATGGGCTGTTTTTTCGGAGCTTTTTATCTCAGGTATCAGCGAGAAATACGGAGTGGGCGGCTGCACGCTGCGGGAATACGAAAGTGTGCTTGCAAACATTCTTATTCCTGCATATGTGAGCATCAAGGTCAACTGCGAAGGCTGGACAACGGAAGATATCGGCGACTACCTGAAGTCGTTCGGTCTTGATCAGCAGGAATACATCGATGTTATATACGAATATTCAATTGATATGCCGCTGTATTTCTTCAACTATGCAATGGGCTATGTGTACACAAACAAGATTTACGAAAGCGTGAATCATCGCAGCGACGGAGACAAGACAGCATTCTTCAAACGTTATCTTAACATGGGACCCTGCATGTTCGACATTCTGTTTGAAGAATTCGGAACGGAAGAATAAAGCGGAAATCGGCTGCCGCAAGCGAAACGGCAGGCTGAACAGTCAGCAAATGAAGTTAAGCGTGTTCCGAACGGGGATTGCGGAAAACACAGGCTTAAACCTTTCTGCTGAAACCGTATCGCTCGGAGTAATTGCAATTCCAAACGTGCAATGCATCGGAGGCAGGATAACAATGGCGGATTTGTATTTCAGATGCGGAAGCAAAAGCGAGGCTGACAGCCTTGTCGAGTCGGCGCGGGAATTTGCCGAAAAACATGAAATGTCAATAGAGCATGTAATTTTTGACCGACAGGACGGGCGGACAATTATGCTGAACATGTATGCCGATTCGGCCGTGTACAGGGAGCCGACAACGCTCCTCGTTCGCAATTATGCCTGCCTCGGCAATTCGGAGATACAACGGCTTACAATGCATAAAAAACTTGTACGAAACGGGCTGACGGTCGTTTTTGAAGGCGGAAGCCCGATTGCGGATGAAAGAAAGCTGATTCTCCATACTATAAAATCCTATTACAGCTGCGGCGATGAATGGGAACGGAAATATGCCGGGGAAAGTCAATCGGCACAAGTGCGGACGGAGCCTTTTCCCGGGGCGAAATACGCAATGCCGGTGCCGTTCGGATACAGATTCGAAAACGGAGCACCGATTGCGGATCCCGCTGAGTCCGTTGTTGTGCGGAAGATATTTGAAATGTACAGGCACGGAACGGGTGTTATCGAAATTGCAAAGGAAGCGAACAGGCTTTTGGCGGATATCAGAAATGAAAACGGACAGAATACAGCCGATGCCAAGCCGCTTACGCGTCACAACGTGTATGCAATGGTCGAAAACAACAGATATTTCGGCATTGAGGAGAGAGATGGGTTCGCACCCTATCCCGCAATCGTTCCGAATTACCTTCGGCTGTATGCAGCGCGTATCAACAGACAAAGAAAGGAAAAGGCGGAAGCGGGGCACAGATTTATGTTTGCAAACATCCTGCCCGTCGGCCTCGGAACAGTTTTGCAAACGGTCAATATTGCCTCTCCGTACAAGCCTGAAATCAGGTTTTATTGTGAAAACGGCAAAATAATCGTTGATGCCGTCAGGTTTGAAAATGCGATTTATGATGCATTGTGGATGCAGCTGAGAAACGGAAGCGAACGAATGGAAAGAGCTGTTCGCAGATACATTGCCGAAAACAGGAAAACGGCGGAGGCAACCCGAAACGATGTTTACAGCAGACTGGAAATGATTCGCGAGGAGATAAACCGCATCGGTGAAAACGGATGGAGCGAAAGCCTCATGCCGCATATGAATCGTGCAGGCTGTTTTGACGATTTCAAAACGGCGTACGATGAGCTGAGGGAAGAGTTTAGGTGTGCGCAGCTCGAATGCGAGCTTTTGGGCGTTACAGGCGTTCAAATTTCAGGTTTTTTTGCTCATGCCGCCGATATTCCGATACAGTGCGCGGAGGAAATTCGGTTTTTCTCCTCCGTATTCATTAAAAACATCCTGATTGACGAGGAAAGAATAACAATAAAAACACTTGGCGAAGAGTGGGGCGATGCATCGATGCCTTCAAACGGCATAGTGCGGTTTGCGAAGAATCAACTGAACCATTCCGACATGGAACGTTTCGATTCGGACTGTGAAAATGCCCAGTGCAGCACCGTGGACGAAACCGTACACAATGTGACGGGATGAAAACCTAATTAAAAAACAGGCGGAGACACTGATATGCAGAAAAAGCAAAGAATACCTAAAAACATAAAAGAGCAGAGAACAAAAAAAGCGAAAGGCGCATCAGCATACGATGAAGCCTTGTATTTCCTGACGCCGAAAGCGCGAACGGTGCGCGAGGTTGAAAACAGACTGGATGAATGCAATTATTCCGAAGGCGAAATCATGGCGGCAATTGACAGGCTGCAAAACAACGGGCTTTTGAACGATGAAAAATTTGCCCGTGATTTTATTGAATCGCGCCTCAACACAAAACCGGTCAGCAGAGGAAAACTGCGCAGACAGCTGAGGGAGCATTTTGTTGAAAATGCGGTTATTGACGAGGCTCTATCCGCCGTTTCGGACGAAACGGAGCTTTCCAACGCCGCCGCTGTCGGAAGCAAGTATTTCAGGCAGTATTCAAACCTTCCTCTCAAAGAAAGACTGCGTCGAACGGGTTCAAGGCTTGTTTCGTGCGGGTATGCGTTTGACGATGTAAAAACGGTGCTTTCCGAGCTTGCGGAAAATTCCGAAGAGACCGGGACTTCCGATGAAATACCCGATGAAATCGAGTTTTCGTTACGTTCGGCCGAAAACGGTGCAGATGATGAAGAATGACAAAAACGGGCGGACAGGCTCTGTGAATTGTTTAAAAATGCACAGCATACGGAAGGCAGAAACGGTGCATGAAACGGATTCCACAAATGCGGAGCTGAAGCGGCGCGCTGCAAACGGCGTGTTGAAAGACGGAACCGTATTGATTGCGGAACGGCAAACGAGAGGACGCGGCAGACGCGGCAGAAAATGGGAAAACACATCGGGAGCGCTGCTGATGAGCATTGCCTGTGATGCTGAGGATATTGCGGCGGAGGATATTCCTCTGGTTACGCTTGCGGCGGCACTCGGAGTGCTCGATTCGCTCGGTTTGCTCCTGTCTTCAAAAAAACGGTCAAAAGCCGACGCAGCGGATGTACGGATAAAATGGCCGAATGATATTCTGTTCAGACAGAAAAAACTTTGCGGAATACTTGCTGAGCTTGTTAAGAACGGAACGCGGACAATGACCGTTATCGGAATCGGCATGAACGTGAATGCCGCTGAAGTGTCGGATGCATGGATGCAGCGGGCAACTTCGCTTTTTATCGAAACGAGAGCAGTAACCGATGTGAATGAACTCGGAGCCTGCATTGCCGAACATGTGCATGAACGTGTTAACATGCTGAAACAGGGGGAGAAAGACCGTATCCTGCGGGATTACATAAATAACTGTTCAACATTGAATCAGGAAATCACGATTCACGGCACGGACGGCAGCAAGGTTAAGGCGTTTGCGGAGGGAATCGATGAACACGGCAGACTGATCGTCGCTTTTCCGAACGGAGAAACAAAAACGGTGGATGCTGCGGATGTGTCCGTCCGAACGGCAGAACGCATGCATGAATAAATCAGTACGGGGAACAAAACGACATAAAGGACAGAATTTATGCTTAACGTATCCAAAACGACATTGATGCGCAGCTGCGACAAAAATATGACGGAAAAGATCGGCATACCCGACGCGGTTCTGATGGAAAATGCGGCAAACGCAGTTGCACAGAGCATAAAAAAGCATACGGCAGGGCGTAAAAACGGCAGCCGCGTGTTCATACTTATCGGCCCCGGCAACAACGGAGGGGACGGACTTGCGCTGCTCCGAATTTTGACGGCGGAGGGGTACAATGCGGAGGGAATTCTGCTTTTTGAACCGATACAGAACAAAAAAGATGAACAATCTGCTGCGTTGCCGCGCAGCAGTGCGGAACTGAATTATCAAATTGCGATAAATCTCGGTCTGCCGCTTTCAAACGACATTAACAGGTTGAATACCTGCCGAGAATCGGATATAATCGTTGATGCGATCTTCGGAACGGGACTGAACCGAAAGCCGAGCGGTGTTTTTAAAACGGCGATTGAAAGGGCAAACGCTCTTCCCGCCTGCCGTATTGCGGTGGATATTCCGTCCGGAATAAACGGCGACACGGGAGAGTGCGGAGGCTCGGAACCGAATTCGGAGCGTCCGGCGGTGTTTCGTGCGGATGAAACGGTGACTTTTGTTGCCGTAAAGCGCGGAATGCTGCTCACTCATGAACGTGAGTGTGTAGGAAAAATAACCGTTGCACAAATCGGAATCACGGATGCGGAACACGCTGCCCTGCTGCAAAAAGAACAGCTTATTGACGAAGAGTTTGTTCGCAGCCTGCTGCCGAAAAGAAAACTTGTTTCAAACAAGGGAACTTTCGGAAAAGCGGCGATTGCGGCCGGAAGTCCCGGCATGGGCGGCGCGGCTGTTATGGCGGCATCTGCGGCTTTGCGTGCGGGTGCGGGGTTGACGAAGGCATTTGTTCCGCGCGATATTATGTACATGTTTGCTTCCCGCCCCGAGATTATGGCAGTGGCGGATGATAACATTCAAGGCCTTGTGAAATGGGCAACGGCTTTCGGCATAGGCTGCGGGTCGGGCGGCGATGCATCGATTAAGCAAAAGCTTCGCGCCGTGCTTTCGTGCGGAAAACCGGCCGTTATCGATGCCGACGGACTGAATAACCTTGATAATGAGTTGAAAAAACTGCTTTCCCTGCGGCATGTGCTGACTCCGCATCCCGGCGAGATGGCGCGCCTGACGGGAAAATCAATCGAAGATGTGCTGCGTGACCCTGCGGGATTTGCCGAAAACACGGCAAAAGCATTCGGGTGCATCGTTCTGCTTAAAGGAGCGGTCTCGGTGGCAGCGCATCCGGACGGCAGACTGAGATACAACGCTTCCGGCAATCCCGGGCTTGCCAAGGGCGGCAGCGGCGATGTCCTGACGGGAATTATCACGGCGTTGCTGGCACAGGGACTGGAACCTTTCGATGCGGCATCGGCAGGTGCATATATTCTCGGCAGCTCGGCGGAGTCCGCACTTGAATTGCTGCATGAACGCGCATTAACGGCGGGGGACGTTTTGGACGCAATCGAAAAAACTGCGGGCATCACGGAACATCGCAATTGATTTTAATACCGATTTCATGTGAATAAATAAGCAAAAAAGGAAAAACAATGGAAATATTAAAAAACGGAAAAATAATTCCGATGGTCGGAGAACCCTACGAGGGGGATATTGCAATTGAAAACGGAAAGATTCATGCAATGGGCGTGAATCTTGATTATCCGAATGCGGAAGAGATAAATGTCAGCGGATGTTTTGTGCTTCCCGGGTTTGTGGATGCACATTGCCATATCGGCATGTGGGAGGACGGCATAGGATTCGAGGGCGCGGACGGCAATGATTCTTATAAACCCGTAACTCCCGAACTGCGCGCGATTGACGGCATAAACCCGTTTGACAACTGCTTTACGGAGGCTCGTGCCGGCGGTGTAACAAGCGTTGTGACAGGCCCGGGCAGCGCAAATGTTATCGGCGGTCAGTTCGTTGCAATGAAAACGTTCGGCAGGAGCATAGAGGATATGACGATAAAATTCCCTGCCGCAATGAAGGCTGCATTCGGAGAGAACCCAAAGCGCGTTTTCAGCGCACAAAAAACTTTTTACACAAGAATGTCGATTGCCTCACAGCTGCGCGGGACTTTGCTCGATACGCTTGAATATGACAGAAGCATTAAAGACGCAAAGCAAAAGGGCGAAAAACCTCCGAAAATCGATCATTCACTCGAAGCGATGCTGCCCGTTGTGCGCGGTGAGCTTCCGCTCAAAATTCATGCGCACCGTGCGGACGATATAATGACGGCTCTGCGCATTGCAAAGGAGTTCAACCTTAAAATCACGCTGGATCATTTTACCGAAGGTTACATGATAATCGACCGCATAAAACCCTGCATTGATGAGCTGAATGCGGGGATTATCATCGGCCCGCTGCTGCATGAGCGCAGCAAACCCGAAGTTCGCAACCGCAGCCTGACATCCGCAAGAACTCTTTTCGATAACGGAGTAAAATTTGCGATAATGACGGATCACCCCGTTGTTCCGGTGCAGTATCTGCCCGTTTGCGCCGCGCTTGCCGTTCGGGAAGGTTTGCCGGAGGACGTCGCACTGGAGGCAATAACCATAAACGCTGCACGCATTGCGGGCATAGATTCCCGCGTCGGTTCGCTGGAAGTCGGCAAGGATGCGGATATTGCGGTTTTTTACGGCCATCCTTTCGATTTTCGCAGCCGCTGCGCGATGACGCTGATAAACGGCCGAATTGTGCATGATGAACTGTAACAAAAACAAATTCGATGCGAAAGACGGTGAAAGGCTATGATAAAAACTGAGAACACAGCTGAAAAGAAAGAAAATGCAGCCGGTGTATGCGCTGCGGAATGTGCGGCCGAAATAAAGGCGGGCATTCGAAAGCAGATGCGCGCAATGCGCAGGGCGCTCGATGCGGAGGCGGTGCGTGAAGCTTCGTTTGCCGTTGCCGAAAAGGTAAGGGCTTTGCCAGAGTTCAATTCCGCAGGGCTTTTGATGGCATATATGCCGGCAAAAAACGAGCTTGATCCGATGCCGCTTATTGAGTGTGCAAAGGCTGCGGGCAAGCGCATTGCGTTCCCGCTCTGCATTGAAAACGGCGGACTGCGTCTTTTTGTTCCGAATAACGGTGCGGATTCTTTTGTCAGCGGCAGCTACGGCATTCTTGAACCGAAGCCGGAGGATTCAACCGAGGTCTTTGCGGAGGATATCGATCTTATTATCGTTCCCGCCGTGGCATTCACAAAGGAATGCGGAAGGCTGGGACAGGGGGGCGGATATTACGACCGCCTGCTGAAGAAAACGGGCGCATTCACGGTCGGCGTCGGGTACGATTTCCAACTTTGCGAAAGCCTTCCCGTTGAGGAACACGATATGCCCCTTGATTGCGTTGCACTTCCCGGTGCTTTGTTCAAAAAGGGCTGAACGCAAAAACAGAAAATGAGTTAAACGGAAAAATAATTCGGATTTTGTCCGAAAATACTGCATCGGGGGTTGAAATTCACCCTTCGACAGTGGTAAAATCAGTATGTTATATTCGGAGGATTGAAATTGCGTATCATTGCAGGTTCGGCTCGCGGCAGGCGATTCGATGCACCGGAGGGCAGAAACACGCGCCCGACTCTCGACAGGGTAAAGGAAGCCATGTTCGGCATGATTCAGTTCGATATTGAAAACACACAGGTATTGGATCTTTTTTCCGGCAGCGGCAGCCTTGGGCTGGAAGCACTTTCCCGCGGGGGAGCGCATTGTGTCTTTTGCGACAGCGACAAAAAATCAATACAGGTAATTAAACACAACGTAGAGGCTCTTGGCTTCGGCGGCAGAAGCGAGGTGCTTTTCGGAGATGCGTTTGCGTTGCTTCCGCTGCTTTCCGCCGAAAAACGCCGCTTTTCGTTGGTTTTGCTTGATCCTCCGTATGAATCCGATTTTTATTCCCGCGCGGTGAATGAGCTTGTAAGGCTGAATCTTCTTGAGGATGGATGCATAATCCTTGCGGAGCACGCATTCAAGCGTCCGCCGCAGTTCAACTGCCCGAATATTTCGTGCGGAAAAACGCATAAATACGGTGATGCGGCAGTTACAAAAATTATCTATTCGGAACAAAGGGAGGAACAATCGTGAGCGTTGCTGTTTTTGCGGGCACATTCGACCCTTTCACCGTCGGGCACCTCGATATTGTTCGCCGTGCAAGCACCCATTTTGAAACGCTTTACGTTTCAGTTTGTCCGAATCCGGGCAAGCAGCTTCCGCGCTTCTCGCTTGAACAGCGGCTTGAACTGATACGCGATGCCGTACGCGGCATTGACAACGTGCGCGTTGCGCATTTTGAAGGGCTGCTTGTTGAACATTGCAGACTTGTCGGTGCGGATTGCATAGTCCGCGGGATAAGAAGCGGGCAGGATGTCGAATACGAGCGTATGCTCGAATCCGTCAATAAAAAACTTGATTCAAGAATCGAAACGATATTTCTGCTTTCAAAACCCGAATACTGCCATATAAGCTCGAGCCTTGTCAGGCAGCTTATGGATATCAATATCGGCATTGAGGATCTTGTGCCGAATGCCGAAAACGGGATTTTTAAAAGAATAAACGACGGATAAGTGTCGGAAAGGATACGTATTTTGATTCAACAGAAAAAACAATTGAAGAATGCGTGGACAAGCTTATTGAGCTTATCGATAACACGCGTAAAACCGCATTCGGCAGTGCAGATTTCAGAATTATAAGCTTTAACGATATTCTGCAGCGATTGAAAAAACTCAAAACGATGCAGCTCCCTTGTCGAAAGAATGTTCTTGCCTTTTGCCGCAAAATCATGTGCGGAGCAATTGCGGGAGATTATGAACACAGATATAATAAAAAACCATTTGAAAGGATAAAACACCATGGCACATCACGATAAGATTATTGAAGGGCGCATTGATGAGCTTATTGAGCTGATCGATAACAGCCAGATACCGAGATTCGGCAGCGCGGATCGGAGAATTGTTAACGCTGACGAAATAGCAGGAATACTTGTTGAAATCAAGAGCTGCCTGCCGGAGAATGTCCGCAAGGCGAACGATGTGCTTGCAAGAGCAAATAAGATCATGCTTGAAGCCGACGAGTATTCGAATGCAACAAAAGCAGACGCCGACCGCATTGCACAGGACACCGTCGAAAAAGCAAGGATCGATGCCGAGCAGATGGAAACCGACGCCAACACATACTATGACAACAAGGTTGCCGAGGGCGATACCTACCTTGAAAATAAAACGGGCGAAGCGGATGACTACTACGAATCCCGCGTTGCCGAGGGTGATGACTACCTGAAGCAAAAGACGGAGCAGGGCAACAGCTACTATGAAGACTGCGTTGCAAGGGCGAAAGATACAGCACGTGATATTATTGAAGAAGCAAATGCAACCCGTGAACGCCTTGTCAGCGAAAGTGAGGTAACGCTTGAAGCGCAGAAGCGCGCCGAGGAACTTCGCCGCAAAACCGTTTTGCGTTCCAACCAAGTCTACAGCAATGCAAAACTCAGTGCGGACAGCGTGCTTGCGGAATTGATGGATTATCTTGAACGGTATTATTCCGCAATTGAGGCGGACAGGAAAGCTCTTGATGCGCGCCCTGCGGCAACGACCGGCGCACAGCCCCGCCCGCAGTCCGCTCCCGCTCAAAACGAAGCTGCGGATGAAGCGGGCGATGCAGATGAGGACGATGACGCATCGGGATGGAATATTTTCGGCAATCTGTTCAAACGCAAAAAGAAAGCCTCCCAAGAGGATGATTTCGAGGATGATGCTGAATAAGCCTTTCGGCATTGCTTAATGTGCCTGATTCGGTTTTTGAATGCTGTGAAAACGGAATGAGTTCCGAGCAGGCGAATGTGCCGAAATTGTATAATAAAATCAAGGGCAGGTCGTAACAGCCGTCCGCCTCATTGCGGGCGGCTGCGACTGCCTTTTTTGCATATACTCTTTGTTAATTCAAGTCCTCGTGCTTTTGACGGCAAACACGGCCGCGAGTGCGGATATGCAGGAGGAAAACAGGCATAGCAGTGCGATTTGTGCAGCCGTCATCACGTTTTCGGCAATAGCCGCAGATTCCGCCGTCGAAATGAATACCGGTGCGGCGTTTGAAAAAAACAACGGGTACATTGCCGCACAGAGAGCCGCCGAAAGAAGCGCATGGAAAAGCTTTGCCGCGAAATACCCGACAGGGCGCAGATTCACAACTCCGCAGGTCTGAAGAAATATGCAAAGTCCCCCGAAAGACATAAGTCCGCAGGTGAGAACGAGAGAAAGCCGCGACACAGGCTCCGCCGAAAGGATTTTTATCCCGTTTGTCATTTCCAAAAGTCCGAACAGCGTGCCTTTTTGCAGTTCGTTCAGCCCAAGAAGAGATACGATCCCGCTTGCTTCAAGCAGCCGAACCGCAACAACAAAAAACACGAGCGTTCCGCCCACAAGCAGAATTGAATTTACCGATTCACGAACGGCTTTGGGAAAAACTGCGGCCGCCCGAATGCGGCTTTGGGAATCCGCCGCGGGACGGAATTTGCAGTTGAGAGCGGAGGCAAGCAGCATAAGCAGGCTGACCGACAGCGCGGCAGCACCGTAATGGGAGAATGCAAGCAGAAGTGCGGCTTTCCGTTCGCAAAAGCCGAACATGCGGCTGCAAACCGCTCCCGCAATAAAAACAGGGCTTGCAAGGTTTGTAAGTGCGGCAAGCGCGCTTCGCAATTCATTGTTCAGCTGTTGCTTTTTATAGTTCAATTCGGTGCTTTCGGGCAGCACCGAACCGATAAGCATCGGCCCTGTGGGTGTTCCGGAAATCAATGATATCGCAAATATTTTAAATATTGCGGCACCGGCCCGGCCGCTCTTCACGCCGAACACGCCGAGCCCCTTAAGCAGCGCAACGCAAACAAAAAACGGGAACAGCGAGGGAAAAACGCAGCTTATAAAAAGCTCAAAGCCCTCCGCCGCGCCCGCTGCCGCCTGCGGACCGAAAAGTACGAGTCCAAAACAAAGAATTGCCGTGACAGCAACAAAAAAATACCTCATATAACGAGCATATGAGGTAAATGCGGCAGATATGAACCCGCAATGCATTCAAATGATAACAAGCCTGTGCGAAAAGTCATCGCGGCAGGATACATTGCCGGGGCAGGCGAGGGCGCGGATAAGCGAGGCTCTCCGTGTCAGTTCAAGCGTTTGCTTTGCGTTGAACGGAAGCGATTCCGCATCGGAACGGCGCAGAACGATCGGCAGAGCCGCATTCTCCTGCAACTCGGAAAGCAGGTGCAGCTTGCTCTGCCGAATGCCGAGCACCCGAATATACAGCGCATCGTCCGAATACGCGGCAAGCTCCTGCTGCTCACGCGTGATTCCGAGCAGTGCGTTAAAAAGTATCCGTTTCAGTCTTGCAAGCGTGTAGCGTTTTGTTTTCACGGCGTCGAGAAGTTCCGCAATGTTTGAAGCTGATTTCGCAGCGCGAAGTATCGGATTTTCAAGCCCTTCCGAAACGTCCGCAATGCGGCTGAGTTCATCGCCCGTCATGCAGCGCAGCCGATAAAGGACGGCCTGTGAAAGCCCCGAAAGAGCGGCGGGCGCACGTTGTTCGGAAAGCTGCTTTTGTATTTCAAGAAGAACGAACGGAGGAACGCTGCCGGAAATTGCGGAGAGTACGTCCCTGCGGCATATATTTTCGGAATCGGTCAAATGCAAAAGCGCGCTGCGAACGGCAGAAGCCGAGGCATAGTTTTCGGGCAGAGTGTTTTCGTTGTATCCGCACCCGATGCGGCGAACGGCAAAAGGTCGAATTGCAGGGGCTATGCGGTTCATAGCGCGAATGTATTCAATGCCGAGAACGTCATTCGGATTGTTTGAACCGACACCGATGCCGTGTGCACGGAGCTGCCTTGCAGCGGCGGCAGGGTAGGATAATCCGCTGCTCAGCGCGGATGACAGTTCGTCTCCGGAGAGTTTGGAATCGGCCGCCCTGCGCAGCGCATCGATATCCCCGCTTTCGCTGCCGAAACACAGCCTGTCCGCAATGCCGCTTGCCGAAAGTATGCGAACCCCGCCGAGGGCGAAACGCTCCGCGCATGAAAGGGAAAGAATGTCCGGAAGTTCAAGCACCATATCCGCGCCGCCCTGAAGAGCCATGGCGGTTCGGGTGAATTTGTCGAACGCGGCCGGTTCACCGCGCTGGACAAAACTTGCGCTCATAACAGCTATCACACTTCCGCCGCCGGCAATCTTCCGCGCCTGCTCAATGTGATACGCATGTCCGTTATGAAACGGGTTGTATTCGGCAACGATGCCAATGTTTTTCATTCTTGCTCCATTTTATATTTTTTTGCGGTGTGCAAAAAACACCTTATTATGTTATAATACATTTCAGTGCCGCCGTCAATGTTTTTTGACGGCGGCAGAGATACAAAATTAATCCATTCGGAGACTTGTTATGAAAATTCTTGTTATCAATGCGGGCAGTTCGTCCCTTAAGTATCAGCTTATCGACGTTGAGTCCGGCGATGTTATTGCAAAGGGCCTTTGCGAACGAATCGGCATCGAAAACTCCAAGCTGACTTATAAACCCGCCGGCAAGGAGCCTTTTGAACTTGTTCAGAATATGAAGGATCACACCGACGCCATCAAACTCGTTCTTGATGCGCTTGTTGACGAAAAGCACGGCGTTATTTCAGACATGAGCGAGATTGACGCAGTCGGTCACCGCGTTGTTCACGGCGGCGAAAAATTTGCCGAATCCGTTCTGCTCACCGATGAAGTTCTTGAAACCATCGAGAGCCTTAACGATCTTGCCCCCCTGCACAACCCGGCAAATCTCATGGGCATCCGCGCATGCAAGGCAATCATGCCCAACACTCCAATGGTCGGCGTTTTCGACACTGCGTTCCATCAAACAATGCCCAAGGAAGCTTTCATCTACGGTCTTCCCTATGAGGCATACACCGAAAACATGGTTCGCCGCTACGGTTTCCACGGCACTTCCCACAACTATGTAACTCTCCGCGCAATCGAAATGCTCGGCAAGCCCGCAGAGGAAACAAAAATCATCACCTGCCACCTCGGCAACGGTTCGTCAATTTCCGCAGTTAAGGGCGGAAAGTGCATCGACACAAGCATGGGCCTGACGCCCCTTGAAGGCGTTCCCATGGGCACTCGCTGCGGCGACATGGATCCCGCAATCGTCATCTATCTGATGAATAAACTCGGCCTTGATGCAAAGGGCATGGACAACTACATGAACAAAAAGAGCGGTATGCTCGGCATCAGCGGCGTGTCCAGCGATTTCCGCGATCTCGGCGCAGCAGCGGCAGAGGGCAACGAACGTGCAGAGCTTGCGCTTCGGACTTTTGCATACAAGGTCAAAAAATACATCGGCGCATATGCCGCGGCACTCAACGGCGTTGATGCAATCGTGTTCACCGCAGGCGTTGGCGAAAACGACAAGGGAATGCGTGAGCGCATCCTGAACGGCCTTGATTACCTCGGCGTTGAAGTCGATTTTGAGTTGAACCGCAATTGCCCGCGCGGCGAAAATGTTGAAATTTCCAAGCCCGGCAGCAAGGTAAAGGTCTTTGTCATCCCCACCGATGAAGAGCTTATGATCGCAAAGGACACCGCTCGTCTCGCAAAATAAGGCGGAGAATGCGCGGTTTGGGCCGCCGGTCGGCATTATATTTTGAATTTATGCAAAAAACTGTTGACAATACGGCTCCGGACATATAAAATATGAAAGGTTGCATTGTACACCGTCAGGATTGGAGTATTTTGTGCAGATTAATGTTGCTGAAGAACTAAAGTCGATAGGCAAAACTACCGACAGGCATTTGGAAGAGAGCCTTGAGCCGATTTCGTTCGGCGGAAACAAGCTCGTTTTCACAATGCCCCTAAGCGTTGACGTTCGCAGCTCTTTCGACGGCGAAGGGTTCAGCGTTTCGGGTGTGCTCAGTTCCGAACTGCTCATGCATTGCACAAAATGCAACAAGGAATTTAAGCAGGGTTTCAATATCGATTTCTCGGAGCGCTTTATCAAAGCTTCGGAAGAAGAGGCGGACGAGGCGGAGTGTTATCCGTTCTTCGGCGAAACACTCGAACTCGACAAAATGATTCTTGATTTGCTTGTTCTGAATGCGCCTGTTTACGGGCTGTGCAAGCCGGACTGCAAGGGGCTTTGTCCCGTTTGCGGCTGTGATTTGAATTTAATGCAGTGTTCGTGTTCACGAACGGTGAAGAATGCCAACTTCGCCTCCCTTGAAGAACTCGCACAACTGCTCAATAATGAAGAGGAGGTGTAGAAAATGGCAGTACCTAAGAGAAAAACATCGAAAGCAAGGCGTGATCAGCGCAGGGCTCACTGGAAGCTCAGCGTCCCCGCTATCGTAGAATGCCCCCAGTGCCACGCAAAGAAACTGGCACACAGGGTCTGCAAGCATTGCGGCTACTATGACGGCGAGCAGATTATCAAGATGGACGAGGAAGCATAACTTTTTCCGCTCCGCTTGAATGCTGAAAGCTAAAACTATACTTACCTGTAGGGCATTCCGTTCGGGGTGTCCTATTTGTGTTTAAATGACTCAATATCAATAGTTAATGTTCCTTGTTCTATCAGTTACACCAACAATTGACATTGAGTCAGAATTACAACTGTTCGATTTAGATTTTTTGTGCTATCGTCTACGCATTATAGCCGATCACTTCATGCTCGACCTGTGAGATTATATCACTTGGAATATCGGCAACAGCAATTCGTGAGACGATGTTCAGTCGAGGATTATAAACACCAAGATATCTTATGTTCTTAAACTCCGGATGAATCGAGTGCAGTCCCATACGCCAATACATAAGCAACTGCAGTGTGTTTTCTTTACTGACGGGCTTTCGTGAGACCTTAAAATCCCATAGCGTATCTGATGTGGTGAAGTCCCCATCCCCCTCACTCACTATACAGGTGTAACCGCCGTCAAAAGTAAATCCGTCGAGCACCTTGGGTCCGTAGGCATCAAGAAAGTGAAGAGAACGCTCTATCATGGTTCTCACGTTCCGGATTGTCGGTGCATCGGGATTGATTTCGTCAACGGATTTATAACCCATAAGACCTGATCTGTACACAACATCAAAACCGGATAGCTTAACAGCATTTACAACAGAATCATCATCGAGTCCGTTGACGCCGGCTATGAGTCTTGTCGCTTTGCTTTCTTCATGTATGATTGAAGCTCCCTTTATGGAAATTTTGAAAGCCTCTGTTGCCGGTGTCCCGGACATAAAGCGCGTCATATAGTCAACAGCCAGCCCAATTAAACTTGCATGAACATTCTCATCAGGGTTCAATGTATCCATACCGTCGCCCAGCGATTGCGATTTGAACGCCTTTGGATTAATATAGCCGCCTCTCGGCTGCTTAACCTGCTTGATTCGGCTCGTTACTGGGACTCCGCTGATTTTCATAATTGATTCATACATCTTTTCAGTTATTCCTTTCTAACCCATAACTTAGTAATTTAGGATTTTCTATACACCCGTGCAGTTTCTCACCCAAGCAATGCTTTTGCAAAATCATCCGCATCAAACGGCTGCAAGTCGTCAATACCTTCGCCGACGCCCACAAAGCGCACGGGAAGCCCGAGCTCATCTTTCACCGCAACGCTGACGCCGCCCTTTGCCGTGCCGTCAAGCTTTGTCAGCACAACACCGGTAAGTCCGCAGTTTTCACCGAAGACTTTTGCCTGCGCAATTGCGTTCTGCCCGGTGGTTGCATCAAGCACGAGCAGAACCTCAACCGGAACATCGGGAAGCTCTCTGCCGATAACTTTGCGGATCTTTGCAAGCTCCGTCATAAGGTTCTTTTTATTGTGCAGCCTTCCGGCGGTGTCGCAGATGAGAATATCGCAATTCTTTGCCTTAAACGATGCAATTGCATCAAACACAACGGCAGCGGGATCTGCACCCTCGCCGTGCTTAACGATCGGAACACCGGCGCGTTCAGCCCAAATGGTGAGCTGCTCTGCTGCGGCTGCGCGGAAGGTGTCGCCGGCGGCAAGCATCACGGAACGACCGTCCGCTTTGTACATTGCGGCAAGTTTGCCGATTGAAGTCGTTTTTCCGACGCCGTTGACGCCGACAACGAGAATAACGGCTTTGTTCACGCCGTCAAGAAAACCGTCTTCCGGCCGCATACAATCCGCAAGCAGGGATATCATGACCTGTTTTGCTTCCGTGCGTGTGTGAACACCCTCGGAACGCAGCTTCGAACGGAGCTGCCCAAGCAGCTTTTCGGTCGTCGCCATGCCCATGTCCGAGATTATCATTGCTTCTTCAAGCTCTTCATAAAACTCATCGTCGATTTTTTCGCCGTTTTCAACAAACAGCCCGCCGAACAGTGTGTCACGGGTCTTTTTAAGCCCGCCCATGAGCTTTGAGAAGAAACCTTCCTTTTTCTTTTTGCCCGAACTCTTTTCGGCAGCAGCCTTTTCGCGTGCCTCGCGTTCGGCCTTTTCGCGCGCTTCACGTTCGGCTTTTTCGCGTGCTTCACGTTCAGCCTTTTCGCGTGCTTCATGTTCGGCCTTTTCGCGTGCCTCATGTTCGGCTTTTTCGCGTGCCTCATGTTCGGCCTTTTCACGTGCTTCACGTTCGGCCTTTTCGCGTGCTTCACGTTCGGCTTTTTCACGTGCTTCACGTTCGGCTTTTTCACGCGCTTCACGTTCGGCCTTTTCACGCGCTTCACGTTCGGCCTTTTCGCGTGCTTCGCGTTCGGCCTTTTCGCGTGATTCACGTTCGGCCTTCTCACGTGCTTCACGTTCGACCTTTTCATGTGTTTCAAGCTCCGCCTTTTCGGCGGCAGGCTTTGCTTCCGTTTCCTGATTTAAATTTGCAGCAGGATCAACCTTTTCCGGTTTCTTTTTCTTCCTTTTAAAAAGATCCCATACTGACATAAAAATACCTCCTGTGGTGATAAATTTGCAGCATTTTGTTAAATATCAGTCCAATCTTGCCGAAACAAGCGTGGATACACCTTTTTCCTCCATGGACACACCGTAGAGCGAATTGCAAACAGCCATTGCACCCTTACGATGCGTGATGATAATGAATTGGGTACCCTCCGAATATTTCCGCAAATACTCGGCAAAACAATCCACATTTGCTTCGTCAAGCGAAGTGTCAATTTCGTCCAGAATACAGAATGCGGCGGGTTTAAGTTTTAATATTGCAAACAGCAGTGCAATTGCTGTCAGTGCCTGCTCTCCGCCGGAAAGCAGGGAAAGCAGCTGAAGCTTTTTGCCCGGCGGCTGTGCAATGATGTCGATATTGCAGTTTAAAACGTCGCTTTTGTCCGAAAGCACAAGTTCCGCATGTCCGCCGTTGAAAAGTTCCGAAAACGTTGCGGTGAAATTCTGTCGGATGAGGGAAAATTGTTCGCAGAACTCCTTTTCCATGGTTTCGGTCAGTTTTGCGATGAGTTCGTTTAAATCCGCTTCCGCCTGCCGCAAATCGCCGCACTGAGCATTCAGCGACTGAAAACGCTCGTTTAACTCACGATAATCTTCAATTGCGGATGTGTTCACGTCCCCTAAGGATTTCAGCTCCTTTCGAAGCTCGTCCGTGCGGAGATGTGCCTGTGTAACGGCAATGTCACGGCGAAAACTCAAGGCATTATCGTAGGTAAGCTCGTAATCGCGCCAGATGCGCTCGTTCATGTTGTCAAGTTCGGACTGCGCCTTGTTCGTTGCAAGTTCGTTTCGGTGCAGCCTTTCGCGCAGTTCGGATAATCGCAAACTCACCTGTTCATGTTTTGAACGCAGTTCGTCAAGCGCGTTCAGCCTTGCGGCGCGTTCGCTCTCAAGCCGTCTCAGCTCCTCGTTCAAGGCATTCAGCTCAGCTCTGCTTTCGGAAAGTCCGCAGCTCACCGAACCGAGCTCGTCGTTGAGCTGTCGGCAATCGCGCTCCGCTGCTTCAATCGCAATTGTTTCGGCATTGCGCCTTGTTTCGGCATCCGCAAGCTCTGCATTGAGCCGTTTAAGCTCGTTTTCAGCCGAAATGCGTTCTCTGTTTGCGGCAGTGTGCCGAATGCGGAGAGCTGAAATTTCATCGTTCGCCGCCTGAAGAGCGGAGCGGAGGTTCGCAAGTTCCAGCTGTGTGTTTTTGATGTCCTGTCCGTTTGCGGAGCTGCCGAGGTCGATTCCGTTTGCGGCAGCTTCTGCGGAGGCACATTCGGCGTTGATATCCGTTTCGGCATCCGCAAGTCTTTGCTGCTCTTCGGCGATCTGCTTTATTCGTTCAACGTTTTTTTGAATGTATTTTTGAACAATATCCGCTTTTTCGGTCAAGGATGCAAGCCGAACATCAAGCTTTCGTAATTCATCTGCATCAGCGGCTGCTTTTGCATTGGCTTCCTGCAATGCTTTGCTGCATTCTGCTTCGGCATTGCGCAGCTCGGCAAGCCTGCTTTCGGCTGCTTTTCTGCTTTCGGCAAGCTCTTCGATCTCCCGTTCGCGTCCCAGAAGGCTGAATTCGCGTTTCTGGAGGCTTCCGCCGGTCATGCTTCCGCCGGGGTTAAGAATGTCGCCTTTCAGCGTTGCAATGCGAAATGCCGATTTCGCACGTCTGCTGATAAGAATTCCGGTGTCAATATCGCGAACAATGACCGTTCTGCCGAGAAGGTTTTCAAAAACGCTGCCGTATTCGGGCGAAAAGCGCACAAGCTCGGAGGCAATGCCGAAACAGCCGTCAATGCCGCGAAAACAGTTTTTTTCCTCATCGGTAAGCAGGCGCGCACGCATTGCGCTGACGGGAAGAAGCGTGGCGCGGCCGTAGTCATGCTCGCGGAGATAGTTAATAAGATATTTCGCATCGTGTTCGGTGGGAACAACAATGTTTTGAAGTGCCGAACCGAGTGCGGATTCAACAGCACGTTCGTATTCCTGCGGAACGGATAAAAGCTCCGCAACAACTCCGTGCATTCTTTTTTTCAGCTCCGCGCTGCGCTGTGCGTCGTTCAAAAGTCGTCGAACGCTTGCATAGTAGCCCTCGTGAGCGCGGCGCATCTCTTCAAGCACCTTAAGCCGGGACTTGCCCGCACTGATTTCATCTTCGGCGCGGCGTATTGCTTTTGCGGCGGAAAGTGCATTAACGTTAAGCGCATTGATCTCATCAATTGCAGCCTGCCGTGCAGTTTCGAACTCAGCTTTGTGCTTTAAAAGTGCTTCTTTGTCAGCCTGAGCTTCGGCGTATTCTTCGTCCAGATGTCTGCCTTCGGCCTCGGTTTCAATAAGTTCCTGCGCAAGGGAAGCGGTTTGTTTCATGATGGATTCACGCATTGCACCGAGCCTTGAAATGCGGCTTTTCGTGTCCGCAAGCCGATTCATGTAATCCATCATGGATTGTTTTTGCGCTTCAAGCTTTTCTTCGGCTGCATTAATAGAGCCTGAAAGCTCCGCAAATTCGGCTTCGGCGGTTTCAAGCGTGGCTTCAAGCGCGTCTTCGCTCGCTTTTTTCAGATTGATTTCTTCCGCAAGCTGTAAACTGCGTTCAGCGTCGGCCGTTTCGCGCTCACGAATCCTTGTAATTTCTGCTTGCCTCCGCGCAACATCCGCAGTCAGCGCATCAATGCGTTCATGAATCAGTTTTTCATTGCCGGCATGGCCTTCAACGGAGGCGGAAAGCTCGATAAGCGTGCGCGATGTTTCGCTGATTGCGGCGGAAAGGCTTCGTTCAAGCTCTTCCTCTTTGGCACAGCCTGCGGCATAAGCCTCTTCTTCCGCCAATGCAGCGGGAATCTCATCGGAAAGCTGACGGGCAACGCCGCGCAGCTGTTGAAGCCGCTCATTTGATTTGTCATACTGATATAAAAACAGGTTGATTTCAAGCTCGCGGAGTTCCTCGCGCAGTCGAAAATACTCTGCGGCCTTTTCGCTCTGTAAACGGAGCGGCTCAAGCCTGCTTTCAAGCTCACGGAGAATGTCTTCAAGGCGAAGAATATTTTTTGCGGTGGCTTGGAGTTTGCGCTCGGCTTCCTCCTTGCGTGCACGGTATTTCATAACGCCCGCAGCTTCTTCAAAAACCTCGCGTCTGTCATCGGAACGGTCGGAAAGAATTTCACTTACGCGGCCCTGTCCGATGATGGAATATCCGTCCTTGCCGATGCCTGTGTCACGGAAAAGCTCGCGAATATCGCGCAGACGTGCAGGGGTTTTGTTGATGCTGTATTCGCTTTCTCCCGAACGGAAGGCGCGGCGTGTAACAACAACCTCGGAAAACGGAGAAGAAAGCAGTCCGTCCGAATTGTCAAAATACATGGAAACTTCGCAGTAGGACAGCGGCTTGCGCTTTTCCGTCCCGCCGAAAATAAAGTCATCGATTCTTTTGCCGCGCAGCGCACGTGCATTCTGCTCACCCAAAACAAAGCGAAAAGCGTCCGCAATGTTGCTTTTTCCGCAACCGTTGGGACCCAGAATACCCGTAATTCCGTTTTTGAAAATCAGTTCGGTTTTTTTTGCAAACGATTTGAACCCGCTGATTTCAAGCTTTGTAAGCTGCATTTAAAAGATTCCTTAAGCAAAATGGCAAATCGGATGAACCGTTCCGAAAAGCTGTGATGAATGCGTGGGTAAAACTCACACATTGTCCCGATTGAGCAGTTCAAGGGTTGCTTTTGCTGCGTTCTGGCCGGCTTCCTGTTTTGTTCCGCCGTCGCCGAACCCGTACACAACACCGTCAATGCTGACGCACATTGTGAAAACCCGCTTGTGATCCGGGCCGCTCATGCCGATGACTTTATATTCAAGTTCACCGCTGTGATAATGCTGAACATATTCCTGAAGCAGCGTTTTATAATCCTTTGCGGACAGGCTGCGCGCCGCTTCTTCAACGCTGTTTTTGATAAAGCTTAAAATAAAACGCTTTGCGCATTCAATGCCGCCGTCAAGAAAGATGGAGCCGATAACAGCTTCGAGTGCGTCGGAAAGTATGGAGGGCTTTTCGCGCCCGCCTGTGTTTTCCTCTCCGTGGCTCAAAAGCAGATACTTGCCCAGTTCCAACTCCTTTGCAACGATGTTCAGCGCGGTTTCGCAAACGGTACGTGCGCGCGTGCGGGTCATCATGCCCTCGTTCATTTTGGGGTAATTCAAATATAGGTATTCGCTTGCGCAAAGCTCAAGTACAGCGTCACCGAGAAATTCCATTCGCTCGTTATTCGGATAAATGCGGTTGTCCCCGCGCACGAATGACGAGTGGGTGAGTGCAGTGTTCAGCAGCTCAACGTCCGTGAAGCTGTAATTGAGCTTTGTCATTAATTCAGCAAGCTCTGAGATTCGTTTTGGATTCACGAAAAATCAATCGCTCCAATCTGTAGGGTTATGTTTGTTTAAGCAAACAAAAATCAGAGATAAAACCGATTCTTATGTCTTAAATCAAATTTCGCAGGCAGATATTCGTCCGCCTGCGAAACGGGGTGCCGCAAAAAAACGGACAGAAAACAGGTTATCCGGCGCATTCGGATTCGGATGAAATCAGCCGAAATTCAGTTGCCGCTCAAGCCCGTCTTCCGTGCGGTTCAGGTTATTTGGATTCGATGAAACGAACAACATCGCCGACGGTGCGAATGTTTTTAATGTCCTCGTCGGAAATTTCGATGTTGTATTCTTCTTCAAGGCTTGTTACAAGCTCAACAATGTCCAGTGAGTCCGCCTTAAGGTCGTCAACAAGTTTTGAATCGGCAGTGATGCTGTCAACGGGAATGTTGAGCTGCTGCGCGATGCGGGTGCGAATTTCAGTAAGCATAATCAGCCTCCGTAAGTTTAATAAAGTTCATATCATATTTTACCGCACGGCATGTTTGATGTCAATGTCAAATTAAATATGCCGAATGCGGATAAAACGCAGTATGTGCGGATTCGGCTCGAAAAGACTCATTTTCTCGCTTGAGGTTCCATTTCCCGGGAAATAAGCCCCGAAATCGTGTTTGTAACATTGCCGAGGATAAGCTTGCGCGCCTGACCGATGGCGGAGCAAACGGCACGTTCGTCACTGCTGCCGTGCGCTTTTATAATGCCGCCGTTGATGCCGAGCAGGGGTGCGCCGCCGTACTCCGTGTAGTCCATGCGGGTTTTGAGTGCTTTAAAAGCATTTTTAGAGAGCATTGCGCCGACGCTTGCGCGCTTGCTGCTTTTGATTTCCGTCTTGAGCATCGTCATGATTGAAGCCACGGCTCCTTCAAGTGTTTTCAAAACAGCGTTGCCGACAAAACCATCGCAAACGATAACATCGAAGTCTCCGCTCATGAGCTCGCGCGCTTCGCAGTTGCCGACAAAATTGATGCCCTTCGCAGCCTTAAGCAGGGAATATGCTTCCTTTGTGAGTGCGTTCCCCTTGCCCTCTTCGGTGCCGTTATTTATAAGACCGACACGCGGACGTTCAATGCCGAGGACACCGCTCATATACGCCGAACCCATGTATGCGAATTGGAGCAGGTATTCCGGAGTGCAGTCAACATTTGCGCCGCAGTCAATAAGCATCATCGGCCCTTTGAGCGTCGGAAGCACGGGTGCGAGAGCGGGACGCTTAACACCCGGAATGCGGTGTACGATAAGCGTTGCACCGGCAAGAACAGCACCGGTGCTTCCCGCAGAGATAAAGCAATCGGCTTTTCCGTCCGCAACAAGATGAAGAGCCTTAACAATTGAGCTTTCTTTTTTTCGCCGAACTGCAAGCGTGGGCTGATCTTCACATGTAATTATGTCCGGTGCATGAACAACTTCAACACGGGACTTGTCGTATTCATAGTCGTTGAGCAAGGCATAAATTGCGGATTCATCTCCGGTGAAGATTATGCTGAAGTCATCGTTGAGCTGCATTGCGTCAATGCTGCCGCGAATCACGGCTTCGGGAGCATTGTCGCCGCCGAAAGCGTCGATTGCAAATTTCATGGTTATCGGGTTGTCCTTTCGTCAGTTCGGGCAAATGCCCGCAAGGCACGGCATTGCCGCGCCTGCAATATTATAGTGTATTTTTAGCTGTATTTCAACAGAAAAATTTGCATGAGCGGCATCGCGCCGAAAAATCCGGCCTTTGATTCCTCTGTCAGCTGCCCGACAGCGGGTTCATTGATTGATGAATGCTTTAAGATAATCGGGGGCCTCATTCTCACTGCTGATGCTTATATAGAGTTCAATATTGGTTTTTTCGGAAAATTCGCGCAAAAAGTCGAACATGCCGAACAGCCCTTCGGGGGAATGCTTAACGACCTTCATAAAGCTGTTGATATAAATTGCACGCAGGTCATAATCCTGCGCCGCAATTCCGCAGACAAAACCCGTGAACATTTTCGGCCCGTCAATACAAAAATCGGATGCGTTGATGAAGCGGATGCCGCGGTTCAATTCGTACATTCTGTCTCCGTCCTTATCGATGAAAACGCTGTTTTCACCGCATTCAACATGGTTTCTGTTCGCTTCGGCAATAAGTCTGCGCGATTTGCCCGTGCCCTTTTTGCCGTAAAGGATGTGTAACAAGTCAGAATCCTCCCGATCGAATATTTTATACATTCATTATATCACAAACTCAGCTCTTTCTCAACCTCGGCATGAAACACGAGCATAAATTTGACGGTCAAAAGGGTCAAAGTTTTTGACGCAAAGAATGCATATGCCTCAAAGGGTTGACAATCAGGGTTCGGAATGATAAAATCTAAAAAACAACAAACAACTGCAATTTTTTGCAGGGATTCGTTCCTTTTGAACGACTGTTGACAAACTGTTGTCTGCGTTGCGGAAAACTTAATGCGCCGTGCATCCGATTTTTGTGTAAACAGAGAAAAACGGTGCGCTTTTTTGCGGTCAAAAGCTGTTTTCCGCATTATCCGAAGGCCTGGTTCGCCGTAACTTGCATCGCTTCGGAAGATGTCCGCTCTCAACGGTATAAGCGTAATTGCCCTGTGTCGGGTTCTGCGCAATAATCTGCAGCAAACAGAGGTGGCTCAATGCACTCTATTGAAACAATCAATCGTATTATAGCTTTGCTTTTCGCTATTTGCTATTTTTATCAATATATTTATGTTTTAGTCCCTTATTTTAAAAAATATCGCATTGTTCCGAAAAACAGCGGGAATGCGGGTAAAGCAACGATTGCCGATGCGGATTTGAATCGGAAGCAAAACCGTTTTGCTGCCGTTATTTGTGCGCGCAACGAAGAAAAAACGCTTGAGAACTGCATCAGGACTTTGCTTGCGCAGGATTACCCGGGCGGAATTCGCGTTTTTGTTGCGGCGGATAACTGCACGGACAAAACCGCCGAAATTGCACGACATGCGGGAGCAATCGTTTACGAACGAAACGATTTGACAAAAATCGGCAAAGGATACGCACTTAATTTCATATTTAAGCACATTGAAAAGGATTATCCGAATGCCTTTGATGCCTTTTTCATCTTCGATGCCGATAATCTTGTGGATGAGCAGTACACAGCGGAGATGAACAAAATGCTCAATGCGGGTTATGATGTTGCAACGTGTTTTCGTAATTCGAAAAACTACGATGACAGCTGGATTTCGGCGGGAAGCGGACTCTGGTATGTGCGCGAGAGCCGCTACCTTAACGAATCGCGTTATCTTCTCGGTTCCGGCTGCGCTGTTTCGGGAACGGGCTTCATGGTGAGCAGCGAATATCTCAAAAAAATCGGCGGCTGGAATTATTTTCTTTTGATTGAAGACATTGAATTTACCGTTTGCTGCGCCGTAGCGGGTGAGCATATCGGCTATTGCAAAAATGCAGTTATTTATGACGAACAGCCCGCAACCATGAAAGCATCATGGAAGCAGCGGCTGCGTTGGTCAAAAGGCTACCTTCAGCTGATACAGGCTCACGGGGGGGATTTGTTCAAAGGCATATTCCGCGGGATTTTTAAAAAAGGCGATTTTACATGTTTCGATATCGGAATGAACATTTTTCCGGCATATCTGCTCGGAATTGTTGCCCAAATTGTAAATATTGTCGGCATTATTGTTTCCGTTTGCATCGGCAGCGGGATAACAACGGTTCTGCTTTCAATCTTGCAGATTCTCTTCAACAGCTATATAGTTGCATTTGTTGTCGGACTTATTGCAACGATCGACATGTGGAAGATTATTCCGGCTAAAACTGCCAAGAAAATAATTTACATATTCACATTTCCGATTTACATGATGACCTATCTTCCCATTTCCGTTGCTGCGATATTCAGCAAGGCAAGCTGGGTTCCGACGGTTCATGAATGCACGCGCAGCCTTGATGATCTGCGCGGCAAGTCGGAGAAGTCGGAAACGGAAACTCTCGAAAAGCGTGAACGTACGCACACGCTGAAAAAAGCGGTTAACGGCAATGAGGCCGAAATTGAAGATTGAGCAAATGCACCGGTGAATCAGTTTGCTTAATGCAGGCTGATTTTCTGCGGTGATTGCCGCTGCTCGGAGAGATAAACGGCGCATGAAGGTGAGCTTTTAATCAAAATACGCAGTTCATATGCAGTTTGCGGGCACCGCTTTTTTGAGTGGTGCTTGTTCGTTTGTTTACGGGAATAATGCCGTGAGTTTTAATGAGAACAGCCGTTGCAGAGAGAACGATAACCGGATTCAATAACGATTCGGTGTCAATAAGGATTTTTTGAAATCATATAAACAGGTGCCGCAGCCCGTTCGGACTGCGGCACCTGCCTTTAAGTTTTGTCATGCTGCACAGGCGCTTGCTTATGCATCATGACTGTTTAGCTTTTTCAGCCGTTCATTGCCATGCGCATGATAGCAAGAGCGTCGGATGCGGTAACGGTGCCGTCACCGTCGAGGTCAGCATGTGCGAGCTGGCTTGCGGTGAGAGTGATGGTACCCATTGCGCCGCGCATTGCGAGCAGTGCGTCGGAAACGGATACGATGCCGTCGCCGTCAACGTCGCCGTCTGCCATGCCTGCATCGCCGGAGAATGCAACATTGTCGATCTTAACGCAGTCCTCACCCCTATTGACGCTGTTGTCCTTGCTGTAGGACCATTCAAAGGTGTATGCGCCGTCGGCAGCTGCGGTGTAGGTGTAGGTTGCCCATGCACTGTTGGTGTTGCCGGAGAGCTTCTGAACTTCGGTGCCGTTTGCTTTGAAGCGGTACCAGTCATAGTTGCTTTCACTGCTGTAGAAATAGTCGAAGGTGAGGGTATCGCCTGCGGACATCTGAACAGTTGTTGAAACGGAAGCGGTGGAGTTGCCGACACCTGCATTGTTGGACTTTGCAAGGAATCTGTCGCCTTCGGTAACGGCTTCAAAGCCGTAGGGCTGGCTGGTGCCGAACTGGAGAGAACCGCCCGCAACGTTAAGGGAATCGAACAGGGAAGTGTCGATATTGACGGTTGCTTCGCAGGTTGCGGTGCCGAATACGGAACCGTTGACCATAACGGTGCAGGTGATGGTTGCGGTGCCCGCGCTGATACCGGTGACGGTTGCTTTGCGCTTGTTGCCGGTAACGGTTGCAACGGATTCGTTGGAGCTGGTCCAAACGAGCTCATAGTTGTTCGCATTTTCAGGCTGACGAACAAAGTTGATTTCTGCAGTCCTGCCGATGTACATCTCAACTGCATTCTGCTGGAGGCTGAAGCCGGTGATGTCAACGGGCTCCGGGTTGCCGAAAAGCGTCCACTGGCTGTTTACAGTCTGTGCGCTGTCGGGATTTGCGGGGAAGGGATCATCCTCGCTCATAACGATGGGCCATGCATCACCCCTGGGCTCGGGGAGACCATGGGTTTCGGCCATGAGGTTAAATGCATCTGCAACGGTTGCGGGATCATCCGCATTCTTCATTGCATTCCAGAAGGTTTCTTCGTACATATAGTCGCCGACGAAGGTAACGCTCTGGGAATAACCGTAAACAACGCCTGCACCTGCGCGGAGAAGCGCATAACCGGTGGTGCCCTGACCCTGGCGTTTCATGCCTTCGCAGATCGCCATCCAAACAAGGCAGTTGGAAAGGGTGTCGGGTGTATGGTTTTCAATGTAACGGCCGTCAATGAAAGCTGCGCTGCCGGAACGAACTGCCCAACCGTTGTTGTAGTCTTCCTGAGTGATGCCGCTGTTGGTGGTCAGGCAGAGGTAGGAAGAAGTACCGGACTGGGTGCCGTGGCTGTCGAAAATAACAACGCCCTTGTCAACAAAGTTTTCTGCGATTGCGGGGCCGGTTGCCGAAGTGCTCTGGATAAGCAGGTATTCGCCACCGGTTGCTGCCGCGATGGACTGTGCTTCACGCTTATACTGATCGGTGAAGCTGCTGTCGTGGCCGTAGTAAGGAGCAACGAGGAATACGTTGGGGGATTCTGCATCCTTAAGAGCGCTCTTTTTGCCGTTGCCTTTGGTGAGAACAACGCCTTCCTCAACGGGTGCGCAGTCGGTGTTGAGTTCGTTGCGGAGCCTGTAATTGTATGCACAATACATGCCGTCAACGGTGAAGTAGAAGCCGTCCTTCGTGAAGTCGGAGAAGCTGTCCTTATCAACGGTGTTGAGGTTAAGTGCAGCGGTGTAAACTGCATTGATGACCTCGGTGCGGCTCATGCCCTGAGCAAGAGCGTCTGCTTCGGCTGCATCGAGTGCTGCCCAAGCGTTGTCGAGTTTGCGCATTGCTGCTGCTTCGTTAACGAGACCGTCAACATTCTCTGCAAGAGAAGCAACGGGAATCATTGCGAAAGCCATGATGAGCGCAAGCGCAAGTGCCAGAAATTTGCGGGTTTTCATTTCTTTTCCTCCTGAAATATTCTTCAACATAATTCTCAATCAAAACCAAGAACTATGTCAAGTCGCCCATTTAGGCGCATTTTATTATATCATTTTTCGTGCGGGAAGTCAATATCCGAATAAAAGCCAAGAAAAGCATAAAAATACAACTTGGATGATTAAAAATAAGCAGATTTAACAAAAAAACGACCGAGAAACAATTCCCACAATAAACAGAAATTATTCCTCGGCCGCACCGGTTCCGATTTATTTAACCGAAATCGGGTAATCCGGAATCAAAGAAACATTAAAGACCCATTGCGATTCTTGCAATAAGAATTGCATCGGGAAGACCGATGACGCCGTCGCCGTTCACATCGGCTGCTTCAAGAGATGCACCGTCAAGGGTAAGCACTTCGATTGCATGACGCATTACTTCGAGTGCGTCCGCAATGGTAACGCTGCCGTCAAGGTTGACATCGCCAAGGCGGGGCGCAACTTCGAAAACGGAGTTGTTCACGGAAACGGGAACTTCATAGTTTACGCCGTTTTCAATATAGGTCAGGCTGCTGCTGTAAATCGTGAGTTCAACTTCGAACGGGAAAGCCGCATGATCGGGCACACTGCAAACTGTTGAAGTATAGGTGAACAGATTGCCGGTCATTTCAACGCCCGCTGCGCATTCGAATTCAACATAAATACCTTCAATGTATCCACCGTGACCGATAGCGTCCGTTGTGGGCATGATTTCCATTATATGGAACTCATAGGTGCCGCCGGCGGCTTCAATGCGCTCAAGAAGTTCGCCGGGGATAAGCTGATCATTTTCTTCAGTGCTGAATCCGAATGCAGCAGGGAAGTTGATTTCAATCCTGCCGCGATGTGCGATCTGAGGCGCGGTCACGGGTGCGCAGTCAACGGAAACCGTTGCGACATCGCCGAAACGAACGCCGTCAGCGGAGATGGTGAAAGCAACCTCGTTGAGCTCGGGTGCGGGAGGTTCAATCGTGCCGGAGAATGCAACGTTGTCGAGCTTGACGCAGTCATTGCCGCCGTTTACGCTGCTGTCCTTGCTGTAGGACCATTCAAAGGTGTATGCGCCGTCGGAAGCTGCGGTGTAGGTATAGGATGCGAAATCGGACATGCCCGTGCCGGAGAGCTTCTGAACTTCGGTGCCGTTTGCTTTGAAGCGATACCAGTCATAATTGTTTTCACTGCTGTAGTAGTAGTCGAATGTGAGAGTGTCGCCTGCTGCCATCTGAACAGTGGTGGTGAGGGTTGCGGTGGAGTTGCCGATGCTTGCATTGTTGGACTTTGCAAGGAATCTGTCGCCTTCGGTAACGGCCTCAAAACCGTAGGGTTCGCTTGTTCCGAACTGAAGCGCACCGCCTTCAACGTTCAGTGCTTCCATGAGAGTGGTGTCAACGTTAACGGTGACTGCAACGTTTGCACTGCCGAAAACTTCGCCGTTTACCATAACGGTGCAGGTGATGGTTGCGGTGCCCACGCTGATACCGGTGACGGTTGCTCTGCGCTTGTTGCCGGTAACGGTTGCAACGGATTCGTTGGAGCTGGTCCAAACGATTTCGTAGTTGTTGGCATTGTCGGGAACGCGGTTGAACATAACGGCAGCGGATTTGCCGACGTAGATTTCGACATTTTCGGTGTCAAGGCTGAAGCCGGTGATGTCAACGGGTTCCGCATTGCCGAAGAGAGTCCATTCGCAGTAAACGGTCTGTTCACTGTCGGGATTTGCGGGGTAGGGGTCAACGGGGCTTACGATGATGGGGTAAGCATCGCCTCTGGGATCGGGTACGCCGTATTCATCCTTCATGGTCTGGAATGCATCCGCAATGGTTGCGCCTTCCATAAGGGAGCCGGTGAAGGAGGGGAGGTACATGGTGAGGTCGGCAACAAAGGTTACGCTCTGGGAGTAACCGTAAACTGCACCGCAGCCTGCTTCAACGAGTGCGTTAGCCGTGACGCCGTGACCGCTGAGCTTCATGCTTTCGCAGATGCCGAGCCATACGAACGGGTTGCTGATATGCGCACCGTTGAGATGATGCTGAATGTAGCGGCCGTCGATGTATGCTGCGCTGCCGGAGCGAACTGCCCAACCGTTGTTGTAGTCTTCCTGAGTGATGCCTTCGTTGGTGGTGAGGCAGATATAGGTGGAAGAACCGCTTGCGGTGCCGTGGCTGTCAACAAAAACGGAGCCGTAATCGGGGAATGCTTCAACGATTGCGGGGCCGGTTGCGGCGTGACCCTGGATGAGTTCCCAATCGCCGCCGGTTGCTTCCGCAATGGGCTGAGTTGCGTTCTTGTAGGAATCGTCAAAGTTGGAGTCATAGCCGTAGTACGGTCCGAGAAGCAGAACGTTGGGGGACTCGGCGTCCTTCATTGCTGCATTGCTGCCGCTGCCCTTGATGGTGAAAATACCGTCGTTTGCGGGTTCGGTAACTTTGCCGAGTTCGTTGCGGAGCCTGTAATTGTATGCACAATACATGCCGTCAACGGTGAAGTAGAAGCCGTCCTTCGTGAAGTCGGAGAAGCTGTCCTTATCAACGGTGTTGAGGTTAAGTGCAGCGGTGTAAACTGCATTGATGACCTCGGTGCGGCTCATGCCCTGAGCAAGAGCGTCTGCTTCGGCTGCATCGAGTGCTGCCCAAGCGTTGTCGAGTTTGCGCATTGCTGCTGCTTCGTTAACGAGACCGTCAACATTCTCTGCAAGAGAAGCAACGGGAATCATTGCGAAAGCCATGATGAGCGCAAGCGCAAGTGCCAGAAATTTGCGGGTTTTCATTTCTTTTCCTCCTGAAAAACTGTGCGCGGGACAACCGAACAAGCCGGTTGTCTCAACAGGGTTTATTATATCATCTTCGGTTGAAATGTCAATGTTTGAAATGTCAATACAATGAGACGGAAAGATGAAAGAATACGCCCGGACGGAAAAGCCGAAGGGAAACCGGGCTTAACATTATAGCGTGCAGGAGAAAATCAGTATAGAGACAAAATAAAATACGTCCGCCGGAAAATGCTGCCCGGCAGACGTATAACAAATGCAGCCGCGTTGCGCCGCATCATTTTAAATTCAATTCATTCATTGCTGTGCTGACTGTTACAGTCCCATTGCACGCCTTGCAATAAGAATTGCATCGGGAAGGCCGATGACGCCGTCGCCGTTCATGTCAGCGGCATCAAGGGATGCGTCTTCAAGAGTAAGCACTTCGATTGCATGACGCATTACCTGCAATGCGTCCGCAATGGTAACGCTGCCGTCAAGGTTCACATCGCCCATTGCGGGAAGAATGTTGAACGGACAGTTGGTAAGCACTGTCGGAACTTCGTAATCACGGCCGTTGGCGTGATGGAAGATCTCTGCGGAGTGAATGCCGGCATGATTTACGGCAGGCAGCGAACCGTGCCAGGTTTCGGGCATGTCTGCGCTGACGGTAAGAAGATTTCCGGTCATTTCAACGCCGGCTTCACATTCGAAGGATATGTAATAACCCTGAATCAAGGCGAAACGGTCAACATAAATAATGTCGGCTTCAATTTCGTAATGTCCGCCGGCGGCTTCGATCCGCTCAAGAATATCACCGGGGATAACGGTGTGCTCGAGTTCCTCCATAACAGCGGGGGTGGTGACGGCAATCGTGCCGCTGTGAACTACCTGCGTGCCGCCGCATGCAACGGGTGCGCAGTCGAAAGAAACTTCAATGCGTTCACCGATGCGGACATCATTGGCTGTTGCCGTGATGCCGATAAGACTCAGCTGAGGTTCTTCGGGTTCGCCCGTTCCGGAGAAGGCAACATTGTCGATTTTGACGCAGTCGCTGCCGCCGTCGGTCAGTTCGTCCTTAACGTAGCTCCATTCAAAGTGATACAGCCCCGCTTCGGGTGCGGTGAAGGTATAGCTGCTGAATCCGGTCATATTCGTGTCGGCATATTTCTGGTATTCAACGTCGTTAACTTTGAAGTAATAGTAGTCGTAATCGGTTTCGCTGCTGTAGAAATAGTCAAACGAAAGCGTGTCGCCTTCCGCCATGCGGATGGTTGTGAGCAGCACGGCGGTGGTGTTGCCCATGCCGGCGTTGTTGGTCTTTGCAATCAGTCGGTCTCCCTCGGCAACGGGAACGAAGCTGTATTCCGCGCTCGTACCGAATTCAAGACTGCCGCCTTCAACGTTGACGGCTTCGGCAAGGGTTTCATCGGGAGTTACGGAAACGGAAACCGTTTCGGTTCCGATAATGCTGCCGTTCACGCTGACGGAGCAGGTGATTTCGGTTTCGCCGCGGCCCATACCGGTGATGACGGCTCTGCATCTGCTGCCTGCATAAGGTTCAACGATCGCAACAGACTCGTCCGCACTCGTCCATGTTGTGACATAGTTATTTGCATTTTCGGGAACAAGGGACATATTGACGTTCACGGTTTGCGCCATTTTAATATCCGCGCTTGTGATGTCAAGGCTGAATCCGGTAAGATCAACAAGGGGGAAGCTGCCCCAGAGTTTCCATGTGCTGTTGACGGTCTGCGCACTGTCGGGATTTGCGGGGAAAGCGTCAACATCACTCATAACAATAGGGTATGCATTGCCGTAAGGGTCGCATATGCCGTGTTCTTCAACCATTTGAGCAAAGGCTTCCGCAACGGTGGCGGGGTTTTCAAAATCCTTCATAAGGTTCCAGAAAGTCTCTTCGTATACATAATCGCCTGCGAAAGTGACGCTCTGAGAATAGCCGTAAACAACACCTGCACCTGCGCGGAGCAGTGCTGCACCGGTGGTGCCTTGGCCGCTGCGCTTCATACCTTCGCAAATTGCCATCCAAACGAGACAGTTTGAAAGGGGTGCAGGGGTATGGTGTTCAATATAACGACCGTCGATATATGCGGCGCTGCCGGCATAAACCGCCCAACCGTTGTTGTAATCTTCCTGAGTGATGCCGGAACTTGTTGTCAGGCAGAGATAGGAAGACGTGCCGTCCTGGGTGCCGTGACTGTCAAAAAATACAACGCCTTTATTCGGGAAATTTTCTGCGATTGCGGGACCGGTCGCTGCCGTGCTCTGGATAAGCAGGTAGTCGCCGCCGGTTGCGTCCGCGACGGACTGCGCTTCACGCTTGTACTGATCGGTGAAGCTGCTGTCGTGACCGTAGTAAGGTGCAATCAGAAATACGTCGGCGGATTCGGCATCTTTGAGGTTTTCGGTTTTTCCGCTGCCCTTTGAAAGAACAACGCCTTCCTTAACGGGTGCGCAGTCGGTGTTGAGTTCGTTGCGGAGTCTGTAGTTGTATGCACAATACATGCCGTCAACGGTGAAGTAGAAGCCGTCCTTCGTGAAGGCGGAAAAGCTGTCCTTATCAACGGTGTTGAGGCTCAGTGCAGCGGTGTAAACCGCATTGATGACCTCGGTGCGGCTCATGCCTTGAGCAAGAGCGTCTGCTTCGGCTGCATCGAGTGCCGCCCAAGCGTTGTCGAGTTTGCGCATGGCTGCTGCTTCGCCTGCAATGCCTTCGATGCTTTCCGCAAAAGCGGCAGCGGGAAGAACTGCAAACGCCATGATGAGCGCGAGCAGAACAGCCGTCAGTTTACGAGTTTTCATGTGTTCCTCCTGAGTTTTGCTTTGCGGCGGAAAACGATGAATGCCAATTCTCTGCCGCATATTGTATTTTAGCATCTGACCGCAGAATGTCAAGAAAAAATATCGCTCCTGACGAAGTCTATATTTACGTTTAAAAGCTGTTTCAAATTTAAAACGCGTTTTGAATGAATATACCGATTTCGGCTCTTTTCACATCCGCGTTTCTGTGGTATAATAAATTGATTTGGAGCAGGTATTGCTCCGCATTTCGGAGGTACAAAAGTGGCACGAAGCATGACAGGGTTCGGTCATGCGGTCGTTTCAAAAGACGGCCGCGAATTGTCGATTGAACTGAAATCGGTCAATCATCGCTTTTTGGATCTTGCGCTCAGAATGCCGCGCTCGCTTGCCTTCCTTGAGGACACGGCGCGGAACACGCTCGGCACGATGCTTGCGCGCGGCCATGTTGACATTTTTGCCAATTACCGCAACACGCGGAACGATTCAAAAAAAGTTGAAATAAACATGCCGATGCTCTCGGCATATATAACTGCCGCCCGGCAGGCGGCGGAGGAACTCGGCATTGAAAACGATCTGACACTGTCGCGTGCGCTGAGGCTTACGGATATCGTTTCCGTGACAGAGGCCGACGACGACAGGCCCGCGCTTGCGGAACTGATGAAAGATGCCTTGACCCGCGCCGCAAATGAGCTTATCGCAATGCGTATGCGCGAGGGTGAAAGGCTTTCATCCGACATGAAAACACGACTCGGCGTGATTGCGGATATTCGCGAAAAAATCTCGGAGCGCGCCCCGCTTGTCGTTGAAGAACAGCGAAAAAAGCTTAACGAACGCATTGAAAGCCTGCTCTCCGAAACGGAAATCGACAGGGCGCGCCTTGCAACGGAAATTGCATTATTCGCGGATAAAGTCAGCATCGATGAGGAGCTTGTCCGTCTTTCGAGCCATATTGCCGCGGCAGGCGAACTGCTTGAAAACAACGGCTCTATCGGCAGAAAACTGGATTTCATCGTCCAGGAGATGAATCGCGAGTTCAACACCATCGGTTCAAAAGCGAACGATAAAACAATTGCGTCTCTTGTTATCGACGGCAAAGCCGAGCTTGAGAAGATGCGCGAACAGGTGCAGAACTTTGAATAAACATAAAACCGAGTTTCGGCATTCGTTCCGCAATTCGGCAGCAGTGCTGTGTGCGGTTTGCACAAGGGCATCAAAAGAAATAAAGAGGGTACAAACACTATGATGAAAAAACGCGGCATGCTGATCGTCATTTCCGGCCCGTCCGGCGTCGGCAAAGGCACTGTTGCAAACAGATTGCTTGAAAAGCACGACAACATCTGCTTCTCCGTTTCTGCAACGACCCGCGCAATGCGTGAGGGTGAGGCGGAAGGCGTGAATTATTTTTATAAAACAACCGAGGAATTCGATACAATGATAGAACAGGGAGAATTCCTTGAATACATGCGTGTGTTCGGCAAAAATTACTACGGCACGCCGAAAAGCTACGTTGAATCAAAGCGCAGCGAAGGCATAAGCGTTTTGCTTGATATCGATGTCAAAGGTGCAATGCACGTTAAAAACAATTGCCCCGACGCAATAACGATTTTCATTGCGCCCCCTTCACTGGCGGAGCTGCACAGGCGGCTTGTGGGCAGAGGGACGGAGACTCCCGAAGCGGTTGCCCGAAGGTTTGAAGAGGCAAGAACGGAACTTGAATACATTCCGAAATACGACTATGTTGTTGTGAACGATGAAATTGAGTCGGCCGTTCAAAAAATCGAATGCATACTCAATGCCGTCGGATGCACTCCCGAATATAACCGCGAGCTTTTGCCCGCGCTGCTCGGCGAAACTTTCTCCGAGTGACGAACGGTGCTGCGGAGGGCGGGCCGCATGATAATCGTATAATAGTTTTAAATTGAGCGTTAAATTTATTGAATACTTACTGTTGGAGGTAACATAATGAGTCACCAAATGAACCATCCGCCGGTTGTTGAACTGGAAAACATCGCGGGCTGTCGCTATATGCTTGTAACAGCCGTTGCAAAGCGCGCAAGGCAGCTGCTTGTTTCAAAGGAAGAATCATCCGACAAAAAGCCTGTTGCAAAGGCTGTTGACGAACTGTACAACGGCGAGCTCTGCGTCAGGTATCCTGCCGAATACTATCAGACTTCCGAAAAATAATCCGTAACTGCGGAACATTCAAATCAAGCTTTATATGTTATGCGCCGAAAGGCGGGGGTGAACAGCATGTTTGCAAGGGTAATAGTTGATATTTCAAATGCCAATGTAAACAGGCTGTTTACTTATGCCGTTCCGGAAGAAATCAGTCTGTGCGAAGGGCAGCGCGTTATCGTTCCGTTCGGGCGGGGGAACCGACCGATTGAGGGCTTTGTGCTTGAACTTGTCGATGAACCGGGAACGGAGCGTGAGCTTAAATCCATCGTGCGAACGATTGAGCCGTACTCGGCGCTGCTGCCCGATCAGCTCAAGCTTGCGGATTGGATGTGCAAAGCGTACCATTGCACAACCGCCGATGCACTTCGGGTCATGATTCCCGCCGCGCTGCGCGGTTCAAAAGTTAAAGAAAAAAAAGTGCGCACTCTGCACATTGCGGACAATCTTGATATTGAAGCAGTGCGCGCTTCAATGCTGAAAAAAGACGGAACGCCGCGTGCGCCGAAGCAGTTTGAAGTTTTTTCTCTGCTTTTATCGGGCAGAGCGGAGCTTTCCGCAAGCGATATAAATGCGTTCGTGCCCGGTGCGGGCGCAGCTGTTGCCGCACTTGTTAAAAAGGGCATTCTTGTTGAACAAGGGCGCGAAACCTATCGAAATCCTTTTGCAAACAGAGATATTCAGTCGACGGAGCCGCTGCCGCTTCTTCCGGCGCAGCAAAACGCACTTGAAAAAATCAAATCCGCCGATGCCGGAAGCTGTCTGCTTCTTCACGGTGTCACGGGGAGCGGAAAGACCGAAGTTTATATGCAGGCAATTGCGAACGTGCTTGAAAACGGCGGCGGCGCAATTGTTCTTGTCCCGGAAATATCTCTGACACCGCAGACAACGGACAGATTCAGGAGCAGATTCGGAAACAATGTTGCCGTTCTGCACAGCCATTTGAGCGACGGTGAACGTTTTGACGAATGGCGGCGGATACGATTCGGCAAGGCAAGGGTCGTTGTCGGCGCAAGGTCGGCAGTGTTTGCGCCGGTGGAAAATCTGCGTATTATCATAATTGATGAAGAACATGAGCCGAGCTATTACTCCGAAATTACTCCAAAGTATTCCGCTGCCGAGGTTGCGCTGCGTCGGGTCAAACTCTGCGGTGCAAAACTTGTCCTCGGCAGTGCGACTCCGTCGCTCACAACATATTATCGTGCAAAGCGGGGCAGGTACATACTGCTTGAGATGCCGAACAGAATAAACGGTGTGCCGATGCCGAAAGTTGATATTGTTGACATGCGCGAGGAGTTTTTGAGCGGGAACAACAGCATTTTTTCGGGCTTGATGATAAAACGGCTGAAAGAATGCCTTGAAAAGCACGAACAGGCGATTCTGTTTCTCAACAGGCGCGGTTATTCATCCCATGCCGAATGCCGCGCGTGCGGATTTGTGTTCACCTGCCCGAACTGCGACGTTGCATTGACCTATCACAGGTTTGATGAGTCACTCCGCTGCCACTATTGCGGGGCGAATTATAAAATGCCGAAAACCTGTCCGTCCTGCGGCAGGGAGTACATCAAATACACGGGAATCGGAACTCAGCAGGTTGAGGAACAGCTGAAACTTGTGTTTCCGAATGTGCGCTGTTTAAGAATGGATATGGACACGACAAGCGGCAAAACCGCACATCGGGATATACTTGATGCATTCACGCGGCGCGAGGCTGATGTGCTTATCGGCACGCAAATGGTGGCAAAGGGGCTTGATATTCCGAATGTGACGCTTGTCGGCGTCGTGTTTGCTGATTCAACACTTTTCCATTCGGATTTCCGCAGCAGCGAACGTACGTTTCAGCTTTTGACCCAGGTCGCGGGTCGTGCCGGCCGTGCCGATAAAGAAGGACGCGTCGTGATTCAGACCAATGCGCCGGGACACCGCGCAATACGGCTCTGCACGAAGCATGATTATAAAACATTCTATAATCTCGAAATCGGAGACCGACTGCGGACGCTGTTCCCTCCGTTTGCGGTATTTGTGCGGGCGCAATTCGCCTGTGCCGATGAAAACGCGGCGGCGGATGCGGCGGAAAGGTTTGCAAACGGCGTGACAAAAACCATTTTAACTGCATTAAAACCCGCAAACGCGGAAAATGAGCTTGTTTTCGCACTCGCGGGTGCCGCGCCGATTCGCCGCAGGGAGGGGCTGTTCCGCTATGCGGTTATAATTAAGCTGGTTCGCACCGCAAATACGGCCGCAGCAATCAATGCAATATATGCTTTCAGCGACGGCTGCGCGGATGAATGCTATCGCGGCATTGAAGTCAACCCGCAGGATATGCTTTGAAAGAATAACAAACCCGCAGCGGAAAGCGGAAAAAGATACGAACTATGAACGGATTGAATGCATTAAAAATGCGGCAGGAGCCGAAGCGCGGCGCAAAACTTGCCGAAAAACTTAAATGTGAAAAGAGCAGCATACACTATCTCAGCATTTTGAACGGAAATACGCGGGGACTTGTTTGGACGGACGATCCGACGGCACCGCGGCTTGCGGTCGTATACAGTTATCTTTTGGGCGGATTCCAGATAATGGGAACTCCGCTGCAAACGGCGGAGGAATATGCCGCTTTCCGTCTGTTTTTTGAGAACAAAGTATTTCCGTTGGCAAAAGATGAATTCGAACTGAGTGAATTTGCATATTCCGCCGACACGGAAGAGCTTTCGGATATGATGCGCGTTGTTTTTTTCGACAAAGAGCTGTTTGAACAGAAACAGCTTGTTTATCGCACGGCAGAAGAATACAGCGCGGCGGAAATGCCGTTCGTTCATGCGGCGGAGGGGCGGCTGATGCGCATTCGGCGTGCCTCGGAAAGCTTCTTGCGTGAGAATGCCGAGTTTGCAGGGGCTTATCTTCCCGAAATTTTGGAAAGCTACAAAAGCTTTGCGGATTTTTTGAAACATGGTTTTGCCTTTTTTGTGCTTGAGGGCGAGAATATCTGCGGAAACATAATTTCAAACGGAGAATACAACGGCTGCTGCATAGTCGGTGCGGATACAAAAGCGGAATATCGACGGCGCGGCATTGCATCGGCGCTGCTGCGCACCGCAATTGAATCTGCACGAGAACGCGGGAATGAAATAATATGGGAGTGCGCGGAAGAAAACATACCTTCGGTGCGCACCGCCGAAAGCTGCGGAATGCATCGCTGCGGAGAGTTTTTCGTCCGCTGGTTTGAATTCGAACCGAAAACTCCGCAAGACTAATCAAATCATTTCAACTGCATATGAACCGGATTTTTCGAAGACAAGCCGGGGCGCGGTCGTGACGACCGCGCCCTTAATATATTTTTAAAAAAAGCGATTCAATGCTTGACACGGCATAAATCGGTGGTATAATAATAACAGGAATCATTCCTAAGGAGGCGTGAATGACAAGGCAGCGACAGTTGATTTACAACATCATACAACGGGCGGATGATCACCCGACAGCCGAAATGATTTATGCAAGGGCAAAGGCCGAAATGCCGTCCATTGCATTCGGAACTGTCTATCGAAATCTGAAACTCATGGTCGATGCCGGAGAGATCCTTCACATTCCCGTTGCCGGTGAGCCGGACAGATACGACAAGACCATTCGCCCGCATGAACACATGCAGTGTATCGAATGCGGCAGGGTTGCCGACTGTGACCCGGGCGATCTGAAATCATATTTCAGCAGCAAAATCGGCGAAGAAATTGTTTCCTACACACTCAACTTTTTCTATATCTGCAATGAATGCAGACAGAAGCGGAAAAGGGAGAATAATCAAAAACGAGCATAAAATGCTGACCGGCGGCGCGTGCCGCAAAAAATAAAAATCTTTGGAGGATAAAAGTATGAAAAAGTTTGTATGTTCAGTATGCGGTTACGTTCATGAGGGCGATTCCGCTCCCGAAGTATGTCCCGTTTGCGGCGCACCCGCAGAAAAGTTCATCGAGCAGTCCGAAACCATGAGTTGGGCGGCAGAGCATGTTGTCGGCGTTGCACAGGGCGCACCCGAGGATATCATGGCGGATCTGCGTGCAAATTTCGCAGGCGAATGCACCGAAGTCGGTATGTACCTTGCAATGGCAAGGGTTGCACACCGCGAAGGTTATCCCGAAATCGGTCTCTATTGGGAAAAAGCAGCCTATGAAGAGGCTGAGCATGCTGCAAAGTTTGCAGAACTTCTCGGCGAAGTTGTAACTTCCAGCACCAAAAAGAACCTTCAAATGCGTGTTGAAGCCGAAAACGGCGCAACCGCAGGCAAGACCGATCTGGCAAAGCGTGCAAAGGCTCTTAACCTTGATGCAATTCACGACACCGTTCATGAAATGGCGCGTGACGAAGCCCGTCACGGCAAGGCTTTTGCAGGCCTTCTGAACAGGTATTTCGGCGAATAAACATACATTCGGTGATTATCCGAACGGCGGATAATAACGATATGCTGAATACATATTCCGCATGACAAAACTCGGCACAGAATAAAGATATCGCGGCCTCGTTTACGGAAGCCGCGATATTTTTGTTTTATTTTAAATCAAAAGGCGAAAAGTAAACAGTGCTGTTTCATTCCGATCTCAGCGCGGCAACGGGATCCTTCTTCGCCGCAATTCGCGAGGGTATGATGCCCGCAATAAGTGTCAAAACCATGCTTATCAAAACCAGTATTATGCCGGCACGCCACGGAAGGACGGCCGTCAGCGTGTCGATGCCTGTGAGCGACCGAACGATAAGGTTCAGCGGGATGCACAACAGCATTGATGCAATTATTCCGATCGCACCCGCACAAAAACCGATAATCAGCGTTTCGGCATTGAACACGGATGAAATATCGCGTTTTGATGCGCCGATGGAGCGCAGAATACCGATTTCCTTCGTGCGTTCAAGCACTGAGATATAGGTAATTATGCCTATCATAATTGAGGATACAACCAGAGAGATTGCAACAAACGCGATAAGTCCGTATGAAACGGCATCGATCATTGTTGTAACTCCGGACATAAGCAGCGCAACATAATCGGTATACTCAATAGCCTTATCCTCGTCTGCATTCCGGTTGTATTCCGCAATGTTGTCAGCGATAGCTTCCTTATCCTCAAATGTTGCAGCATACAAATTAACTGTTTTGGGCGAATCGGGATCAACTGCACCGAGTTTTTCGAGTGCTTCGTCAAGCGTTGTTCCGGAAACCTTTGACGGCATGAATTTATCATAGTATTCCGCAAGCTTGTCAACACTCGTGTCGTTTGCAATGGTTTTATCAAAAATATCCGCAACTGCGGCATATCCGGCCGTGCCGAAAAGATCGTTCGGTGCGGAATGTTCGAAAATAATCTGCATGATTTCGGCTTCGGCTTTGTCGGCATATTTCTTTTTTACTGCGGAAACAAGCTGTTCACGCATCAAAGTCCGAAGCTCTTCGTCTGTATAGTCGGAAAGATATTCCTCCGCAGTGGCAACATCAAACCCGTATGTTGCCGCCGCAAGCTGAACCATTGATTCACGCGTCGGATACATTGCCATGTATTCCTCAACAACTGCATCAAGCTCCGCCTGCTCTGGTTCGGCAATGATTTTTTTGTAGATTTCCGTTTTCTGCATGTCCGTAAGGGATGCAAAATAAGCGGTAACTTCTTCCGCCTTTTTGTCTGCCGACAGTTCGTTTTCGGAGTCCAAAGTGAAAGGAAGTCCGGTTAAAACATCAAGATTCACGTTTTCCGGGGATTTCTGTTCGCGGACAATTTCACTTTCGTTCGTTTTCTGAATTATATAGTCGGAAAGGGCGGAAGTGTAGCCGAAAACTCCGTTTACTGAAGCAGCCCTGTTGTCGTTCGGGCGAATAATACCTGCAAGCCGCAGATCGAGTCCGTTTTTGATAACAAGCTCCATTGCGGCGGCGTCATCGCCGATATATTCCCATGAACCGCCGTTTTCGTCGGTCGAATACGATTTTGAGTAATAATCTGAATTCAATATCAGCTTGAATTTGGTGCCGATAAGCTCTTCAAACTTTGCGGAGCGTGTATCCGTCACGATTTCCTCGCCTTTAAGAACGGAGTTAAAAATCCTTGTGATTTCGGCGGTGTCCATAAGCCCGAGAGCATAGAAAGCAACGTCGGATATTTCGTTGTTTTTATCAATAACAAGCACAATATCGTTGGCACTCTTCGGCCATTCGCCCGCAACAAGCTCATATTGATTCAAAACAAGCTCGGAAACGAGTGCGCCGTCCGCTCCGGAAAGGATTTCGTCCCAAAGATTCATGTTTCCCATGCGGGAGGTCATCATGTTAATCATACTGACGCCCTTGTCGCCTTCGGATGTTTCATCATCGGCAAACAATGCGGAGGTCATATCCGTACTGTGATATTTCCCGTCCGTGCCGATGACATACGCGTTGACGGTAAGCCCGTAGCCGTACCGCACGGAGCTTACATATTCTCGAAGATCGGTCTTTGCGGTTGAAGCATCAAGCTCCGAATCAATATACTTTTTAAACGATGCAAGGTCATTTACTTCGTCTCCGTCCGAAACGGTTGCGTTCAGCATTTTGTAGAGCCGAGGATCGGAGTAAACTGAATCCGCATCACGGTTTTTCAGTGTTTCATCGTCCGTCTTTTCGTTTGCTGCCGTCAGCATACTCATGAAATCGTTCGGTTCGCGTTCGACTGTGATCGGATAGGATGTCAAAGTATCTTTCTGGATTGCATTGACATAGTTCTGAATGCCGGTTGAAAGCGCAAGAATCAATGCAATGCCGATAATGCCTATCGAACCCGCAAAAGAGGTCAAAAAAGTCCTGCCCTTTTTCGTTGAAAGGTTGTTTAAACTCAGCGAGAGCGCGGTAAAAAAGGACATGGAAGTCCGTTTTTTCTTTTGTTTTTTATCAAAAGTGCTGCCCGCCCCGCGTTCTTTTTCTTTCGTCAAAGTTCGTTCGTCATTGCTCACGGGGTTTGTATCGCTCGAAATCTGCCCGTCATGAAGCTTCACAATTCGCGTTGCATACTGCTCCGCAAGTTCGGCATTGTGTGTAACCATTATAACAAGGCGGTCTTTTGCGACTTTTTTCAGCAGCTCCATAACTTGGGTTCCGGTTTCGCTGTCAAGTGCACCGGTGGGCTCATCCGCAAGTAAAATATCGGGATTATTAACAAGCGCACGTGCAATGGCAACGCGCTGCATCTGTCCGCCGGACATTTGGTTCGGCCGCTTATGCTCCTGTCCTTTGAGCCCGACTTGTTCCAACGCTTCACATGCGCGTCTGCGCCGCTCCTGCTTTGACACGCCGGAAAGTGTCAGTGCAAGCTCAACGTTTGAAAGCACGGATTGGTGCGGAATCAAATTGTAACTCTGAAAAACGAACCCGACGGTATGGTTTCTGTAAGTATCCCAGTCGCGGCTTGTGTATTGTTTTGTGGAAACACCGTTGATAACAAGGTCGCCGCTGTCATAGCGGTCAAGCCCTCCGATGATGTTGAGCAGAGTTGTTTTGCCCGAACCGCTCGGGCCCAAAACCGCAACAAACTCATTGTTGCGGAATTCAAGGCTCACGCTGCTCAGTGCGTTTTGAACAAGATCGCCGGTTTTATATTGTTTGGAAACTTTTTTTATTTCAAGCACTTTTCGTTGCCTCCGGACAGAAATTTGCGGACCGGATCCCGTCGATCCGCCTGCATACAGTATAACGCAGAATCATTAAAAAAACATTAACTCAAGTTAAAACAATGGAGAATTTCTGCGGCAAAAAAAGGCAGAATTCAGTCATTGCTCATCATGTTCGTACACCGGAAATGCTTTCGGGGCCGCGCTGCCGTGCCGCAGTCTGTTCCGAATGTGCTGAACGACGGTGGCGATGAATTCGGCATTTGTCGGCTTACCCTTTGCGGAATCCGTTGTGTTGCCGAAAAGTTCATATTGCATATAGAGATTTCCGCCCTCCCATGCACACTCGATGGAATAGCGAATTGCTCTTTCAACCGCGGCCGGAGTGGAATGATAATACATTGCAACGTATTCATACATGCGTTTGAGATCCGCATCGACTCCGAATATGCGCATACAGACAAGCAGCCGCAGAAATTCCGTGCCGCGATGCTCGTTTTGCAGCCCGAGCGGCAGCAGGATGGAATCGGTCACCATTGCATATTGACGCTTCTGTTCGTCCATCTCGCTGAAAAACGCAGGGTTATTTATTGCCTGTTCAAGTGCTTCAAGATCCGATTTGCCGCGCTTTTTCTCATAGTCAAGACATTTTTCGATTATAGCTGCGGCCGTTTGTTCGACAGGGGCAGAAAATGAAAGCAGTCCGTCAATCTTTTCATTGCGGCTGATTCCGATAAGTGATTTCGTCATCTTAGGTGCACAAACAAAAAAACGTGCATTGCGGCACAGCTTGCTCTGCCGAAGGGTGTTTATCAGTGCGAACGCATCGATATCGGGAAGAGAAACGCTGACAACAAAAACCGAAGGAATCTCATCAAACAGCATTTTCCAAACATCATTGCCGCTGCGAACGGGCGGAAGCATATGCAGTGTGCCTCCCAAAAGCTCGGTAAGCCTGTTTGCGTATTCGCGCTTCTTATTCAAAGGACGTTCCTCGCAAACAACAATCCCGCGAAGTCTGTCGATATCCGACAGGTTACCTGTCTCCATCAGTTCCTCAACGGAGCGTCTGCCGTTCAGGCAGACTGCCGAAAGCGGATCGTAAGGCGAGGCGTCTTCACTGTCCTCGGGTTCACGGAGACAATCCGTTTCATACAATTCGACAGGTTCCGGTATCTCAATAATTTCAGCGTCATCGGCCGTGATCGCGCTTTGCTCAGCCTGCTTTTTTATGTCTTTTGCAGTTTTGCCGCCGGTGTAAACACTGCCGCACACGGTTGCAATGTGTGCAATCGAAGTTTTTTTGCGTCTGCTGCGCGGTTTTTCGGCTGTCAATCCGCCCTCTGTATCCGCTGTTTCGGCAGGTTGTTCCGCATTATCGGTTTTATTCGGTTTGTCCATGTTCGGGATTCCTCCTCCGCAGATTACTGCTGTTAGTTTAGCACAGTCGGAATGCGGCGGCAAGTCCGTTTTGCCGCTTTTTTTGCCGCATTCTGTCGCGGAGGGCGAAACGATGTGTTCAAATCCGAATAAATCGGATCCCTTTGGGATATTATAAATATATTGAGTCGGCGGAGATATTGCATTTGTTCGAATGCCGAAAAAAATTACCGCATAAATACCGAAAAAATTTTTTAAAAAAATGCGCAAAGACGTTGACAAATGAATATTGTGCGTTATAATGAAGTTGATGATAGCTCATATATCTCAAATTTGGATGTTGCGGGGAGGCAAATAAACATGAAACCGTTCAAAACGCTGTGTGTTGTGCTTCTGGCGGCAATGTTAGTTTTAACAACGGCTGCCTGCGGTTCAAAAGGGAAAACAAACGACAACCTGCAAACAGGCGGCAGTGCTTCACAGAAACAGGATAAAAAAACGATTGTCTGTTCCGCAGATTATCCGGAATATACGTCAGTTGATGATCTGTCGGCTCACGCAGACTATGTCGTATACGGAACGGTGCTGTCCGAGCGATATGAATCGATGTCTCTTCGTATTCCGGAAAGCAGCGCAGAACCTGCAGAAGCAGGGCAGGACAACGAGCAGACTGTTGTGACAGTCTATGAGGTTCGCGTGAAGGAAAGCTACTCCGGAGCAGCAAGCAGCGGAGATGTGCTTAAAGTAATGCTTTTGGGAGGAGAAACTGAGGATACCGTTTACCAATATGAAGACAGTCCCGAAATTGAAATCGGTTCGGAATATGTTTTCTTCCTCAGCGGAAGCCAAATTGTTGAAAACGGGGCTTGGCTTTTGAACAATACACAGGCATTGTATGCAGCCAACGGCGAAACTGTTTCGAAAACGGCAGAACAGGGATTTGCACTGTCTTTCGAACGGCTTGAAGCAATCAAAGCTCAGTGAACATAAAACCCGGCAGTGAGATTAGCTGTAAAGTTTTCCTACACTTGCAGAAAAGGGCAGACGGCAGAGTGCCGCCCGCTCTTTATTTTCATCTGCGGAACTTACAGTGCCGCTTATACGGAAAATTTAAAAATTTGCCGCGTTATGTCCAAAAAATAATTGCTATTGCCGCACTGCAGTGATATAATTTATGCGGCATGGCTGCCTGCAAAGACAAACATGCACAAAACGAAACAGGAGCAAGTACCATGAAAAAGCTTTTCGCTGCACTGCTGGCGTTTCTGATGGTTTTCACCGTTATGCCCGCAGCATTTTCCGCCGCAGCGACGGAAACACCCACAGAGAACGGACAGCAGCCGACGGACAACGCCGGCGTGACGCTGTTCGGTTTTGCCGATTGGAAACTTACAAACGGCGTGGCAGAACCTTCAAAGCCCTATAATTTTATCGGTTTCAATTCCGAAAATCCTTCTGCAGTTCAGTCAAAACTGAACCTTGGCAGCAAGATTTCCTTTGCAGCCGAGATTATCGGAACAACGATTTATGCTTTTGCACACACCTACACCGATGATGCAGATGTTCCCACTGCCGATGATCTTTACACCATCGACACCAATGCATCAACGTGGAGCGCGACAAAAGTCGGCGGCAACCACATGGATTACAGCGTTGTCGACCTGACTTACGCAGCCGATACCGACACCCTCTATGCAATGGTGCAGGAGGATGAAACGGCGGATCAGCTCATCATGACCGTAAATCGCAGCACCGGCGCACTGACCGAAGTTGCAAACCTTTCCGAACTTGAAGTTGCCTGCATCAACAAGTTTGCATATATCGGCGGCGGACAGTTCTACACCACTGCACATAACGGCGGACACGGCCTCATCATCAACACAAGCGGCAGCATCGTTCGCGAACTCGGGCAGAGCGTTTTCCCCGGAGTCGAACAGCTCACCGCCGTGACGTATTATCCGCAGGGCAATTGTCTTTTCGGTGTTGCTTTCCGCAACATTCCCGCAGGCAATTTCGGCATCCTGCTCAGAATCGATCCCCAAACGGGTGAATCCGAAGAAATCGGCGCAATCGGCGGCGGGTTCGGATATTCGCTCACGAGCATTTTCCCGGTGCCCAATGTTCAGATAAGCCTTCCCGAAGTGCCTGATACGGAGGCAATGAATGCCGCACTGAATGCCCAGGGCAGCAATTTGACCTTCATGAACGACGGCAACACTCCGTGGGTCGTTCGCAGCGACAACGGCAGAACTTATATGCAGTCCGCAACGCAGGAAGCAAATAACAGCTCCACAACGATAAAGGCTGTGTTTAACGGCCTTACCGCCGGGCAGGTGCTTTCCTTCGACTGGATGGTTTCAAGCGAAAACAATTACGATTGGCTCAGCTTCTATGCCAACGAGAACCGCGTTGACAGAATCAGCGGCACCGCAAATTGGACAACAAAGACCTACACCGTTCCCGCAAACGGAGATTATACCTTCCGCTGGGTTTATTCAAAGGACAGCAGTATGTCAAGCGGCAGCGACTGCGGTTCGATCGATAACATCTCCATCACGGGAACTCAGCCCGCACCCTATGATCCCGGCGCACAGGCCGACGAGTTGGATGCAGCTGTTAATGCAGTCGGCAGCACGCTGCATTTCATGAACGATCCCCTCAATCCGTGGGCGATTGACACAAGCGAAAACGGCAGGTTGAGCGTAAAATCAACAGTCGGAAGGTCAGAGCGTCATCAGGTGCTCTATACCATCATTCGCAACGCAAAGGCGGGCGATGCAGTCTGCTTTGATTGGAAGGTTGTAACGCAGGGGCTTCCCGTCGGCGGCGAATACGGCTTGATCAGCATTGATAAGCTTGTTTTCCGCATCAATCAGGCGATTGTTGAACAGATCAGCGGAACAACCAATTGGGAGAACTGCGCGTATATAATCCCGCAAGACGGTGATTATTACTTCTCTTGGGATTTCATTGCCTGTGATGAAAGCGAAGTTGTGAATGCTGTTACCTCATGGGTCGATAATGTTTCCTATGTTGAAGATTATGTTCCTCCCGTTGCGCCGGGCGACCCCGCTCAGTTCAATGCGGCAGTCAACGCACCCGGCGAAAACAGGAGCTTTGTCAACGACTATGCTCATCCTTGGGTTGTTGTCACCGACAGCGGCCGCAACTGCGTGCGCAGCGATATTGCAGGTATGCGCCTGACTGAAACCGAATTCACGATTGACATGGGATATCTTGAAGCAGGCTCGGTGATTTCATTTGATTGGAAAACAAGCAGCGAAATGTACGGAGACAGAGTTTGCCTCACACTCAATGGGCTTACGCAAAAAGTTGCTTCGGGTCAAACGCCCTGGAGCTCTGTACGATTCGAAGTTCCCGTTTCAGATTATTACACTGTTGGCTGGAAATATGAAAAAGACGACATGTGCGATGAATATGACGACTGCGTTTATGTTGACAACGTAAAGATCGAACCGGTATATAACGGAGAGTATTACACGGTCACTTTCATTGACGGGGTTGACGGCAGCGTCATTTCCGAAGTTTCCGTTCCCGAAGGCGGCTCTGCGAATTTGCCCACTCCGCCCGTGCATGAGGGCTACACCTTCAGCCATTGGGAAGGAACCTATCAAAACGTATCCGCCGACAGCACCGTAACCGCTGTTTACACTGCAAACGGTATCATGGGCGATGTTGACGGTGACGGCAGAGTTACCAGTGCGGACGCAGTCGCAATCATGCGCCACGCGCTTGATTTGACTCACATTCCCGAACAGTACATGCCTTTTGCCGATGTCAACGGTGACGGCACCGTAAACCTTTCGGATGCCGTAACGGTAATGCGCATGGCAATCGGTGTTATGTAATCTGAATTCCGCAAGCATGAATTAAAACAGATTGATTTTACACTGTTCAGCTGACGAAAAATCAATCAAATAACAAAAAGCACCCCGCTTGTTAACATTATAATGTTTAACAAATGGGGTGCTTTTCAATTAGCAGAGCGGGTGATTCTTTTGCTTTTTAAGCAGGCAATACGTGAAGCGTTCAGCCCGTGAGCAATCCGTATTTTTTCTTGATTCTGCGCAGTTTATTGAGTATCGGGCGCGTCAGCACCAAAAGAAAAACCACCGTTGCACCGGCAAAAATAAGGTTGAACGGCAGCCCTGAAGCATATGCTGCAAGCAATGCCGCCAACGTCGGTTCCGAACCCGCCATAAGGACATATGCCGAATCCATGATGCCGCCGTAGATGAAAAAGGTTGATAATGCACCGTAAAGGCACAGTAGTGCACGCTGAGTTTTTGTTCTGATATCCTTGCGGAAGACCAGCCCGGAGATGAATCCCAGCAGCCCGAGTGCAAACATCTGCCACGGTGTCCACGGACCTTGCCCGAAAAACATGTTGGATACAAATGCGGTTAATGCACCCGTAATGAAACCGGCCTCGCACCCGAGTGAAACGCCTGTGATGATTACTGTTGCAGCAATGGGCTTGAATTGCGGAAGCATATAGAATGCGGCGCGTCCTGCAACACCGAGTGCGGTCATTACGGCAATCACAACAAGCTCACGCGCACGCGGGCGGCGCTTTTCAAATATCATAAGGAACGGAATAAATGAACATATGATTATGAGTGATGCGGTGATATAATAATACCGATCGTTAAATTCAAGCATTCCGACTGCAATAACGGCGGGAACAAACACAAGCAGCAGCACGATCGAAACAATACGCCGGCGAAGCTCGGCCTTTTCAGTCTTATACCGCTTTGCAGTGTTCGGCTTTGATTCCGATTGTTCGTTTTTTGTTTCCAAGGCAGCAGGCTGCTTCTCAGTCATCGTTTTTCTTCCTTTCGCAGCGGTTTGCGTAATCAATGACCTGTTCCGGAGTCAACGCATCGGGGATTATTCCGCGGGAAATGCGGCAGGCGGATGTTGTGTAAAAACTGTTGCCGAGAAAAACATCCTGCGGCGTGCCTTCCGCAATAACGGTTCCGTTGAAAAACATTGCGCATCTGTCTGCAAATTCGGCACAGAATTCAATATCATGCGAAACAAGAACAATTGCCGTTCCGCGCGCCGCAAGCCGACGCAGCAATGCGCCGAATTCAGCCTTAAAGAAGGCATCCATGCCTTTGGTCGCTTCGTCAAGAAAAATGACTTCGGGTTCGGGCAGGAGCAGCTTTGCAATTGCAGCACGCTGCAATTCACCCCCGCTTATGTCATACGGATTGCTGCCAAGGACGCTTTGAAGCTGCATAATGTCGATAACATCTTCGATTCCGGAGCGCGGAAGCTTATATGCTTTGGCAGTCGCTTCCAACTCTTCGGCAACGGAATCCATAACAAAGCAGCAGAGCGGGTTTTGAACAAGAACTCCGATTTTTCCCGCTGAGCCTTTATCCTTCCGAAATGTTGAAATCGGCTTTCCGCGGTATTTGACTTTTCCGCGATACGGGGCAAAAACACCTGCTGCGGTCAAAAGGGCGGTGGTTTTGCCGGCGCCGTTTCCGCCGACGATGCAGGTAAGCTCGCCTGCATGAACATCGAAATTCATACCGCACAGTATGTCTTTGGAATCTTTTTCATATCGAAACCATGCTTCCCGAACGGATATAACTGTTTCGGTGTTTTTTTTGTTTTTGCTTGATTCAGCCTTTGCGGAAGCCCGGATCTGGTTTTCCGAAGCTTTGTGTCGGCAGGAATCCAACGAAAAATTATTCAAAAGGTAATCACGGGCACTGCGAACTTCAAGCGGTGCGCCGCGAAGATTTTGCCCGTTTTGGCGTGTTTTTGCAAAAATGCGAACGGAGGAAGGCAGAACGCTGAAAAACTCATCATCACCCCGCAGTTTTTCGGCGGCATCGGCGGGAGAACAGTTCGAAACAATGCTCCCGCTCCGCATGAAGACAACGCGATCAACCATGGGAAAAAGGTTTTCAAGTCGGTGTTCGGTGATGATGACGGTTGTTCCGAGTTCGGAATTAATGCGCTTAAGCGTGTTGAAAAACTCGCCCGCCGCAATAGGGTCAAGCTGAGAAGTCGGTTCATCCAAAAGCAGAAGCTGCGGCTGCATAACCGTGACCGCAGCAAGACAGAGCAGCTGCTTCTGTCCGCCGGACAAAGCGGAAACAGGGCTGTCGAACCAGTCTCTGATGCCGAAAAAACTTGCCATCTCCGCAATGCGCACACGCATTTTTCGGTTATCCGTGCCGAGACTTTCAAGTCCGAAAGCCAATTCGTGCCGAACTTTATCCGTCACGATCTGCATCTCCGGATCCTGCATAACAAATCCGATCTTTTCGGACTGTTCGCGAAACGACAATTCTTCAATGGCTTTTCCGTTAAAATAAATTGCACCGCTCTTTTCGCCGTGCTGACTCAATGCCGGTTTACACTGCCGCAAAAGCGTGCTCTTGCCGCAGCCGGATGCACCGCATATAAGAACAAACTCGCCGGGCTGTATTTCAAGATTAATGTCGCTGAGTGCGGGCTGCGCCGCTTCAGGGTATGTAAAATTCAGATTTTTGATTTCGAGTAATGCCATGCAACGGACTCCTTGATGTTCATAATTACGGGTATCAGCAGCGTGAGTGCATATGCAATACATGCGGCGATAAACAGCGGTGAGGCGGGGTTCATGCGAAATTTCGGAAAATATGTGACGGTGATTTTGCCGCAGCCCGCCGCTGTTCCGAAAATTGCAATGCCTGCCGCAAGAAAAAGCGAAACAACCGTGTCCCGCCCGTCAAAGCGAAAGTCGGTATAAAAACTGCGCGGATGAAGCCCGAATCCCCGCGCCCGCATTGAATCTGCGGTTGTCACTGCGCTTTCCAAAGCCCATGTGATAAGCGCGGAGAAGATAAAAAGGCCGCTTTTGGCGCGTTTAACAATGCTTTTTGATGCAGGATCCCCATCCGAACAACGCTGCGCAAGTGCGATTTTTTTCGCTTGTTTTGTAAACAGCGGAACAAAGCGCAGCGCCATGGAAAGCACAACAGCAAGCGACGGAATGATTCTGCCGAACAGATAAAGGATTTTATCATCGGTTATTATGCGATTGAAGCATGAAAAAATAAGCAGAACAGAACCAAGCATAACTCCGGATGCCGCGCCGTATGCAACGGATTCAAGCGTCACCGGATTGCGCTTAAGGTAAAAAAGCACCGTAAGCCCCTTGTGGTTGAAAATCGGGTTCAGAATTGCCGTCAGAAGCATCAGCGGCAGAATGAACCTGCAAAAAAACCGAAGTGCATCCCGCATGCCATTAAGCTGCACAGTCCACGCAAGGGCGGATAAAAACGAGATTCCGAGCAGCATGGGGTGCAGCAAAAGCATCGGCATTGCAAGAGCAAACCCGAAATAGATGATTGCCGCCGTCGGATGTATTGTGTCAAAACAATCTCTTTTCATCTGTAAAAAAACGCACTGCCGTGTCAGCCGGTAACTTCGGCGCCGACGTCTTTGCCGTAGTTGCAGGTGTAATGCCACTCAATGCTGTCTCCGGGCTGAACTTTATAATTGCTGCAGCCGTAATTCGGATAAACTCCGTTCACACTGTACACCCAGCCGCTGCCCTCACCGCAGTCAAATTCGTAAAGGTTGTTGATTCCTTCAATGTATGCGCTGTTGAAAACAGGGGTATAGCTGGATTCCATATGGATTTGCCTGTTTCGTGTTTCGCGGCAGAGAATATCGAAAACAGTCTCGCCGTCGTTAAAGGACACGGATGTTTTTTTTAGTATTATTCCGTCGGACGGAAGCACGGAAAGTTTATCGGGGTCGAGCATCTCGATGTTTTGCAGTATCGTGCCGCACTCGATGAGCATTGTGCAGGTCTGCCCGTTTTCGGCGGAGGGAATATCCGAACACCCGGGGAATACGACTGTGCAGACAAACGCAAGCATCGCAAGCAGCAAAGCGGAAATACGCCGGCTGCCGCACGAATTTTTCCGTTTAATAAAGGATAAAGATTTACTCATTGATATCACCGTTTTTGTTTCAAAATTGATTATTGCCGCCTGTTTCGCTTTTTGATAACGAAATATGCAGCGGTTCCGATGAGGCAAACTGCTGCGGCAGCGATAACAACGTCAAAAACACGACTGCCTGATTTTGTTCGGTCGCTGCCCTGTGCGGAGGCCGATTCACGCGGTGAAACAGCGTCGGTTGTTTCGATTTCCGCAGTTGCATCAGGTTCAAAAGAGGGACGGTTCGGCGAGGTTGACGCGGCAGAGGTGTCTGTCGGCACTGCATCGGTTGCAGGCGCATCAGTGTATGCCGCATCGGTTGCTGCCGTGTCGGTTGCCGGTGCAGTTGAATATGCTGCATCCGAAGATGCTGCATCCGAAGGTGCTGCATCGGTCGGTGCCGCCGTTGGTTTGCCCGTCGGCTTCGGCGTGGGTTTATCGGTTGGCTCGGCAGGAGAGACGGGGGAGACATCGTTCATGTTGTAAAGCGAGCTTCGCCCGGAAAGAAATCTGTCGTACGCGCAAAGTGCATATGCAGCCTGTTCGGTTGCCATTGAATTTGCGCCGCCGTTTGCCATGTGTGCAAATCCGCCGCCGACATAAAAAGCACAGAGTGCGTCAAGCGCCGAGTTTCCGCTTTTGATAAAGCGCGAATCCTTATGTGCATTGATTCCGACCGTGCTGAGCGCAACGAGCACTTGGGAGCAGCTTTCGGAGGTTTCAACACCGCCGGAGGAAAAACTTCCGTTTGCATTTTGCAGTGCGGAAAGCTTTTCAACACCGCGTTCGATTGCGGCGGCCGCCTTTCTATACGGTGCAAGTGCGGTTATCGCCATTGCGGTAATATCCGCTTCCGCTGCCCCGAGTCCGAGTGCCCAACCTCCGCCGTCACATTCGCGTGAGAGCAAAAGGTCAACGCATTGGGATTTTATATCACTCATGCCGTAATCCTTATTGCAGTCCAATGCAATAAGTGCAAAAATGACGCCGTTCAGGCCCTGTTTTTTTACATAGTTGAAATCGCCGAGAGGCGCGGTAAGATCAAACCCTGCGACAGAGCGTGCATCACGTCCGATTGAAGAAAGAGCGATAATAAGGCGCGAGTTTTCGGTGGATTTTTGAGGGTGCAGTTTCGGCGAACCGTTTGCGGCGACAAGCTTTTCGATTTTGGCATAGTATTCGGAAAAACAGCCGCTCTGTGTCGGATAGAACCCGCTGCGTGCAAGTGCAAGCACCTTCCATTCGCCGCCGACCGAACCGAATTCGGGCTTTGCGCCGCCTGCAAGGGTTCTCAAAACGGCGGAGTACTGCGCCGCATATCCGCTCCTGTAATCCGACGTGCGGGCAGAATAAAGGGGCTGCCCGCTTTGCATGAAAAAGCTCGTTTGAGCAGAAATACCCTGAACGGGAACGGCGCAAAGCACCATTCCCGCAATCAGGGTAAGGATTATGGAAAATGTAAGAGGATGTCTTTTCAAATTATTGGTACCGACCGAACGGTACATATCGGTTCCTGTTCCGCGAAACAAATTCCGCGGAACTGATTCAATTCGGTTTTATTCCTTTACTTCAGCCGTTAATTGCAATGCGGAGTGCGAGAAGCGCATCGGTCAGCGCAACCGTTCCGTTGCCGTCAACATCCGCCGCTTCAAGCGCGCTGCCGGTAAGGATCTGAAGCTGCATTGCGTGGCGGGCAATGAGCAGCGCATCGGATGCTGTAACAACTCCGTCACCGTCCGCATCTCCGGGAATAACGGAAACGGGTACGAGTGCATCGGTCAGCGCCTCGGCCGCTGCGGTGAGAACAGCCTGAGAGGATGTAATATCGGTGAGCGCGGATTCAAACGCAGTGAATGCGGCATGTGCCGCACCGCCTTCGGAAATCTGTGCGGAAAGTGCGGGATCCGAAAGAACGCTTGCATAAAGCTCGGTTTCGCTGCTGCGGGTCACGCCGTACGCGGGGTTGTCGAACGCGGGGAACATGCCCCAACCATCGCCGATTCCGAGATCCATGCCGTATCCGTAAACCGTGTACATCCAACGGTAAACCTTGTTGTCCGTAACTGTTGCCGCACCTGCGCCGACAGGAAGAGAAACATCGTTTTCAACGTACATCCAGCCGCCGAGATCGCTGTATTCAAACTCGCTGAGGATACCGTCGCCGTTTTCGGTGCCGTTCCAGCCGCCGGGCTGATAACCGAGGTTTTCCTCCGCCCAATCGGGGTAAGCTTCAAGTTCGGTCATAAGATAAGCGGGAACGGAGGGGGATGCCCCTGCTGCAAGCTGCGGGCAGCCGATGCCCTGAATGTAGCTTGCGTCATCGTCAACAGCGCCGTTCATGACGCAGGCAAGGGAGTTGGCTGCAAGCACCCTTGCGGTAAGCTGTGCAAGGGTTTCGCCGGGATTGTATGCAACCACGGTGGGTTCAAGCACGTAACCCCAGCCGAGCACGAATGCTTCAACGCAGATAACGGTTGTTCCGGGCGCAAGATTATACTCGTTAATGCCGGATTCGTTTGCATTCGGTGCGGCAAACGCCGAAACGGACGAAAGCATGATTGAAAGCACAAGAATAAAAGAAAAAAGTTTTTTGCAGAGTTTCATTGTTACATTACCTCCGTGTAATTATTTTGCTTCTGCAAGCCTGTTGCGGCGGAAGGGCTGACAACATAAAAGGGAACTGCATCCAAGATACAATTCCCGAAAGAGCTTCTGCTTTGCCTTTGCAAAATGGCTGCCTATCTCCCGAGAACCACCGTAAACCGAAAACACGGCAGGTCTCCTGGCTTCCGAGTCGTTCTAATGCCCTCGCCTTCCCATGCTGCACGGCAGAAAATCTGCGCCGCAAAGTGGCATATCGAGGGGGTCGTCATCGGTTACAGTAGCGGGGACTGCTGCGGAATTGAACCGCATTCCCTTTTAATGCAGCGTTGAAAAGCTGCAACCGCGTTTTCATATTAAATTAAATTAATAAGGGCGGCACGGATTGTCGAACATCGGGCGCATGGGAAAGTGTTTCCGCCCGCACGAATGCCCGCAAATCCTTTGAACCGTAAAAAGCATAGCACAAACGGCGGAATGTGTCAAATATATTCATTTGCATCTTTTTTAAATGCAAAAAAGAAAATATATATCGAATTTGCGCTTTACAAACGACTCAGAGTACTGTATAATAGCTTCCGTTGAGGGGCATTAGCTCAGCTGGTAGAGTGCCACACTGGCAGTGTGGATGTCAGCGGTTCGAGTCCGCTATGCTCCACCATACATGAAAAATCCGAACTTATTCCCAATTGGGAACGGGTTCGGATTTTTTATTTTCATCAAAGATATTATCGATTGAGCGTGGGTTCCCGGTTTTGCCTTGCGCAAAACCGGGGGCTTTGTACATTCGACGAAGCATTCCTCCTTCTGTACAATAGCAGTATCAACCAAAAGGGGGATTGCATATGGAAGTTCAGTACATTAGCGTTGGAGACTACTATATTCAAGACCTGACACTGCCGGAAGAACCCCGCCCTACATATCAATGTTTGACAGGCCGCATCGTTTCATAGAGTCCGGATAGTAGGCAAAGCTGTACTGACATAATGAACGCTCATGACAGCCACATCATGCCCGGCGGAAAAGACCGATCTCGGTCGAAAACTGGGCCCGGGCGCCGTTCTGGCGCTGGGCATCGGCACCACTGTCGGTTCCGGCATCTTCTCTTCCCTGTCTGAGGTAGCGGGTGCTGCCGGCAGCAGCCTGTTCCCGATGCTGGCCTTTGTCATAGGCGGTCTGCTTCAGATCCCCGCCGACTTCTGCTGCGCAGAACTGGCTTCCGCCTGCCTTGAGGACGGCGGTCAGTACGTCTATTTCCGGGAAGCCGGCCCGCCCGTGTTACTACTATATGTGGGAGAAGCAGAACCGGAAGGCAGCCTGATTCCGGCTTGACAGCGATGCGAGTCCCAATGTATAATTTCCCTGAGGGCTGTACGGTCCGCAAAAGCAGAAAGGAGATAGGATTTATGGAACAAAAGCAGCGTGTCCGCCATCGTGATGAGGCTGTTGAACCGATTGAGTGCTGTCTCCGGACAAACGATATTCCGCACCACGGGAAGCTTCCCGCAGAATGGGAAATGTGTGAAATGTGGGGGCTGAACCGCACAACGCTCCGCGCTGCCATCCGCCGTCTGACGGAAATGGGCAGCCTGTAACAGCCTGAAGGGATCAGGAACATATGCTGCGCCGCCCAAGCGGGAGCGCAATCTTCAGGATGCAAAGTCCACCACGGAATCTGTCAGAGGGGAGGAAAGCATCGGAATTACCTATGCCGCAGAATCGGAAGCAAGGCAGCTTTGCATAGAGGAAGGTGGCAGCCTGTTCTTCCTGACCGGCATTGCCCGGGATTACAATAACGTTCCGGTGGAATTCTTCAAGTCGGCGGCGCGCCCGGATATGGTTCGCTTTTCAAGCATTCTGCGCAAGCATCGGACGGAGCCTGAAAGGAGACAACCTCTATGAAACTGGCAGCAGTCGGAAGTAACTGCGTTGACTTCTACAACAATATTGAAAACGGAAAGGCGTATCCCGGCGGCAGCCCCGTCAACGTGGCGGTCTATACCGTTCGCCTGGGGGGCGAGGCCTCCTATACCGGCCCGGTGGGCGATGACGTCTACGGAAAAATCATGCAGGAGGCCATTGCGGCCAAGGGTGTGGATACCTCCCACCTGCACGTCAAACACGGCAAGACCGCCGTCTCTCAGGTGGAGCTGCTGGAGGGTGAACGGGTATTCGGCGATTATGAAGAGGGCGTTCTGGAGGATTATACCCTCTCCGAGGAGGATATGGACTTCATCCAGACCCATGACATGGTGGTCTGTGACCTGTGGGGCAAGGTTGAGGGGCAGTTCCGGGCGCTGAAGGCCCGTGGCATCCCCACTGCCTTTGACTGCGCCACCCGTCCCGAGGACGAGGCCAGCCGGATCGCCATGCCCTATACAGACTACCTCTTCTTCTCCAGTGATGACGGCGACACACCTGCCCTCCGGGATCAGATGAAGGGCTACCACTCCCGGGGCCCCAAGCTGGTCATTGCCCTGCTGGGCGAGCATGGCAGTCTGTGCTACGATGGAAGCGAGTTCCATAAATTCGGCATCGTTCCCTGTGAACACCTTGTGGACAGCATGGGCGCGGGCGACAGCTATATCGCCGGCTTCCTGTACGGCATTGTGGAGGGGCTGCCCATCGATGAGGCCATGCAGAAGGGAGCGGCCAACGCCACCGAGACGCTGAAGTATTTCGGCGCCTGGTAAGAAAAAACAATGTACGGCGCTGCCCTCCGAAAATGAGCTGGCGGATGAGTATGCTGCGACCCGGCAGACGGTTCGCAACACCATTGACACGCTGGCGAACGAAGGTCTGCTGCGGCGTGTGGCGGGAAAAGGCGTCTTTGTCCCGGGAAGCCACATCGAACGGGATCCGGAAGTACTGAAAGGGTTTACCCAGACCATGCCGGATCGAAATGTGATGCCCTCTATCAAGGTTCTCAAGAAAATGATACGCCCTGCCGGAGCAAAGTACGCCATTATGTTTGGGATTCATCCGTAAAATGAGATATTCTATATCAAGCGGATGCGCTATGGCAATATGTATCCGGAAGCACCGGGGGATCATGAATGGCCCTACCGGGACAGAGCGATTCGGTACGCTTTCCAATTCTTCCGCAATATGGATATGAAAACCACATCAATTTATTAGCAAGTCGCGTCTTTTGACAGGAAAGGATCGAATATAGTATGAATTACGAATCGAAAGCTTGGGCCGAGGCCAAGGGTGCCTGCCTGAGAAACTTCAACGAGCAGGGCGATATCGACAGTGTCAACGGTGCGCTGGCTCTGCGTCCCAAGATTGAGAAAATCGTGGATCAGATCTGGGAGGAAGGCTTTGACAACATCTATTTCATCGGTATCGGCGGCACCTACGCTTCCGCGATGCAGGTTGAGGTCTATATGCGGGGCAAGTCTTCTCTGCCTGTATATGTGGAGAATGCTGCGGAGTACCTGACAACCGGCAACAAGCGGCTGACTGACCGCTCTGTGGTCATCTACTCCACCGTCTCCGGCAACACCAAGGAAATGGTGCAGCTCATTGACACTGTGAAGGCTCGGGGCGTGCGGGTGTTCGCCTTCATCGATACCCCCGGCTCCACCCTGACCCGGGAGGGCAAGTGGGATTATCTGGTGCTCTACCCCAAGAACGAACAGCTGAAATTCTTCATGGTCGCCAACTACCTGATGTACAAGAACGGCGAATTCCCCGACTATGACCGCTACAATCAGGAGATGGAAGCCCACCTGGCGCTGGATCTGGTGAATATTGAAAAAATTTCCGACGCATGGGCCTACGACTACGCGGAAAAGAAGGTTGCCTTCCTGAAGGAGCATCCCGATCTTCCCCACTACTTTGTGGGCGCCGGCAACCAGTGGGGCGCTACCTACTCCTATGCCATGTGCTACTGGGAAGAGCAGATGTGGATTCGCACCAAGTCCATTACCTGCCCCGAGTTCTTCCACGGTATGCAGGAAATCCTGGTGGCAGATACCCCTGTGACCCTGTTCATGGGTGAAGACGAGCAGCGTCCTCTGGCAGAGCGGGTAGCCCGGTTCCTGCCTAAGGTCTGCGGCAACTATACCATTATCGACACAAAGGAGCTGCCCATGGAGGGCATCAGTCCCGAATTCCGGGGCTCACTGTCCCATCTGATGATGCACGCCGTGAACAACCGCGTGGATGCTTACATGGAACTGTTCCTGCGCCATCCGCTGTCCATCCGCCGTTACTACCGGCAGTTTGATTATTGATAGCCTTCCTCTCCTTACTCCCTGCTGCGGGGGCTTCGGCACCCAAAGCGGGCTGAGCGAGGGATTGTCAGCTCCCGGCTGTGCCCGGGAGTTTTTTTGCAAAGGAGAATGTGTATGCTTGGGACCGAGCAATTGTTTCATATCAAAAAGCCCATCATTGCCATGCTGTATCCGGATGCACTGAAAATGCTCTGTTTTATCAATCCGGAGTCAGCCAGGAATCCGGACACACGCCCTCTGTCAGAGATTGCCCGCTCCACGATCTTTAAGGCCCACCCGGACGGCCTGTGCATCAGTGCCAACGCCGCCGGTCAGGATGTGGATGATGCGCTGATCGCCAGCGTAAAGCAGGCAGCGCCGGAAGCGGCGGTGCTCTGCAATACCGGCTGCCGGCCGGATACCATCGCCCGGAAGCTGCCCTAAGTTCGGATTTAACCAGTATGTGTCCACCACGCAATTAAAAACACCGAATTTTCGGTGTTTTTTGTTTGCCATTATCCGATTTATTAACTTTTCGAAGTCTGCGCTGTCTAAATTAAATCTGAACATTCGGAATTGAATTTTACATGAAGTTTAAAAGCACTTCATTTTGAAAATCCAGTCCGCGCTGTGTAAGCCGCATTGAATCATCCGTAACTTCCATATTCCCCGCAAGGACAGCATCGCTCACGGCGGAGGCATAGTGCTCAACGGGGTCAATGCCGAAGCGCTGTGCGAATTCCGCGCGGTTAATACCCTTTATCTTTCTTAGACCGACCATGATGCACTCGAACATCTCATCCCCGCGGGAAATCTCTTCGGTCATTTCAACGGGCAGCTTTCCGTCGTTAAGTGCGGCATTGTAACCGCCGAGCTCCGCTTTGTTTGCAAAACGAACCCATTTGCCGTTGACATGAAGTGCGGAGTGCGCATTCAGCCCAAGGCCGAGATAGTCGCCGTTTGCCCAATAGTTCAAGTTATGGCGGCATTCGCGGCCCGGAAGGGCAAAGTTGGATATTTCATAGCGTTCGTAACCAAAGCTGTGGAGCAGGTCAAAGCCGGCATCTTCCATATCAGCAACGGCATCTTCGTCGGGAAGCTCGATTGAACCGTTCCGCACTGCTTCGAACAGGGGCGTTCCCTCGGCAAGAATGAGAGCATAGGATGAAATGTGTTCCGCACCGAGTTCCGCCGTGCGCCGTATCGTGTCAAGATAAGATTCGAAACTCTGTCCGGGAAGGCCGTGCATGATATCAACATTGATGTTGTCGAAACCTGCCTGCCGTGCAAGCTTAAATGCACGGAAAAAATCCGCGGCGGTGTGAATGCGTCCGACTGCCTTAAGCACGGCGTCATCGGCACTCTGAAGTCCGAACGAAATACGGTTGATTCCGCAGGCGCGATATTGAACGAGTTTTTCGAGTGAAACGGATTCCGGATTGCATTCGATTGAAATTTCCGCATCGGCGGGGAAAGCAAAGTTTTCGCGGAGTTTCGCCGCAAGGCGCGGAATCATCCCTGAGGGCAAAAGACTCGGCGTTCCGCCGCCGATGAATACGGTTTCAAACTCCTTTTTCGGGAGCATCGGCGAAATAAGGTCGATTTCCCTGAAAAGGGCTTTGAAATATTGCTCAAATGCGTCCTGTTCGCATCCGCCGAAACTTACAAAGTCGCAGTATGCGCATTTTTTCCTGCAAAACGGAATGTGAATATAAAGTCCGCTCATGGTTTTCTCCGTCAATTAATGCGCAGAACGCTCATGAATGCTTCACTGGGCAGTTCCACGGAACCTATCTGTCTCATGCGCTTTTTACCTTCTTTTTGCTTTTCAAGCAGCTTCTTTTTACGCGTGATGTCGCCGCCGTAGCATTTTGCAAGAACATCTTTGCGAAGAGCACGCACGGTCTCTCTGGCAATGATTTTGCCGCCGATCGCAGCCTGAATCGGAATTTCAAACTGCTGCCGGGGAATGACTTCCTGAAGCTTTTCGGCGACGGCACGCCCTTTTGCGTACGCCTTGTCGCGGTGAACAATGGTCGAAAGCGCGTCGCACATATCGCCGTTAAGCAGAAAATCGAGCTTAACGAGATCGGAGGGGACGTATTCGCTGATTTCGTAATCAAACGATGCATAGCCCCTGCTGCGGCTCTTCAGACTGTCGAAAAAGTCAAAGATGATTTCGTTCAGCGGGATGGAGTAGGAAAGTTTTACGCGAGTCGGGTCAAGATAGACCATATCGATGAAGATACCGCGCTTTTCGATGCAAAGCTCCATAATCGTGCCGACATACTCCGGCGGGGTCATGATGTGCGCGGAGCACATGGGTTCTTCCATGCGTTCGATTTCCGTAGGTGCAGGCAGGTTTGCGGGGTTGTCGATCCAAACTTCGCTGCCGTCCGTCATGATAACGCGGTAAATTACGCTGGGCGCAGTGGTAACAAGATCAAGATCAAATTCGCGTTCGAGTCGCTCCTGTGCAATTTCCATATGCAAAAGCCCGAGAAAACCGCAGCGGAAGCCGTAGCCGAGTGCCTGACTGGTTTCGGGTTCAAAACTGATGGAAGCGTCGTTCAGAATGAGTTTCTCAAGCGCATCGCGCAGGTTTTCGTAATCCGCACCGTCGGCGGGATAAATTCCGCAGAATACCATGGGGTTCGCGTGCTTATAGCCGTGCAGCGGCTCCTTGGCAGGGTTTGCCGCAAGGGTTATCGTGTCGCCGACTTTGGTTTCGGCAACGGATTTAATGGATGCGGAAATGTATCCGACTTCACCGGCGGAAAGCTCGTCCGTGGGCTTAAGGCTTGGGGAGAACACGCCGACTTCCGTAACGTCGAATTCATTGCCTGTGTGCATGAAGCGGATTCTGTCGCCTGCACGCACAACGCCGTCCATGATGCGCACATAGCTCAGCGCACCCTTGTAATTATCGTAAAAACTGTCAAAAATCAATGCACGCAGCGGCTTTTCGGTATCGCCCTTCGGCGCGGGAAAATCCGTCACGATGCGCGCAAGCACCTGTTCAACGTTCAGACCCGTTTTCGCGGAAACTCGCGGAGCATCCTCGGCAGGAATGCCGATAATGTCTTCGATTTCCTGAATTGCATTGTCCGCATCGGCGGACGGAAGATCGATTTTGTTGATTACAGGAAGGATTTCAAGCCCGTTATCGACCGCAAGATAGACGTTTGCAAGAGTTTGCGCTTCAATTCCCTGCGTTGCGTCAACGATAAGCACCGCTCCCTCACAGGCAGCAAGTGCGCGGCTGACTTCGTAAGTAAAGTCAACATGCCCCGGAGTGTCTATAAGGTTGAACATATAACGTTTTCCGTCGGTATGGGTATAAAACATGCGTACGGCGGTGGATTTTATTGTGATGCCGCGCTCGCGCTCAATGTCCATGGAGTCCAAAAGCTGCTCTTCCATGTCGCGGCTCGAAACGGTGTCCGTAAGCTCCATCAGCCTGTCCGCAAGGGTGGATTTGCCGTGATCAATATGCGCAATGATGCAAAAATTCCTGATTAGTTCCTTTGGGTATGCCATTTATCCTCCGAAAAAGCGTGTTCCGCGTATCGCACACGGAGAACTCCGCCGTCAGTCAATATTTTATCAGTATGAATTATACACCAATTGCGGCAGTTTCGCAATACGGAACAATTTGAACGGCATAAAAACACCGCACACGGCGATGTTTTGCAGCTGTGCGGCGGGAAATGCGTTTCTTGGGTTAGGGACTATGCCCGTGAGCTGTTTTTATGTATCCGTTTTTTGAAGCGCAGGCGTCAATCCTTTTCAACATGAGTCCCGAACAAAAGGCATATTGCCCGGCAAAGCTTATCACATGCACCGTTGCTGAAATCAAAAAGTGTGATATGAGAGGGAGCCATGCCGGTGAGCATACTCAGCACGCCTTCGTTGCTGTTCGGTGCGCAGTCGATTCGGAGTTTATCTCCGTCCGTTACGGTGCAGCTGCCGTCCGGTTGAAGTATCACGAGAACATCCGTTCCGTCCGTCGGGCGAACATCGGAAAACAAGCCGAGGATTTGGAGCAGCTCGTTGTATTCCTCAATCAGCAGGAATTCCTCGGCGGCAATATCAACGGAAACCTGCCAGCTTTCGATAACATCCTGAAGCCTGAACCGCAAAAATCCGTTAAGGTTAAGAAGTGAATTATCGCAAAGGTAATCAAAGACCCTTTCGGAGATCATGTTCGGGTCCGACTCGGGTGCGGAACCGAGGGCGCAGGGAAGTATCTTCTTCTTTTCGTCAACGGAAAACGGAAGCATATCAACCATTCTTGCAAATTCAAAATAACGGAGGTCAACAAGCATAAGCTCGCTCAGTGCTCTTGCAAAAAGGCGCAGCTCGTCATCGTCCGCAATGTTCAGCATCAGACGTGATTCCGAACGGCAGCTGATTTCAACATGTCCAAGCCCGCAAAGCCGCATCCGCCGCGCAAGCAGTGCGCGTATACTCAGCGGCTCGGATTCCTTAACAGCTTTGTTTCCATCCTCATTTTCTGCTTCTGTCGGCATCTTATCGGCTGAATTGAAAACGGAGGGGGTAATAAATGCATCCGTTTTTGCGGCGGTGAAGGCATATTCGTCGGTAAGCACGGAATAGGTTTGCATATTAGCTCCTTTTTCGGTTGCCTGCGCGCGCACGGCGGGAAAAGCGGACGCCGGCAATAAAATCCACATTGTATTATGTGCAAACCGTGCAAAATGGTGCTTGACAATTTCTTGAAACTGCGTTAAAATTTCTGCTGTAATTGATGAGCGAAGGTTTTTTGCGTGCGATGAACGGCATTCATGCTTCTCGAAAAACCGATCCGTTTCGAATCTATATCGGCAGGTTGTCGGGAAGAGTAGGCTTGCACAATGCAGATCAAGAGAGGATTGACCCCGGGCTGAAAGTCAATCCCTGCCGCAGACCGAAAACCGCCCCGATGTTCGCTTGCGGCAGCAGTGCCTTACAACTGTTTTGAGCGGCGGAGTGCAGGCGCATTTCCGCAATCAAGGTGGAACCGCGGTATTCTGTTTGCCGTCCTTGAACTTTTGTTCAGGGCGGTTTTTTTGTTTTCGGCAGCAGAGCTTAAAAACGGCCTGCACGGCAGCAGTGAACATAACGCCGCTGATTTTGCTTATAATATCAACGTATAAAGGAGATTTAAAATGATCAACATCACTTTCCCTGACGGTTCCGTCCGCCGGTTTGAAGACGGCGTGAATGCATATGCCGTTGCAGAGAGCATAAGCCCGCGCCTTCGCAAGGCAACGCTTGCGGCAGAGCTTAACGGCGAGCTTTATGATGCGGCACTGCCCATTCACGGCGACTGCACACTGAAGCTGCTCACCTTTGCCGACGACGGCGGCAAATGGACCTATCGCCACACGGGTTCGCACATCCTTGCACAGGCCGTGAAACGCCTTTGGCCGGAAGTCAAGCTTGCAATCGGACCTGCGATCGATAACGGCTTCTATTACGACTTTGACACGGATATTCCTTTCAGCCCCGAAGATTTTCCGAAGATTGAAAAGGAAATTGCAAAGATAGTTTCCGAAAACCTGCCGCTTGAGCGTTTCGAACTCCCCCGCGAAGAGGCTATTCGCTTCATGCAGGAAAAGGATGAGCCCTACAAGGTGGAACTCATTCGCGACCTGCCCGAAGACGCCGTGATTAGCTTCTATCGTCAGGGCGATTTTGTGGATCTCTGCGCAGGCCCGCACCTTGAATCCACGGGCAAGTGCAAAAATATCAAGCTCATGAGCGTTGCGGGCGCATACTGGCGCGGCAGCGAAAAAAACAAGATGCTCAAGCGCATCTATGCAACTGCTTTTGAAAAAAAGGCGGATTTGGATGAATATATCCACATGCTGGAGGAAGCTAAAAAGCGTGACCACCGCAAGCTCGGCAAGGAACTCGGCTTGTTTGCAATGATGGACGAAGGCCCCGGCTTCCCGTTCTTCCTGCCCAAGGGCATGGTGCTCAAAAACAAGCTCATTGACTATTGGCGCGAAGTACATAAGCGTTACGGCTATGTTGAAATTTCAACGCCCATAATGCTCAACCGCAGCCTTTGGGAGCGTTCGGGTCACTGGGATCATTACAAAAACAACATGTACACCACCGTTATTGATGATGTGGACTTTGCGGTAAAACCCATGAACTGCCCCGGCGGTATGCTCGTTTATCAAACGGAGATGCGTTCGTACCGCGATCTGCCCCTGCGCATGGGTGAACTCGGTCTTGTTCACCGCCATGAGCTTTCAGGTGCGCTGCACGGCCTCTTCCGCGTTCGCTGCTTCACTCAGGATGATGCCCATATCTTCATGACTTGGGATCAAATGAAGGACGAAATCAAAAACGTCGTCCGCCTGTTCGACGAGGTTTATTCCACTTTCGGCCTTAAATATTCCATCGAGCTTTCCACAATGCCCGAAGACCATATCGGCGACGTAAAGGATTGGGATTTCGCAACCGAAACCCTAAAGGCGGCAATCACCGAACTCGGCAAGGAATACGTCATTAACGAGGGTGACGGCGCGTTCTACGGCCCGAAACTCGACTTCCACCTTGCGGACTGTCTCGGCAGAACATGGCAGTGCGGCACGATTCAGCTCGACATGCAGCTTCCCGAAAGGTTTGAACTTGAATACACCGGCGCGGACGGCGCAAAGCATCGCCCCGTCATGATTCATCGCGTTGTTTTCGGCTCTATCGAAAGGTTCATCGGCGTTATCACCGAGCATTTCGCCGGCGCTTTCCCCACATGGCTTGCACCCGTTCAGGTCAAAGTCATGGCAATGACCGACCGCACCCGCGATGCCGTGTGCGATATCGCCGCAAAGCTCGAAGCGCAGGGTCTCCGCGTTGAAACCGATCTGCGCAACGAAAAAATCGGCTTCAAAATCCGTGAAGCTCAAATGCAGAAAATCCCCTACATGCTCATCGTCGGCGACAAAGAGGTCGAAAACGGCGTTGTTGCAGTTCGCGCAAGAAAGGGCGGCGATCTCGGCACAATGACCCTCGACGCTTTCGAACAGAAAATCAATGAAGAGGTCGCTTCAAAAACTCTCGATTGATATTATTAACATCGATATCTGATATTAACATCAATATCGATGTATACCGATGTTCGTAACCCGTTCGGCAAAACTCTGAACTCAACATCCCGCATTCACGCAGTCTTAACGGCACACCCTAAAACGCTCAGCTCGGAAGGGTGTGCCGTTTTGTGTCCAAGGTTTAGTTTTTTTATGTAGATATTTGGTGTAATATGTGGTATAATGCTGTTGCGGATAAAAATATCTGCTGAGAACGATTTGAATTAGCTACCTGAATGCGCACGGGGCTTTGATTGGAGTATGTTCTGATGAGCGGAAAAGTATTGACTATGTATTTAATGGACGGAGATCCTATCGGAAGAATTAAATGCAAAATTGCGAATTGGACGGGAATTGTTTATAAAATTCCGAGGATTTCCATTGATAATTGTGATGATATACAAGAATTGACTCAAAGCGGTGTTTATCTTTTGTTCGGCACCGATAAAGATGAGAATACCGTTGTGTATATCGGGCAGGCAGGGAACAGAAAAAATGGCAGAGGATTGCTTCAACGCATTTGTGAACCGCATAATTCCATTGATTATTGGAGCGAAGTGATAATATTGACCACCGGAGATGGTTCATTTGGTCCGACGGAAATCAGTTATCTTGAAAATCGTTTGTTCAATATGGCTCGTAAAGCGGGACGCTACGATGTAAAAAATAGTAACGACCCGAATCCGGGAAACGTTACCGAAGAGAAAGAATGTGAGCTTGAAGAATTCATCAATTATGCAAGGATCGCTGTCGGCGCAATAGGACACAGAGTTTTTGAACCGATTGCACTGCCGGCGGAAAGCAGAAACAGTGAGCCGATCCTTCACATGGAATATAAGGGAGCAATTGCAAAAGGACAGTGCACAAGCGAGGGATTTGTGGTTTTTAAGGGCAGCTCGGTGAATCCTGAGACGACGAAAAAATGCCCATCTCATGTTACGAAAAGCAGAAAAAAATATGCAGACATGATAAATGAGGAAAACAAACTTACAGCAGATGTCTTTTTTGACAGTCCATCCGCTGCTGCCGGGTTTGTCGGCGGAACATCGTTGAACGGAAAGGTTAAATGGATTGATGATTCCGGAAGAGCACTCAGAGAAATTATGTGAGCATAAAGCAAATGACCTGTCCGCCGGCAAGCGGGCAGGTCGTTTTTGTTTGTTTAAGTCGGAATCAATGCAAATTCACACGATTCGTATGTCGGTTATCAGCGGGCAATGAAGAACATTGCGGCGAACAGTATGCCGATGATCCAGGTGCTGAGGCTGATATCTTTGATCTTGCCGGTGAAGAGCTTGATGAAGATGTAGGAGATAAGGCCGAACGCAATACCATAGGAGATATTGTAGGTGAACGGCATGATCGCCATGGTCATGAACGCGGGAACTGCCGCAGAAGCATCGCTCCAGTCGATTTCCTTGACGCCGCCGATCATAAGGATGCCCACGAAGATGAGCGAAGCGGCGGTTGCACAGCTCGGAATGAGCGCGGCAATGGGCGCAAGGAACATTGCGATGAAGAACATTGCAGCCGTGAAAACGGAGGAAAGGCCGGTCTTGCCGCCTTCCGCGATGCCGGCGGAGGATTCAACAAAGGTGGTAACTGTTGAAGTGCCGCAGACTGCACCGAAACATGTTGCTGCCGCATCGGCCAACATGGCTTTGTTCATGTTGGGAACATTGCCGTCCTTATCGAGCAGGTTGCCGGCGGAACATGCACCGTATAGAGTTCCGAGAGTGTCGAACATGTCAACCATGCAGAATGCGAGCATGGAAGCGATGAACGTTGCCGCAAAGCTGCCGACGCCGTTGGCAGCGATGTATTCGGAGAAGTTGAAGCCTTCGGTGAAAACTTTGCCGAAAGAAATGTTGAAGAAATCACGGAAGGGCTGGATGATGTTGAGAGAGAGCTTGCTCTGAACATTGCTTGCATAGAATCCGTCGATCGTCAAAAGGCCGAGTGCATAATAAAGCACTGCGCCGCCGATGATACCCCAGAAGACTGCGCCCTTGATCTTTTTCTTTGACATTGCGCCGATTGCGATGAGAGCCGCAATGGTGATGAGCAGGGGCATTATCTCTGCCCATGTAGTGTGGCCGAAGATAATGTTGAACGAGTGCAGGTCAACGAGTGTGGAATCGCTGTTAACAACGATTCCGGAATTCTGAAGCCCGAGGAATGCAATGAAAAGACCGATGCCCGGTGCAATTGCAGCCTTGACAGCTTTCGGTATTGCGTCAAAGATAAGCCTGCGGAGGCCTGTGACCGTGAGCAGAAGAAACACGATGCCGTCCACAAGAACCATAACGAGCGCATTTGCATAGGTAAAGCCCATGCCGATGCAAACCGAGTAAACAAAGAATGCATTCAGACCCATGCCGGATGCCTGTGCAAGCGGCAGGTTGGAAAGCAGGCCGATGAGCAGCGTTCCGAACACTGCGGAGAGTGCGGTTGCGATATAAACGGCGTTATAATAACTTGCGCCGAGTGCGTCGCCTCCGAGCGTGGAGAACATTCCTGCGTTGACCATCAGAATGTACGCCATCGCCATAAAGGTCGTGATGCCCGCAACCAATTCGGTGCGAACTGTGGTGTTGTTTTGTTTGAGCTTAAACATGTTTCCTCCTCGAACTCAAAACTTTGCAGCCTTTTCAACGCCGAAAGTCAGCCGCATACGATTGCGGACATTCAGCCATTGAATCGCCGCATTTTATTATATCAAAAGCTTTTGGGTTAATCAATATCGGTTTTGAAAAAGAAGGGAAAGTGATTTTGCGGTTGTTCATGCCGAACACTTGTGGTATACTGTTGACAGAAGCTTTCAAAAGTCGGCGAATGCGGCGAAAGCAGCACAAAACCAAACATTCCGGAAGGATTGAATATTATGAAAAAAACAAAACGAATTACAGCGGCGGTTCTTGCGGCAATGCTGCTTGCATTAAGCCTTTTTTCCGCATATGCGGAACCGCAGACACAGACGGAGATCTATTCCGAAAATTCGGCGGGCGAAACGGTTGTGCGGATACAGATCCGCCTGCGCGAGCTGGGCTACCTTTGGTTTAAGCCGACCGGGGTTTACAGGGCAATGACAGTAAAAGCGGTTGAGGAATTTCAAACCCGCTGTGTTGCCTACGGTGAAAGGCTTGGCGTTGACGGAAGAATGGGGGAGCAGTCCATGCTTGAACTGTTTGCGCCGAGTGCGCCGAAATTTCGCATTCCGGATTCGGTTCATCTGCCGCGCGGGCCGATTGCGGATACATTAAAAGTTAAAGGCGAGGTTCAAAGCTGGAACGCCGTAAAACAGAAATTGAATGTCAACGAGGAGTATACGGTTATTGACTGCAACACGGGCAAGGAATTCAAGCTCGTGTTCACAGGCGGGGAAAACCATGCCGAGGCGGAGTTGGCTTCCGAGTCGGAACTTGAAGCTTTCAACTATATCTGCGGAAGCGAGTATAACTTTCTTAAACGTCCCGTTGTTGTGATGTTCGGAGAAACGGCAGTCGCTGCCTCAATTCAATGCTATCCGCACGGCAGCGATTCCGTGGCGGATAACGGCATGGAAGGGCATGTCTGCCTGTTCTTTGAAGGCAGTCTGTCCCATGTGGGCAGCTTGCCCGATGTTGAACATAATGCAAATGTTTTTGCAGCTGCGGGCAGAGGATAAGAGCAAACGCTCATTGTTTTCGTTTTTTAAAACGGTATTTAACTCGGCATTCGGGCATTTCGGCATTTCGTGCGGGAGACTTTATGTGCCGAGTTTTTGATTTCGTGCATAGAAAAAGATGTATTGCTGAACGATTCCGGAAAGCTTGCCGATGCTGCGTGCGGCGGCCTGAATTTCTGATTTTGAAGGCGCAGGGCGGGCAGCCGAGGTGCCGGAGGTCGATGAGTCGGAAAAATACAGTTCGGTCATTGCACGCTCAATCCATACATCAACGGGGAAAGCATCCGCGTGTCCGAGGGAAAACAAAAGAATGCAGTCCGCAACCTTCGGGCCGACACCCGGAAATGTCAAAAGTTCCTTTCGTGCTTCGACTGTCGGAAGCGACCGCAGCTTTTCAAGATCATAACCGTCGGCAATGCGTTTGGCGGATTTGATTATATACGGAGCGCGGTAACCTGCACCGATTTGCTTCAATTCATCTTCGGAAAGTGCGGCAATGCGTTCCGGAGTCGGAAAAGCGAAAACTTCACTGTTTTTACCAAAATCGCAATCGGCGGCTGCGCAATCGGAAAAGTACCGCACCGGCAGCTTTTCTCCCGCAAGGGAACAGAGCCTGTCAATAATACCCGATATACGCTTGATATTGTTGTTTGCAGATATTATGAACGAGATCAGCGCTTCAAACGGTTCCTGGTTAAAAACGCGAATGCCTGACGAACCGGGAAGGCATACCCGAAGCCTTTCGTCGGCTGCAAGCGCGGCTTCAACGGCGGAATAATCGCGGTTAAGGTCAAAATAATCGATAAAAAGCTGTGCTTCGCCCTTGGCGCACGGAGTGACAATAAGCGAATCGTCGGATTGCATAACAAGCACGGCGCGTCCGCGAATTACGCCGGCGAACGCAAGGGAAGCTTCGGCATCAGGCAGACCGCATTCGTCAAACAAACCCGCCTGCATGTGCACGGGGTTTTTGACCCAACGGAACGCCTGCCCGCAGGTGCAGCATTTTTCAAGATCAAACGGTTTCACGCCGCTGACAACAAGCATGTTTTTGAAATATTTGAACTCCATATGCCGATTATACGGCAGAACGCGCGGAAAGGGAAGTGCTCGGGCGAAAATATACAGCTGTGGCGGCAAAAAATGCTTGACAATGCACGCTGAATATGGTAACATTACTCATTGAGCCGCTCCGAAACGGTTCAAAGTGATGCGAAGGCATTCACCGGAAGGGCGAGACTGGTAAGAGGAGGAACTATTATAATGTACGCAATCATCGTAACCGGCGGTAAGCAGTACAAGGTTGAGGTTGGCAGCGAGATCATGGTCGAAAAGCTCGATGAGCAGATCGGTGCAAACGTCAATTTCGACGTACTGATGATGGCTGACGGCGAAAACGTTCAGATCGGCACCCCCGTTGTTAAGGGCGTTTCTGCAAAGGCAGAGGTTCTCGAACACGGCAAGGGCAAAAAGGTCGTTGTTTTCAAGTATAAGCCCAAAAAGGATTATCGCAAGAAACAGGGTCATCGTCAGCCCTACACCAAGGTCAAGATCCTTTCCATCGGCTGAGAGGTAATTGCATGACCGAGATAACCGTTTTTTTGAAGGACGGCAAACCGATAGGCTTTGATGCACACGGACATACGGGTTATGCCGAATGCGGAGAAGATATTGTTTGTGCAGCGGTTTCGGCAATCACGCAGACCGCCGCAATGGGCGTTTCGGAACTTGTCCGCTGCCCGGCCGCACTGGAGATTAAAGACGGAGGGCTCTATCTGATGCTTGAAAAAACCGTTAAAGGTTCAAAATTGCAGCAGGCAGAGCTTATACTTGGAACGATGCTCTTGGGGCTTCGTTCCGTTGAACAAGATTATAGTGATTATCTTAAACTGACAGAGAGGGAGGTTTAACTATGTTCAGGATCAATTTGCAGCTTTTCGCACATAAGAAGGGCGTCGGCAGCTCCCGTAACGGTCGTGAAAGTGAATCCAAGCGTTTGGGACCCAAGCGTGCGGACGGTCAGTTCGTTCTTGCGGGCAACATCCTCGTAAGGCAGCGCGGCACACATTTCCATCCCGGCAATAACGTCGGCATCGGTAAGGACGATACGCTGTTTGCAAAGGTTGACGGCATTCTTCGCTTTGAAACCAAGCACGGCGGCCGCAAGTGCGTCAGCGTTTATCCCGAGGAAATCGCAGGCTGAGCTTTTCACCGAGCGAATTCTTGACAGCTCCGCAGATTCGGGCGGAGTGTAAACAAAATAACATAAAACAAAAAGCCGCGGTTTAACGACTGCGGCTTTTGTGCATGAATATGCATGAAGAAATGCACCGCTTCAAAAGTGCTGATTTGTAACAGCTTGTGCGGGCGGGATCAATGCTTGCTCATCATGCTGCGCCAGATATGCTTCGTGTCGCGCTTTGCACGCTTGGGAATGTCGGGATAAACCGCTGAAACGGCAGCAACCGCCGCTGCCATGCCGAGCGCCATTCCGGAGACAAAACCGATAGCTTTCATTTTGCGTACCTCCTGCTTTTTTTGAACAGCCGAAAAGCCGAAGCTGTTGCCTTATTAGTTTGTTCACGGGATGCGAAGCTCATGCGCAGAAGAGGCTGCGGCAAATTTTTCAATTTATTCACTGCGAAAGGTTGCTAATTTTTTTAAATTGAATTATACTTGAAGCGCGGCAGTGCGCCGTGAGCGGTAAAACGATACTGAAATGATTACATTAAATCGGAGGTAGAAAATGAACGATAATTCAAAGGCACATGTAAACGATGTTATCAAAACGATGCTTGAACGCAGCAGCATTCGCGCCTACACGGACGAAAAACTTACCCAAGAGCAGATTTCTCTGCTTCAAAATGCCGCGCTCAGTGCACCGACGGCAATGAACGCACAGGATCAGCGGTTTGTGTTCGTTACGAATGCGGAAATCATTGCAGAGCTTGAAGCGGGCGTTGTGGAGGCGGCGTGCGCCGGCGGCGATGTTGCTTTTGCCGAAAGAATCAAACAGCGCGGCGGCAAAATTATGTACGATGCACCTCTTTTTGTAGGTATTTTTGCTCATCCGGCAAAATTTTCTGGGGTTGATGCTGGCATAGCGGTGCAGAATATTGCGCTTGCCGCAAAAAGCATCGGCTTGGATTCCGTCATACTCGGGCTGCCGAGGCTCGCTTTTGAAGGCCCGAATGCTGCAAAATATAAAAAACTGCTCGGTATAGAAACGGAACGCGAATTCATGATCGGAATTTCCGTCGGTCATGCTGCAATGAGCAAAACCCCGCATGAGTGGGATTGCAGTCATATTATTGATATCAGGTAAACACTTGCAGGCGGAACGGGAAAGTTTCAATATTTATCCTGTTTTGTCCTGCTTTATCCCTGCCGTGCGCACAATGCCGAAAACGGCAAACGGGGCAATAAAAAAGTTTGGAGGCAGCTTCGGACGGTTTACTCCGAAACGGAAGAAATAAACGGGCACGAAGCGGTTTGAATATGAGTAGAATACAGGTGAATGTCGGCGGAGTCCGCATTGGCGGCGGTGCACCGATTTCGATTCAGTCCATGACAAACACGGATACGCGCAATGCTGAAGCAACGGTGAAACAGATTCTGGAGCTTGAGAATGCTGGGTGCGAAATCGTCCGTTCTTCGGTTTATGATGAACGCTGCGTTGAAGTATTGCCGCAAATAATATCAAAAATACATATTCCGCTCGTTGCGGATATCCATTTTGATTACAGACTTGCCATAGGTGCAATCAAGGCGGGTGTTGCCAAAGTCCGCATCAATCCGGGAAATATCGGCTCGGAAGCGGGCGTGCGGAAGCTTGCGGAATGCGCCTCGGCATACGGAGTTCCGATACGTATCGGAGTGAACGGCGGTTCACTTGAAAAAGAACTTTTGCAAAAATACGGAGTATGCGCGGAAGCAATGGTTGAAAGTGCGCAGCGTCACGCGGAACTGCTTGAAAACTGCGGATTCGGCGATATTGTTGTTTCGCTTAAAGCATCGGATCCGGTAACGACTGTACGCGCCTATCGCCTGGCATCGCAAATTATGCCGTATCCGCTCCATATCGGTGTTACGGAGGCGGGCATGGGCGAGACCGCATTGCTGAAATCCGCAATCGGAATCGGCAGCCTGCTTATTGACGGCATCGGTGATACGGTGCGCGTTTCGATGACCGGAGGAGTTTTGCAGGAAGTTGAGGCAGCAAAGAAGATACTTCGCGCTGTCGGCCTGCGTAAGGACGTGGCGGATGTTGTGAGCTGCCCGACTTGCGGGCGCACCCGCGTTAACCTTGAAGAAATAGTCAAAAAGGTTCGCGCTGCGCTGCCCGAAGATACGGGCAATGCAATGAAAATCGCCGTTATGGGCTGCGCTGTCAACGGCCCGGGCGAAGCGCGTGAAGCTGATATAGGCATTGCGTTCGGTTCGGTGAACGCAGTTGTGTTTAAAAAGGGCGAAATAATCTATTCGGATAAGCTGCCGCAAGTGGTGGACAGGTTCATCGCAGATACATCGGAAATGATGAAACGGAAATGAAATGACATGATATGATTCTTGATTCGTGCCTTGAATCTTTGAACTGATCAGCAAACCGAATCAAAGCAAAATGACTCGATCGCGGCTTTCGCGGCTTTGCAATTGATAATGATTTTGCTTAATTAAGCCAACCCGAAAAACGGAAGGAAGCTTTCAGTGTTGAGAAAGCCATGTTGAAAATGAACAAAAGCAGTATGGAAGAATTGAATACGTATGAAAACATAAATGAGTACAGAGGAACACCCGGCTCGGCTGCGCCGGCTGATGTTCCGTTGGACGATCTTCCGCCGGCTGACAATTTCTCCGAAATGACGGCTGATGTTCCGTGGAGGGATGATCCGCCGGACGGGGGGTATTATTCGTACTCGGAGTACGGGGAATCCGGCATCGATGAGTGCAGACAGCCCGATTCCGTGCGTGCAAAAAATCAAAAAGAAAATTCAGCAGAGAAGCAAAAGAACGGCGGACACTCAAAAAAGAACCTTGCCGTTGAGTATCTTGCAAACGGGACGGTTTCAATAAAGTCTGCCGTGCGCAGCAAAAAAACGGGCGAAATCAGTGTTGATGTCGAGTGTGCGCGCCTGCTGCTGCCTGCCGAAACGGAGGAGCTGGAAAAAAACATACAGGCGGAGCTTCAATATCAAACGGTCAAATGCAGCTTTGACTATTCCGAGGTTGTTGCGCGGCTTGTCGGCGGAGACGGTGAACCCGAACTGCTGCTTCTGGATCTTTGGTGTGAAACTGCACCGCAGCTTGAACCGATATTGCGCCGTTCCCGCGTCGAAAGGCACGGAGGCGAATATGTATTCTTTGTTCCGGAACGGTACACGCGCGCAGTGTCTCAGGCGGCGGCAGGTGATTTCCGCGCATTTGTTGCGCACAGTTACGGTTGGAATACGCCGCTGCGCATTGTTGCCGATGCAAATGCGGATGACGGAATCGATCTTGCCGAACCGGTCGTAAAGCGCGATTGGGGCAGTGCGGCAGCTTTGAAAAAAACCGTCAAAACGCAGCGCAAGAACATTAAAAAGCTTTCTCCCGGCGATATTGTTTACGGAAAAGAAATTCTCAAACCCGAAGTTCAGCGCATGGCGGATTTGGACGATAAATCCGGGCGCGTCACTGTAAAAGGAACAATACTGAGCATTGAAACATTTGTTTCACCAAAGCGCGGAACGGTTATAATCACGGTTTTTATAACCGACCTCACAAACTCCGTTGCGGTAAAGCTATTTCCCGATGAAGCAGCAAAGGCGCGAACTTCACAGCTGCTTGAAAAAGCAAAGGAGGAGGGCGCGGCACTGATGGTGCGCGGCTGGTTCAGGTACGATAATTATGCCCGTGATTACTGTATTTTTGCGGACGATATAAACCGTTATCCCGTCGAACGCAGAACTGACGCATCGGCCGAAAAGCGTGTTGAGCTGCACCTTCACACAAGAATGTCCGCAATGGATGCAACGGCGGATCTGGACAAAGTTGTTGAGCTTGCCGCAAAATGGGGGCATACGGCAATTGCAATAACCGATCACGGCGTTGTGCACTCTTTCCCGGAGGCCAAAAAAGCCGCCCAAAAGAACAATATAAAGGTTATATTCGGCTGCGAAGGCTATCTGCTTCCCGATTGCGAACTTGTTCCGCTTGAAAGGGAGTATTGTGCCGTTGCGGTGACATATTTCGGAAGCGGCATTCACGGGCGCGTGTTTGATATCGGCGCAGTGAAGTTCGATTCGTTCGGGCGCGTTATTTCAACATTCAGAACTCCGGTGAACCCCGGCGTCCCTCAGCTTCCGCGCATTGCAAAGCTGACGGGTTACACGGATGATGATATTGACGGTGCACCTCTGCTTTCCGAAGCGGTGAATATGCTTTCGGATTTTGCGGGAGGAGCGGCGCTTGTTCTGCATTGCCCGGAACAGCTCGATCTGCTGCATGAACTGACTGCCGCGGCAGGGCACGGAAAGGAACTCGAGCTCAGCAAAAGCTGCGTTTCGGGCTCAATGCTTATGCAGTATCTGCGCCGTGACTTAAAGGCGGAGGAAAGACAGCTTCCGGAGCTGAATGCGGGTGCGGCAGCGGAATGGACAGCAAAAAACACGGCCGATTTGCTGAGCAAATGCCGTGAGCTGAATGTTTCGACGGTTCCGCTGATTGACTGCACGATAAAAAATCTTCACAAGCAGAAAACGAACCACATAGTGCTGCTTGCGGCAACGCAGCCCGGACTTAAGAATCTGTATAAATTGGTTTCGTATTCAAACCTTGACCATTTTTATAAGACACCGCGTATTCCGCGCAGTCTTCTCAACCTGCACCGCGAGGGTATTATAATCGGCACGGCATGTGAGGCCGGTGAGCTTTTCCGTGCAATGGTGGACGGAAAAAGCGAGGAGGAATTGCTGAAGATAGCTTCGTGGTACGACTACCTTGAAATTCAGCCGATCGGAAATAACGCTTTCCTTGTGCGTGAGGGTCTTGCAAAAGATGATGAAGAGCTTCGCGATTTCAACCGCCGTATTGTTGCTCTTGGAGAAAAACTCAACAAACCCGTTGTTGCAACGGGAGACGTTCATTTTATTGAACCGGAGGATTCGATTTTCCGCGCAATACTGATGTGCTCTCAGAATTTCAAAGACGCAGCGATTCAGCCGCCTCTTTATTTCAGAACAACGGAAGATATGCTTGCGGAGTTTCAATATCTCGGCAGTGATAAGGCGTTTGAAGTTGTTGTTAAGAATACAAATTTGATTGCCGATATGTGTTCTCAGCTCCGCCCGTTTTTGGACGAAAAACAAACTTACTCGCCGGAACTTCCGGGCGCGGCGGATGAACTTAAGGGCCTTGCCCTGAACACCGCACACGAGCTTTACGGGGATCCGCTGCCGGAAATCGTTCAAAAAAGACTCGATAAGGAATTGAACTCAATCATCGGCAACGGTTACTCATCACTCTATATGGTTGCGCAGAAACTCGTTTCAAAATCCCTCAGCGACGGCTATCTTGTCGGTTCAAGGGGTTCGGTCGGTTCGTCCTTTGTTGCACACCTTGCGGGGATAACCGAGGTAAACGCGCTCCCCGCGCATTATCGCTGCCCGAATTGCAAATACAGCGAATTTCCCGATGTAGGCGATGACTCACGCTGCGGGATTGACCTTCCGCCGAAAGACTGCCCGAACTGCGGAACTCCGCTGCGACGGGAAGGGTATGAAATTCCGTTTGAAACTTTCCTTGGTTTCAAGGGTGATAAAACTCCGGATATCGATCTTAACTTTTCGGGCGAATATCAGCCCGTTGCGCACAAGTTTACGGAGGTCATGTTCGGTGAAGGTCATGCCTTCCGCGCGGGCACGATTTCGGGCGTTAAAGATAAAACCGCATACGGTTATGTGCTGCACTATTGCGAGGAATACGGGCTGAACCTTTCCGAAGCGGAAAAAAACCGTCTTGCAATGGGTTGCGTCGGCACGCGCCGAACAACGGGGCAGCATCCGGGCGGCATTGTGATCGTCCCGGAAGATTTGGAGATTTTTGACTTTTGTCCCGTGCAGCATCCGGCGGAAAAAATCGATGCGGAAAGCATAACAACACACTTTGACTTCCATGCATTGGACGACAAACTTGTCAAACTTGACATTCTCGGACATGATGACCCGACAACGCTGCGAATGCTTCAGGATATAACGGGCGTAGATCCGAAGAGTATTCCGCTGCACGATGAAAAAACAATGTCAATCTTTAAATCGGATGAGGCACTCGGAATATCCCTTAAGGAGCTGAAATGCGATGTCGGCAGCCTCGGCATTCCCGAATTCGGAACGAACTTTGTTCGCGGAATGCTGATGGATACGCGTCCGACAACAATGGAAGAGCTTGTTCGTATCGCCGGACTTTCCCACGGCACGGATGTGTGGCTTAATAATGCGCAGGATCTTGTGCGGGACGGCACCGCAACGCTGATGGAGGTTATATGCACACGCGACGATATTATGAACTATCTCATTGCACACGGCGGAGAACCCTCGCTGTCGTTTAAAACGATGGAGAGCGTCCGAAAAGGCAAGGGACTTAAGCCCGAGATGGAGGATGCAATGCACGAGAACAATATTCCGCAGTGGTATATCGACAGCTGCAAAAAAATCAAGTATATGTTCCCGCGCGCTCATGCAGCGGCGTATGTTATGATGTCTTTCCGCGTAGCATATTATAAGGTGCATTACCCGCTTGCGTTCTATGCGGTTTATTTCACGGTTCGTGCGGATAAATTTGATATTGAACAGTGCCTCGGCGGCGCGGAACGCGTACTCGGCAATCTTGAAGAGCTTAAGGCAAAGGATAAACTTGAAACAAAGGACGAGGAACAGATAGTTATCCTTGAAATGGTCTATGAAATGAATCTGCGCGGAATCGAACTGCTCCCGATAGATATTTACAAATCGAAAGCAACGCGTTTCACTGTTGAGGACGGCAAGCTTCGCCCGCCGTTCAATGCCATTGCCGGCTTGGGCGATAACGCCGCTCTGCTGATTGAAAAAGGTGCGGAGGGAGGACAATTCATTTCCCGCGAGGAGTTTGTGAAGCGTACACATGCAAATTCTGCCGTGATGGAAAAGTTGGATGCCCTCGGCTGCCTTGACGACTTGCCGGACAGCGATCAGGTCTCAATGTTCTGACGGGGCGCCGCACGGACGGCAGGAACATCCGAACCGCGCGATATTCGGAAAATTCCGCAATATATGCAATGTTTTTTCGGAAAGCTATTGCTTTTTGAGGCAAAGTATGGTATGCTTACCTCAGTAATGAGTTTTTTGATGCATTTAAGCCTTGAAATCGTGTTAAAATGCATCATTTCGGATGAGCGGCATGAGGTATTCGTGCATTTAAGAGTGGGCAAAACCCGCTCTTTAATTTTGAAAAAACCTTGCGCATGCATTGCGTTTCGGAGGAATTGCGGTTGAAGCTGACAGACAGGATTTTTGAACTCACGGAATCAAAAGTTCGTGAATTGGGCTATGAGCTCTATGATGTTGAATATCAAAAGGAATACGACAATTGGGTTCTCACCCTCTACATCGACAGTAAAGACGGAATTTCACTTGACGATTGCGAAATTGTGAGCAATGCTGTTGATCCGATTCTTGATGAAGCGGATCCGATTGAACAGGCATACTATCTTTCGGTCAGCTCCGTCGGCATAGATCGCCCGCTGAAAAAAGACAAAGATTTTCAGCGCAGCATCGGCAAAACGATCGACGTGAAGCTTTATGCGCCGCTGAAAGGCAAAAAGGAGTTCTGCGGAGAGCTTGTTTCGTTTGATGCGGAATCATTTACGCTTCGCACATTGCCGCGAAAGCCCGGCGAAGCTTCGGAAACGGTCACCGTTGGGCGCAGGCAGGCGGCACTCGTGCGTCCGCACATAGATTTTTAAACATTCCCGGGTCTGCGGGTTCAAAAAATTAAAATTTTAAACCGAAAAATATTTGTGATTTCTAAGGAGTATAAATATAATGAAGAACAATGCCGAGCTTATCAGTGCGCTTAACGTAATCAGCAAACAGCGCGGGATTTCCGTTGATATCCTTGCGGATGCTATCGAATCCGCACTTGTAAGTGCCTATAAAAAGAACTACAATGTGAACTGCAACGTCCGTGCGAATCTGGACCGCGAAACAGGTGCAATCGAAATCTGGGCTTCCAAAACCGTTGTTGAACAGGTTGAAAACCCCTTTACGGAAATTTCAATTGAAAAAGCAAAGCAGATAAATCCGCTTTATGAAATCGGCGATGTTCTCGAGGAAGAAGCGGACACAAAGAATTTCGGCAGAATCGCGGCGCAGACTGCAAAGCAGGTCGTTATGCAGCGCATTCGCGAAGCGGAACAGGGCGCAATCTTTGAGGAATATTCCGACAAAGAATACGAAGTTCTGACAGCAATCGTTCAGCGCGTCGAAAAGAACGGTGTTTATGTTGAACTCGGCAAAACCGACGGCATAATTCCGTTCAATGAGGTTATCGTCGGCGAAAACTATGCGCCGAATGACCACATCAAGGTTTATGTTCTGAAAATACAGCGCGACACGAAAGGCCCGCAGATTATCGTTTCAAGGACGCATCCCGGCCTTGTAAAGCGGCTGTTTGAGCTTGAAGTACCCGAAATTCAGAGCGGAGTCGTGCAGATAAAGTCTGTTGCGCGTGAGGCCGGACAGCGCACCAAGATCGCGGTTGCAAGCTTTGACCCCCAGGTTGATGCCGTCGGTGCATGCGTCGGACAACGCGGCACAAGGGTCGAAAACATCGTCAACGAGCTCCATAACGAAAAAATGGACATCATCGAGTGGGATCCCGACATTGCGGTTTATATCGCAAAGGCACTCGGTCCCGCAAAGGTTTTGATGGTTTACATTAACGAAGCGGAAAAGGCTGCAAAGGTCATTGTTCCCGATAATCAGCTTTCACTTGCAATCGGCAAGGAAGGACAGAACGCAAGGCTTGCCGCAAAGCTCACAGGCTGGAAGATAGATATCAAGAGTCATTCCCAGGCTGAAGCGGATATGGAACTTGAGATGGGTTCCGTTGACGGCGTTCCCGGCAGCGAAAGCGGAAACGATATGTTCAATGATGACGAGGCATTCGGAGAGCAGGGGTTCAACGGTGCTCCGATGAATTTTGATGATTTCGGCGGGCAGAACATCTGATTTTCACCGAAACAAAATTTCAAACATGATTTAAATTTTAACCGAGGTTCTTGGTGAATCGGAACGGACTTCGGTACGGAGGTTGCGAATTGCAAAAGAAAATCCCTCTGCGCATGTGCGTCGGCTGCCGTGAGATGCGGCCCAAAAGAGAACTCGTGCGCGTTGTGTGCAGCAAAGACGGGCAGATTTACGTTGACTTAACAGGAAAAGCTGCGGGACGCGGTGCGTATGTATGCCCAACGGAAGAATGCCTTAAAAAAGCCGTTAAAACACGTGCGCTTGAAAGGGCATTCTCTCAAAAAATCGAACCCGAAGTCTTTGACAGGCTTGCGGCGCAGGTTGAGCACTCAAAAACCGAACCGCAAAATTCGGCGGAAGAAAAGCGCGAAGCGGTGCCCGATTTGCCGAACTCATCCGCGAACAACAAAGAGGGGTGAGCTGCTTTGACAACAACCAACGCAAAACTCAACAATTCAATCGGTTTGGCGATGAAAGCGGGCAAAATTGCTTCCGGAGATTTTTCGGTTGAAAAAGCCGTCAGATCCGGAACGGCAAAGCTTGTTATGCTCGATGAGAGCGCGTCCGAAAACACAAAAAAACAATGGCGGGATGCATGCAGCTTCAGAAACATTCCGCTGATAAGAATCCGTGCAATGGGCAGCGCGATCGGAAAACCTGCCAGAATGGTTGCCGCCGTGACGGACGAAGGTTTTTCGGCAATGATAATTAAAAATTCCAACAAAAACAATGAAGCAATGACTGAACTTACGGAGGCAATGACCGATGACAAAGGCTGAATTATTAAACAACGCAAAAAGGATCCAAGCCGCAGCACAGGAATTGCTGGATAAAACGAGCGTCCTCAAAACAGACATCGGCAATTCTCTCCAAGCGGCAAAACGCCATGAAAGCAAACTTATCAGCAAGGAGCGCGCCGCAGAGGCGGAACGCAGAGAAAAAGAAAAGGCTGAACGTTTGATTGAATACCTCAATTCGGACGAGCAGCGCGGCGTTTACGTCAGCGATCGCGATTCCGCAGCGGGAGATGCCGCAGCAGGAATTCCCGCGGCGGGAATTCCCACAGTGGGAAATGCCGCTGATGCAGGCACCGAAAAAGCACCAAAGGCGGAGGCGGAAAAGGTACAGGGTGAACCGAGACCCGAAAATGCGGACAGGAAGCCCGAGAAGGGCGCGCAAAAGCCCGAACCGCCCGAGCAAAAGCCGGTGCAGCCCGCGCCGAAGCCCGAAGAAAACAAACCCGAAAAGGCGGCGGAACGGGAACAGGAACAAAACGTGGATAAGCCCGCCGAACATAAGCCCGAAAAGGCAGAACCGGTTCGGAATAACGTTGCTGACAAGGTCGCAGACAGTGTCAATGACGCGCAAGAAACAAAGGATAAAAACAAAAAAGAAATGCCCGGAGCAAACAAAGAAACAAAACAAAACAGCGAACAGGCTGCAAAAGCTAAGAATACAGCGGAAAAAACCGAAATTTCCGCAAAGTCCGACTCTTCCGAACGTGTTGCGGAACGAACCGAAAATGCAGAGCAGCCCAAGAAGAACGAGTCTCCCGAAAACGGAAGAAATTCCGACAGAAGCCGCAGTCCGCAAAGAACGAACGACGGCCGCCGCGGCGACAGGCCTCCTTACGACAGGAACGCACGCGGTGACAGACCGCAGGGCGACAGGCCTCCTTACGACAGGAACGCACGCGGCGACAGACCGCAGGGCGAGCGCAGGGGAGATAACCGCGGTTTCGGCCGTCCGGATGACAAAGATGCACAGCAGAACAGGCAGCAGCGTCCGCAGCAGCGCCCCGTCGGCAGAAAGCCCGGAGAAGCACCTGCAATTATTCAAAAGGAAAATCGTGCGCCTGAAAACAAGAACAGCTATGTTCGCACCTTCGACACCGAAAAGAAGGCAAAGAACAAAAAGACGATCATGAAGGAAACCGCTCCCTCCGCGAAAAACTGGGAGGATGACGGCGGATCCTACGGCGGCAGAAAGAAGAAAGCCGCAAAACAGACTCAATATCGCAAACCCGAACCCGTTGTTATCGAAAAAGCGGTTATAACGACAGAAACGATAACGGTACGTGATTTCTCCGAAAAAATCGGAAAACCCGCAGCGGAAATTCTCAAAAAGCTGTTCATGATGGGCATTGTTGCAAACATCAATCAGGATATCGATTTTGAGACCTGTGAGCTTGTTGCAATGGAATACGATATCGAGCTTGAGCACCAGGTTGCAAAGACTTATGAGGAGACGATGCAGGAGAATGCCGAAGAAGTGGATGCAGAGGAAGATCTTGTTCCCCGTCCTCCCGTTGTCACGATCATGGGCCATGTTGACCACGGCAAAACTTCTCTGCTTGATGCGATCCGCAAAACTCATGTTACCGAGGGTGAAGCGGGCGGCATAACGCAGCATATCGGCGCTTACACGGTTGAATGCAACGGCAGGATGATAACTTTCATCGACACTCCCGGCCACGAGGCATTTACTTCAATGCGCGCAAGAGGTGCACAGGTCACGGACGTTGTAATCCTTGTTGTTGCTGCGGATGACGGCATTATGCCGCAGACAGTTGAGGCTATCAATCACTCAAAGGCAGCGGGTGTTCCCATCATCGTTGCGGTGAACAAGATCGACAAGCCCGAGAGCAACCCGGAAAGAGTCAAACAGCAGTTGACGGAACACGGTCTCGTGTGCGAGGATTGGGGCGGCGATACGATATGCGTCCCCGTTTCCGCAAAGAAACAGCAGAATCTTGATGAGCTGCTTGAAATGGTTCTTTTGCAGGCAGATGTTCTTGACCTTAAGGCAAACCCGAACAAAGCGGCAAAGGGAACCATCATTGAAGCTCAGCTCGACAAGGGCAGAGGTCCTGTTGCAACCGTTCTTGTGCAGAACGGCACTTTGAAAATCGGCGATCCCATTGTTGCGGGCATTGCATACGGCAGGGTTCGTGCAATGATGAACGACAAGGGCGAAAACGTCAAAACCGCAGGCCCGAGCTGCCCGGTCGAAGTTCTCGGCTTCAACGAAGTGCCTTCCGCAGGCGATATCATGAACGTTGCGGAGGTTTCCAAAAAGGTTGCGGAGGAACGCCGCAACAGAATCAAAGCGGAGCAGCTTAAAAACCTGTCCAAGGTCAGCTTGGAGGATCTGTTCAGCCATATTGCCGAGGGCGAAGTCAAAACGCTCAACATCGTTGTCAAAGCGGATGTTCACGGTTCGGTTGAGGCTGTTAAACAGGCTCTTGAAAAGCTTTCCAACGAGGAAGTCCGCGTGAAGTGCATTCACGGCGGCGTAGGCGCGATTACGGAGTCGGATGTTATGTTCGCTTCCGCTTCAAACGCAATCGTAATCGGCTTCAATGTCCGTCCCGACAGCGGAGCACGCAATCTTGCGGAGCAGGAAAAGGTAGATGTCCGCACCTATCGCATCATTTATCAGGCGATTGAAGATGTTGAAAACGCTATGAAGGGTATGTTCAAGCCCGTATTCAAAGAAGTGCATTTGGGTACAATAAGCGTCAGAAACACGTTCAAGGTCAGCTCCGTCGGCACGATTGCGGGTGCATACGTTCAGGACGGCAAGGTTCAGCGCAATGCGCAGGTTCGCGTTGTTCGCGACGGTGTGGTTGTTCATGAAGGCCAAATTGCATCGCTGCGCAGGTTCAAGGACGATGTCCGCGAGGTTGCTGCCGGCTATGAATGCGGCATAGGCATTGAGAACTTCAACGATATTCACGAAGGCGATGTTATAGAAGCCTACACGATGGAAGAGGTTAAACGCTGACAACAGAATAATCCGTCCCCGGCTGTGCCGGAAACGCTTTTTGCGCCGCGGTACAGACCGGGGATTAAATCAACGCTGATCAGATAAATTTCCGCCGGAGAGTTTACGCATTAACAGAGAACCGGCATGTGTCCGAAGAACAGTTATTCGGAACGCGGAGAAGGCCGTTTGCAAAGGTGGGCTCGAACGACGGAAATTTAAATGCAGCATTTCGGCGGCAGGGATTCAAAATCCGAAAGGGAGCTTATGGCATCAGTCAGATACGACAGAATAAATGAAGAAATCAAAAAAGCACTGAGCGAAATCGTCCGCGAGATGAAAGATCCGAGAATATCTCCGATGACGACAATAATGCTCGTTGAAGCAACAAACGACCTGAAGCTTGCAAAGGTTCGGGTCAGTGTGTACGATAAGGATGATTCGGTTCGAAAAGAAACCGTTGCTCAGCTCAATCGTGCGGAAGGATTTATTGCAAGAGAGCTTGGGCGCAGAATCGATATCCGCCGAATACCGACTCTGAAGTTCACCCTTGATGACTCAATCGAGTATTCCGTGCATATTTCCGAAATAATCAACAAACTGCAAACCGAGCGCGCTCAGCTTGACGCGAATCGGAATAATGCGGAAGAAGATAAGGAAAACACCCAAAATGAAGACTAAACATGGGGCGGAGTTCGCCGATGTCCGAAAGTTTATATCCGATGGGCAGAGTTTCACGCTGCTCACGCACATTTCCCCGGACGGAGACACCCTGGGTTCGGCACTCGCGCTGAAACTGCTGCTGAACGCTCTCGGAAAAACCGCAGAGGTCGTTTGCTCGAACCCCGTTCCGAAGATTTACGGATTCCTGCCGGAATCGGAAACCGTCAAAATGCCCGAGGATGCCGAGGGCTATTGCCGCGTCATTGCCGTTGATTGTGCGGACAAGCCGCGTTTCGGCCGTGCTGTGCGTTTGTTCGATGCCGCGCAGGCAGAGGCATGTGTTGACCATCATGTTACGAACCCGCATTATGCCGAAGTGAACCTTGTTGTTTCGGATGCGGCGGCAACGGCGGAGATTGTTTATGAGCTTTACGGCATGTTCGGTGTTGCAATCGATAAGCGATCCGCAATTTGCCTTTATACCGGAATAGTCACCGACACGGGCAACCTTTCATACAGCAACACAACACCGAATGCTTTGCGGATAATTGCCGATTTCATTGAAAAGAAACTTGTTGATGTTTCGGAGGTCAACCGACTGATTTACCGAACGGTGCCGTACACGAAAACAAGGGTTCAGGGCTTTGTGACATCAAGGATCCGTCTTGAGGATGAAGGCAGAATCGGCATAGGCGTGCTTACAAGAGCTCAAATGCTGAGCTTTGATGCAACAAACGAGGATTGCGAAGGCATTGTTGACTGTGTTCGTGATATCGACAGCGTTAAAATCGCAATTTTTATCCGTGAAGGCGCGGACGGAAGTTTTAAAGTCAGCCTTCGCAGCAAGGATGTCGGGGACGTTTGCCGTATTGCAAACAAATTCGGCGGCGGTGGGCATGAAAGAGCGGCCGGATACACGGCATGGCTGCCCCTTTCAACCGTTGTTGCGAGCGCGACAGAGGCGGCAATTGCAGAGCTGAAAAGGGATGAGAAACACGATTCTTCTCCCGATACGCATTAACGCCCGAATGAAAAGCAATGATGCTTTTCAACAGAACAACAAAGGAATTATTGATTAACAATGCAATTTGAAGGAGTAGTCAGCGTGCTGAAACCGCCGGGAATGACGTCGAGCGATGTCGTGGTGGATATACGCAGAATCTTCGGTGAGCGGCGCGTCGGACATACGGGAACGCTTGACCCTGCTGCGGCGGGCGTTTTACCCATCTGCATAGGCAGGGCAACCCGCCTGTTTGACTATCTTGTTGATAAAGAAAAAGAATACATTGCGGAGATTCGGTTCGGAGCGGAAACCGACACGGAGGATGCCTGCGGCACGGTGATCGCCGAAAGCAGCCGCATGGTTTCAAAAGCGGAGCTTGAAAAAATTTTGCCTGATTTCATAGGTGAAATTGAGCAGGTGCCGCCGATTTATTCGTCTTTGAGTGTGAACGGCGTTAAAATGTACAAGCTGGCACGCAACGGGAGCGTTGCAGCTCCGGTTGAGGAACGCAGGCGGAGAATCAGAGTTTTTTTGCTTGAAACCATTTGTGAACTCGAACAAAACAGCTTCCTCATCCGCATTCGATGCTCAAAAGGCACATATGTCCGTTCGCTTTGCAGGGACATCGGACGGGCCCTCGGCTGCTGTGCATACATGCCGTTTCTTCTGCGAACCGCTTCCGGAACCTTCGATATCAGCGAAGCGCATACGATCGCGGAACTGAAGGAACTGAAGGAAGCGGGGGAACTTCAATCGGTTGTTGTTCCCGTTGACGAGGCTGCGCGGCACCTGCCGGAACTTCGCCTTTTTAACCTTTCCGAAAAGCAAAGGACGCTTATTTCAAACGGAGCTTCGGTTGAATGTGGGCAGGCTGAGCCGGGAACGGTCTACAGACTGTATCTTGAAAATGAATTCATGGGTCTTGCGCTGCGGGATGATTCCGGATTGCATATCACCGTATGGTTCGGGAAGGAGAAATGAGCGTTTGATGCAGAACAAGGACAAAATTAACACGCCGGGCACAGACTATACGAACGCAGCCAAACCGGGTACGGTGGTTGCTCTCGGCATGTTTGACGGAATGCATGTCGGTCACAAGAAGATAATTGACGCAACCGTTCTGATAGCGCGGCAATCCGGACTTGTTCCTGCTGTGTTTACGTTTAAGAATCATCCGCAGGAGCTTTTCGGCAAAAAAATTCTTCGGCTTTGCAGCAATGAAACCCGCGCCGCTCTTATGCGCAGGCAGGGCATTGAGCTGGTTGATGAGGTTGAGTTTACAAGTGCGATTCGCGACCTTTCCGCAGAGAGTTTTATCCGAATGCTTGCCGAAAGATTGAACCCAAAGATTATTGTTGCCGGGTTTAATTACACTTTCGGAAAGAAAAAGCAAGGGAACAGCGAGACGCTTCAAAGGCTTTGCCAAAAATACGGAATCAAAACGGCGATTATTCAGCCCGTGCTTTTGGGGCGCGAGCCTGTTTCAAGCACGAGAGTTCGAAACATGATAACATGCGGGAACGTTCAGGATGCACAGCTCCTTTTGGGAAGAGCTTATGCCCTTGACGGCATAATCGTTCAAAACAAGCGTATAGGAAGGACGATCGGCTATCCGACGGCGAATATTGAACCCGATTCCGCCCGCGTGATTCCCGCGGACGGGGTGTATGTGAGCATGGCAAGCGTCAACGGCGACATAATGCCTGCCTGCACGAACATCGGAACGAACCCGACTGTCGGCGGAACAAAACGTACGATAGAAACGCATATTTTTGACTATGACGAGGATATTTACGGACTTCCGATGTCGGTATGTTTCGTTAAAAAAATCCGCGATGTCAAAAAGTTTGAATCGCTGGACGCTCTTAAGGAGCAGATTCGGATTGATGCAGGAATTGCAAGGACATATTTCGGCTGCTGATGCACGGTATGCGGTTCTTAAAAATGCATTCCTGCGGTCGATTTAAGTTCTGAGCCTGATTAAAATGCGGTAACTGAAAGGGAAAACTATGATAACTGTGCTTCTGTCCGTTTTTTGCCTCATTGCGGGTTATCTTCTCGGCAGCATAATGAGTGCGGTGAAGATTGCACGAAGCAAAAGCACGGATATCCATGCCTGCGGAAGCGGCAATGCAGGTTCAACAAATGTATTGAGAACCTTCGGCTGGAAATGGGGGCTTATCTGTTTGGCGAGCGACAGTGCGAAGGGTGCGGCAAGCGTCGGCGTGGGTTACGCCGCTGCGGCAATTGCTCCGGCACTGTTTTCGAATTACGTCATGCCCGAAAATCTGAGCGGAATACTCGGCTGCATAGGGCTGTTGGGTGCGATACTCGGGCATTTGCTGCCTGTTTTTTATGAGTTCCGCGGAGGGAAATGCGTTGCGGTCGCGCTTGGCGGTCTGCTTGTGCTGTCCCCGGTTCAGCTGCTCATTGCTGTCGGTTGTGCGGTTATTCTTATTGCAATAACAAAAATGGTTTCCGTAGGCTCTGTTGTCGGCACGATAATCGCGACTGCCCTTGTGATTTACCGCAACCGGGGCAATATTCCGCTGATGCTCATTGCTGTTGTGATTGCCGCTGTTGTCATCACTGCTCACCTTCCGAATATCAGGCGAATTATGGAGGGCCGCGAGAGACGGCTCGAAAAAATCGAGTGGGAGAAACAGCGGACTGAAAAAGAAGAAACATGCGGCAGCCGTCAAAATGACCAAAACTCCGCAAACGAGTCCTGATAAGCTGCGCTTAATTGTGAACCCGAACGCCACACTGATTAAACTTTGTATGTTAAATCGATACTGAAATGCCGTTCCGAAAACGTAAGTCGGGCGGCTTTTTTATTTTGAATACGATGCGAATACATGGCAACGACGGCCTGCAAAACCATATTGAACTTGCAAAAAACGAACTTTTTTATTCCAAGGCGCGGCGGTACGTTTGAGTTGTGTTCACGCCGCAAATAATGTATCGGGGGGCCGATTCATGCAAATTATTGCACTCACGGGAAAAACATATTGAATATATTGCACGAACGTGATATAATTGTCATTCCGAAAAGGGCGATGAATCGGTACGGAGGAGAATCATTATGATAGATTACCATGTACACACGAATTATTCGGCAGATGCATCCGCAACAGTGACGGAGCAGCTTGAAGCCGCCGCCGAGCGCGGATTGAGTGAGATTTGCTTCACGGATCATGTTGATTTCGATAACGGCGATAAGTCAATGCAGCCATCGGATCTCGGTGCATTGCGAGAACAGCTTTTGCCTTACAACGGACTATATAAAGGAGTGCGCATACGCCGCGGAGCGGAAGTTGCTCTGAACGACGGGAACTGCGCCGAAAAAGCACGGCGGTACATTGCGCCGCATGACCTCGATTTTATTATCGGTTCAATACATGTTGTGGACGGATTTGATGTTTACTATCCGGAATACTACATCGGAAAAACAAAACAGGATGCATACCTTTCCTACCTTCAGACGATTCTCAAAGGTATTAAAACCTGCGATTACATGAACATACTCGGTCATTATGACTTCATTGCAAAGTATTCGCCGTATGAGGACAGGCGAATGACGCTTGATATTTCAAAAGAGCTTTTTGCGGAGATTTTTTCATATCTTGCAAAAAACGGAAAGGGAATTGAAATCAACACTTCGGCATGGTGGGATGATCCCTGCTGGGGTGAGGATGTATTAAAGCTTTACCGCGATCTCGGCGGTCAATATATAACAACAGGTTCCGATGCACACAGAAGCGACAGGGTCGCAAAGCGCATAAAGGAGGCGGAGAAACTTGCAGCGGCGGCAGGCATTCCGCTGATTGCGACGTTCCAAAGAATGAAACCGATATTCCACCCGCTCGGAAGCATTTGATGCGAATGCACTTAATCGCGCGGATGCCGGTTTGGGCAGCTTTCGTAAACAGCAGGGACTGATCCTTTGCTGCAGCGCATGACTCGGCTGAAATTTTGAACTCAGCTGAAAACGGAAAACATATTGTTAAACCTGAAAGGATGCAAGTTGACAGAAAACGGTTCGCAACTGAATGAAAACCCGCCTGAAACACTGACGGTGCATTCCGCTCTTGAACGCTGCGTGGATTATATCGGCAGGGTTGATATTGATTTTATCTGCGCGCTGGCGCGGGTCGATAAAGCGGAAGCATTTCAATCTCTCAAGGGTGCGATTTACTATGATCCCGAAAAGAGCTGTTTTGTTACGGCGGAGGAATACCTTTCCGGAAATATTATGAAAAAGCTTGCTGCCGCAAAATCGGCACTTGAGCAGCAGGCTGAAACCGCAAAAACGGCAGGGGATGAATCTAATACCCGAAAGCAAATGCCGGATGATTGGGATTTTTCGGAAAATATCTCTGCGCTTGAGGTTGTGATGCCGCCCGTTGTGCAGCCGGGGCAGATAAAGGCGTCAATGGGCAGTCCGTGGATTCCCGCTTGGGTCTACCGTGACTTTATAATTGCTTTAATCGGTATCCGTTCCGCTTCCGGAAAGCCGAAAATCAGCGTTGAATACATTCGCGCCGCAAATCATTATATAATTCACGGAAAAAAGCATTTCACGGACTTTACGCGTGCAAAACTTACTTATGGCACGGAACGCATGAACGCTTTTGAGATTATAGAGCGAATGCTCAATTCGCGCGAAATTGCCGTTTACGACACATATATTCCTTACGGCAAGGAACAGCAGGTTCGCCGTGTCAACAAAGCCGAAACTCTGCTTGCGCAGGAGAGAGCGCGGCAGATTGCGGAAAGATTCTCATTCTGGCTCTTCAGGGATGAGCCGAGAAGAAGTCAATTGCTTAACTACTACAACGAAAACTTCTGTGCGATCCGTCCGCGGCATTTTGACGGCAGCAGAATGCTCCTTCCGGGCAAAGATCCGAACATTAAGCTGCAAAAGCATCAGCTGGATGCCGTGAAAAGAATCGTGCATTCAAAAAATATCCTGCTGGCGCATCAGGTCGGCGCGGGCAAAACCTATGTCATGGCGGCAGCGGCAATGGAAATGCGCCGGCTTGGCATTTCAAAACGCAATCTGTTTGTTGTTCCGAATAATATTCTCGAACAATGGCATTATGAGTTCACCCGGCTTTATCCTGCGGCGGAGGTCATTGTAATTGAACCGAAAAGTTTCACTCCCGCAAACAGGAACCGCGTTTTGAAACAGATCATTGAAAGCGACTGTGACGCGATAATCATGGGTTACGGCAGTTTTTCGCTTATCCCGCTTTCGCGCGGGGAGCGTGAACGCGAATTGAACGCACACCTTGCGCAAATTGCGGAGTCCATGCGCAGTGCAGTGTACAGCGATGCATATATCGTGCTGAACAGATTTGCGTCGCGTATTGAACACAGGCTGCAAAAGCTCTGGGAGGAGGAACAAACTCTTCCGAAGGGTGCTGTTTTTTTTGATGACCTCGGGATCGACACGATATTTGTTGACGAAGCGCATAATTTTAAAAACATCAGTATTGAAACCAAACACGGCAGTCTGCCGGGGCTGAACCCGAAGGGCTCGAAAAAGTGCGATGATTTGATGGCAAAACTCCGCTATATACAGCGCACGCATGACGGACGGGGTGCTGTTTTTGCAACAGGAACCCCGATCACAAACTCCGTTTCGGACATGTACACGATGCAGCGGTACCTCGGCTATGAACATATGGACGAGCTGAATCTGCTTGAGTTTGACAATTGGGTCAAAATGTTTTCCGAAGTTACGGAAGAATTCGAAGTTGAGGCGAACGGTATAGGCTATCGGCTGCGCCGCAGGCTCAGCAGGTACTATAACCTGCCCGAACTGTCGCTGCTGTTTTCGGATATTGCGGATTTGTACTTTACTCCGGAAGATGATAAAAGGATTCCGCATAAGGTGAATTATATCAATTGTACCGTTCCGGCAAGCGAGTCCCTAAGAAAATATATTGAGGAGCTTGCGGTGCGCGCAGAGGAGGTAAAGAGCGGCAGCGTTGCCCGAACGGAGGACAACATGCTGAAAATCACGACGGACGGCAGAAAAGCCGCTCTCGACATGCGTCTTGTTAACCCCGAGGAGCCTGATAATCCGAACTCAAAACTTAATACATGCGTTGAAAATGTGTTCAGAATCTGGAGTGAACGCGATAAACTGACCCAGCTTGTGTTCCTTGACCAAAGCACGCCGAAGGACGGTTTCAATCTTTACGACGATATAAAACAAAAGCTTATCCTGCGCGGCGTGCCTGCGGATGAAATTGCGTTCGTTCATGATGCTGTAAACGACGCAATGCGAACAACGCTTTTTAACAAAGTTCGCAAGGGACGCATACGTGTGCTTATCGGTTCAACTTTCAAACTCGGCATCGGTGCGAACGTTCAAAACAATCTGCTTGCGGTGCATCACCTTGATATTCCGTGGCGTCCGTCGGATGTTACCCAGCGTGAAGGCCGAATGCTGCGTCAGGGCAATCGGAATGACGAGGTAATGATATATCGCTACATCACAAACGGGAGCTTTGATGCTTATTCGTGGCAGCTTCTTGAAAACAAACAGCGATTTATATCTCAAATTGTAAACGGTGATTGCCCGAGCCGAAGCGGTGACGAGGTTGATGAAGTTGTGCTCACATACAGCGAAGTCAAGTCACTCGCCGTCGGAAACCCGCTCATAAAGCGGAAGATTGAGCTTGAAACGGAGCTTCAGCGCAAACTTGTTTTGAAATCAAAGCATGAGCGCGCAAAGACAGAAGCGGCGGAGCAGCTTTTGCAGCTGCCGGCAAAGAACAGCGAATTGCTGAAACTGCGCGACATTCTTCAAAAAGATATGCTTCTTGCGGAACAAAACACCGGCGAGGGGTTTTCAATGATGCTTGCGGGCGAGAATTATACACGGCGGCGCGATGCGGGCGAAAGGCTGATAGAGCTGCTTGCGGAACATGCATTTATACGTGAGGAAAAGCGAATCGGCACATATCGGGGGTTCAAACTCTTTCTTGCGAACGATATTTCGGGGGCAAGGCGAATCTTTCTGCTCAAGGGCAGTGGGACCTATCGTTCCGATTTAAGCGAAAGCGCGATGGGCATCATTGCAAGGCTTGATAACGTTGTTAACGGCCTTAAAACACGGCTTGAAGCTGCACTCGGCAGCATAGAGCGTATGGAGCAGGACGAGGCGGAGCTGCGTTCGGAGTCTGAAAAACCGTTCCCGTTTGAAGCGGAACTTACGGAACTGCGCCGTGAGCTGAAAAGGGTCAACGGCGAACTCGGAATGCTGTAAATTCGGATGATATATAAAATAACAGTCGACTGATTGTTGATTACGGAGGAAAAAATGCAAAATCAGCACAATTATTCCGTTGATGATATAAAGGTAATGGAAGGCTTGGAGGCGGTTCGTGTCCGCCCTGGCATGTATATCGGCAGCACGGGAAGCAGGGGTCTGCACCATATGCTTTGGGAAATTGTTGATAATGCCGTTGATGAAGCGGCAAACGGGTTTGCAACGACCGTCAGCGTTACGATTAACAGGGATAATTCCGTGGTTGTTGAGGATAACGGCAGGGGAATCCCCGTCGGCATTCATGAAAAGCTGCATGTGTCCGGCGTTGAAGTTGTTTATACTCAACTCCATGCGGGCGGAAAATTCAATAACGATTCATACGGGTTCTCGGGCGGATTGCACGGTGTCGGTGCATCGGTTGTTAACGCGCTTTCCGAATACGTTGAGGTTGAGGTTGCAACGGGCGGAAAGCTGTATTCAATAAAATTCCACAGCTATGAAGATTCGGACGGCAACATGCATTCCGGAATTCCTGTCGCGCCGCTTGCCGAGGTCGGAAGAACGCGGCGGCAGGGCACAAGGGTAACATTTTTGCCGGACAAACGCGTTTTTGAAACGATTGAAATGAATTCCGAAGTCGTTGCAAAACGCCTGCGCGAGCTTGCGTACCTGAACAAAGGGGTAACGTTCAAATTCACCGACAACAGGCTGAAGGACGAAAATAAGTGCCGCGAGTACAAATACGACGGCGGCATTGTGGATTTTGTGTGCTATCTTAACAGCGAAAAAACCCCGCTGTATAAAGAACCGATATACTTTCGCGGAATGCGCGGCACGGGCAAAGATGCAATCATCGTTGAAATTGCAATGCAGCATAACGATGGCTATACCGAAAGCATCTTTTCATATGTCAACAATATTCCGACGACCGAGGGAGGCACGCATGAAACCGGATTTAAGTCCGCTCTGACCAAGGTCATGAACGATTATTGCCGTCGAACCGGAATCCTGAAGGAGAAGGATGCGCCGCTGCCGGGTGAGGATTTCCGCGAGGGACTCACGGCAGTCGTGTCGCTTAAAATGAGTTCGATTCAGTTTGAAGGGCAGACGAAAACAAAACTCGGCAATACCGAAGCGCGTACGGCGGTTGAAGCTATTGTTATGGACGAGTTGGCACCGATACTTGAAAACCTTAAGAATTCGGATCTTGCCGCCGCAATTGCGGACAAAGCGGTGAAGGCGGCAAAAGCGCGTGAAGCTGCAAGAAAAGCAAAAACCATGGCGCGTGAAAAGTCCAAGCTTGAAAACGCACCTCTCGTCGGCAAGCTTTCAAGCTGCACGGGCAGAACACCGGAGCAAAACGAACTCTTCATCGTTGAAGGCGATTCGGCAGGCGGCAGCGCAAAGCAGGGCCGTGACAGACGGTTCCAGGCAATACTGCCGCTGCGCGGCAAACCGTTGAATGTTGAAAAAAGGCGCATTGAGCAGGTGCTTGAAAATGACGAATGCCGCTCCATCATAACCGCACTCGGAACCGGCATAGGCGAGGATTTTGAGCTCAAAAACCTTAAGTATCATAAAATCATCATTCTCTCCGATGCCGATCAGGACGGTGCGCATATACGCGCTCTGCTTCTTACGTTCTTCTATCGCTACACAAAGGAACTGATAACGGGAGGGCATGTTTACATGGGTATGCCGCCTCTTTACAAGGTTCAAAAGGGAAACAATGTTACGTATGCCTATGACGATGAAGAACTTGCCCGAATTACGAAAGGCATGAAGGGGTACACCTTGCAGCGGTATAAAGGCTTGGGTGAAATGAATCCGGAGCAGCTTTGGGAAACAACGCTTAACCCGGAGAACCGTTCACTTGTTCAGGTAACGATTGAAGACGCGGCGTATGTAGAACACCTTGTAACGCTTTTGATGGGAGACAAGGTTGCTCCCCGCAAGGAGTACATCACCGAACATGCGAATTTCAACCGCGTGGATTCTTTTGAGGACAAAATCGGTTGATGTTGAAGTTTAACACCGCTTCGGAGTACAACGCGATACACAATTCAGATTGATTAGTGCAGCCTGCGGTCAATCAAAACCGAACAACAAACAAAAGCATCCGAAAGCAGCGGAACTGCACGGATGCTTTTGGATATTTATCCGAAACAAAAAATTAAACGATTTGAAAAATATAAAACTTCAGATAATCCGTCTCGGGTACATTCCAAAGAATCGGGTGATCAGGAGCCTGCTGACGCGCTTCGATTTGACGCAGCTGAACCCCTGCATCCTCTGCGGCATTGTGAAGCATCTTACGGAAAAGCTCATCGGTCATGAAATGCGAACATGAGCAGGTTGCAAGATAGCCGCCGCGCGGAAGGAGTTTCATTGCTTTTGCATTGATGGCTTTATAGCCCTTTACCGCACTGCCGATCGTATCCCGACTTTTGGTGAAGGCGGGCGGGTCGAGTATTATGTAATCATAACCGTGTTTGCGATTGGATTCCATATCGGTTAGAAGATCAAAGACATCGGCGCAAACGAAATCCATTCTGCCCGAAAGCCCGTTCAGCTCCGCATTTCTGCGCGTTTTTTGGATTGCATCCGCAGAAATATCAACGGCAGTGACATGCTTTGCACATGCAGCGGCGGCGTTCAGTGCGAATGCGCCCGTATGCGTGAAACAATCGAGAACCGTTTTGCCGGCAGCAATCTTTGCAGCGGCACGACGGTTATATTTCTGGTCAAGGAAAAAGCCCGTTTTTTGTCCGTTGATAACGTCGATTTCGTATTTGATGCCGTTTTCTTCAATCATTACCAATCCGCTGTCCGGTGCGGGAGGCAGGAGATCACAGCTGATAAAGCCCTTGTGCTGAGTCAGACCTTCCTTTTCGCGTATGGCGACATCGTTTCTTTCGCAAACGGCCCGAATATTAATGCCGAACTCTTTGAATACTTCAATAAACAGCGGAAACAGGCGGGACTTAAGCATTTCGGTGCCGAGGGAGAGAATTTGAAAAACAAGAACATCTCCGAATCGATCCACCGTCAGCCCGGGAAAACTGTCGGCCTCACCGAAAATAATTCGACAGCAGTCAAAATCGCTGCCCATGACCGTTTGGCGGTACTCAAGTGCATAACGAATTCGCCTGCGGAAAAAGTCATCGTCAAACCTGTCGTTTGCATTGCGTGAAAAGATGCGAATGCGAATTTTGGAATTGTCATTTATGAACCCGGTTCCGATGAACCGATCCTTTTTTGTATAAACATCAACAAGCCCGCCGTTCGTATAATCACCGTCAACGGAAAGCACCTCCTCCGCATAAACCCACGGGTGCCCGCCTTTGAGTGCGCGTTCCGCCTTTTCGGATACTTTTGCTTTCGGATACATTCGCATTATTAACAAACCAACCTCTCTGCCGCATTCGGCAAAACTGTTTGTTGAATATAACACAATCGGGCGTGGATTTCAAGTGCGGTTTCAACTTGCCGTGCCTGCACAGCGAAAAAACAGTCGAAAGTGTTTGTTCTGCCTTGATTTGCGGCAGATGCGCCGTATCAGTCAGACAGTGTCGGTTCGAAAGGTTCAACGGCGGAGCAGCTTATCTCATATGCGGTGCGCATTTCCTCCGTTCCGTCTTCAAAAACTTTTTTATATTCGCGGCTTTGCAGCCTTCCGATAACGTGCATTCCGATGCCGACCTTCATATCCTGCAAATACCTTGCGTTTCGTCCCCATGCGATACAGGGCAGATAGTCGGATTTGCCGTACCGTCTGTTGACTGCAAGCAGAACGTCCGCAATTTCACGTAAAAAAGGAGTTGTTCTGTATATTACGGACTTACAGATGTATCCGAACAGTTCAACTTCGTTTTTGTATGCAAAAGCATCGGTTTCATCCGCCGAAGCAGGAATGAATTCACGTGCAAACACGGTGATGATAAGTCTGCTGCCTTTTTCAGTCTGTTGATTATAGGAACGTATCTGTCCTTGGACATGAAAATACATACCGTGTTCAACAGGGATGCCGCCGAGCAGTCGTTCGCTGACGGTGACAGGTATTTTATCCTCGGTTCCGCTCAATCTTTGAACGGTGAGCACAAGCTTGAAAAAAGCCTCTCCGTAAATTGTATGACTGTATTCCGGGCCGTCCGTAACCCTGCCTGAAAGACTGATGCTGTTGTTTGTATCCGGCATATTGCCCTCCGTAAGTTCGAGTATCACTGAATAAGCGCGTTTTTTAAAAAACAAGGTAAAGTTCCTTTGCTTTTTCTGAAAACGATGCCGTACAGTGGCCTGTTTAAATTCTATTCAACGATATTCAAAATAGACTTGTTGATTTGGCCTTATCTATATGATAGAATAGCGCGAGAAAAGAACAGGACGGGAGAAATATGAAAAATACGAAACGGGATGAAACCTTTTTGCGGGAAACGAGGCATGTTATCGAGCGGCATATTGAGCTGTATCCGAAATGTGAGCCGGACGACATAGTAAAGCTGCTTTATCAAAGCGAATTCGGCTGCGGGCATTTTGTGCGCAGCAAAGAGATTGCGGAGGAGTATCTAAAGAGGGAGTATGAAGCGTGTATGCTGACAACGAAAGCCGCCGCTGCCGGGGAACACCCTTTGACGGATGAAACAGGCGGGATGTTCGTTCGGGTGCACCTTGAACCTTTGGCGCGGTACGGTATACCGCTCTCAAGGCTTGCGGAGCTTTTTGTGCGTTCATCGGAGGTTCGAACGGGTTCAACGGACGGAATGCTGAAAAAGCTCAGCTTGCTGAAAGAGATCTGCCGGCAGGGGAAAACCCCGTTTGACGAAGAAACGCTGTCGGCTTTTCTTAAGAAATACGTTGCGGCGGGCTGCCCGGCAATACATCACAGCGAGACTTACCGTCGGCTTTACCATCCCGCGTATCGCGTGATTTGCAGAGAATTCCTTCCCGAACTAATCGGCGGAGAATGCGCAGGTTCGGAACCTGAAACTCATATTTAAGACTCAAACAAAAACTGAATTTAAGGAGAAGTTTAAACAAAAGGCACAGCCGAAACGCAATTGCGGGCGACTGTACCCTTGTTTTTTTACAGAGAATGATACGGCAAAAGAAAGACTGATGAAAAACGATCAGATTTCAACATTGCCGTTGCCGGGGCGTGCACAGGTGATTTCAAGATTGCCGTTGCGCTCACGAAGCTTGTCGATAAACTCTTTTTCTTTCCGCGCATCACGCAAAGTGATCTGGTAGGTGAGCTTGAACAGGCTGCCCATGTTGGTGGTCTTAACACGGATGAGCTCATGGCGGGAAGTGTATGTGCTGAAAATATCATTGAAAACTTCATCATAGATGAGACTTTCGGGAATGACAATTTTGAGGTCGCGCTCTGCGGAACCCGCTTTGCCGAAATTGATGCTTGCAAGCGCAATGTCAACCAAAAGAACGAACACGGCAAGGATGACCGCAATTGCAATATAACCCATGCCTGTTGCAAGGCCGACAGCCATTGCGAGGAAGATGCTTGTTATTTCACGCGCTGAAGCGGGGGCGGAACGGAAACGGACAAGGCTGAAAGCACCGGCAACAGCAATGCCTGCGCCGAGCTGTCCGTTAACAAGGGCGATAATCGTTTGAACTATCATCGGCAGAAGCACAAGGGAGACCGAAAGGCTCTTGGAGGGACGATTTCTGTATCGACTGCAAACGGCGATGAGAACGCCCAATGCAAGAGAAACAAGCAGGCAAACAATAAACCCGCCTGCGGTCAAGGTGCTTGTGGTGGAGAAAATACTGTCGATAACGTTGTTAAGCATAGTGAAAAATCCTTTCGTTTATGGATGAAAACATTGGGCACGGAACGATACCGGATCGTTCAGCCGCAATATGCAGCACCGCGTTTTTGAGAAAGAATGCGGTTAAGTTCGATGTTATACGCAGTTGCGTATTTTGAGAAGCTTGTCGGAAAGATCCTGTGTTCATCAAGGAGTGCGGCAAGCCAAAGCGGCAGAGTGTGCGGAGTTTTAAGCTCCATTATGCATTTGCCTGCGGGCAGAATGGGGTCGCCGTACGTGCCGCTTAACAGGTCGAGGCTGTGCGTTCTGTAGCGCAGATTTTCGTCGATTGTCAGTCTCAAATCCCCGACGCCGTTTTCCGCATAGGCAGTGCGTTCGCAAAATATTCCGAAAGACGGCCGAAGCTCCGGATAAAAGCGGAGCGCATAATCAATTTCACGCGCAATTTGCTTGTCGGGGCAGGGCGCATCACCGCAGAGAAACTCCATTGCATCGGCATAGGGCATTTCGATTCGGCGCTTATACACAACACCTTTGTATTTCTTCTTAAGCTCAATAAAAGCGTTCGATTCTGCCGACGGAGTGCCGTAGCACCGCAAGCGGAGCTTTTCCTTATAAATCGGATGCTCTATAGAGGCACGAATCAACCGCATGTCGGCAGTGTCAAAATAAATGCTGCTGACAGTGCTTTTTCCGTAAGAATCAACATGCATATGCTGCAAAAGCACGGGCAGCATTGCGGCGAACTGCTTGTCCGAAACAATATACTTTTTCTCAATACGGGTAAAAATGTTATCAATTTTAACCGTTTGCAATGTCACAACCTCCGTTTCTGCCGAAATGCACCGGATGCGGAGCACTTCAGAATAATCCCGCTCGGCACAACGGCGGAGCGGGCGGTGAGACCATTCTCGCATTACCAATATTATACCACTGAAACAGGGCGACCGAAAGACAAAAAGGGCTCTTTTAACGGCAAATATTGTATATAGTACTTTGAAAACGGTCAAACAATGCTTAATCGGGGAGATTGTCAACAAAAATTCATAATATATCGAGCCAGATTCCCATAGGCGATTTTGCGAATGTCCGCATCGCTCAAGCCCATGCGGCTCAGCTTGTTCGCAATCAACGGCAGTCCGCTGCTGTTTTCAAGCCCGTCGATATAGCGGTTCATGCCGTCAAAATCCGACCCGAGCGCAACGCAGTCGATTCCGCCGATTTCGATGAAATGCGCGATATGCCGTATCACATCGTCGAGTTCGGCAGTGCGTTCATCGGTCAATTGTCTGTAATAAAAATTGACGCCGATTACACCGCCTTGTTTTGAAATCGCGCGAATATGCTCATCTTTCATGCAGCGCGGGTGACTGCATAATGCGCGCGCATTTGTGTGCGACGCAAACACAGGGCGTGCTGCAATGCCCAACACATCGTCAATGCCTGCATCCCCGAGGTGTGCAAGGTCAACAGCCATTCCGATTCGGCACATCTCTTCAACAACACGCTTTCCGAGGGCGGTCAAGCCCTTTTTGCTTCCGCGTTTTCCGGCCGGATAGGCAAGACTGTTAACGTCATTCCAAGTCAGCGTCATTGCGCGCACTCCGAGACGATACAGCATTCGAAGGTTTTCAACGCTGCCTTCGACAGCCTCACCGCCTTCAACGGTCAGCACTGTTGCAACTTTGTCCTGAGTTACGTCAAAATCACGGGAGAACGGCACAAAACACGGATTTGATTCAAGCATTCGATAATAGGAATCTATCATGTTCAGGCATTGACTCAGCGGGTTCTGCTTCAGCAGCATGTCGATCCATGCGGCAAAGAACTGAAGCTTCACTCCGCCCGCTGCCATGTTCCGAAGGCTCATGCTCTGATGCCCGGAGACGGTTTGAATATCATAATCATAGTATGTCATCCCGTATAAAAAATCACAATGCGCATCCGCAAACGGCAGCTTGTTTGAAGCACTGTTCTCTTGCGGCAAAATTTGTTCGACCATGTTACCCCCTCAACTCTGCAGCTCCGCGCGCCGCGGAGACCGACCGTATCACAATATTATAACACAAAACGAATAAAAATGCATTCGATAAAAAAGCGCGGCGGGTTGTTGAGAACAGATAATTTCTTCTGCGGAAGACAATCACCGGACGGAGATGCGGAGTATGATATAAAATACCGAAAAAAGTCACAATTTATTTTCAAATAGAGTCGAAAACCTATTGTAAAGAGCAAACCGCAATTGGTATAATAAGGTGCGGAGTTCGGAAGAACTCTGCAAAGTGCTTTTGTATATTAACCGGAGGTGACGCAAATGAAATGCAGAAATTGTGGCCACGATAATCCCGAGTATTCCGAAGTATGCGAGAATTGCGCAGTTTCACTGCGCTCGGAGCCGCAGCGCGATGATGATACCCCGTCTTGGGGTTTCGTTGACGAGAACAAGGATATCAGGTTTTCTTTCGGAGGGCGAAATGCCGCACAAAACAATAATCCCGCGGACATGAACCAAAACACTGACAGCGACCTTGATGAGATTGAAAGACAGTTCACATGCGACGTCGGTGATTGGAACGAAGTTCAGAGACGTCCGAACGCAAGTCGACAGAACAATAACCGCCAAAACGCTGCCGCTGCGCAGAGAAATGACAGAACAAGCAGCCCGAACGGAGAAGAACGGGCGAACCGCAGCAGCGCACAGAATACACAGGGCGCATTCGCCGGTGACAGACTTCCGTGGGATAACGATTCTGCAAACGCATGCAGGCAGCAGCCCCGCACGGAAAGGCAGTCAAACCCGGATGACGAATATGATTCCGATGATTTCGATGATGCGGATGCATACGACGGCCGCGAACGCGGGAACAAGCGCGCGAAGAAGCAGCGCGGAAAGGGCAGAGATTCGACTGATATTCAAGATGATTTCGACACTGCCCGCACGAGCGCCGATTACGGAGCAAAGCGGGGCAGACGCGATAATTCCTATGATGAATTTGAATACGTGAACCGCAGAAGCGATCGCAGACGCGGAAAAGGCGGTGCGTCCGGTCTGCGTATTGCAATAATTGTGCTTGCTGTTGTGGCCGTAATTGCGGCCGGCGTGCTTGCATACACCCTTTTGAACGGCAGCAGCATCGGCGGCGAAAAAGCAAACAGCGTTATCGTCAACCCCAACAATCCGGACAGCTACTATATCACTGTTTATGCAAAAGCCGGTTCTGTCCTTGTTTATGAGGACAGCACAGGTGCGCAGACCGAACAGCAGGTTCCCGAAAAAGGATATGTAACTTTCAATGTTGCATCCAACCGCCTGCGCCCGATAACACCCATTGAGGGCGAAAGCTGCGACATTTACCCCTCGGTAAGTCTCAAAAATGAGGACGGAACGCTGACAAAGCTGGAGATTCCGCGCATAACGCTCAGAGTTCCGACGCTTAATGCATCCTTCGAAACGGCTGAAGACATAACGAGCGACAACGGCGTTATAGAAATCAAAGGGCATGTTGACTTGACTCAGACAGATCTTCAGAACAATCCGCCTGTTGTCACGATCAACAACGAAACCGTGCAGCCCGCGCCCGACGGCAGCTTTGCTTACACAACAAAGCTCGACAAGGGCGAATACGAGATCGTCGGTGAAATCAAGCTCGGCGGATACATGATCATGCGCCGAACCTTCAAGGCGACCGTCAACAAGCAGCTGACCGCAGCCGACATAATTTCAATACCCGAGGAAGTCGATACCCGAGTTCTGAATGTTGAAACTTCAATTGAACTCACCGGTACCGTTCCCGCAGGAGCTGTGCTTCAGGTTGTTCCCAAGGATGCGGAATGCACCGTTAAGGATCAGCCCACAGTTGACGAAAACGGGAACTTCAGGTTTTCCGTAAACCTTCCCACCGCCGCAAAGTGCTATGAGCTCCAGCTCACCGCAACCCTTGCGGACGGAACGGTTTACACGCGTCCGTTCTTTGTGGAACGTCCGCCGGTGTTTAACGAATATGTTCCCACCGTTTGGAGAGGTGATTACAGCGAGATGTCAAAACCCGTCCATATCACCGACCTTCGTGGGTTTGTAATTGAGGGAACTGTTGCAGAGATTACCTATGATGACGATTATCTCGTTGCAACGTTTACCCTTAACGATGGACATACGATCAGCATTGAGTATCACGATCACTATTCTGCCGCACGCCAGCATCCCCTTGAAGCGGGCAAGCAGTACAAACTCTACGGATTCTCAAAGGGCGTGGACGAAAGCGGTATGCTCCGGATGTATATTTGGTTCGTGAGCGACTGATCAGATGTTCGGATAAGTTTGGAAACAAAATAACCTGCGCGGCGGCTGCTTAACGGCAGCCGCTGCGTCGATACTGCAACACATCGCCAAACGGTGCAGCTTTCAAGAAAACACATGGAGAAATAAGATGAAAATCTGGGCAAGAGTTCGAAAAAACAACAAAACAACGGAACAGGATGTCGTTGAAATTCCGCAGAAGGACGCTTCCGAAGTGGAGGACTGGCACGAAGCTCTTTGCGAGTTGTGCTCGAAATTAAACCTTTCACGCCCTGTGATTCTTGATAAGCATGTCAATGAGCTGCTTCGCTTTTCACACACCGTGTTCCGCCCGGATGATTTTATGGAACAGGTAACGTTTGACAGGCTGGAGGTTGAATTGTTTTAGCGACGGTTCATTGCACCCCGAAACTTTTAGGACAGGAAGTGTTTTTCAATTGAAAAAATGAAAATAAACGAATGCTCGGTGATTACTCCGAAAAGGGCAAACGACCCGTGATGTGCGCAAAGCATGCATCGCGGGTTGTTTTGTTTTCGGCAGCAGTGTTCAAAACCTGTAACTGTTTATCGGTAATATTCATATTTTATAGCAAGCCGTGTACAAGCCCGACATTGGAGCCTGCGGCGAAGCAAAACAATAAGAAAGGAGCATCTCGGCAGTGCGGGAGCGAACGGTACTGCGCTGCAATGATGTGGTGAATGATATGAGAAATGATAACGGAAGCAGGGGAAACGGCTTTCAGCCTTTTAATCCGCCGAACAGAGGAAGACAGCAGGGAGGCATGAGGCAAAGCAATTTCGGCAGCGAGCAAAACATGGGTTATGATAACAGCATGCAGTTTGCAGGTAATGCGTGCGGTTTCCCGCCTTGCAGCGGCTGCCGCTGTGAATGTACATATTACGGTGCAACGGGCCCGACGGGAGCAACAGGTCCGACGGGCGCAATCGGAACAACGGGCGCGACCGGTGCAGCGGGTGCAACGGGAGCGACAGGCGCAACGGGAGCAACAGGAGCGACAGGCGCAACAGGTCCGCAGGGAATCAGAGGCATTGACGGTGCAACGGGCCCGACAGGTCCGCAGGGTATCAGAGGCGTGGACGGAGCAACGGGTGCAACAGGCCCGACCGGTGCAACGGGGGCAACAGGCCCGACAGGCGCAACGGGAGCAACAGGGGCAACAGGCCCGACCGGAGAAACCGGTGCAACAGGCCCGACCGGAGCAACAGGGGCAACAGGCCCGACCGGTGCAACGGGAGAAACAGGCGCAGCAGGAGCAACGGGAGCAACAGGTCCGACAGGTGCAACGGGAGAAACAGGCGCAGCAGGAGCAACGGGTCCTACAGGCGCAGCAGGAGCAACAGGCCCGACAGGCCCTGCAGGCGCAGCAGGTGCAACGGGAGAAACAGGCGCAGCAGGAGCAACGGGTCCTACAGGCGCAACGGGAGCAACAGGCCCGACCGGAGCAACCGGTGCAACAGGCCCGACCGGAGCAACAGGGGCAACAGGTCCGACAGGTGCAACGGGAGAAACAGGCGCAACAGGAACGACGGGTCCGACAGGCGCAATGGGAGCAACGGGTCCGACAGGCGCAACAGGAGCAACCGGAGCAACAGGCCCGACAGGCGCAGCAGGAGCAGCGGGAGAAACAGGTGCAACGGGAGCAACAGGTCCGACAGGCCCGACAGGTCCGACAGGCCCGACAGGCCCTGCTGCCGAACCTGCCCGGTCGGCAGCGTTGATGTCTGCAGTTCAACCGACAGGAGAAGGAACGACTGTACCGAATGGGGGAGTGCTGCCGTTGACAAACCTTCGCAGCAGCGGTGAAGAACTCAGTGCGGATGCGGCAAATAATGCGGTGCGTTCCAATGATGAAAAACTGTATCATATTGTATGGAACGTAAATGCGGCGGAAGAGCAGGGCTCCGGAGCTTCGGGTGATATTGTGATTGCACTTGAATCGCTTACCGGGGATGTGTATGGTTATTCTTCGGCAAACACGACCGCAGCCGCCGGAAATCCTGTGTCCGTTTCAGGCTCGGCATATGGGCAGATTCCCGCAGGAACGGAGCTTGTGCTTCGAAACAGAAGCGGAAGAACCATAGCGCTGCATGCGGCTGCAACTCCCAACGGCGACTATGCAGGCGGGATCACGGTGATTAAAGCATAGATAATGCGGCAGTGAACGAGCAGGAAATGTGCCTTCGAAAAAGAGACGGTGCAGGTAAACTCCGCCTGCCGCGTGCGGGCGGAGCAGGCTTTCTGCAAAACAGAATCGTGAAAACAGGGGGAGCGATATGGAAGGTTATAAAGTGTGTGTTTATGCAATTGCAAAGGATGAAGCGAAATTTGCCGCGCGCTGGGCTGAGTCGATGGGCGAAGCGGATGCTGTATATGTTCTTGACACAGGGTCAAGCGATGATACTGTAAAAATACTTCAGGCGCACGGGGTAAACGTTCGGAGTGAAATAATAACCCCATGGCGGTTCGATGCGGCGCGGAACAGGTCGCTTGAACTTGTGCCGGAGGATGCCGACATCTGTGTTTGTACAGATATTGATGAGGTTCTGCATCCCGGATGGCGTGCAGCGGCAGAAAAAGCGTGGTCAAACGGCGCGGATATGCTGCGCTATCGTTATACATGGAATTTCAACGAGGACGGAAGCGAAGGTACGGTGTTCTATATAGATAAGATACATGCACGGCATGGTTTCAAATGGGTAAACCCTGTACATGAGGTTCTTGAATATGAGGGAGAAGGCAGTTTCAGACATATCATTGCAGAAGGCATTCAGCTTGATCATCTTGCCGATGCATCAAAATCACGCGCACAATACCTGCCTCTGCTGGAAATGAGTGTGCGGGAAAATCCGGAAAACGACAGAAATATGCATTATCTCGGCAGAGAATACATGTTTTACGGCAGATGGAACGATTGTATTGCGACCTTAAAGAGGCACCTTGAAATGAAATCCGCTGTCTGGCGGGATGAGCGGAGCGCATCGATGCGCTTTATTGCACGTGCCTGCACGGCACTGAATGATATTGCGGAAGCGGAAAGCTGGCTCTATCGCGCAGCAGCGGAAGCACCGTACCTACGTGAACCGTGGATCGAACTCGCGGGCAATGCATATGCACGGCAGGATTTTGAAGGTACGCTGTATTTTGCACTTAAAGCACTTGCAATTGAAACCCGCCCGAAAACATACATAACGGAACCCGCAGCATGGGGTGCCGCTCCGTATGATTATGCTTCTCTGGGGTATTTTTATACGGGCAGAAAAAAAGAAGCACTGATAATGGCCGAGAAAGCCGTTGAAAAAGAACCGCAGAACGAAAGATTAAGAGCAAACAGAGATATTATTGCACAACTTTCGGAAACGCTTTGATTCGTTATTTTTGTCGGAGAGGCTCGATTCGAACCTTTCCGACAAAAAATGAATCGACAAGCATTTTGATAACAACTTATCATACAGCAGGAGCAGGATTATAACAACTGACAATATATAATGCAGCTAACCGATCAATTCAGGTTGCATGTTCGGCGGATTTGCGCTATAATAATACTGTTATGCGAAATGATTCGCGTAAATACGGAGACGTATCGAAGTGGTCATAACGGGACTGACTCGAAATCGGAATCGCTTCGTGGAACGCTCCACCCGAAAAAGTCTTGATTTATGCAGGTTTTCGAGGGTTCGAAAACGAAAAAATCTTTGAGTTCTCCCCATCAGTTCTCCCCATTTTCCAAAGCGGATTGGGTGAAGATACAACTTGGAGGGTTGTCCGAGTGGTCGAAGGTGCGACTCTCGAAAAGTCGTGTGCCGCAAGGCACCTAGGGTTCGAATCCCTAACCCTCCGCCAACCTGAGAAGCCGGTTTTGCCGGCTTCTCTTTTTTATTCCTGGTTTCCTATCCCTAAGCCAGCAAGCATTGCATCTGCGGAGATAACTTTTGAACTGTACTCAAGGTGTGCGTAAATGTTTGCCGTAGTTGAGAAGTCGCTGTGCCCGAGCCATTCTTGAATCTGCTTCATCGGAACGCCGTTGGCGAGAAGCAGCGAGGCGCAGCTATGTCTCAAATCGTGATAGCGCACCCTGCGCAATCCGTGTTCCTCCAGAAGCTTCGGGAATCCGCAGGAAACATAATTAGGCTTGATGATATCTCCGATTTCATTGATACACACATAGCCCGTGTAATCATTCACATAGGATCGCCCGCATAAACGCCGGTTTTCCTCCTGTTCTGCTTTAAGCTCCAGAAGCCGTTCCTTTACGAAAGGAACCAGTGGCAGCGTTCTCATGCTGGACTTATTTTTCGTCCGATCTTCTGCGACCGTAATACGCTTTCCATCAAGGGCAACGGTTGTAAGCGTATGCCGGATGGTGATTGTGTCGCGCTCAAAGTCGATGGCATCCCATTTCATACCGAGGGTCTCGCTGTGCCGCATCCCATAGAAAGCACCAAAGAGAATGGGGATTTCAAGTTTGGTGCCTTTGGAGATTTCAAAAAGCCTGTTCACTTCATCGGCATCGTAAAAGTTTGCCATAAAACGCTCCTTCTTTGGTCTTTCGATCTTATCGGCAGGATTACTGGAGATTAGGTCGAGCTTGACAGCATACTTCAACGCCTTGTGGATGTTTGCGTGATAATGAATAACCGAGGACGCGCTCACACGTTCCAGTTCCTTCAGGTAAAAATCCTGGATGTGTTTTGCCGACAGCTCCTGCAATGCAATCTGCCGTTCTCTGAAATACGGCACGATTACTTTTTTGACCATATTGGAGTATGAGGCGAAAGTTGTCACCGCCACGGAACTCTTTATTACCGTAAGCCATTGTTCCATGAAGTCTGCAAAAAGAACGTCTCCTGTAATCGGCACATCTTCCTGGAAACTGCGCCGCTGCTCCTGTAAGAACGCCTCGGCGCGTTTCTTGTTGCCTTTGACCGCAAACCCTGTTGCGATCCACTTTGTTTTGCGGTTTCCGTGTGCGTCTGTGTAGTTTAGTACGGCATAAAAATAGCCCTTTTTCTCACGAAGGTGTCCTGCCACCATAATAAGATATCCTCCTCTCTTGTTGTGAGCAACACCTGCCGTTGACCTGAGAACAGTATAAATCATTCGAACTGATGCGGAAAGGATGCCGCCAATCGGATTTGTTTCTCCATGCAGTTAACAGCCGATGCATAAGTAGGTAAAAAGATGTGCTTTGGGGATACGGTAGGCGCGACCTACTTTTATGCAGCAGATTTTGCCTTCTCGTATCAGTCGATACCCCGTTTTCGTGCTGACATCAAGTATCTGGCACATCTGAGCGATATCCATGACATCCGGATACTCTTTCAGCATTAGCTTGTAAGCATCACGCTGGGATAGTGTGGTAGTGGTTTCAGAGTTCATGTTTCGCACCTCCATTCCTATGCGTTGTTTTTGTATGTAAATGACCGCACGATTTCTCTTGTGGTCTGCCTTCCCTCAGAACTTCATGGGAAGGGTCGAATGCTTGCGCCTGCCGTTGTAGATGCGGTAGAACAGGTTGACGTAGCGCTTTACGCCCCGCAGCTCCTTTTCCGCCTTGCCCGCCGCGTAGATGAACTTGGGCTCGTAGGCGCGGAGGCTGTAAATGAGCCGCTCCCGGTCGTACTCGCCGTGGTACAGCTCCACGAAATGGACGATTCCCTGAATGATTTCCGCTCTCAGGGAATCGGGATCGCCGCCCCATGCCTCCAGCAGGAGGGTCAGCGCTTCCTTATAAATCTCTGCGCCGACACGCTTGAACTCCGCAAAGGCGGTATTGATGCAGATGATGCGCCCGACGCCTCCGCCGCGCTCAAAGCCCACATGAAATCCTACGTCCTCGGTCGCTTCGTAAAACTCGCCCGACGCCTTATCCTCTCCGCGAAGATTGGCGCGGAGCTTTGCACTGGGCGTCAGGGCTGCGGAGTAGCCGGTCTGCATGGCAAATAGCAGAGCTTCATCAGCCTCTGTCATACCGTAGTACACCTTACAGAGGATCGGCAGGTCGTTGTTGCCGTTCATGTGCTTGCGCGCCACAATAGTATGTTGCCCGTCAAACACATAATAGTGACCGTCACGAAAGCTAACCTTCGGTTCGTTGGCGATACGCTCATTGAACCCGGCCACGATCTTTGCCACACGCTCGGTGTTCAGCTTGCGCTGGTATGCATCGGGAATCTCCAAATCCCGGCTGCTGACCTCCATCAGCTTGTAGAGTGTCTTCATGCTGTTCATTGTCTGTTTCTCCTTCCAATTTGAGAATGTATTGTTTTGGCTCCTGCATGATTTCAATGACCTGATCTTTGTAGTCCGGCTTTTCCAATAGACCGGGGAAGTTCGTAAAAAGCACGTCGCATGTCTCGACCATGTTCCGCGCCGTATAGCGCAGGCTTACCAGTGCCGAATCCTCCGTGACGCGCTTGGAGTCCTTCATATCCTCGTAGCTTTTGCCGATAGTCACATAAGCCTCTTGCCGGTGCTTTGTGCCGCTCCGGGCAGACTCCTTATCTGCTTTGGGCTTCTTTTCGGGGATCACCCTGAGCTGCTCCGCTTTTTCCCGGCGCTCCTCCGGAGATGCGCGGGCGACAGCCGCCACATCGGTTTCTCTGGGCTTAAACTTTCCGAGCAACAGGTCATTCTTGATGCCCGGAAGCACTTCTTCAGCGGCGTCCACACCTTTTGCATACTGATCCGCTCGTTTAACATAGCTCTCACTTGTTCCTGTCTCTGAAGCAATTCGCTCTCTTGTTTTCTGTGCTGCAATCAAGTGGTCATTTTGACCACTTGATTCTGGCAGATTGCTTTTCCGATCTCCTCCATGTGTTTTTTTCTCTGCATCGTAACGCTGCCCGATCAGATATTTCTTCTGCTGGGGCGTAAGATTTCGCCGTCCGAGCTGGTTCTTGCAAATCCAGGAAAGGGCTTCGTATTTATTATTGAAGTTCTTTTCATGGACACGGAACTCGATGCCCGGATGCGCCTGCGCGATGCGGTAGCGGTTGTGACCGTCCACAATCGTATCGTTCCAGACGATGAGGGGCATGAGCACCAGCCCTTCCTCAAGGATGTTTTCTTCCAGCTGCGAAAGCTCGTCCTCGGTCAGCGGCGGGCATTTCGCCTCGAACTCCGGGTCGATGGTCAGTACGGGATTCATTACGGAGCCTCCATTTCTTCGGGGACGTACAGCCCGAGGGCATTTTCGATGGCCTCCCCGATCTCATCCATCTGCTGTCGGGTCATTCTGCCCAGGTACTTCCTCACGCGCCGCTTGTCGATGGTCTTGATCTGCTCCAGCAGCACCATGCCGGGAAGCTCCAGCCCACGGATGCGCTCGGCGTAGTAGTGGGTGGGCTGGGACGGCTTCTTGCCGGACTTGGACGTGATGGGCGCGACGATCAGCGTGGGGCAGTAGTAGTTGCCGGTGTTGTTTTGCAGGACGACCACAGGGCGGGTGCCGCCCTGCTCGGAGCCTATGTAGGGGTCGAGGTTGGCAAGGTACACGTCGCCCCTGCGGTAAATCCAGTTTTCCTTCATGCGGCTTCTCCGTTCCTTTCTTTCGATATTCCTCAAAGCGAGAAAGCAGGTCATATCCGTATATCTCTCGTTGTTGTATCTGTCCTGTGCGTTCATATTGCGTCTCCTTGTCTTTTGCCATTTTGGTTTTTCGGGTATGTACGCTCTCTATTTGTCCTCGACGCCCCGAGAGCAGGGAGAGCATCAGGCGGCGGTGTGCTGCACCGCTCCATAGGAATCGAACCTCCCCGCCTTCCTTGTGGCCGGGCCGCGAATTACGGAAGTATCATTGTCCCCAACACCTGTCGTCGCCTCCACCGGGAGCAGCCCGGCTTTTATCGTGTAAGTTGTATCGCTCGCTCATTTCTGAGGTCGTGGCGCACTCACGAAAGCGGCTCAGGGGTTCAGCCCATAGCGTTGGGAATGTGCCTGATGCCTGGATATTCAGTTTTCAACGACTCATGAAAAATTTTCACAGCTGTGAATGAAAATAAAGCAAGTGCGTC
>ERZ857827.69-NODE-69-length-161130-cov-7.009406_pt1 | contig 161130 bp, 126 predicted proteins | sample MGYA00519761_ERZ857827 | MGnify/ENA primary metagenome ERZ857827 (study PRJEB31778, sample SAMEA3449370) | human gut metagenome | biome: human gut; feature: human-associated habitat; material: faeces | place: United Kingdom | collected 2010/2012 ... | reverse complement strand
CAACCCGAACCTTTTTCGAGTCGATCTCTCCCTTGGAAAGCAAGACAACCGTCTCATCATACAGGGTCTTTTCAACAATTGTCGTTGATTTTATGGATCAACCGTTTGTATCAAAACGGGCGGTGAGGGCTATGGCGCAGGTACCAGGGCGTATTCGGAATCACTCGTTTCTATTTTTATAAATTTGTCTGCCGGATAGGAAATGGTACCGTTGTGTTCTGTCCAGGCAAAGGGCAGATTTTCTCCTGTGAATGCTACCGTTGCATCCAGGATATCCAGTGTGCTGCGATCTATGTTCACACCGCCCCAAGCGCTGCCGCCTGCAACAACGGTAAAGTTGTCTTTTACGGTAACGCAGGATTGGTTGAGTACCATGGCGGCACCGCCGGTTGCCGATGCAACGTTTCGATCCAAAGTCACGTTGCACAGTGTCACATGAGGAGAACCATAGACATCTAACGTGTGATAGGTGCGCCCGCCGGTGTTGGCAAGTGCAATATGTTTCAGGGAGATGTTTTGCAGTGTTACCGGACTGCTTGTCTCAATTTTGACCAGTTGATATTGTCCTTCCAGATTCATGGAAAAGTGATCTGCTGCTGTGATGGAAAATCCATTGCCGTCCAACACCAGTGCGGGTACGTTGCGCAGATATAACTCTTCGCTCAGCGTAATGTCGTTCATCAAAAGAATATTTCCGCCGATTTGAATTGCTTTTCTCAGCTCCTCTTCCGTTCTCACGGGATTCCATGGAGCATTTTCATCGTAAGTATTGTCAAAGGCATCTGATTCAGATACAGACTGTTTTGCGCGCAATGTCACCCCCACGCTCACCTGTGGTGCCGGTGTTCCGTCCAGACTGTTGGCCTCGTTTCCCGCATCCTGTGGCATAAAAATAACCAGTGCCAGAACATCCGACGTTTCGCTTGGCAGCAGTTGTGCGGGCGTTGATTGATATGCAGTATCCAAAGAGGTTGCTGTGTCTAAAATGGCAGAGATCGCCGCTTCTCTTCCAGCCTCACCATCTGCATATGGTTGTTCCACATTGTTGACAATGCCGTATTTCAAAAAGTGGGAGAGGGCAATGTCTTTTGGGTTCCCTTCCTCATCTGAAATGACACTCTTACCGATGATGGTGTCCACACCTGTCATGGCAAGTTCATAATCCAGTGCAAGTGTTCCGGCATTTTGAATTTTGAAATAGACCACTTCCGTGTGTCCGGGTTCCCAGAGTGTGGAGGAAAAGAGATCTGTTTTTCCTTCCACGGATGCCCAAGAGCCGTCCTGCATGGTTTTGGAATACAGCAAATCCACATCTAAATTGCCGATGATAATCTGGTTGTGATTGTTTGTCACGCTGTCGGTAAACCAGGCAAAGGTAGAACCGAGCAACATGACGCAACATACGACCATTGATAAAACACTTGCCAGCAGCGCGCGTTTGGTATGTTTGCTTTGGCTCATGATTTTTCATCCTCCTTCATTGTAGATAACTGTTTGCAGTTACCTTGCACGTCGTTACACATCTATCCTCATTGGATGGTTTGTCAAACATTGTTTCAGATGACAACAGGATGTGCGATGCTTAAAAGGATGGGCCAAATGAAAACATTGACGCTGTTTGCCGGGGCTGATAGATAGAAACAGTGATGTGTTTTCAGCAAAATTTGATCCAAATCAACAGATTGTTTTTGTGCACCTCTATTATAGCATAACGCAAACAGTTGACAAGATGTCTTTGCAAAAAAAACGCTGGGAATGTCTGGCGCTACAGTAAAAATTGAAAAAAGAAAAATGGTTATATTTTCCGCTTGGTTTTTTAAACAAGCAAAAAATATAACCATAGTTTCATAAACGAAGGATATATTTTCCCGGTACTATATTTTACTCGGCAATGGGATCGCCGTTTTTATCGAACAAGGGAAGAGGGGCAAGGTAGGTAAGGTCATTTCGTTTTGCAGCATCCCCTTCTGCCAAAACGGTCATTTTTCCCACGATTTGTCCACCGGCAATCGTTACCAATTCTTCCAGTGCATGCAAACTTTCCCCCGTGGAAACAACGTCATCCACAATCAATACCCGTCGATCTTTCATCGCATCGATGTCTGTTTGATCAATGTAAAGCACTTGCTGTGCTTCGGTCGTAATGGAACGCAACTCCACTTTCCGGCAATTTTGCATGTACAGCTTGGGTGCTTTCCGTGCCAAAAGCCAGTTGCTGTCGCCGTGCTGTTTTGCCATTTCATATCCCAGCGGAATCCCTTTGCTTTCCGCCGTAATCAGGATATCATAATCAGGTGCTTGTTTGAGCAGTTCTTTTGCACAAGCAACGGTGAGTTCCACATCACCAAACATGACAAAAGCGCCGATGTATAAATCATGTCCGATGGGACAAAGCGGGAGGGACCGATGCAGCCCGGCAATTTGAATGGGATACGTTTCTTTCATGGCAAACTCCTTGTTGTATGTTGTAAAATCTTTGCGTTTGGGCATTTTGATTTCAATGAAATGTCGAGGAAAACCCCAGCAACGCGCAGTCCGTGTTATGACCACGATCCATCTTTATGGTATTGGCAAAACCAAAAACCCTTGAATGCACCGAAACGCGGCGGTATTCAAGGGTTTTACACTGGAGCTGCTAACCAGATTCGAACTGGTGACCTCATCCTTACCAAGGATGTGCTCTACCACCTGAGCCATAGCAGCATATGGCGACCCGGATGGGACTCGAACCCACGACCTCTAGCGTGACAGGCTAGCGTTCTAACCAACTGAACTACCGGGCCAAAATGACATTTTTCCGAACAGTATGACTATGATACCACTATTCGGAAAAAATGTCAAGCCGTTTCAAACATTTTCTTGATCTGGTCCGCGTCTTTTTTCAAAATATCAACAAGTTCTTGTGCTGTATTTGCAAATAAGATACCGCCCGCCGCTGCTATTTCTTCCCGTGTGCGATAACCCCATGTTACATTGACACAGGGAATCCCCGCATTTCTCGCTGTCTGTATGTCGGTGTCGGAATCTCCCACGTAAATGCAATCTTCCCGCGCCACGCCCATTTGTTCCATGATCCGGTATAAATTATCCGGCGCCGGTTTACAAGGATGTACACCGTCATCACCGGCAGCATAGGGAACCAGATCTCCAAAAAAGTGTTTACAAACAATATGCGTCGCTGCATCCGGTTTGTTGGAGACGACTGCCACACCAATGCCGTCTGTTCGCAAAGCGGTCAAAACGTCACAAATCCCGGGATACGGTGCCGTGGTTTCTCCGGATTGCGCGGGATAATTTTCTAAAAACAGCGCATAGCATTTTTTCTCGGTTTGCGCATCAACCCCCTTGGGCAACGTGCATTCGAATAAGTGGCGAGCCCCGTGCCCGACAAACATGCGTATTTGTTTGCGGTCAAATTGGGGAAAATGAAACGCTTCCATGGTGCGATTGACAGCGTTTGTCAAATCTTGCAGTGTGTCAAGCAATGTGCCGTCCAAGTCAAAAATAACGGCGCGGAATCTGTTTGTGGTTTCCATCGTTTTTTGCCTGTCCTCTCTTAAGACCACCAAGGGCGATGTATACTTGCTGCAAAAATAAATGTTTCTGCATGCGATCACTTTTGCATGTGTGTCTTTTTCAAATGCGGTGGTATTTTATCACAACTTCATTCTTTTTGTCAAGTTTTTTGTGATACAAATGTATGGCAAAATGAGGTGTTAAAGATTATGAAATATTCGTTTTGCGTCATAAAAACGCGAAAGATAAAAATTTTTAGTCGCGATACGTTTTGTGTTACGATGCAGTTTTTCCCATCTGTGCGCGCCGTTTTGAAACGGCATGCCATAACCCCAGTGCTGCGGCACCTTTGAGTAAATCAAACGGAATAAACGGCAGCACACATACCAGAAATCCGGCTTTCCACGTGACGTGAGCAAAATAGACGTACCATGCGGTACCAAGAACATAGCACACCGACAGTGCTGCGATCACGCCAATCATTCCTTGCCACAGGTGTTTTTTCTGCAGGGATAGAGAGAGCAAAATTGCCATGGGGACATAAGCCATGAGATATCCGCCTGTCACACCCAATAAGACGTCTGCGCCGCCGTGCCATCCGGAAAATACCGGTAAACCAATACATCCCAGAACCAAATAGCAAAGTGACGCACCTGCCGCCCAAAGCGGAGGAAGAAATGCACCGATCAAAAAAATACCCAAAACACCCAATGTAAAACCGATGCCGACAGGGGTCGGAATGGTAATGGGGGCAATCACACAAAGTACAGCGCAAAACAGCGCCGCTGTTACCATGTGTTGCATTGCTGCGTGACGTGTTTGTTTTGTTTTGTTTTGTAAGGTGCTTTTTAGATTTGTCATTTCCTTTTTCCTCATTTTTTATGGTAGTATGTTAAAATGGGCTTGTTATCCTGTCATTTATTTTATCAGAGACTGTTTTGATTGTCAACTTATATTGATAATTTAGTTAACAATGAAAGACGTATAAAAACCGCGGTCGGAAAGATGTTTTCCGCCGCGGTTTGTTTTGACGTTCTCTCAACGATCGGATGTTACCGTCCGGTCGTTGTGTGGTACATCGGGGAAGATTGGCGTTATACTTTTTGTTCCGAACGCTCGATGATCATTTTTTGCCATTCCTCATCCAACGTGACAAATCTGGCCGACCAACCGGAGACGCGTACAGCCAAAGATTGGAAGTTTTCCGGATGTTTTTGTGCCTCTTTGAGTACCTCGTTGTCGACCACGTCCACTTGCAGGAAAAATCCACCCAGCGCAGTAAAGCCGTCCATCAAACTGATGATGGCATTGACGCCTTCTTCACCGTTGATGCAGCTCGGATCCAGCTTAATATCTAATACTGTTCCGCAAGCAAGATCGGTGTAATCGGCTTTACAACAACTTTTGATGATGGCGGTGGCGCCTGTAAAATCGGTAGATGGCGTAGGGCTGACATTTCCTGATAAGATGTCTCCGCGTTTGAATCCATCTGCTGAGGCATATCGCTGATCTTTCCATTCAATTTGACGTCCAAAGGTGCTGATGCCCATAGGCCAGATGACACCGTCACGCCGCCGCTCTTTGATACCGGCTTTTATAAATCCGGCCACAACATCGGCCATAATGGTATCCACTTCATCGTTGTCATTGCCATAGTAGACATAGTTGTTGCGTGCAAACTGACGCAAATCTTCATGTCCTTCCCAGTTGTTTTCTAAAATGCGGATCAGTTCCGGATAGGTGACCTTTTTGTCATCAAAGACAAGTTTTTTGATGGCATACAGGTTGTTGGCCAGATCCGGCATGCCGCCCGGATGCGGAGAAAGGGAAACATAGCGTACGCCGCCGCAGTAGTAATCGCGCGCGTTATCAATACAGTCATCTTCAAAGAAGGAGACGGTAGATTGCGGATTACGCAGCGTTGCCTGATCATAGATATGGTGTTTCGCATCGTGCTCGTTGCGGAACGTGGTCAGATATTCATCGATCACTTGCAGGTATTTGTCAAACAATGCCTCGTAGGAATCATACGTAACCGCGCCGTGCTGTCCCAGACCGAACACTTTATCCTGACATAGCTTGAGAACATCAAACGGGAAATACTGGAAGTTGGTCTTGCCTGGGATTTGTACCTCCCAGCAACCGTCGTTGGCAAACTGCCAAATTTCATCTTCGGCATATCCCATCCGGCGCAGGGCATTGATCACCAGATCTTCGTTATACAAGGCAATGACACCACTGCCATGCCGCATGGCGCGTGCCATGGCTTCTTTTGCCCAGTCCGGTGTGCGTTTGCTGTAGCGCACGGCGATGGGATAATCGCTGATGGGGTATTCTTCAATGATCTCATAGATCAAGCGCGTAACTTCGTTGGAAATGTCGTTGCCGGTTTGGTCTATGCCACCCAGAACCAAATTCTGATAGTGTTGCGCATCTCCCGATCCGCGTGACAAATGATCGCACCATTCCACGCCCTTAATAAAGAAATGTGCCAGCAGTTCGCGCGCTTCATCCAACGTGATTGTGCCGTTGTTCAAATCGTGTTTCAACAGATCGCCCAACATCCAGTCAATTCTGCCGATGCCCGGCCAGTTGCCTTCCAGACGGATGAACGAGAAGGTAAACCACAGTGCTTGCACGCCTTCCCGAAATGTTTTCGGTTTTTGGAACGGTACATGTTCCAGATTGTCATACAGCGCTTGATAGTAGTCTTTGTCTTCCTGGGAAGCGGCACGTAGTTTGCACATGTTGATAAAATACAAATACCGCTCATGATACAGCTTGATTGCTTGATACACATGGAGAAACGATTGCAAACAACGTAAACTGACCGCGTCGTCCTTTTTCTCTTCCATTTTTTGTAAAATACGGTCGCGGAAAGAATCCAGTCCGTCTCTGAGCACACGGTCAAAGTTACAGGTCAAGTGGCTGGTGCCGAAATGTAATTCTTCTTTTCCGTCAAATGTCGTGGGCGTACGGTGACGAATGGCGGCCCCCACGGTTGCAGATCCCACCAAAAGTTCCCCTTTTACAATCCGCAGCGGCGCACGCTGTGCAACACGCAGAATGCTCAGATCGTATTGATCATACGGGGAGAGTGTGGGCAGATCTGTGATATCGGACATGTCAATGTATTGATATTGCGCAAAATCCGCACCGAACCGTCCCGCAAGCGCATCTTGTGCATAACGGCGCGCAAAGGCAGAGGTACGGATCGGCCGCGGCGTTTTGCATGGGGTATAAAAGGTAATCGGGTGGATATCTTCAATGGTTTCTACGCGATCTTTCATTGCTTCGTTTTGGTCAAGTTTTTTCATAGGACATTCACTCCCATCCATGGTATTTGGGATCCATATTTTTCCATGTAACAAACAAACAGAAAAGCATGGCGTTCAGATGTATCTTTTGGCAGTATAAAATAAATTAGGAATGTTTTTAGACGACCAAAAGGCGCTCCAGCTTGCGGTTTGCTTTCCTTGTTTTGCTTTGTGTGTTGTTCGGAAAAATATGTTTTTTTGAGCAGTTCTATTATATGATATCTGTGTAGGGAATGCAAGTGATTTTGAAAAATATTCTTGTAATTTACTCAATTTTTTTGGGTGCACCAATTGATACTGCATATGATGATGGAATGTATCATAATATATATATTTGATGTCGAGGATTTTGTTCAGACATGCATCGGTTTTTCATATGATACGGATGATTTGCAGACACACCACTGCCGTTGTTATCAAACGGTATGCAGATCGATGGCATCTACTTTTTGGAAATTTGAAAAACTTAAAAAAAGCTATTGACAGCCGGATTCATTTATAATATAATGAACGTATTCATAAGTAGTATATACACTGTTTTAAAATAAGTCTTACCTCGCATCGTTCAAAAAGCGTCGGCATGGTACATGCCGCGGAAAGATCAATCCATACGGTGGTATTTCCGCTGTTCTTACCACACACAATATGATTGTGGAGAAATGGCTGAAATAGATTTATCTATGTCTCTTACTAATTAAAAAAAAGGTGGGAATCAATCATGAAAAAGTTTCACAAGATCGCAAGCCTTGCGCTGGCGCTGGTGATGGCGTCTATGTGCTTTACTGCGTGCGGTGACACCGCAAAGGAAGGCGAAAGTGGCAGCGGCACCATTAAAATCGGTGGCATTGGCCCGCTCACCGGCAGCACCCAGATTTACGGAAATGCCGTGAAAAACGGAGCAGAAATTGCTGTCGACGAGATCAACGCAAAAGGCGGTTTGCAGTTCGAGTTGAAGTTTGAGGACGATGAGAATGACGCGGAAAAAGCAACCAATGCCTATAACACGCTCAAAGACTGGGGCATGCAGATCTCTCTGGGTGCTGTGACCACACAGCCGTGTATTGCGGTTTCTTCTCTGACCAATGAAGATCATATGTTTGCTTTGACTCCTTCCGGTTCCTCTACTGATATCATTGGCGGTCAGCCAGATGCAGACGGCAACGTCACCATTCCCCGTAAGGATAATATGTTCCAGATGTGCTTCACTGACCCCAACCAGGGTACCAAAGCAGCGGAATATATTAACCAGCAGAAACTTGGTTCCAAGATTGCCATTATTTATGATATGAGTGATGCATACTCTTCCGGTATTTACAACAAGTTTAAGGCAGAAGCGGATAAGCTGAATCTTGAAATTGTTTATGAGGGCACATTTACCGCAGATAGTGCAACAGACTTTACTTCTCAGCTCAATGGCGCCAAGAACGCTCAGGCTGATCTGGTATTCCTCCCCATTTATTATCAGCCGGCATCTTTGATTTTGGATCAGGCAAATAAGATGAATTACGTGCCGAAGTGGTTTGGGGTAGACGGTATGGACGGTATCTTAACTCTGGAAAACTTTGATACCTCTCTTGCCGAGGGCGTGATGCTGTTAACTCCTTTTTCTGCAGATGCAGAAGATGAAAAGACGCAGAACTTTGTAAAGAAATATCAAGAAAAATGCAATGGGCAGATTCCGAACCAGTTTGCTGCAGATGCTTACGATTGCATCTATACACTGTATGAGGCATGTACCAAAGCCGGCGTGACGGCAGATATGGATGCATCTGAGATCTGCGACAAGTTGATTGAGCAAATTACAGCGGAAGATTTTTCCATTGACGGATTGACCGGAACGGGTATTACCTGGTCAGAAACCGGTGAGGTGAATAAAGAGCCTCGTGGTATGGTCATTCAAAACGGCGTATACGTCGGCATGGATTAATTGCCGCCGGCGATTTTGAAACGTCGCTCGTGACATGTAACGATACAGGGAAAGGGCGGCAACGAATGCCGCCCTTTTTTGTTTATATTCTTTCGGAATTTGTGTGATCTGCCGTGAGGGGGAAGTTTTGGGTGAAAACTTGTGCAGAGCGGCAGTGCGGAACCTCTCGGTTTTTCGTGATTTGAATGTGACAGTCGTGCCTGCCGGTGTGGGTACAGAAAGAATGGAAAAGGGATTTTTATGAACTTTTTAACAAACCTGATTAACGGTGTGAGTTTAGGCGCTGTGTATGCCATCATTGCACTCGGTTATACAATGGTGTACGGGATAGCCAAAATGTTGAATTTTGCACACGGTGACGTCATCATGGTTGGCGCATATGTTTCTTATTGCGCTTCCATCTATTGGGGCATGCCTGTTTGGGCGTCTGTGCTTTTGTCCATGGTGGCTTGTACGGTGCTGGGCGTGATCATCGAGGGATTGGCATATCGTCCGCTGCGCCGTTCTTCCTCCTTGGCCGTTTTGATCACTGCCATCGGTGTCAGTTATTTTTTGCAGAATGCGGCGCTTTTGATTTTCAAAAGCGATCCGAAAACATTCACATCCATTGTCCCGTTTGACGCCATAACGCTGTTTGACGGCAGATTGACGATCACCGTAGAGTCGCTGACCACAATGGCAGCATGCGTGATGATCATGATCGCCCTGACACTGTTTACCCGTTACGGTAAGATGGGCAAGGCGATGCGTGCCGTTTCGGAGGACAAGGATGCGGCGGAATTGATGGGGATCAATGTCAATACCACAATTTCCGTCACATTTGCCATCGGTTCAGCATTGGCGGCGATCGCCGGTGTGCTGTACGTTTCCACTTATCCTTCACTTACCCCTACTACAGGTTCCATGCCCGGTATCAAGGCATTTACGGCAGCCGTGTTTGGCGGCATCGGGTCTATTCCCGGTGCGATGCTGGGCGGTATTGTATTGGGGATCATTGAAATTTTCAGCCGTTCGTATATTTCCACGCAGTTGTCTGACATTATCGTGTTTGCGGTATTGATCATTGTTTTGTTGGTCAAACCCACCGGATTGCTCGGCAAAAAAATTGTGGAGAAGGTGTGAGGTGTGCGATGAAAAAGTGGAAAGAATTCAGCAAACATACGCGCACCGGTATCGGTGCTTACGGCATCATTCTGGTTGCATTTGCCGTGTTGTATCCGTTGCAACAGACAGGAATGCTGTCACATCAGCTTGAGGGACAGCTCATTCCGATCTGTGTGTACATTGTCATGGCGCTTTCCCTCAATTTAACCGTTGGTTTTTTGGGTGAGCTTAGTTTGGGACACGCCGGATTTATGAGTGTTGGCGCGTTTGCCGGGGCTGTTACCGGCACGGCGTTGAGAGATACGGTCACATCTGATGCGCTGTTGTTGTTGATCAGCATCATCGTTGGCGGATTTTTTGCCGCGGTGGCCGGATTGCTGATCGGCATTCCCGTGTTGCGTTTGCGCGGAGACTATTTGGCGATCGTAACGCTTGCGTTTGGTGAAATTATCAAGAATTTTATCAATTTGCTTTATGTGGGCAAGGATGCCAATGGCTTGCATTTTGCCATGTTTTCGTCTGATTCCATGTCTCTGCAAAACGGCAGTTATATTTTGAACGGCGCGCAGGGAGCAATAGGCATTCCGAAGATCGCCACATTTTTCTCCGGTGTGCTGTTGATCATTTTTACGTTGTTTATCATTTTGAATCTTGTTTACAGTAAAACCGGCCGTGCCATCACAGCGATCCGTGACAACCGCATTGCGGCGGAGGCGGTAGGAATCGGCGTGACACGTTACAAATTGACCGCGTTCATCATCTCCGCCGGACTTGCCGGTATGGCAGGCGCGTTGTATGCGTTGAATTTCAGCACGCTGGCATCCCGTAAGTTTGATTTTAACACATCGATTTTGATTTTGGTCTTTGTTGTGCTGGGTGGCATGGGCAATCTCGTTGGTACCATCATTTCTACCAGTGTTTTGTATCTTTTGCCGGAACTGTTGCGCGAGTTTTCCGATTACCGCATGCTGATCTATGCCATTGTCTTGATTTTGGTGATGCTGGTCACGCACAGTGATGGCGGCAAACGTTTGCAAGGTATGGTGATCCGCTTTTTCCGTCGTTTGTTTGGCAGAGAAACGCAGTTGCCCCCGGACGATCCAATCCCCCCGACACCGCTGACAGATGAAAAGCAGAACGAAATCAAAACAGCAGATGACTCCATGACTGTCACACAGGAAGGAGGGGCAGGGAAATGAACACACAGACGGAACAGAACAAACCTTTGGAAAATGAACAGGATCGCATGGTTCCGTTGCCCTCTCATTCTATCGTGCCACAGCGCGATGTGGATAAAGCGCCCATTTTGGAAACGCACCATTTGGGTATCGATTTTGGGGGATTGACAGCGGTGGAAGAATTGACGATTGCCATCGGTCCCACGGAAATTTCCGGATTGATCGGTCCCAACGGCGCCGGTAAAACAACTGTGTTTAACCTGTTGACCAATGTGTACCATCCCACCCGCGGTGATATCATTTTGGACGGTAAGACCACCGCGCGCAAGTCTGTTGCGCAAGTGTGCCGTATGGGCATTGCGCGTACATTTCAGAATATACGTTTGTTTTCGCAAATGAGTGTGCTTGACAACGTCAAGGTCGGTTTGCATCATTCGATTCATCAATCGCTTCCTGCTGCATTGACACATTTGTTCGGGTATCATAAATCTGAGCGTTTGGCGCGCGAAAAAGGATTGGAGTTGCTTGACTTTTTCGGCATGGCGGATCTTGCATTGCAACAGGCGGGTTCTCTGCCTTATGGCGCACAGCGCCGTTTGGAGATTGCGCGCGCATTGGCCACGCATCCGAAAATTATTTTGTTGGACGAGCCGGCAGCCGGCATGAATCCATCTGAAACGGCAGAACTGATGGAAAACATTCGTCGGATCCGAGACAAATTTCATATTGCCATTTTGCTCATTGAACACGATATGAGTTTGGTGATGAATTTGTGCGAGGGTATCTGCGTGTTGGATCACGGCAAGGTCATCGCCAAGGGCACGCCCGATCAGATCAAAAACGATCCCAAAGTGATCGAGGCGTACCTGGGTAAGAAGAAGGAGGATGCGTGAGATGCTGTATGTCGATCATATCAACGTGTATTACGGACAGATCCACACATTGCAGGATGTATCCTTGTCGGTAAAAAGCGGCGAAATTGTCGCATTGATTGGCGCCAACGGTGCCGGTAAAACCACAACGTTGCGTACCATTTCCGGGCTTTTGCGTTCCAAAACCGGTTCCATTCGTCTCACCGGTGAAAAACCGGATAAACAAGGGAATCTGGTGCCATTTGAAGAGGATATTTCTCATGCCAAAGCGCATACGTTGGTTTCCCGCGGTATTGCGCACGTGCCCGAGGGGCGTCATGTGTTTTTGCAGATGACCGTGCAGGATAATTTGGAAATGGGCGCTTATGCACGGGGCAATGTCAAGGAGGGAATTGCTGACGTTTATCAGCGTTTCCCTCGCTTAAAACACCGCAAAAATCAGATTGCCGGTACGTTGTCAGGCGGTGAGCAACAGATGCTTGCCATGGGACGCGCACTGATGAGTCGGCCGAAGTTATTGATGTTGGATGAGCCTTCTATGGGACTTTCCCCTATTTTGGTACAGCAGATCTTTGATATCATTAAAGAACTCAATCAGGCGGGCACGACGATTTTGCTGGTGGAGCAAAACGCGGAAATGGCGTTGCGTATTGCACACCGTGCGTATGTGTTGGAGTCCGGCCGCATTACGCTGTCCGGAACAGGTGAAGAGTTGTTGCAAAGCGATGCGATCAAAAAGGCATATCTGGGCGGATAAGCAATCTGGGTTGTCGTACCAAAATATGTCCGCCGGACCACCCTTGGCAGGGTGCATCCGGCGGTGTTTTGTTTCTTGTTATATGCGAAAAAATCCTGAGAGCATGGTTAAATACTGTAAAAAAGAAAAATGAAAGGATCAGCCATGAGTCAACAAAAAGAGGAGTTTGTGCTAAACGTCGCTGCTTGCGATGCTTGCGGAGAAACGCCGCGAAAATATTTTGTCCATTCTGTAAAAGCAGTACCGGATTGGAACACCATTCCTGTCGCACCGTTGGATTGCTGTGCCTGGGGCGGGTCCTATCGTGTGTATGGACAGGCGCAGTTGGTCTTGCTGCGTGACGTGGGATTTGTGTGTCGTTTGCAGTGTGAAGAACAAGCACCCGTGGCGCGTTATCAAACCTATTTTTCGCCTGTTTATCAAGATAGTTGTATGGAATTTTTCTGCGCATTTGATCAAAACAGTGAGAAATATCTCAACGTGGAAATGAATGCCAAGGGAACATGTCTCTGTGAGATTGGAACCAATCGCCACGATCGCGTTGATGCGTCTGAAAACGGTACCGTTCCCCCCGTTAAGGTTGCGCCTTTTGTTCAACGTACGAGTTGGTCGTTGTTGCTCACCATTCCGTTTGTGACACTGACCCGGCTGTTTGGTGTTACGCAGGAGACATTTGTGCCCGGTTATCAGTTTCGCGGCAATTTTTATAAATGCGGGGATGCGTCAACAGCAGCACATTATACGATGTGGAACCCGGTTCGTACCCCCACCCCCGATTTTCACCAGCCGTCGTTTTTCGGTACGTTTGTGATGCAGTAAATTTTAGTGACAAACGGTGTGGTTCGTTTACCACGCGGCTTTTGTCTCTATATAAAAAACAAGTGGCTCCGCAGAAAAGCGGAGCCGCTTGTTTTTCATGATTGCAACTTGTTTTACACAGGTTTGATGTGTAGCCTAAATTGTTTGGTCGTTTCAGGTAACTATGTAAGACAGGATCAGTATGCTACACCTTGCCACAGCATCGCATCAGCCACTTTCAAGAAGCCTGCAATGTTGGCGCCGGCCACCAGGTTGCCTTCGCAGCCATATTCTTTTGCAGCGTTGGCACAGCTGTGATAGATGTTGACCATAATATCATGCAGCTTTTCGTCGACTTCTGCAAAACTCCAGCTCAACCGTTGGCTGTTTTGGCTCATTTCCAGGCCGGAAGTTGCCACACCGCCTGCATTTGCCGCTTTTGCAGGTCCAAACAGCACGCCGTTGGATTGGAATACAGCGATCGCTTCCGGAGTGCTGGGCATGTTGGCACCTTCCGCAACGGCGATACAGCCGTTCGCAACCAGAATCTTGGCGCTCTCTTCGTCCAGTTCGTTTTGTGTCGCACAGGGCAGTGCAATGTCACATTTCACCGTCCAAATCCCGTGGCACCCGGGCGTGTAAACAGAACCCGGTACGCGCTTTGCATATTCGCTGATGCGTCCGCGTTCCACTTCTTTGATCTGCTTGACAACGTCAAGATTGATGCCGTTTTCGTCCACAATGTAACCGGAGGAGTCGCTCAGTGCAATGACGGTTGCACCCAGTTCGGTTGCTTTCTGTGTGGCGTAGATGGCAACGTTGCCGGAACCGGAAATAACCACTTTTTTGCCTGCAAAGCTGTTACCGTTTGCTTTCAGCATTTCTTCGGTGAAATAGCAAAGACCGTATCCGGTCGCCTCGGTACGAACCAGAGAGCCGCCGTAGGACAGACCCTTACCGGTCAACACACCGGTAAATTCATTGCGCAGACGCTTGTACTGACCGAACATATAGCCAATCTCTCTGGCGCCCGTACCAATGTCACCAGCCGGAACGTCGGTATCCGGACCGATATGACGGAACAATTCGGTCATAAAGCTCTGACAGAACCGCATCACTTCGCCGTCGCTCTTGCCCTTTGGATCAAAGTCGCTGCCGCCTTTGCCGCCGCCCATAGGCAGACCGGTGAGGGAGTTCTTGAAAATCTGTTCAAATCCCAGGAATTTGATCACGGAAGCGTTGACGGATGGATGGAGACGCAAGCCGCCCTTGTAAGGACCGATGGCGGAGTTGAATTGAAAACGGAAGCCGCGGTTGACCTGAACGTTTCCTTCGTCGTCCACCCACGAAACACGGAATTGCACGCCGCGTTCCGGTTCAACGATGCGGTCGATAATGCCGGCGTTTACGATATCGGGTCTGCGCTCGACCACGGGTGTGAGGGATTCGAGCACCTCATAAACTGCCTGTAAAAATTCAGGCTCATTGGGATTGCGCTTGCAAACGGTTTCATAAACATTTGCAAGGTATGCATTTTGAATCATCTGTTGTTCCTCTTTTCGTCCAGATTTACATTTGCCGGCCGTATGACGGCGAATTGGCAGAGATGTAAAAATATTATACAGCAAAATATGCATGTTTGCAATCACTTTGTGCGAAAATTTAGGAAAAACGACAAAAGTTGTCAGTCAAAAAGAAAAATCGAGCAGCATCTGCAGACGTTTCAATCTGTAAAATGCAGCTCGATTTTGTTTGTTGAAAAACCCGATTTTTCCCTTAAAACCTTATGAAAACAGTTTTTCGTATATCTCCACGATATCTGCTTTTGTCACTTCTTTGATGGTGTTTGACGGACTTCCCGATACCAGTGCATCATCGGCCATTTTATTGATGGCAGCACAAAAAATTTTTTGTCTCTCCCGTATTTGGAACGCGCGGGAATGCCCACTGTTTGGCGATATCATGCAATGCTTTCACAAAGTGATTGGCGGCGGTTTTATCATCGGTTTCAACTGTCGCCGCCCCGCAGCTCTTACCGGTGCCGCGAATGTTTCATCAGCAGCATCACAGAAAAATTTCATACATTGTGTCAGCAGTATTAGGACCGGGAGCGCGTTTGGTTCCGGGTCCAACCTGTGAGAAATAGCATAAAAAGAAACTTTCGGCATTTTGACGGCGGGCGTTGCACGTGCAAACGCGCGAAAAGTTGTAGCGACAGCGAAGCGTTGCGAGGGGCGCAGGCGACTTGGAAAGTCGCCATAACCGAACAGATGAGCCGCGCGTGACTTTTTGTAAAAGAGGAGGAGCAGCGGTGTGAGCGCGCTCTGATTATGATAAAAAATCGGAGCAAGCGATACAAAGCTTGCTCCGATGTGGTGGAGACAGGGAGACTCGAACTCTCGACCTCACGGATGTGAACCGTGCGCTCTAACCAACTGAGCTATGCCTCCGAGCAGAAAATAGTATAGCAGAAAATAAAGAGGTTGTCAAGTGTTGGTAAACAAAAAATACATGTTCTCTGTTCAAAATGGAAAAAGTCATTTTATCGCTTATATTGAATGAAATAAAACGATTCAGATGGCAATGTTTTATTTTTGGGTCGTTATTTTGATCGTTTTGGAATTTGTCATCTCATTTCATGGAAAACAAAAAGCTTTCAAATCTGTATCAATACCAATTTGTAAAAAAACACCATTGGCGTCCAATCCCGATGGAATCAGATCTCAATGGTGCTTTTATCAAAAATTTAGTAAGTATATGCTTCAGATATCAGCTTATTTGAATTCCTTGGAGGCGATGATATTGCCTTCCATATCGAGATATTCAACAATGACTGACTCGGCATCTGGAACGACCAGTCTGAGAGAATCCAATACAGATGTAAAAACATCAGACATTGAATCTAATGCACTTTCCAAGCTGCCTTTTATCAGAGATGTATCACCCAAATCAATGTTGTACTGATAAATGTAAACAAGAGAATTGCCGCGAGCAACTACATCGAGACCCATACCGCTGCTTTCCACACTTCCAGCCATTTGATCAATTTGTCCCTGAATACTGGCTATGAACGCATCCATGTTCGAATTGGTAGAAGCCGCTGTTTCCTCGGATTCAGATGGTTGCGTATCTTCGGTTAATTCCGTTGTATCAAGTGCTTCCGTTGCCACATTGGAAGTATCCGAATTGTCTGTGTTGGGCGTTTCTTCATTGCCGCAAGCCACCAAACTGAAACCGAGAACTAGGCACAGAGCTAAAGCTAAAATTTTTTTCATAAATTCTCCCTCCAAATATTGTAAAGTAATTTATTGAAAAACCTGATGATACAGGTTTTTGGTGGAGACAGGGAGGCTCAAACTCTCACCTCACGGATGTCTACCGTACGCTCTAGCCGACGGAGCTATGCCTCCTGGCCAACAACAATATAACAAAAAATACATAGATTGTCAAGCGTTTTAGTAAAAAAATACATAAATTTATTCCAAAAAGAAAAAACACGGTTTTTTATTGATTGCATGTATGTTTGCCCCGGAGACATTTTCAAACATATTTTCTGTTCTCAGTTTCATTTTATTAGTAGTGATATTTTATACGGTTTATTGAAAATATTTTTTGTCCAAACAGCGCAGCTGTACTGCCTCCGCGATGTGCATTGCCCCAATGATCTCACTATGATCCAAATCGGCAATCGTACGTGCTACGCGCAAAATGCGGTCATGTCCCCGCGCGCTCAGCCCCATTGTGTCGAAGGCGCGGCGCAACAGGACATCTGCTTGTGCGTCCATCACGCAGCAGATTTTCATCTGTGCAGGTGCGATTCGTGCGTTGGCCACGGGTGCAATGTGGAGCGCTTGGCAACGCGCGTGGGAAAATTCCCATGCAGCTTGCACGCGTTTGCGAATATCCGCGGAACATTCCGCTTTTGTTGTTTGATGCAATTCATCATAAGATACTGCCGGTACCTCAATTTGTAAATCGATCCGGTCTAGGAGCGGCCCTGATATTTTGGATACATAACGATGAATATCATCCGGCGTACAGGTGCAGATTTTGGTTGGATGACCGTAATAACCGCAGCGGCACGGATTCATTGCCGCCACCAACATAAAGTCACATGGAAAGGTAACCTTTCCGCTGGCACGTGTGATGGTAATCTGTCTCTCTTCCATCGGTTGACGCAGTACTTCCATGGCACGTTTGTTGAACTCCGGCAGTTCGTCTAAATATAATACACCGTGATGAGCTGCGGAAATTTCACCCGGCTGTGGAAAGGAACCGCCGCCGGCCAAACCCACCGCACTGATTGTGTGATGCGGCGAACGAAAGGGTCGTGTGGTCAATAGGGCGGTGTGCGGCGGCAGCATCCCACACACCGAATGGATCTTTGTCACTTCAATCGCCTCTTGCGGTTGCAGAGGCGGCAAAATGGAAGGCAGCCGCTTTGCCAGCATGGTTTTGCCCGCGCCGGGCGGGCCGACAAGCAGAATGTTATGTTGGCCTGCTGCAGCAATTTCCAGTGCGCGTTTGGCTTGTTGTTGTCCCATCACGTCGGAAAAGTCAGGCAGAGAAAGGGTATCGGTTGCGGTGTTCATAGCATCCGCGTTGTACGTTTGCGGGGCGATTGTTTTTTCCCCGTTGAGATGGGCACACAGTTGGTTGATGTTTTGTACACCGTATATGGTAGCACCTTGTATCACTGCTGCCTCGGCTGCATTGTCTGCAGGAACAAATACGGTTGTTTTCCCCGCTTTTCGCGCAGCGTCTACCATAGATAGTACGCCATTGACCCCGCGTACTTGACCGGATAGAGACAGTTCTCCAATGAAACAGGCATCTTGCGGCATTTGTTCTTTTTTGATATCTCCGGTGCAGCACAAAACGGCAATCAGCATCGGCAAATCCAGTGCCGAACCGACTTTGTGTTTATCTGCCGGCGCAAGATTGAGTGTGATACCGAGCCCGGAGAGAGAATACCCGCTGTTTTGCGCAGCCGCAAAAACACGCTCTTTTGCTTCACGCACGGCAAGATCAGCCAAACCTACAATTTCAAAGTGCGGAATAGAGATAGATGCGTTGCACTCGACGGTTACAATGTATCCGTCCACACCCTCTAATGCTGCGCTGTAAACAGTTGATAACATAACGTGTGCTCCTTTTGATTTTTCAAGGCCGCGTAATCAAAACGTGTCGTGTCACATTTTTTCAATAAAAACATCTCTTGTTTTTTTCTTCCTAATACATGGTGCCCAATGAAGATGTCACAAAAAGAGATGATCAAAACAAGGAAAATGTATCTGTCCATATTTTACAGGAAGACGCGAAAAAAATCAACTGTTGCAATCGAAATTTTGTATTTTTTGTGCGAAAAATGTGAAAAAACAAGACGGAATGAAAAAGATTTTGAAATCTCAGGAAATTTGAAAAATTGCTTTACAACAGCGAAAAATGGTGCTATAATGAACGATGTGATGTGAGTCTATATAACAGTAGGAGGAAAAAAACATGGCAAGAAAAAAAATATCCATGGATGGTAACCAGGCTGCCGCGCATGTCAGCTATGCGTTTACGGAAGTAGCCGGGATTTACCCCATCACCCCTTCCAGCCCCATGGCAGACTACGTCGATCAGTGGTCGGCACAGGGTCTGAAAAATATTTTCGGAACAACCGTCCGTGTGGCGGAAATGCAGTCCGAAGCAGGTGCGGCAGGCACCGTACATGGCTCTTTGGCAGCCGGCGCGTTGACCACAACCTATACGGCATCTCAGGGATTGTTGCTGATGATCCCCAACATGTACAAGATCGCAGGTGAGTTGCTCCCTTGCGTGTTCCATGTTTCCGCCCGCTGTGTGGCGTCTCACGCATTGAATATTTTCGGCGACCATTCTGACGTGTATGCATGCCGTCAGACCGGTTTTGCTATGCTGGCAGAAACCAACCAGCAGGAGATCATGGATCTGGGCGCTGTGGCGCACTTGTCTGCAATCAAGGGACGTGTACCTTTCTTGAACTTCTTTGACGGCTTCCGTACTTCTCACGAAGTGCAGAAAATTGAAGTATGGGATTATGATGATCTCAAAGAGATGGTCGACATGGACGCTGTGAAAGCGTTCCGTGCACGTGCACTCAATCCGGAACATCCGGTTCTGCGTGGTTCTGCGGAAAACGGCGATATCTTCTTCCAGCATCGTGAGGCATGCAACCCGTATTATCAGGCGCTGCCCGCAATTGTAGAAGAATACATGGGTAAGGTCAATGAAAAATTGGGCACCGATTATCGTCTGTTCAATTATTACGGTGCACCGGATGCCGAAAAAGTCATTATTGCAATGGGTTCTGTATGTGACGTCACGGAAGAAGTCATTGATTACATGATGGCGCGCGGCGAAAAGGTGGGCTTGATCAAAGTTCGTCTGTATCGTCCGTTCTGCCCGGATCGTTTGGTTGCAGTATTGCCCAAGACCGTGAAAAAGATCGCAGTGCTTGATCGTACCAAGGAGCCCGGTGCGCTGGGTGAACCGTTGTACCTAGATGTCATTACGGCATTGGCACAGCAGGGTGTGACCGGCGTCAGAGTTGTCGGCGGTCGTTATGGATTGGGTTCCAAAGATACTACCCCGGCGTCGATCTTTGCGGTTTATGAAAACCTCGATGCGGACGAGCCGAAGAATGGCTTTACGATTGGCATTGTCGACGATGTGACCGGTTTGTCTCTGGAAGAAAAACCTGCACCTGATACGGCAGCTCCCGGCACGATTTCTTGCAAATTCTGGGGTCTTGGCGGTGACGGTACCGTTGGTGCAAATAAAAACTCGATTAAGATCATTGGTGACCACACCGATAAATATGTACAGGCATATTTCCAATACGACTCGAAAAAGACAGGCGGCGTGACCATTTCGCACTTGCGTTTTGGTGATAAGCCGATCAAAGCACCTTATTATATTACCAAGGCTGACTTTGTTGCATGCCACAACGTGGCTTATCTGCTCAAAGGCTTTAAGATTGTAAATGACGTGAAACCCGGCGGTACATTCTTGCTCGATTGTCTGTGGAGTCCTGAAGAGCTGGATCGTCATCTCCCCGCTTCCGTCAAATCGTATATTGCAAAGAACAACATTCATTTGTATATCATCAATGCGACTTCCATTGCAAAGAACGATGTGGGCAACATGAAAGTGAAAAACACGGTGTTGCAGTCTGCGTTTTTCGCGTTGGCAAAGATTTTGCCGGCAGAAGATGCCATTCAGTATATGAAAGAAAAGGCGACCAAATCTTATTCGAAGTTTGGCGATGAGGTTGTGGCGCAGAATCACAAGGCCATTGAGCTTGGCGCCAATGCCTTTGTAAAGGTTGATGTTCCCGCTGCTTGGGCCGATGCCGGTGAAACAGCGGCAGAAGCACCTGCACAAGGACCGCGCAAAGATTTGGTTGACTTTGTGAACCGTGTGGTGACACCGGTAGATAAAATGGATGGTGACAGTCTGCCCGTATCTGCATTCCGCGGTATGGAAGACGGCACATTCCCGCAGGGTTCTGCAGCTTATGAAAAACGCGGCGTTGCCGTGTTCGCACCGATTTGGCATGAGGAAAACTGTATTCAGTGTAACAACTGTGCATTTGTCTGCCCGCATGCCAGCATTCGTCCGTTCGCTATGACCCAAGAGGAAGCGGACAATGCACCGGAGGGAACAAAATTTGCTGCAAAACCGGTCATCAAGACAGATTATAAATTCAGTATTTCCATCAGCCCCTTGGATTGTATGGGTTGTACGCTGTGTGTCAAGGCTTGTCCTGTGACAGTGAAAGCCGTTGCAAACGGCACGCCTGAAAAGGCAGCGTTGGAAATGGTGACTCAGGAAAAAGCAATGTTCCAGCAGAAGAGCTTTGATTATGCCGTAGCAAATGTCTCGGAGAAGAAAGAGCTGATCAATACCACCATCAAAGGCAGTCAGTTCAAACAGCCTCTGCTTGAGTTCTCCGGTTCTTGCGCAGGTTGTGCGGAGACTTCTTATGCACGTCTGATCACCCAGTTGTTCGGTGAGAGAATGTATATCTCCAACGCAACCGGATGTTCTTCTATCTGGGGCGGCAGTGCACCGGCAACACCTTATACGGTGAACCGTGAGACCGGCCACGGCCCCGCATGGGCAAACTCCCTGTTCGAGGATAACGCAGAGCACGGATTCGGTATGTCGCTTGGACAGAAAGTGATTCGCGAACGCCTCAAAGGATATGTGGAACAGATTCGTGAAAACACGACGGATGAGGAACGTAAGGCAGTCATTGATAAATGGCTGGAGACATATGATGACGGCAAGGCCAACGGTGCTGCTACCGATGCATTGGTTGCATCTTTGGAAAGCTGTGATTGCGATCTGGCAAAACAGGTTCTGGCGGAGAAAGAGTACTTGTCCAAGAAATCTGTATGGATCTTCGGTGGCGACGGCTGGGCATATGACATCGGATTTGGTGGCTTGGATCACGTTTTGGCAACCGGCGAAGATGTCAATGTGATGGTGTTTGATACCGAGGTGTATTCCAACACCGGCGGTCAGGCATCCAAGGCTTCCAATATGGGCCAGGTGGCGCAGTTCGCTGCAGCCGGTAAGCCGACATTTAAGAAAAATTTGGCAGAAATCGCCATGTCTTATGGTTATGTCTATGTCGCACAGGTAGCAATGGGCGCAGATATGAATCAGTTGCTCAAAGCACTCACGGAGGCAGAGGCATATCACGGTCCGTCCTTGATCATCGGTTATGCACCTTGTGAAATGCACGGAATCAAGAAGGGCGGCATGCAGAATTGCCAGCTGGAGATGAAGAGAGCGGTCGAGGCAGGTTATTGGCATCTGTTCCGCTTCAATCCCACACTGTCCACCGGCAAGTTCATCATTGATTCCAAAGCACCCACCGGTGACTATCAGGCGTTCTTGGCAAACGAGTCTCGTTATGCACGGCTGCAACAGTCCTTCCCGGAACGTGCGAAAGCACTCTTTACCGAGGCAGAGGTGGAAGCAAAAGAGAAATACGAACATCTGCAAAAGTACAAACAAATGTTCGAATAATGTGGTGTTTCGCCGTTTTGGCGGCGTAACGCGCAGACAGGCTGTCGATGTTTCGACGGCCTGTCTTTTTATGTGTACAGTCTGTAAATCCTGGGGCGTGGGCTTGATTCTGTGGATATAAAACGTTGGCTGTTGGTTTTTTTGCAGATAGCACCATGTCGTCGATGGATAGCCTGGCACGCTACCGTGTGCAGCGCGCGCGAATAATCTATCAAAATTTCTTTACTTTGCTTGTTAAGTATGCTACAATGGACAAAAGATCAGATCGTTTGAATCGGCTGATATGGATCATGGATGAAATACAGTGCCGGAGTTTTGTTGCAAAAAATGTTGCACACAAACATGGCAGACGGAGAACAAGGTGGAAACAAAACAGATCAAAATCGGCGTTGTCGGGACCAATTTTGTCAGTGATTGGCTGTGCGATGCGGTCAATGAGAGTGGAGCGGCTTGTGTTACGGCGGTTTATTCCCGCGCACAGCAGACGGGAGATGCATTTGCACGGACGCATCAGATCGGGGCGGTGTATACCGATTATGACACAATGTTGTCAGAAAGCGGCATCCATGCTGTATATATCGCTTCGCCAACCATGTGCCATTGTGAGCAGGCAATCATGGCGCTGCAGGCGGGCAAACACGTGTTAACGGAAAAGCCGGCGGGGCTGAATGCGTCGCAATTTTCTCGCATGTGCCATGCGGCAAAAAAGGCAGATCGCATACTGCTCGAAGCGATGCGACCGGTATTTGATCCCGCCCTGGAACAGATCCGGACCACACTTGGTATGCTTGGCACATTGCGCCACGCCACGTTCGATTTTTGCCAGTATTCCTCGCGCTATGACCGATTCTTGGCAGGGGAGCATGTCAATGCGTTTGATCCTGCACTGTCCAATGCGGCGGTGATGGATGTCGGCGTATATGCGGCGGCGGTGATGGTGTATTTGTTCGGGGCCCCGCTGCCGGGAGGAATCTCAGCCACAAGTACGTTTTTGCGTAACGGCATGGAGGGAAGCGGCTGTATCTTATGCAAATATCCGAATATGGAAGTCGTGTTGCGCTACGCCAAGACGTATCAGTCGGAAAACCGCTGCGAGATTTACGGGGAAAAGGGAACGCTCACGTTTTATTCTGCCTCCCAGCCAAAACATCTGGTGCTGCATCTGCGGGGTGAGAAAGAACAACCAATCCCGCTTCCTTTGGCGCACCATGCGCAAAGAACAAATGCAACGAATACAAATGTTGCTGGCGGGAACGCGGCGTTGCGTCAAGCAGCACCGCATCCGGCACAAAAACGACACGATGTACCGCACAATATGGTTCATGAAGTGCATGCGTTTTGTGACCTGATTCATTCACAAAGGGAACGGCAGTCGTATTATTGGTCACTCACCAAGCAGACACTTCACGTGCTGGATGTCGCACGGTATCAGACAGGTGTTTCTTTTGCGATGGATTGAAATGAAACGGAACATGCGGACAAAGATTTTGTTCCAGATCAAAAGGAAGCGCAAACGGATGCGGTGAACAACGTAACGGATTGAAGACTTGAAATAAGTGATATGAGAAGCGCTCCAAAACATAGTAAATATCGAGATGTTTGCTCAAATCAAATGCTGTAAACCATTTTGTCTGTGCTTGCGCGCAGCCGGGAAAACAAAAACGGAGAGAATGATGCAGGGAAAACGAAAAAAACAAACACATACTGTCTCTCACCCCACGGCTGTCACCAGTCGGCGCCGTAATGGAGAACGCACAGCACCGACGAAAGTGACGGAACCGGAGATATCTGTCCATGCATTTTGGGCCATGCGCGCGTTGTTTTGGTCGGCGTTTTTTTGCATCGGATTGTTTGGGACAGCCCTGACCGGCCTTTGGGGCGCTTGCGGCGCTGTTTTGTTGTTTGTGATTTATCATAAGAATAAAACATTGGTTTTGCGTGGCAGTGTGTGCGCTTGGTGCCTTTTGGCAGTGGTTTTTTTTGCAGCTTGTACCATGATATGGGGTGTGGATCGCGGACAGGCGGCGCTGGGGGTGGTAAAGCTCTTTGCTTGTCTTGTCGGCGCGGTGCTTTTTATGCAGTTATCATCTGCACAGCGGCGCGTGCTGCGTGATGACATTCCCCGTGCCATGTGTGCGGTACTGGTTTTGGGCGTGCCGTTTTGTTTTGTTCCGGCATTGCGGAGTTATTTTTTGGCGGACGGCAGTCGGTACGGTAGCTTTTTGCAATATCCGAATACCATGGCGTTGCTGTGTTTGATCGGCGCCGTGATCCTGTTGGAAAAAATGGTACAGCGCCGTGGCAGACGATGGGAATATGGGTCCATTCTGCTGTTGGCAGCAGGTATTTTGGTCAGTGGTTCACGTATCGTGTTTGTGTTGACAGCATTCACCTTTGTGGTGTATTTGTTGCGATATCGCACGTTGCGCAAAGTGCTTTTGATCGGTGCTGCGGTATGTGCGGTGGTCGTGGGTACATATCTTGCCGTAACAAAAGACGTTTCTGTGGTTGGCCGGTTTTTGACAATCTTTACCAGTAATAATTCTCTGCTGTGCCGTTTGCTTTATGCGCGTGATGCCATGCCGATGTTGTTGGATTATCCGCTGGGCATGGGCACCGGCGGATATGCATCCCTTGCAGGCAGTTATGCCACGGGTGTATATCAGGTGCGCTATGTGCACAATGATATTCTGCAAATTGCGTTGGATTGGGGCCTGCCTGCATTGGCACTGTTTTTGACAGCCGGCGTGTTGTCATTTAAGCGCGGCGTGTGCGGCTTTGAGGGGCGCATGGTGTGGATGCTGGTGATCGGACATAGCTTGTTGGATTTCGATTTGCAGTATGCGGCCGTGGTGCTGGTACTATTGCTGTATGCCGATTTGTATGAGGCCAAACCTCTTGTTCTGCATCGTGCGGAAAAACGGTTTGTCATGGCGCTCTGCGCGGTATGCGGTGCTGTGATGTTGTACGTCGGTGGCGCGGTGGGATTTGGAAATTTTGGTTTGACCGGTGTTTCTTTAACACTTTTGCCGTTTCAGACCGATCTGCGATGCCGTGTGATTACCACATCTTCCGATTTACAAACTGTGCAAACGCAGGCGCAGTATGTTTTGAATCAAGATGAATATAATCCGCAGGCACTGTCTGCCATGGCAACTGTTTTATACGCCACAGGGGATGGGGTACAGAGCGGAGAATACTTTTTGCGGGCCATTGCAGTGCAGCCGTATGAACGCACGCTGTATGAGCAAATGGTGCGTACCCTGAGTGCCAGTATTGCACAGGCGCAGGCAGAGCAGGATACCACACGTATGTTGCAGATGATGCAGCAGATTGATCAGATGGTGCGTTTGCGTTCACAAACGTTGGGGCAGACCAGCGCGTTGGGACACCGCTTGGAGCACAAACCGAATCTGGCACTTTCAGCAGAGGAAGAACGTTATATTGCACAGGTGTGTACCATGCTGCAAAGCGCATCATAACCATATGTGCGGCAGCGTTGCACGTGTTGACCAATTTCAGCAGAACCAAAAAGTGATTGTATTTCTCGTATCATATATACGGGCAGGAAAAGGATTTAACATCAAAATCCGTGGCGTAGAGATAAAAATCAGGCAGGAGAAAAGGAATGGATATTTGGGAAGAAATGAAAAGCGGCGCGTTGTATGTGACATCGGATGAAGAATTGATGTCGGTACAGACGGAATGTTTGGACCGTCTGTATGATTATAACCATACGCGTCCCACACAAGGTGAAAAACGTGCAGCACTCTTGCGTGAGATGTTTGCAGAAATTGGGGATGGGTGTTATATCGAGCCCCCTCTGCATGCCAATTGGGGCGGCCGCCATGTCCACTTTGGCAAAAATATTTATGCTAATTTTCATCTGACATTGGTGGATGATACGGATATTTATGTTGGGGATTACACTATGTTTGGCCCCAACGTAACCGTTGCCACAGCCGGGCATCCCATCCTTCCCGCATTGCGCGAACAGGTGTATCAGTATAATATGCCGGTAGTTATCGGTAGAAATTGTTGGATTGGCGCGGGTGCGATCTTGTTGCCGGGGGTACATATCGGGGACGGTACGGTCATCGGTGCGGGCAGCGTGGTAACAAAAGATATCCCAGCCAATGTTGTGGCTGTCGGCAATCCTTGCCGTGTGCTGCGGCCCATCGGTGCGCGGGATCGGGAATATTATTTTCAGCATCGCAAGATACCGCCGGAATTGCTGAAATCTTGATTTACAAGTAAAAAACGAATAGACACAGAAACGGCGCACAGAACGTATGACCTGTGCGCCGTTTGTTGTTTTCCATGTTTGCTGCCGTGTCAGGCAGTATGTCATTGATAGGTATTTTTTCATGATTATTTTGCATACAGTTGATAAATCAGTATATTCAAAAGTCTCGCCGGTAACAGTTTGGAAAGCAGCACGAACAGACGATAATCCCAGCGTATGGTGAAAAGCGGTTTTGTGCGTTTCTTTTTTGCAATACGGACAAGCACATGCGCAACCGTTTTGGGATCCATCCCGTTTTGTTCGTCTTTTTCCATTTTGGCAACAGAGCGGCACAGCCTTTCGTCATAGGCTGCATCTCCTGTCACCGTTTTTTTGCGTGCTGTTGTAAAGTGTGTGTGAATGTCTCCCGGCATTACTGCGCATACATGAATATGATAGGGGCGTACTTCGTTTGCCAGCGCCATGGTATAGGCGTTGATCGCTGCTTTGGAAGCCGAATAAAAGGTTTGAAAGGGAATGGGAATCGTTGCTGCAACCGAACTGAGATTGATGATTTTTCCGTTGCCCGCTTTGCGCATGTACGGCAGTACCGCCCGGCACATGCGCACCATCCCGAAAAAGTTTACATCAAATTGGGACATCGCCGTTTGTGTATCTGTAAATTCCACTGCGCCCGAAATGCCAAATCCGGCGTTGTTGATCAAAATATCAATCCGTCCCGCCGTCTGCAAAACTTTATTGACAGCAGTTTCAACCGATTCGTCATCGGTAACATCTCCTGTGATGTGAACCACACCGGGTGTTTGGACATGGTTTCTGCTGATTTCATATACGTCATAACCCGCTTGTTGTAGTGCGATTGCCGTCTGTAATCCAATGCCCGAGCTGCCACCGGTCAATAATACGACTTGTCCCATGTCATGTCCTCCAATCATCACAACGTACCGCGTGTTTACATCCCTGTTTTTTTCTAGATCGTACCTTGACAGTATATCACATATTTTCCGCTTTTTCAAATTTTCATTCTTCCGTTTTTGTTTTGCTAACCGGCCAGGGATGCGCCTTGACAGTGCGTTTGTTTTTATGATATACTAACTTTAATATGATTTTGGATATGTTTGCAGCATTGCTGATTGAATAGAAAGACAAAGGAGAACGCAACATGCAAATTTACGAGGAATTGAAAGCGCGCGGACTGATTGCTCAGGTGACGGATGAAGCGCATATTCGTGAGATGCTTGACAATGGAAAGGCCGTGTTTTATATTGGATTTGATCCCACGGCGGACAGTTTGCACGTCGGCCATTTTATGGCGTTGTGTTTGATGAAACGGTTGCAGATGGCGGGCAACAAACCTATCGCCTTGATCGGAGGCGGCACAGCCATGATTGGGGATCCGTCTGGCAGAAGCGACATGCGCCAGATGATGACAGAACAGACGATTGCCCATAACTGCGCTTGCTTTAAGCAGCAAATGAGCCGTTTTATTGATTTTTCCGATGACAAAGCGCTCATGGTCAATAATGCGGATTGGCTGCTCAAACTCAACTATGTTACCTTTTTGCGTGAGGTGGGCGCTTGTTTTTCTGTGAATAATATGCTGCGAGCCGAGTGTTACAAGCAGCGTATGGAAAACGGATTGTCTTTCTTGGAATTTAATTATATGATCATGCAGAGCTACGATTTTCTGGAGTTGTATCGGAAATACGGCTGTAATTTTCAGTTTGGGGGAGACGACCAGTGGTCCAATATGTTGGGCGGTCGTGAGCTGATCCGCCGCAAACTCAATCAGACGGCAGAGGCTATGACCATCACGCTTTTGCTCAATGCCGAGGGCAAGAAGATGGGCAAAACACAGAGTGGTGCCGTTTGGCTGGATCCCAATAAAACGTCCCCATTTGATTTTTATCAGTATTGGAGAAATGTGGATGATGCAGATGTACTCAAATGCATTCGTATGCTCACGTTTTTGCCGCTTGAGCAGATTGATGAAATGGAACGTTGGCAGGGCGCACAGCTCAATGAGGCAAAGGAGATTTTGGCGCATGAATTGACCGCTTTGGTTCACGGCAAGGAACAGGCCGACCAGGCGCGTGAGGCATCTCATAAATTGTTTGACGCCGGCAATGGCGCTGATGCACCTCAGGCGATTTTGTCCCAGAATTTGGTTCGCGCGGACGGCAGTGTGGAAGTGCTAAGCATGTTGGTCGGAGCCGGGCTTTGCAGTTCCAGGTCTGAGGCGCGCCGCGCCGTGGAGCAGGGCGGCGTGAGCGTGGATGGCGAAAAGGTCACGGATGTACATGCAGTGTGCGATGCAGAGAAGCTGCAGAAGGATGGTGTGTTGCTGCGCCGCGGGAAAAAGAATTTCAAAAAAGTTGTACTCAAATAATGTCATACTCAGATAATTTTGTATGAGTATCTGAGTATCCCGTTGTGTTGATCATAACACAGAAAAAACAGACGGAAGAAATATTTGCGCATATCGGATTTGTGATATGTTTGGGTGCGGAAACGTTGTGGTATACAAACAACAGTTCAAATTTGTTTTTGTACTATAACGGCTACAGGAGGAAACAGATGGGATTGGTCATTGGAATTGACGTCGGCGGGAGCACCACAAAAATCGTCGGCTTTGACGAACAGGGCGCACTGATTGCGCCAATGCTGGTGCGCGCGGCGGATCCCACGGCATCGGTGTATGGTGCGTTTGGAAAATTTACGCAGCACAATGCCTTGCAGTTGGATGACATTGACCGTGTTATGATCACGGGCGTCGGTTCATCCTGTATCCATGATACCATTTATGGATTGCCTTGTATCCATGTGCAGGAATTTCAAAGCGTGGGACTGGGCGGGCAATATTTGACCGGGATTGCGGATGCAATTATTGTCAGTATGGGTACCGGTACAGCGCTGACACATGTCTATCGCAACGATGCGGGCAAAACGCATGTGGATTATCTGGGCGGCACAGGCGTCGGTGGTGGTACGGTAGTGGGACTGTCGCGTTTGATGCTGGGGATGAATACATTTGAACATGTGGCAGAGCTGGCGCAGACGGGCGATCTTGATCGTATTGATTTGCAGATCCGCGATTTTTCCGGCAGTGACATTTCGTTGCCCAAGGAAATGACCGCTTCGAATTTCGGCAAGGTCAGCGATGTGGCAACGCGGGAAGATATTGCTCTGGGAATTCTCAACATGGTGTACGAAACAGTGGGCATGATGAGTATTTTTAATGCGCGCAGTTATCATATTCGCGACATCGTTCTCACCGGTACTTTGACCAATCAACCGTTGTGTCGGGAAATTTTCACTTCCCTCAATACCATGTTTGATGTCCATTTTCTCATCCCCAAACACTCTCAATTTGCCACTGTGATCGGCGCTGCGCTCTCCTCTCCCGCTATTCCTGAGACCACAGAAGCGGCAGCGTTATAAAAAATCACTAAAAACGGAAGATGCTTTTTGTGCAAGTATATAAGAATGGCAGGAAAACGCGTTCACTTCTTGCCATTTTTATTGTTTTGTGATAAAATAAGATAGATTCTTGTTTTGATTTCAGTAGGAGGAATGCTTGATGAAACTCAAAAAACGCATCGTTCGCGTCTTGTCCCTGATGCTGTGCGCGGTGCTTCTGGCTGCGAGCCTGACAGCCTGTGGCGACGTGGATGAGCGAGGTGCCTATGTCAATGTGTATCTTGGCGCTGAAGTGCGTAGCTGGGATCCTGCCATTGGATTTACAGATGCAGCAGCGGTGAAATATTTCAGCCTGGTATATGAGGGGCTGATGACATATGACGATAACGGAAAAGTGGTAGAAGCCGGAGCGAAGGAGGTCAATGTAAAGACCAATTCCGCCGGGGAAACGGTGATGGAGATCCGAGTCGACGGATATTGGAGCGATGGCCGCCCGGTTTCCGCAAATGACTATGTCTATTCGTTCAAGCGGATTTTGGATCCGGATTTTACTTCTCCGGCCAAAGCACTTTTGTATCCCATCAAAAATGCGCAGGCCATTGTTCGTGGTGAAGCAACCATTGATGACTTGTGCTTGTATGCGCCGCGCACACAGGTGCTGCAGATCATATTTGAAGATCCGGAATATGATACGGACCGGTTTTTGGAGAACTTGGCCAGCATGGCGTTGGTACCGGTTCGCGAGGATATGGTCGAGGTATACGACGACTGGGAAAAGACAGCGATTGATATTCAGACCAACGGCCCATTTACCGTAAAAACCATGGATAGCGACAACGAGGGCGGTACATTGGTGTTGGAGCGTAATGCTTATTATAAAAATGCATCGCACAATATCTTTTATTCAGATGACGTAAAATATAAATACGTCACGCCATACCGCTTGATGGTGCATTATGGTTATGACGCAGCAGAACGGGAAGAAGCATTCCAATATAACTATAAAGATGATGGTGAGGTCGAGACATCCGGCGGCAATACACTTTCCGAGGCTGCAGACCAGTTGATGTATCTCTCCGGACTTCGTGGTGACACCGAACTGGATCATGTCAAAACCGCGGATTTGATGAGTACGTATTGTTATTATTTCAATACCACCAAAGCGCCGTTTGATAAAAAGGAAGTGCGCCAAGCACTCTCTATGGCGATTGATCGAAATGCCATTGCAGCTTTGTATTATGAGGGACAACCTGCCACGGGATTGATCCCGAACGGTGTGTATTATACGGACCACAAGGATACATTCCGTGAGACAGTGGGCGATGTGCTCAGTGTTGAGGGAGATGTTGAGGGCGCCAAGGCGTTGCTCCGCGAAGCGGGCGTTTCTTCCGGCAGCTTTACACTATCTTACCGTGATATCAATCGTAACGGTGAAATCGCCGAAATGGTCAAGGATGTGTGGGAACAGCTCGGCTTTGACGTCGAACTCGAAGCACTTGATTACGAAGATTATCGCGAGCGTCTGGATCTCTATATTGAAGGCGTGAGCAACTTCATTTCGGAAGAATACACGGATGAGGAAACCGGTGAAACAATCACCAAATATTATTTGGTTGAAAAAACCGAAGGTGAGTTGTTAGACTTTGAAAACGGTAAACGTACCGAAGTGCAGAACACCGAAAAAGATTATTCACCGAAAACCAAAGAAGAAGAACCGGAACAGTATTATGATTTCGATGTGATCGGTCTGGATTTCCAGGCGATCAACGCCGATCCGCTTTACTCGTTGGCACTCTTCACGCCGACGTACAGCGGCAATCGTGTGATGACGGAATATGCCGATTATGATGCGCGTCCGCATATGACCGGGTATAACAGCGATGCGTATAATGCGCTGATCGATGAGGCATTTGCTGCAACCGATCGCGAAGAGCAGGCGGCGATTCTTGCCGATGCGGAAGAAATGTTGCTGGATGATATGCCGGTTTGTCCGATCATCTTCAATGTCGATTCATATGTAGCCGCGTCGGAGATTTCCAATTATAAGTATTCGACACCTTATGGCGGCCGCGATTTCACCAAACTCAAATTGAAGAATTTTGACGACTATATTCCCGCAGAATATCGGGATGATTATACGGTTGGTGATACAGCGCAAACCGATGCGTCTGAAACGACAGAGGAATAAAGCGTGGCCGATCGCTTGCGTTAAAATAGCAGAAATACAAAAACCGTACGGGATTTCCCGTACGGTTTTTTCTGTGAAAAATCATATATAGTGAAATGCAGAACAGTTAGAGAGACAACATGCTATGATGTATGTGTGTTCTGTAGTCGTGAAATATGAAAGAATATCGGGATTACATTGTTTTTCTGCGACAAATCTAACGTTGGTGCCGGGACAGTGTCACGGTTCGTTCATTGCCGCATCGTTTTTTACCATGGAATCCAGTGCAGCAAGAAGAGCCGCTTTTTCATTTGGAATGTGATTTTCCATCACTTGTGTGAGCAGCAGATTCAGAGCCACACCGATTTGGCGTCCTCGCAATCCGTGACGAATCAGATCATTGCCGTTGATGGCGAGAGATGAACGCGAAAAACAGGCTTTTTTTGCCAGTAAAGATTCAGCCATCACATGTACTTGTTCGATGTCGTTCAAACGATCATGCACACGCGGATGTTGACCCAAACAGTCGGCACGTTGCAATTCCAGTAATTGCAGAAAGGTGTCAGCACCCCAACGGTTCAGCCGCTTCTTGATCAGCACCATATCCGGTGCTGTCGGCGTATCGTGAAGCTTTACCAGTTGTACTGTGCGCGCCACGGTGTCGTTATCTGCCTTCAGTGTTTTTAAGATGTTGTGCGCCATGGTTGCGCCTATGGAAGCATGACCAAAGAAATGACCGATCCCGTGATCATCCAAACAAAAGGTTTGCGGTTTGGCAACGTCGTGCAACAGCGCGGCATATCGCAGAGCGGGGATGGGGGGCGTGTGAGAGAGGACGACTGACGTATGTGTTAGTACGTCATAACAGTGATATGGGTGGTGTTGTGCAAAGCCTGCCATGTCGCATAGTGCGGGAATAAAAACGGAGAGAACAGATAAATAATCTATCAACATCCGTCCTGCATCTTTGCCGCATAACAGCTTTGTCAGTTCCGTGTAAATCCGTGGTTTTGCGATCTGTTGCAATAGCAAACGTTCTGCATAAATCGCCTGTGCCGTTTGCGTCTCAATGGAAAAACCAAGGCAGGCGGCAAATCGCAATGCGCGTAAGATCCGCAATGCGTCTTCTTGCAGTCGCGTGCGCGCGTTTCCCACACACCGTATTACGCCGTTTTGCAAGTTTGTCATTCCACCAAACGGATCGACCAGGCCCGTTTGCGGAGAATATGCCATCGCATTGATGGTGAAATCCCGACGCGCAAGATCTTCTTTGATGTTCGTTGTAAAATGAACAGAATCCGGGTGCCTGTGATCAAGGTAGGTACTTTCCGCACGAAACGTTGTCACCTCCAACACCGTTTGATTGCTTTTGATCAGTACTGTACCGAATCGTTCCCCCAGTTGCGTTTGTATGGTCTGTTGTTCAAACAGTTCGTGAATTTGTCCGGGCGTTGCAGCAGTGGCAATGTCCCAGTCGTGCGGCTTGTCCCCACGCAAAAGATCCCGTACGCATCCACCTACCAAATATGCGGCAAAGCCGTGTTCCCAAAGACGTGTCAGTACAAAGAGGGCGTCCGTGGAGAGTTGATGTTGTTGGATCATGATCGCTCCTTTTCCGTATGCATGGGAGGGGTCAAAACGGACATGTCAATGTGTTTGTTGAAAAATGGTTATGTATGTGGTTCATGAGAAAAACGGTGCAGCATGGAAACAACCTTGCTACACCGTTTGTTTCTGTCTTTCCGCGCCGCTTTTTCAAAGCCCCAGTTCTTTTTTCAGCCAAACCATGCCCACGTCCAGTGTCTCGTACAGTCCTTTTTTCTGCGCTTGTTTGATGACATGAGACGGATCAGATGTGGAAATCAGTTGCATCAGAATGTCGTCCGGAATCTGTTCTCCGTTGACTTCTTTTGTCGTCAGTACAATGAGAAACAGAACAGCTTTGTCGTTCATGTCGCCATAGCAATATGCATTGTTTTCGCGAACCAGCGGCTTGCCTTGATACATGCAGTATTCGCCTTTCAGCAGTCCTTTTTTTGCCATTCTTTTTTCCTTTCCGTTATCACTTGTGAATGTGTGGGAACTTATTCGTCCGGTACGTCAACCAGTTGAATATCAGCGCCGGCATTTTGCAGTTTGCCGACAATGTTGTCATACCCGCGTTTGATGTGATAAATATCATCGATCTCTGTTTTGCCTTGGGCTGCCAGTGCTGCAATGATCATGGCAGCTCCGGCACGTAAATCCACTGCGCGTACTTTGGCACCTGTAAAGTGATTTCCGCCGTTAATTGTGGCAACTTTTCCTTCTACTGTGATGTCAGCTCCCATGCGCCGTAGCTCTTCTACATAGCGGAAGCGATTGTCCCAAACGCCCTCGGAAACATGGCTCACACCTTGTGCCAGACATAACAATACGCTCATTTGCGGATGGGCATCGGTGGGAAAACCCGGATAGGGTAGGGTTTTTACATTGACCCGACGCAACTGGTCGGCAGGAGAAACAATGACTGCATCGTCTAACTCTTCGATCTTTACACCCATTTCTTCCATTTTGGCGGAAACGGATTCCAAGTGCTTGGGAATGACGTTTGTAATTTGTAACGTACCGTTCGTGGCAGCGGCCGCAATCATATATGTCGCGGCTTCGATCATATCGGGAATAATTGCGTAGGTGCAACCGTGTAACCGTTTCACACCTTTGATTTTCACCACATCTGTTCCGGCCCCTGTAATGCGCGCGCCGCAGGTATTCAGAAAGTTTGCCACATCAACCACGTGTGGTTCTCTGGCCGCATTTTCGATCACCGTTGTGCCATCTGCCAGTGTTGCGGCAATCATGCCGTTGATTGTTGCACCAACCGAAACCGAGTCAAAATAAATTTGATCGCCGTGTAACCCCGATTTTGCATCGGCAATGACAAAATCTTTTGTCATGGTTACATCGGCGCCCAAGGCTTCAAAGCATTTGATGTGCTGATCGATCGGCCGAACACCAAAATCACATCCGCCCGGAATGCCCACCCGGGAGGTGTGAAACCGTCCCAGTTCTGCACCGATCACGTAATAGGAGGCTCGCATCTTACGTACCATCAGCGGCGGTGCGGAACCTGCCTGTACATGGCGTGTATCGATTTGATAGGTGGTAGCGTCCAGTTGTTCAACAATGGCTCCCATGCTGCGCAAAATGTCCAGAGAGAGCGCAACGTCACTGATGACAGGCAAATTTTCCAAAACCGTGACCCCGTCAATCAGAATGGTGGAGAGAAGGACGCCCACCGCGGCATTTTTCATACCGCTGACTTCCACCGTGCCGGACAGCGGATGTCCGCCCCTGATGACAATTTTTTCCATATATCATATTCTCCGTAAAGATAGCATTTTTCAGTCGTGCGCTGATTTTCCAGCAATCATATCTGTGGAAATGCGCCCCAATAAGCTGCACTGTGCGCAGCGCAAAGAAAATCAGTTTTCCAATACGAACAAAAAGTGGGAAGAGGTATGTTACCGCGTTGATATGATAGGATCATAAACTATTTTTCCACTTGCTTTATACTGCTTGCACATCGATCGTTGCCATATGCAGTTTTGTGCTTTGTCACTTTTGTTTGGCACGAGCATCATTGTGGCTTTCCCGCCCGATGTTGTATGTTTGTTATCAGTTTGTAACACACGAGAAGGAAAAAGCCGATAGGATACGTACGCAAGTGAAAAAGATACCTTTTGTCACTTGAAAAAGTTGGAAAACTGTAGGATCGCAAAAACAAAATCAAAGAGCAATTTTTGCTCTTACATTATAGTATAGCACAAAAACATAAAATGTGGAAGAGGTGACAAGAAAAATACAAAATTATTTTATATATTGCAACAAAACAATCATTTTGCAGCCGTTAGTATATTCTATGCAATTTTCAAAAAACGGTCAAAAACCGAAAGAAAGAAAGGAAGAAATAAGAAATAAAAACAAAAAGACGAAAAAAACACCAAAAGCGCTTTTTTCGTCTTTTTGTTTATTTCAGCATTTGTTGTCCGCCGGTGACGGGTACTGCTTGTCCCGTTTCGTATTGTTGTTCCACAATATAGAATACCGCGCGCGCCACATCCATAATTTGACAACCACGATGGATGGGTGTTTTGCTTTCGTAATAACGCCGTACGTCTTGTACCGTTTTGGCACCCGGGACTTTCCCCGCATGGAGATATTGCACAAACAACCCTTTTTCCGGATCGCTCCACAATGGACCATCTAAAAAGTTTCCGGGGCAAACCGCGTTGACTTTAATGTTGTCCGTCACCAGTTCCAGTGCAAAAGATTGTGTCAACCCGATTCCACCGAATTTGCTACCCGCATAGGCGAAATTTTTGTTGGAGCCCACCAAACCCGATTTGGAGTTGATCTCAATGATGTCCATCATGTAATCCGGACAAGCGGCATGTTGCCGTTTCATCACATCCGAGGCGTATTTCACACAAACGAAATAGGCGGTGTAGTTTACCGACGTTACCAGCTCAAACGCTTTTTTGTCCATTTCCGGCAGTGATCCTGCGCGTACGATTCCTGCGTTATTCACAAAAATGTCCAACCCGCCAAATGTCAGCACCGTTTTTTGCATCAGCGCTTGTACGGATGATTCATCGGTTACATCAACCGTGACAGCTGCGGCAACCGTCCGGCCGTATGTCTGATTCAACTCGTCGCACACTGCTTGCGCACCTGCTCCATTCATGTCCGCAATGACCAAGTATGCGCCCTCTTTGGCCATTTCTGTGGCGATACCCTTGCCAAATCCCTGTGCCGCACCGGTGACAATGGCGATTTTTTCACCCAGTCTGCCGGTGGCTTTTTTCGGTTCACATGTTTTTCCGTGAGCTGTAGCTTCTGCTTGTGCTCGTGTTTTGCCAAAGACAAATGTGCCTATCCCACATACAGCAATGACATCCGGCAACGGCAGTGCTTCACGTGCCTGTGCTTCCCACGTTTCTGCATGCAGTGTGAGTGTAGGTGCCGGTGCTTGGGGGTCATCGGGAGAAAAGTACATCCCGCTGGAAAGCGCAGTTCCCCCGTGCAACATACGCAAGGTTGGCATAATGGCTACAGCTGTTTGTATTTGATCCATGATTTTTCAAGCTCCTTTGTCATGTTCCAATGGAATACAGTATAGCGACCGTCGAGCAGTGACGGACGTATGGATGTCTGTTTGTTCAATTCGATCGATCAGGTGCGCAGTCGGTCTTGCGGTTTTTACACGTTTCCATCGATCCTGTTCAGATCGGGGTTGCGTGAGAAAGGAGATATTGTTCTGCTTGTGTGCACCACAGACCGTTGTTTTTTGTCACAATATCATGCAGTGCCGCACAGAGTGGATCACTCTTCCCGCGTTCTCCCAGTTCGGACAATGCAGTCAGTGGCATGGAAATGTTGGTGTAGATCAGTTTTTTTCCGCCCGGAATCTGCGGCAGACGCAGTACTGTGTCAATGGTCGCGTCCAATCCACCGATATGGGTGATCATTGCCGCGGGATTGATTTGTCCCTGCTGCATCATTTCCAGTGCTTCCCGCATGTCATCGGTGTTCCCGCCGCTGGTACCTACCACGTGCGTTCCCATATAATGGACGTTGTAAAAATTAAATTTTGCTGAGAAGTCGGCACGTGTCGGCCCGGCGAAAAAGTTCAAACATCCGTCTTTGGACAAAATGGCGTCTGCGGTTTGTACCACACTTTCTACGGGCGCAAATACAAAGACGTCGTCAAAGCCGTCGGGGCTCAGTGCTTTGAGTGCAGAAGCGGGATCGTCATCGTGCGCCGTGTTGCGATAAATCAACTTGACGCCGTTTTTCTCCGCTTCTTCCACGGTCAATATTTCGGCTGCACGCTGCAAACGAGCGTCATCAATGTCTGTCACCACCAACAGGGAGGGCTTGACAGGCGCATGAATGGCGTAATCAATGGCACCAAGCCCCATCGGGCCTGCACCGGCCAAAATAGCTGCCGTTCCGCCGGCACGAATGCCCATGTGGTGTACATAAGTACCTTGTTTGACGTGGTAGTTTGCGTGAAATCCGCCCACAATACACGACATCGGTTCTGCCAGTGATCCATAGAAGAATGCATCCCCGCGGTATGGCAAAAGGCAGTTCATTTCCATCACTTCTCCGGGAATCACGACATATGTCGCACTTCCGCCGATATATGGATAGGAGTATCCGGGCGCATCCAGCGTCCCGTGATAATTCAGAGCCGGTTGAATGGAAAAGCGGTCGCCTGCGTGAAATTGCGATTGCCAGTTTGCACCTACCTGCAAAATTTCCCCGCAAAATTCATGACCTACGATGACAGGGTGTTCTGCCACGTCATTGGGCACGCGTTTGTGAGCCGCCCCCAGAGAGGCGGCTTTGTGTGTGGACATGCACACACTGTCAGAAATAATGTGTGCCAAGATTTCATTTTCCGTAATCGGCGGCAATTCAAATTCTTCCAGCCGCAAATCGTTGACGCCATAAAGGCGGATTGCTTTTGTTTTCATCGTCGCTGTTAACTCCATTCTGCCGTATCCATCGGCGGATAGATCTGTGTGGATATCTGTGTGTTTTACATAAAAAGCGACCGGGGTCTATCGTATCGCTTACTGTTGATGTGTCTGCGTGTCAGATGGTACTTCATCGCTTGACGCAAACAGTTTTTGATGCAGCGCGGCAATTTTCTGTTGTACGGGATCTGTACCCGTACAGGGACGAAGTGCTGTCGGAACACCGTTTTTCAGCGTGCCAAACAATACGTCTCGTTCTCCCGTACCTTCTGGCAGGCAGACGTGCGGAAGCTGATAAGCCTGTCCGTGCGGATCGATCAAAACGGCGATGTCACCCTCCACGCGGTCAACACAAAACCGGAGTTCTTTCATGACATTTTCCCTCGCTTTGCCGCTTTTTTATGTAAATATTATATCGCCAACAGCATAGATTGTCAAGCAGAAACCCCGCTGTGCATTTTTCAAAATTCCCCCAAATGATCAAACCCCAGGCGCGTTAACATGTATCTGTTTCGTTTATGGAGAAACGTTATATAGGTTTGCCGCAGGGCAGGAAAAAACGGCGCCAAAAACAAGATTGTTTCACTTGTTTTTGGCACCGTATATGGGCGTTTTCACATCATTTTACTTGTAAGATTTTATGCACCTCGTTGTGTGTTAAAACCCAAGGCTTGCCATGATCGACATCCTTATTTTTGAGAGGAATCAGGTTTGTGGCAGCTGTGACACATGGAGCATCCTGCGCAGGAGCCACCGCAGGAGTGCTTTCCGCTTTTTCGTTGCCGCACGAGGTGCACAATGATAGCAACAACGATCAGCAAGAGTAATATGCAAATCAAAATGGTTGCAAGATTGTTGAAAATCCAGGAAAACATCATTCATCGCTTCCTTTCTATTCTTTGTCAATGCGTGCATATATCAGCATGCAAGGATGAAGACATTGTTGTCTGATCCCGTTGTAAATCGGTTTTTCGCTGCCCCAATTTATTGTTCCACCGCAAGTTTGCCGCTGAATGTGGTAGATTCTTTGTAGGGACGGAACAATTGGAACAAGATCAGTGCCAGAATTGCCAAAGCAACGATCAGACCAATTGGCTGGATATTTCCCGTGAAAGCGGATCCGAATTGATAGATCATCAGAGAAACCGCGTAGGCAAAGACGCATTGATAACCAATCGCAAACCATGTCCATTTCACGTTGTTCATTTCCCGTTTGATCGCACCGATGGCAGCAAAGCAGGGAGCGCAAAGGAGGTTAAATACCAGGAACGCGTATGCCGCAAGTTTCGTCATACTCTCAAAGTCAAGTACACCGAATACGCCCACGACTTCTTCTTTGGCTACCAATCCCATGATCGTTGCAATCGTCGCTTTGATGTTCCCGAAACCAAGCGGTGCGAAAATCCAGCAAATGGCATTTCCGATGATACCGAGAATACTGTTTTCCAGTTCCATATCCGGATCAAATTGGAATACGCCGTCTACCACGCCAAATACCGAACCTGCCCAGATGATGATAGAGGAAAGCAAAATGATTGTTCCCGCTTTTTTGATGAATGACCACGCGCGTTCCCACATAGAGCGTAAAATGTTACCAATCGTTGGCCAGTGATATGCAGGCAATTCCATGACAAACGGAGCGGGATCGCCGGCGAACAATTTTGTTTTTTTCAGCATGATGCCCGAAATAACAATTGCCGCAATGCCCACAAAATATGCAGAAGGTGCCACCCACCAAGCGCCGCCGAACAACGCGCTTGCAATCAGGGCAATGATCGGCAGTTTTGCACCGCAGGGAATAAAGGTGGTTGTGATGATGGTCATTCGCCGGTCACGTTCATTTTCAATGGTACGTGATGCCATAATGCCCGGCACGCCGCATCCGGTTCCGATCAGCATGGGGATAAATGATTTTCCGCTCAGACCGAATTTACGGAAAATACGGTCCATGACAAATGCGATACGCGCCATATACCCGCAGGATTCCAAAAATGCCAACAGAATAAACAGTACCAGCATTTGGGGAACAAACCCAAGCACGGCACCGACACCGCCCACAATGCCATCCAACAAAAGTCCATTCAGCCATTCCGGTGTGTGTAACGCAGATAGACCGTTTTCCACCAGTACGGGGATGCCGGGTACCCAACCTTGAAAATCAGATGCTTGCGGCAAACCTTGCGCGTTTTCCCCCAGTGCCGCATCATATATCGGCGCAATATCATATCCCGCATCTGATAAAGAATCGGCATAGAAACCGTACGCTTCCTCAAATGCGCTGAAATCTTTTTCTTCAATCGCCGTCTGAATTTCTGCCGCTCCCACAATGTCTGCATCGGCTGCTTGTTTTACCAAATGCACCATGTCGTCCGTCCAAAGATTTTCTGTGGCATATTCGGTGATTGCCTGATCATAGTCGTTTCGGCCGATTCCAAACAGGAACCATCCGTCTCCGAATAAACCGTCGTTGGTCCAGTCGGTTGCGAGGGTACCAATGGTACTCACAGATATATAATACACCAAAAACATGACAACTGCAAATATTGGAAGAGCCGCCCAGCGGTTGGTAACCACGCGGTCGATTTGATCGGAGACAGATAACGTTCCTTTTCGTTTCTTCTGATAACAGGATTTGATCACCGTAGCTATATATTTGTAGCGTTCGTTTGTAATAATGCTTTCTGCATCGTCATCCAGTTCTTTTTCCGCCGCCGCGATGTCTTGCTCAATGTGTTTTTTTGTCTGTTCATCCAGCTTGACATGGGCCATCACTTTGTCGTCGCGTTCAAATAATTTGATCGCATACCACCGTTGTTGTTCGGCCGGTACGTCATGTACGACAGTTTGTTCGATGTGCGAAATGGCATGTTCTACCACATCGGAAAATGTGTGCAGCGATACGGTTTTACCGTTTTGTGCGGCATCGATTGCCGCTTGAGCCGCTTCCATCACACCGGTACCTTTTAAGGCAGAGATTTCCACCACTTTGCATCCCAGTTGACGGGAAAGTTCTGTTGTATTGATATGATCTCCGTTTTTTTTGACCACATCCATCATGTTGATGGCGACAACGACCGGAATTCCTAATTCTACCAACTGTGTAGTCAGGTACAGATTTCGTTCCAAATTTGTCCCGTCAATGATGTTTAAGATGGCATTTGGCCGCTGGGTGATCAGATAATTTCTTGCCACCACTTCTTCCAGTGTGTAGGGAGAAAGAGAGTAAATGCCGGGCAAGTCGGTAATGATCACCTCATTGTGTTTTTTTAATTTTCCCTCTTTTTTCTCCACGGTCACACCCGGCCAGTTTCCCACAAATTGGTTTGCGCCGGTCAGCGCGTTAAACAGTGTTGTTTTACCGCTGTTTGGGTTGCCCGCAAGGGCGATTTTGATCTCCATACGTTGTTTCTCCTCGCTTGTATTTATGATACGGTTGATGGTAATATGTGTTGGCGTTTGCACAGAATATATTGCTGTGTTAGATGTGTTTGATCGTTTGCCATCGTTCTTGATACGGTTCTCCATCTCGTACGATCGGGTTTTTCGATATCAGACGGAATCAGAGGTGACATTCAATGGTTAGCATGTGCTAATTATACGTGCAAAAAAAGGGAGACCATTTTCCCCCAAAAATGTTTGTGTCATTCCACTTCGATCATTTCCGCGTCTGCTTTGCGCAACGACAGTTCATATCCGCGTACCGTGACTTCAATGGGGTCTCCCAGTGGTGCGACTTTGCGCACATAGACGGATATCCCTTTGGTGATCCCCATGTCCATGATACGTCGTTTGACCGCACCCGCACCGTTGATTTTGACGACTTTGACATGTTGCCCCACTTTTGTTTGTTTGAGTGTGTTCATCTGTTTCAATACTCCTTTACCATGGAAATTTAGAATACGATCATGTTGGGAAGATATAAAAATCATGGAAATCAGATCATAATTTTTTGTGCCATTTCTCGGCTGATCGCCACGCGGGATTCTTTGACGTTCACAATGACATTTCCGGCAATGGTGTTGATCACCGTCACATATCCTCCCACCACAAAACCAAGTGTTTCCAAATGTTGCTTGATTTCTGTACTGCCGCCGATTTTTTTAATGATATTCTGTTCGCCGATTTTTGCAAATATAAGTGGCATCATGAATTGATTTGCTCCTTTTGGTGTTGTTGCCGGTTCGTATATTGTATTTGCAGTATTTCGATGCAATTTTCTCGGTTCGATTTTTTCATGATATGATGCAACAGCTCTGAAAAGTCGATTCCCGGTTGTGGTTTTTGTTTCCCCGATTTGTCGCACCGATCTGACGTATCGCGTTGCGTATGTGATAGGTCTGACGCCGCGCGATACGCATATCTGTGCGAGGTTGTGATGAATCAGATGTGAGGATATGTACATGGTGTCATGTTGTCATAGAAGAAGTCACGGATGGACGTTTGCGGCTCCTTCTATCATTAGCAAATGCTAACCATTGAGTAGAAAAAATAGTTAGCTATAACTAACTGTAATGATATTACAGCAAATACCGAACTTTGTCAAGGGTTTTTTGAGAAAAAATGCAAGCCATGCATTTTTTTGACAATATACGCATGAAAATTCAGCTTGTGGTACGTTTCTTTGTGCAAAATGCACAGAATCTGTGGTCATGTTGCTTTGGCAGATTGCAATCATGAGAAAATAAAAATGATCCGCCGCAATGACTGTTTGCGACGGATAAAAAATATGTGCATGTGAAATGACATGTCTCTCGATGAGATATCTTTCACGGCTCTATGCGTCTGTGTCAGATTCATGGAAACGTTTTGTTTTGCGAGATCCCATCGTTTATCTGCGTGAAGAATCTTGCTCAGAAACGGCTTTTTTCAGAAAGGGAATGATCGCCTTTGCATCGTTTTTTCCCTGTTCGTAGAAGCGCAATAGGGCATCCGGGTCGCGTGTGAGCGTGTCAAGTCCGGTTGTATCCTTGGGTGCAATGATGCATACGTTTCCTTTCGCTGCAAGCTCTTTGGCTTGTTGAACACCGCGGTTGTACTTTTCCGCACGCAGACGAAATTGTGCTGCCGCAGCCGGATACTTTTTTTCAATGCGCCGGGCGATTTTTTCGTCCCGTTTCGGCGATCGAACATAGTCCAGGGGTCTTGTTAAAATTAAAACCACACGCTCGCACCCCCGCGCCAAAGCTTTATCCACCGGAATCGGGTCGGCCAGTGCTCCGTCGTAATATGGGATTCCGTGTACTTTATACGGCTTGCACACGTATGGTATGGCACAGGATGCTTTCATGATATCGTAGTGATTTTTTTCCATATCTTTTTTGGAAAAGTAAGTGGGTTCTCCGCTCAGCGCATTTTCTGCGACCACAAGCATTTCCATGGGGTTGTTTTGCAAAGTCTCAAAGTCCAGCGGGTCCTCGCCCCCCTCGTTGCTCAATATGCTGTAAACATAATCCAGATCGATATAGGAATGATGAAACAGAAAATTGTGCAAGCTCATATATTGTTTGCGTCGCGCGTATTGCGTGTAAAAACGCACGTTGCGGCCGTGTTGCCGTGCCGCAAAGGAGGACAGGTTTGCGCTGCCTGCCGATACACCGATGCCAAGGTCAAAGGTGATGTTTTGTTCCAGGCAAAAATCAAATACCCCGCTTGCATAAATGCCGCGTTGTCCACCGCCTACATCCACGATTCCTGTTTTCATGAAAGACGCTCCTTTTTGTTGACCACATTTGTCACACGGTGATGATGCTGTGTGTCGTTGTTTTTGTATGTTGGTGATTTCGCACGGACATGCGGTCAACGGTCGCTTGTTCCGCTGTATTATACGCAGAGGCAGCTTTGTGCCGTGCTTGATATGATACACGGCACAGATGCATGGCACCCCATCCGTTTTCCTTGTTCCCCAAGCGGTTTGTAAAATACCGACGGTTTCCGTCGATTCCAAGGGGGGGAGTACCTGTGAGAGGAAAAGATTATTGAATTCCAGTCACTTGATAGTCGCACGCTTGCACCGCATTTTTGAGTACTTCGTTGTCCACGTCATGTGTCAGCGTCAATACTGCATTGCCTGCCTCGTGGCTCACTTCGGCATTTTCAACACCGTCAATGGCTTCCAATGCCTTTTTGACGGTCATTTCACAATGGTGGCACATCATACCTTGAATTTGCATGGTTTTTTTCATGTTTGTTTCCTCCTGTTTGTTGGGTTGTAAAGATTGTGAATGTTGTTTGGTTTCGTTTGATGTCGTTTGTTCCGTGTCAACAGACGATGGGGCGTGAGTGGATGTTTGTGTGATTGCGGGGGTTGCGTCGGTATTTGCGGATATATTGAAAACGCGGGGCGATGCCGCGGTTTGTTTGTGGTGCCGCGTGTGTGCACGATGCGGTTTGAAAAAGTTGAGACGCAGGGCGTTTGACACCACGCAAACACTGGAAAGGCTCATGGCCGCTGCACCGAACATCGGGTTCAATTGCCATCCAAGCCAGTGAATAAAGACACCGGCAGCCAGCGGAATGCCAATGATGTTGTAAATAAATGCCCAGAACAGATTTTCGTGGATGTTACGTAGGGTTGCGCGGCTTAGTCGAATGGCGGCAGGTACATCGGTCAGTTTGCTTTTCATTAGGACAACATCGGCAGCGTCAATTGCAACATCTGTGCCGGTACCGATCGCCACACCGATGTCGGCGCTTGTCAAGGCGGGTGCGTCATTGATTCCGTCTCCCACCATCATCACGCCTCCGTTGCTATTCTCTTTGTAGGAACGAATGGCACGCTCTTTGCCGTCCGGCAGTACGCCCGCAATGACTTCATCCACACCGGCCGCATTGCCGATCGCTTTGGCAGTACGCGGGTTGTCTCCTGTCAGCATCACCACGCGCATCCCCATGTCACGCAGTTCCCGAATTGCTTGCGGACTGTCCGTTTTGATCGTGTCTGCGACGGCAATGACCCCGTACAAAACGTTTCCTTTTGCGAAGAACAGCGGCGTTTTTCCGTCACTTGAAAATTGTTGCGCTGCACGGCTGATGTGATCGGGAATATCGGCATGTTGACGAATAAAACGGTCGTTGCCGCCCCACAAATCCACATCGTTTACATCTTTGGCGCGCAGACCGTTACCGGGCAGCGCTTCAAAATCAGAAATGTGTTGAGGAAGCATCTGTTTTTGTGCTGTATAATCCATCACTGCACCTGCCAGCGGGTGTTCACTGTTTTGTTCCAGTGTGCACGCCAACTGTAACAATGTTTCTTCTTTGATTTCGGGTGCGCAATAAATGTCTGTAACGTTCGGTGTCCCCTGCGTGATGGTCCCGGTTTTGTCCAGTACGACCACTGCGGAACGTCCCGTTTGCTCCAAAGATTCTGCGGTTTTGAATAAAATGCCGTTTTTTGCCCCCACACCGGTACCAACCATGATCGCTACAGGTGTCGCCAGCCCCAGTGCACACGGGCAGCTGATCACAAGAACGGAGATCCCGCGTGCCAATGCAAAACCGATGCTTTCTCCCAGTGCCAGCCATACGCACAGGGTTATCAGTGCGATGAGAATCACCACCGGAACGAATACGCCGGATACACGGTCTGCCACCTTGGCAATCGGTGCCTTTGAGGCGGCAGCGTCGCTCACCATGCGAATGATCTGAGACAGAGCCGTATCTTCGCCCACTTCTGTCGCTTCACATTGCATCATGCCGGATTGATTGATGGTGCCTGCACGTACCGGATCCCCAACACTTTTGTCAACCGGGATACTCTCTCCGGTCAGAGCCGATTCATCCACCGCGCTGTTTCCTATCTTTACAACGCCGTCTGCCGGAATGCTTTCTCCCGGGCGAACAATAAAGATGTCTCCCCGTTGTACCTGTTCCGCCGCCACCCGCGTTTCCGTACCGTCCCGCAAAATCGTTGCCTCTTTGGGGGATAACCGCATCAAACTTTTCAGGGCATCGGTTGTTTTTCCTTTGGATCGTGCCTCCAGCATTTTTCCGAGTGTGATCAGTGTTAAAATCGTCGCGGCAGATTCAAAGTAAAATTCGTGCATGTAGTGGTTGACCGTGGTGATATCCCCTTGCGCTTGTGCATTGCTCATCAAGAACAGGGAAACGGTGCTGTAGATAAACGCCGCTCCCGCACCCAGTGCCACAAGCGCATCCATGTTCGGTGCACGATGCCACAAACTGCGCAATCCGTTGACAAAAAATCGTTGGTTGATTACCATGATGATTGTACTGAGCAACAGTTGCATCAGTCCCATGCTCACGTGATCTTTGCCCAAAAAAGCGGGCAGTGGCCAGTTCCACATCATGTGTCCCATGGAAATGTACATCAATAGGACCAGAAAAATCAGAGAGGCGATCAGCCGTCCGCGCAGCTGACGAAATTGTCGCATATGCGCTTCTGACGGGTCATCCACTGTGTGGATGTGTTTTGATGTGTTTGTTTCTGTTTCTTTTTTTGCAGCGCCATAACCTGCTTTTTCTACAGCGGAAATGACCGCCTGTTCTGTCACGTCGCCCGTCACGACCATAGATCCTGTCAAAAGGTTAACATTACATTGTTTTACCCCCTGCAGTGCGGATACCGCTTTTTCCACGCGTGCGCTGCATGCCGCACAACTCATTCCCGTGACGTTGTATTGTTCTTCGGTATTGCTGTTTGTATCAGCATGGTTTTCGGCGGCATGATGTTCTTTTTCTTTCGTTTGTTGCATGTGGCGCACCCCTCCTTTTTTGTTCTTTTTTTGTTTCTTTCAACCTGTCAGAATGATGGAAGACCGGTAGTCTGTACGAACGCGAAGATTTGCGTGCTGTTATTTCATCAATTTTTGAAGCGTCTTGACCAGTTCGTCGACGACCTGGTCATCACCGTTTTTGATGTCGCGCGTCACACAGTTGCGAATATGTTGTGCTACCAGATCCCGGTTAAAGGCATTGAGCGCTGCATTTACCGCTGCACATTGTATCAGAATGTCCGGACAGTATGCGTCATGTTCAACCATGTTGCGGATTCCGCGAATTTGTCCTTCCATGCGGTTGAGTCTGTGAATCAGTCGCCGACGTATTTCTGCATTGCGCTCTGTTGTTTTTTTCATACAGGAACAATGTGTTGTGTCACCGTGATCCTTGTTTGTGGTGCAAGCGTTTGTTTGTGTCTCTAACGCATCGGTTTTGGGGAAATGTTTCGACGTCTGTTCCATGTGTCCCTCCTGCGGTTTCTGTTTGGAACGTGCTGTTGCACGCTCTTGATCGAACCGGCAACGTGCTTGCCTTGCATGCGGCTGTGCTTGTTTGAACCGCGTGTTTTGGCAGTGCATGATGTTGTCTCGATCGCTTGTTTTTTATCGTTTGAAATGTTTCATGTCCGGTTATATTCTCGGTCATTGCGTGTGCTTGTTCCATCGGCGCCGATGGCGCGTTGCGATCGGCAAACAGCACAATGTGATGTGTTATCATCATTGCCGCCCGATTGTTATGTTAAATACCCGTAGGGGGTATTTTGTATTTTGATTATATACCCCCCACGGGTATTTGTCAAGCGCTTTTTCAAATTTTTCATTTTCGTTTGGGTGACCGCATTTTGATTGGTTGAAAATGTCATTTGCCGTGATGGCGATTAAAGCAACGTACATGTGTCCGGATTTCTCATATACGGTCTGGGACACGGATGGGATAATGCCCGAACATGGATGCTGTTTTGTATGCGATGTGCTGCATGGAAACGTGTTGATCACAAGGATGTATATACCGGACGAATGTTTGAAAAAAATACCCGGTGAAATGTCAGAACATTTCTGATATCTCACCGGTACAGATTGGTTTGTATGTTGTTTTTGTGTTTTTAGGTTGATGCGGAATATTCTGTGTTTGTTGGCACATTCAACTCTTTTTTCAGCTGTTGTAAAAAGAGCGCCCCGGCACGTGAAAATGTCCGTTGTTTTTTCCACGCAACACAAAGTGCCGCATGCAGCGGCGGATGAAAGGGACGAAAGCAGAGTGTATCGGGCGACGTTGATTCTTTTATTGTGCCGTCTTTTGCATCTGTTTCTTCTGTGCGCATCAATTTGTCTAAAACCACGGCATACCCAAGACCCGCTTTTACGAAACGGGAGGCATTGTAGATCAGATCATACGTAGCGATGACGTTTAATTGGGAGAAATCCCGCTCGAAGAAGCGTGCCATTTCACTGCTCCCCGCCGTTTGATGGGAGAACAGCAGCGGTTTGCCCCACAGATCGCGCGGCGAAACGCTTGTCTGTTTTGCCAACGGACTGTCGTGACGCATCATCACGCCCCACGTATCGGTCACCGGCAGGGACAAATAGTCGTATTTTGTTGTATCCGCAGGATGTACCAGCAGCGCAAAATCCAGCAGACCGTGTTCCAATTGTGCGCTCACGCGATCCGCGTCCCCGCTATAGATTCGATACCGGATGCGCGGATATTGCACTTGCAGTTTTTGAGCAATTTGTGCCAGGAGCAACATGTTTTCACTTTCTCCGCCACCCAGATAGATATCACCGGCTACAAGCGTTTCTGCATCGCGAATTTGCTCTACGGTTTTATCCATCAAAGCAATGAGTTCCTCTGCACGGTCGCATAGCAATTTTCCCGCTTCGGTCAGTGTTACGCGTCGCGGTTCACGTACCAGTAACTGCCGTCCCAATTCCTGTTCCAATTCTTTGATCTGTCTGGAGAGCGGCGGCTGCGTCATATGCAGAATTTCCGCTGCTTTGGTGATACTTTCTTCTCGCGCGACAGTGAGAAAATTTTGCAGTACACGTATATCCAACAAAGCACCCCCCTGTTTGAGAATTTTATCGTATCGGTAGAACAAGATAAATCGATCTTTACCATCATTATAACAAAACATGTGATACCTTTCAAGCATGGAAACAGATACAAAACAAGTATTTGCATTTCTTTGTTCGCACAGATTATAATGAACATGAAAAGAATGTATGATAGATGGAGTTCGTCGACACCATTGCAAGGAAGCGTACATGCAATCCTACAAAAAATCATGCAAACAGCAAAAGAACGGAGGAACAAAACAATGCAGATCACCTTTGATTTTGATAACCCTACCCGCATCGTGTTTGGCAGCGGTAAATTGGAGACCCTTGGCGCACTTCCGATGCCCGGTAAAAAGGCACTTGTCCTTATTTCCAACGGCAAATCCACCCGCCAAAACGGATATCTTGACCGCACGTTGGCACAATTGAAGCAGGCGGGGGTACAGACGGTGGTATGGGATGGTATTATGGAAAATCCGTTGCGTCAGGCCGTGATGCAGGGGGCAGCAGCAGCGCGGGAAAATCGGTGCGATTTTATCGTTGCGCTGGGCGGCGGGGCTGTGCTCGATTCTGCCGTTGCTGTTTCCGCCATGGCAACCAATGAGGGAGACTTGTGGGATTATGTGCAGGGAGGAACAGGAAAGGGAAAACCTCTTGCACATGCAGGGTTACCGATTGTCACCATTCCCACCACATCCGGTACGGGCTCTGAGGTCAATTGTTGGGGCGTGATCTCCAATCTGGAAACGAAGGAAAAGATCGGATTCGGCGATCCCAAACTGACCCCGGTGTTAGCCGTAGTCGATCCGGAATTGATGCGCACCGTTCCGCCAAAATATACGGCGTATCAAGGCTTTGATGCGCTTTTCCATCATACCGAGGTGATGATGTCGCGCGGTGTCAATTTGCTCAGCGAAACACTTGCACTTTCCGCCATTGCACATATCAGTGCATATTTGCCCCGTGCGGTACAAAATGGCGACGATCTGTGTGCACGTGAACATGTCGCATACGGCAGCACGCTTGCCGGCATTACCATGCAACTCACGTCTACAACTGCACAACATTCCATGGAACATTCCATGAGCGCCTACCATCATGACTTGCCGCACGGAGCGGGTCTGATTATGATTTCTTATGCGTTTGCTTCGTTTTTCATTGAAAAACATGCGTGCGATATGCAGTTTGTTAAAATGGCGCGCGCCATGGGCAATCCCACCGCAGAGGATCCGCATGATTTTCTCACAGCGCTTGCTGCATTGCAAAAGGCTTGCGGTGTGGATGATTTGAAGATGAGTGATTATGGCATCGTGCCCGATGAGTTTCTAACGCTTGCCCGCGGGGCGCGCAGTATGCAGGGCGGCTTGTTTTTGGCAAATCCCTGTGAGATGACAGACGAAGATTGTGCTGCAGTGTTCGCCCGCGCATATCGATAAATGCCGTTCGTTTTTCGATTTTGACAGGAGGGAAATATACGACGGTTTCTACCGATGCTTGTCGATCTGAATCTTCTTTTGATCAGCGCCCCCTGCATGTGTTGTTGCTCAACGGCAGCACGCGAAAAAATGGATGCACATACACGGCACTGTGCGAAGTTGCAAAGGCTTTGAATCAGGAAGGCGTGCAGACTGAAATTTTCCAAATGGGCGGACAGCGCGTATATGATTGCATTGCATGCGGCAGGTGTCAGCAATTGGAACGTTGTGTGTTCGATGATGATATCGTCAATCAATGTTTGACACGTGCGCAGATGGCAGACGGCTTTGTTTTCGGCTCCCCCGTGTATTATGCACATCCCACCGGCCAGATCTTAGCGGTGCTGGATCGAATGTTTTACGCGGGCAAGCGGTATTTTATGCAGAAACCCGGTGCTGCGGTTGTCAGCGCACGCCGCGCAGGCACGACAGCATCTCTCGATGTATTGCATAAGTATTTTGCCGATGCCCAGATGCCCGTGGTCAGTTCTACGTATTGGAACATGGTACACGGTAAGACGCCTGAAGAAGTACGCAAGGATTTGGAGGGTATGCAAACGATGCGCAACCTGGGGCACAATCTGGCATGGTTGCTCAAATGTATCCGCATCGCCAACGAACAGGGCATCCATCCACCCACCGCGTCGTATGATCAATGGACCAACTTTATTCGGTAAAACAGCAGTGTCCGTTCTCTGTGAAATTTTTTAGATCAGTGTGTGGTACCGGACAATCAAAGCAATATGACAAAACAGGATTAGGAGATGTGAAAAAATGGATCAAGAAATCGATCAGGCAACATTTCTCTCTCATATGCGTGCGGGAAATGTCGTTTACGGCGGTTCGGAAATGCATAACATGATGCATGCAATGTCCCAGCAGGCGTTGCGTATCTGTGCCTCTCTCAATTCGGGATATCATACGCCCCAAGAAATCCGTGCATGGATGGAACAACTAACCGAAAAGCCGATAGACCCCTCATTTACGATGTTTCCGCCGTTTTACTCTGAGTGTGGGAAAAACATCACTATCGGCAAGCGTGTCTTTATCAATTTCGGTTGTCATTTTCAAGATCAGGGCGGGATTACCATCGGTGATGATGTGCTGATCGGTTCCAATGTCGTTTTGGCAACCATCAATCATGGATTGTCTCCGGATACACGTACGGACAATTGTCCCGCGCCCATTGATATTGGCAGGGGCGTTTGGATTGGTTCGCATGTCACCGTTTTGCCCGGGGTGCGGGTGGGCGATTATGCGGTGCTGGCAGCCGGCGCGGTTGTTACAAAAGACGTACCGGCGTATACCGTGGTCGGTGGTGTTCCGGCACGTGTCATCAAGACGGTGCCCGGTGCTTCCAAATAAAAGAAAAAGAAACACACACATAACAAAAAAATGGCATAAAACGAACGCAGCTTGTATTTTTGTATGTGCATGTTCTCTTTGGTTGACAAATGTTCTTCTTGCGTGAAAGCGGATAAAGCCGTCTAAAGCCGTCATTTTGTGACTGAAAATTTCCAAATATATCCATAAATTAGATTGGTTTGATTTTTCATGCAGCGAGGAAAAATGGTACGTATTGCTGCGCATCAGTCAGGAAAAAATAGGGTAGGTAAGAAACAACAAAAGACATGCGATTTGATCTGATCGCATGTCTTTTTTGTTTCATGTGAAACTATTTTTTATTTTTGTGCTTCTGCTACAGCGACGGCACAGGCAACCGTTGCACCCACCATCGGGTTGTTGCCCATACCAATCAGACCCATCATTTCCACGTGTGCCGGCACGGAGGAAGAGCCTGCGAACTGTGCGTCCCCGTGCATACGTCCCATAGAGTCCGTCAAGCCGTAGGATGCAGGACCGGCAGCCACGTTGTCTGGGTGAAGCGTACGTCCGGTACCACCGCCAGATGCCACGGAGAAGTATTTCTTGCCGTTTTCCAGCGCCCATTTCTTATAGGTGCCTGCGACCAAATGTTGGAAACGAACCGGGTTGGTAGAGTTACCGGTGATGGAAACATCTACTTGTTCATGACGCATGATGGCAACGCCTTCCAGAACGTCGTTGGCACCGTAACAACGAACAGCGGCTTTTTCACCCTCGGAAAACGGACGAACGTTAACCACTTTCAACTCGTCATTGTAGAAATCATAATCTGTTTGCACATAAGTGAAACCGTTGATGCGGGAGATAATATAAGCTGCATCTTTTCCCAAGCCGTTCAAAATGACTTGCAGGGGCTCTTTGCGCACTTTGTTTGCGGTGCGGGCAATGCCGATGGCACCTTCTGCAGCGGCAAAGGATTCGTGTCCTGCCAAAAAGCAGAAACATTTGGTTTCTTCTCTGAGTAACATTGCGCCCAGATTTCCGTGTCCCAGACCCACTTTTCTGTTTTGTGCAACGGATCCGGGAATGCAGAATGCCTGTAAGCCGATACCGATGGCTTCTGCTGCTTCCGATGCGGTTTTTACGCCTTTGGTCAGTGCAATTGCAACGCCCAGCGTATATGCCCAGCTGGCATTTTCAAATGCGATGGGCTGCACGCCTTTGACGATCTTGTCCACATTGATGCCCTTGTCCAGGCACAGCTTTTGCGCTGCCTCCAGATCGGCCAGGCCGTATTCTTTGAGACAGGCGTTGATCTGATCAATTCTTCTTTCGTATCCTTCAAACGTAATCATTCTTGCACGCCTCCTCTCTTATTCTTCTCTGGGATCGACATATTTTGCCGCACCCTCATAACGTCCATAGGTGTTCACATTGGCCTCATACGCCTCTTTGGGGTCTTTGCCATGACGGATCATTTCCATCATTTTGCCAAGGTTTACAAACTTATAGCCGATCACTTCGTTGTTTTCATCGAGTGCTTGGCTCAAGATATATCCCTCTGCCATTTCCATGTAGCGTACGCCTTTTGCTTCTGTTGCAAAAATGGTACCGATCTGAGAACGCAGCCCTTTGCCCAGGTCGTCCAAACCTGCGCCGATGGGCAGACCGTTTTCAGAGAACGCGGTCTGTGAACGACCGTAAACCAGCTGCAAAAACAACTCGCGCATTGCCACATTGATTGCGTCACACACAAGGTCGGTGTTCAGCGCTTCCAGAAGTGTTTTGCCCTGTAAAATTTCCCCTGCCATAGCAGCGGAGTGCGTCATACCAGAGCAGCCGCAGGTCTCCACCAGTGCTTCTTTGATGATACCGTTTTTCACGTTCAGGGTCAGTTTGCACATACCCTGTTGCGGCGCACAAGCGCCAACGCCATGGGACAGACCGGAAATATCAGAGATCTGATAGGCTTTCACCCATTGCCCCTCTTCCGGGATCGGTGCGGGACCATGTTTGGGGCCTTTGGCCACGGGACACATGGACTCTACCGCATGAGAATAAAGAATTTCACTCATGATCGTTACTCCTTTGTATAGTAATTAGTAGATGAAGTATATGAGAAAATAAGGGATAACAAATAAAGAAAACGAATCGCGTTTTTATGTTTCGTTTTCAGGAGAGAAGCACCGTGCCGTAGCATTCGCCGAATGCACATGCCGCATTGCTTTCATCGGTATCGATGTGCATCGCCAGTTTGAATTTTGGACTGACACGAATCACCACATCGTCGTAAACGGTTGTACGCATATCGTTTTTGATCTGTACTTTTACGATTTGCTTGTCCTCCACACCGAACGAACGCGCATCTTCGGGTGTCATATGAATATGACGTTTCGCAACGATCACTCCTTGCGTGATCTCGATTTCTCCCGCTGGTCCCACAATTTTACATCCCGGGGTACCGGCAATGTCGCCGCTTTCTCTCACCGGTGGTGTCAGTCCCAGCGTTCTTGCATCGGTGAATGAAACTTCCACTTGTGTGGCGGATCTTGCCGGTCCCAGAATAATCACGTTTGCAATACTTTTCTTAGGTCCGACCAGTGTCACGCGTTCTTCACATGCAAATTGTCCGGGCTGGCTCAGGTCTTTTTTGTGAGTCAGCGTCGCGCCTTTGCCGAACAGTACTTCAATGTCTTCTTCGGTCAGGTGCACGTGCCGCGCGGAGGTCTCCACCAGAACTTTTTTTTCCATGATGATTCTCTCCTTTTTTTGTATGGTTTATACGGAACATACAGGAACATTATACAACATTTTCCGCGAAAAGTAAATAATAAAAGTGCGATGATTTGTAAAAACTATGAAAAATGAGAAATCATGACCGTTCGGTTTGTTTTCAAAAGGAATATCATAAAAAGAATGACACGGATAAAACGAATCAAACCAATATGATACAGAACATACGAAAAAAAGAAAAATAGAGAAAAGGAGCGAGAAATTTGGAACAACAACAGATCTCCTTGCCGCAAATCATCACATCTACCCACCACCCGTTTTCCGCGACGCAGGTGCCGCCACCGTCGCCTGCACCACAACCATTACCGGAGGGGGAAGATAAGGCGCATGACGGCGCTGTTGTCACCCACGGCACCGACTATACCATTCATTGCATGACCATCATCGGACAGGTTGAGGGGCATTACGTGCTGGGAGACGGACAAAAAAGCACAAAATATGAACATTTGATTCCGATGCTTGTCGCAGTAGAAGAAAGCCGAGAAATTGATGGGCTATTGGTGCTGCTCAATACGGTAGGAGGAGACGTGGAGGCGGGATTGGCGATTGCAGAATTGATCGCCGGTATGAAAAAACCAACTGTGTCGTTGGTACTGGGCGGCGGCCATTCCATCGGCGTGCCGTTGGCAGTCAGTGCCAAAAAGTCATTTATTGTTCCAAGCGCCACCATGACCATTCATCCGGTCCGTATGACAGGATTGGTGCTTGGCGTGCCACAGACATTTGCATATTTTTCCAAGATGCAGGATCGGATTGATCGATTTGTTGTCGCCCACTCGCATACAGATCGGGAGACACTGCACCGCTTGACCATGCAAACGGATGATATTGCCACAGATATGGGTACCATCATCGACGGAGAGCAGGCGGTTGAATATGGGATTATCGATGCCGTGGGCAGCCTTTCCGACGCACTTGATGCACTCAAACAAATGTGCCCGCAGCGATAAAAAATGAGAACGTTGCAAAAAACGAATATTTTTGAACTGAAAACGGATATCTCGCATCTATGTGATATGAATGATTATGTTTGTTTTGTTGTGTTATATCAACAAAATATTTTGAGTAGGAACGAGTGCCCGTTGTGACTTTATCTTTCACATTTTACGGATAGCTGATTCAAATGCGTTGACCGGTTGAATCAGCTATCCTTTTTATTACTTTGGCTTTATGATTAACAGGGATATTTCCTCTCAAATTGTGCGCATACAGTCTTTGCCGTGTGTTGACACCGAACTGCAGTTTTGCTATAATATATCAGATCATACCTTTTATACAACCAAGATATCAGCAAACAGCAAAAAATGTATCAGTGACAATCATATCATGTTGTATGAATGGCAAATTATGGAACAATGAAACGCCCAAAGGGGCGAGAGGGAGATTTGATATGGAGAAGAAGTGGAATGTTGGTATTGTGGGCGCCACCGGTATGGTAGGGCAGCGATTGATTACACTTTTGAACGATCATCCGTATTTTCAAATAACAGCGTTGATGGCGAGTGCGCGCAGTGCGGGAAGATCCTATGAAAAGAGCGTGGAGGGACGTTGGAAGATGCAAACGCCTCTGCCGCAGAATGTGGCACAAATGCCTGTCTATGACGCACAGGATCTGGCATCATGGTCTGATCAGGTAGATTTTGTTTTTTGCGCAGTCAATATGCCAAAGGATCAGACGCGGCAGATGGAAGAGCAGTATGCAAAAAATGAAATTCCTGTGGTATCGTGCAATTCCGCGTTTCGTCGTACACCCGATGTCCCCATGGTTATCCCGGAGATCAACAGCGACCATTTTGCAGTGATCGAAGCGCAGAGAAAACGTTTGGGAACACGCCGCGGTTTTATTGCCGTCAAGCCGAATTGCTCTATTCAGGCGTATGTTCCCATGCTTTCCGCGTTGCTGGAATACGAACCGTATGAAGTCGTCGTTACCACATATCAGGCAATTTCCGGCGCCGGTAAGACGTTTGCTGAATGGCCGGAAATGGTGGATAACATCATTCCGTTTATCAGCGGAGAAGAGGAAAAGAGCGAGATGGAACCGCTGCACATCTGGGGCAGTTTGAAAAACGGTGTGGTGACGGCAAAAGAGGGAATCACCATTACCACACAATGCGTGCGGGTGCCTGTCACAGACGGCCATACTGCGTGCGTCTTTGTGAAATTCCGCAACAAACCTACCAAGGAACAAATCTTGACTGCGTGGAAGAATTACCGCGGTTTGCCGCAGGAGCTGCAGTTGCCCTCCGCACCCGAACAGTTCATCACGTATTTTGAAGAGGATAACCGTCCGCAGGCGAAACTCGACCGTGATTTGTACGGCGGCATGGGTGTTTCAGCGGGTAGACTCCGTGAGGACACTTTGTATGATTACAAGTTTATCGGCCTTGCACACAATACGTTGCGCGGTGCCGGCGGCGGTGCGGTACTTGAAGCAGAATGTCTGGCAAAACTCGGTTATTTTGACGCTTAACATAAAATACATAACATAGCGGTAACATTTGTAGCGAATGCGTACAAAGAAATGCATCACAACAAAAAAGTCAGGGAGCACACAATGCCATGAACGAACGAAATCACCGTCCGCATATTGCAGTGGTCGGCGGCGGTGCTGCGGGCATGATGGCAGCGGGCACGGCGGGTGAAAATGGCGCTGCGGTGACGCTGTTTGAACAGAATACCGAATTGGGTAAGAAATTGCTGATTACCGGAAAGGGCCGCTGCAATTTGACCAATCAGTGCGGGGAGCGGGAATTTTTGGAACATGTGGTGCGCCACCCTCGTTTTTTGTACAGCGCGATTTATGCGTTCCCACCGGCACGCACCATTTCATTTTTTGAACAGCTCGGATGCCCCTGTAAAACAGAACGCGGACAGCGGGTGTTCCCCGTGTCCGACCGTGCCGCGGATGTACGCAACGCCTTGGAGCGGTATCTGATGCAAAATCAGGTGCAGTGTGTGCACGAAAAGGTTTGCGGCATTGCTGCACAAAACGGTGTGGTGTATGGTGTGCAGACCACAACAGGCTTTTTTTCGTGTGATGCCGTTATTTTGGCCACCGGTGGTTTGTCTTATCCCGGCACCGGTTCTACCGGTGATGGCTATGCATTTGCCCGATCTCTCGGACATACCGTTACGCCTACCTTTCCTTCTCTGGTTCCACTTGAGATCGAGGGTAATGACTGTGCACGGATGCAGGGATTGTCTTTGAAAAATACGGCTTTGCGCGTGATAGATATTTCAGACGGGCGGGAAGTATACCGCGATTTCGGAGAAATGCTGTTTACACATTTTGGGGTCAGCGGTCCAATGGTGCTAAGCGCTTCCGCGCATTTGGATCCGCAGCATGTGCAGACATACCGCTTGGAGTTGGATTTGAAGCCTGCGCTGGATGAAAAAATGTTGGATCATCGCTTGCTTGCAGATTTTTCTGCCGGAAAAAACCGCGATTTGATCAACATCATGTCCGGCCTTTTGCCGCACAAAATGATCGATGTGTTTCTGGATCGATGCGGCATTGATCCACATAAGAAGGTGCATGATATCACAAAGTCAGAGCGCCGCGCCATGTGCACCCATTTGAAGCATTTTTCGTTGCAAATCAAGGGGTTTCGTCCCGTGCGTGAGGCAATCATTACCGCCGGCGGCGTGGATGTGGGACAGATCGACCCCAAAACCATGTCTTCCCGTTTGGTGCAGGGATTGTATTTTGCCGGTGAGATGATTGATACGGATGCATATACCGGGGGATTCAATCTGCAAATTGCATTTGCCACCGGATTTCTCGCCGGTCGTGCCGCAGCACAGATGTTTCAGGATTGACGTGAATATCTTTCATAGATCAACCAATAAATTAGGATCGTTTTGCAGGACAAACTTTTGACATAAACTGGTGTGATATACCATGGGTTAAAAATAAACACAGCGCAGAAAAAACGAAAGGACAGAATATTTCATGATGCAGGTTGCCATTGACGGACCGGGCGGCGCGGGAAAAAGTACCGTGGCGCGTCGCGTCGCCAAAGAACTGGGATTTTTGTATGTAGATACGGGTGCAATGTACCGTGCGGTGGGATTGTTTGTACGCCGGCATGGCATTGACCCCAAAGATGCTGTTTCTGTGGAAAAGGTGTTGCCGCAGGTGCACCTGTCTTTGCAATATGACGATGCGGGGGAACAGCAGATCCTGTTAAATGAAGAAAATGTCAGCCGTGCGATTCGTGAAAATGAGATTGCATCTTATGCCTCCGCTGTTTCTGCCATTCCCGCCGTACGTGATTTTTTGCTGGAGACGCAGCGAGCATTGGCGCGGGAACACAATGTGATCATGGACGGACGTGACATTGGCACTGTCATTTTGCCCGATGCCCAGGTCAAGATTTTTCTGACCGCGTCCGATGTCCAACGTGCACAACGACGGCTGCTGGATTTGAAGGGAAAGGGATTTGAAAGTACCTTTGATGAAGTGTTGGAACAACTGCGCGCGCGTGATCATGCAGATTCCACACGTGCCACAGCACCTCTTCGCCCTGCACCGGATGCCGTGTTGCTTGATACAACGACATTGGATTTTGAACAGGCAGTGGCACGCGTACGGCAACTAATTGCGGAAAAGATGTGACAAGCACAACTGTGCGTGCTTGTATTGGCTTTTGTGAGAGGTAGAGCGATATAAGGGGGGAGACTTTGTGCAGGATTACTCATTTTTCAAGCGTCACGTTTCCGGTCTTGTGCGCTGGTTGTGGCAAATTGAGGTTGTCGGTGCGGAAAATCAACCGCAAGAAGACGGTTATTTGCTTTGTAGCAACCACACATCCATGTCTGATGTGATTGTGCTCGCAGTGGGAACGAAGCGTATCATTCATTATATGGCCAAAGCAGAGTTGCTGCATATTCCCATCATTGGTTCGTTTCTCAAATCGTTGGGAGCGTTCCCGGTACGTCGCGGAAAGGCAGATCTTGCCGCGCTCAAACACGCCATGAGCATGATTCGAGCGGGTGATATCGTTGGATTTTTCCCGCAGGGAACCCGTTGTCCTCATGTCGATCCGCGTACAACCGAAGTCAAATCCGGGGCGGGGATGATGGCATATCACACAAAATGTAAGGTTGTTCCGGTTTACATAAAAACCAAGCAGAATAAGACGAAAATGTTTCACAAAACACAGGTGATTTACGGACCTCCCATTTCTTATGAGGAACTGCCGTTTGAAAAAGGGACCACGGCAGAATTTCGGGAAGCCGCAGCGGTTATTTTTGATCGAATCTGTGCGCTTGGTGAACAGACACCCCCGGTCTCATAAAGGGAAATCAGCGAAACGTCTTGTAAAATCAGTTGTTTGCACGCTTGACATGGAAAGATAGAGACGAAACGGATCAAATTATTTTTATCAAATGCCAAGGCGGGAACAAGTAATAGGGTGCGCCAAACGGGCGCGAGACGGACACGGAGGAAGAAGATGGAGATGATCAAAGCGCAGCATGCCGGATTTTGTTTTGGTGTGCAACGCGCGGTTGACCGGGTGTTTTCTCTGTTGCATGAACGACAGGACGCCCATATTTACACATTGGGCGATCTGATCCATAATCCCCATATTACCGCACGTCTTTCGCAAAGCGGGGTGCGCTCGATTGGTCCGGACTCTTTGGATACGGTATTGGAGCAGGCACGTGCAGGAAAGCCTACTGTCGTGGTGATCCGTACACATGGTGTGGAGCGGACACTGGATGAAAAGTTGCGTCGCGCGGCACAGACGATGCCGTCGCTGACGGTTGTGGATTGCACATGCCCGTTTGTCAAAAAAATTCATACCATTGCGCAGAGAGAATCTGCCGTACCAAATACGGTGGGATTTATTTTTGGAGATCCTTTGCATCCGGAAGTCGTCGGCATCCGCAGTGCATTCTCTTGTCCCACGTATGTTTTCCCTGATAGCACGGCAGTTGCCCAATTTTTTGATTCTCCGGAATTTGACAAAATTGCACAAAAAAGAGTCGTATTTGTTTCGCAAACCACACAAAAATTGTCGGATTACAATAAAAGTCAAAAAATTCTCAAAAAACACTGTACAAATCCAATAATTTTTGATACAATATGTAGTGTGACAGAAAATAGGCAGCAGGAAACGGAAGAGATATCACGCAACGTGGACGTGATGCTTGTCATCGGAGGCAAAGATTCTTCCAACACGCAAAAGTTGTACGACATCAGTCGGAAACATTGCAGGGAGACGTACTATGTAGAAAGCGTTTCCGATTTGCCGGCTGATCTGTTGCGCCCAGAAATGAAACTGGGCATCACTGCCGGTGCATCCACGCCGTGCAGTATCATTGAGGAGGTTATGAAAACAATGACGGAAGAAATCAAAAACGAAGAATCATTTGCCCAACTGCTGGACGAATCTTTCAAGCCTTTAAATATAGGAGATGTTGTCAAAGGCGTTATCACCTCTGTTTTCCAAAACGAGATCCACGTTGATATCGGCGGCAAGTTAACCGGTATTTTGCCTTTTGACAATGTAACGGACGACCCTACGGTGGATATTCCCGCTACATACAAGGTAGGGGATGAAATTGAGACCGTTGTAACGCGCATCAGCGATCAGGATGGCGTTGCTACTTTGTCCAAAAAGAAAATCGATAATGCCAATAACTGGAAGAACATTGTAGAAGCCAAGGAGAATGGCACGATTTTAGAGGGACGTGTGGTCAGTGTCCTGGAAAAAGGCGTGATCATGAATGTGGAAGGTTCCCGTGTGTTTATTCCCGGTTCTCACTGCGGTCTGCGCCGTGATACGGATTTGAACGCGTTGCGCGGTACCACACAGAAAATTAAAATCATTGACATCAACGAGCAACGCCGTCGTGCAGTGGGTTCTATTCGCGAAGTGTTGCGCGAGGAGAGAGATGCCAAGGCGGAAGAGTTCTGGGCAAATGTCGAGGTCGGCAAGGAATATGAGGGCGAAGTGAAGAGCTTTATGCCGTACGGTGCATTTGTCGATCTGGGCGGTGTCGATGGTATGATTCATACCTCTGAACTTGCTTGGTATCGTGTGAATGATCCGAGCGAAGTGCTCACGCTGGGTCAGAAGATCAAAGTGCGTGTAAAGGATTTTGATCCCGAAAGAAAGCGAATCTCTTTGACGTATAAAACGGAAGAGAGCAATCCGTGGAATCTGTTTGTGGAGCAATATCATGAGGGTGACGTTGTCACGGTGACCATTGCAAACATGATGTCGTTTGGCGCGTTTGCGCAGATTATTCCGGGCGTAGACGGATTGATCCACATTTCTCAGATTGCCGATCGTCACATCGCGACGCCGGCAGAGGTGTTGGAAAAAGGGCAAAAAATTGATGCGAAAATTATCGGCATCGATTATGACAATCATAAAGTAAGTTTGTCCATCCGCGCATTGCTGGAAGATGCAGGCAGAGAAGATGACGCTCCTGCGACAAGCGAATCGGCACAGTCGGAAGAAGCACCTGCACAGGCAAGCGAAGAAGAGACGCAGGATGCTGCACCCGTGTCAGAGGAGACAACGGAAAACACGGCGCCGGCAGATGCATCTGCAAGCGAGGAAGTTTGACTTTGTAATGGAGATAAGGAATGCGGTGCTGTGTTTGTATCGCGTTCCTTTTTTCATTTTTGAAAGATATCGTTTTTGTTGGAAGAGAGATAGGAGAGTGAATCATGAAGGATCATGTCAGTCATGCTATATCGCATACCACAAACAGAGTTGCGCATCATTTGCGTTTGTGTGCCGTTTGTCTGTTGACGTTGCTTGTTTTCCTCTCTTTTTGTATGGTTTCTTGCACGGGACATGATGATACGGCGGAAAATACCGATACCACAACAGCTGCCGATCGACCGGCAGTAACCATTGCCGACGGATATCACGTTGCGGAAATGGTTTATGTCAGCCCGCTTTCGTCGTTTTTTCCGGAACAACAGACGCTTTCCGATGAGACGAAATATTATGTGCTCATGTCCCAAAGTGCGTTTTCCGTTACGTTTGACGAAAAAAGTACCGATATTATTTCGCCCCGTTATGAGACGCTGGCAGAAGAACAGGCATTTGTGGATGTTCCCGCGGCAACGACCGAAGAAACACCAACGCTGCATACCGCAGTGTATATCCGCTTGTGCGATGGAGAAGATACAAATGTCTGTGCGTTACAAACAAAAGATTTCAGTGACTATGAGGAACGACGTGCGCTGATGGTTTGTGACAAAGACGGTATGGATACGGGGTATACCGTATATTTTTTGGATGATATGATTTTGGTTGGATATTATGCCGATCGCGGGACTGTTACGCCCAATGATTATATTATGAAATTAGATGTCTGACGTTGGTTGAAAGACGAATAAACCGATCTTTGCATCCGGCAGCTTTCATGTGGCTGGGATCGTTTGTTGCAGATTTTTTCACGCATAGCAAATGATCATTGCCGGTGTGTTGATGGGGTTATGACTACGGTTATTTGGCGGAGGACATCGGAGGAAGAACCAAATTTTATGAAACACGCATATCATATTCACACATATCTTTGTCAACATGCGGACGGGCCCATTCGTGCGTATGTTGAAAATGCTGTCAAAATGGGTTACACGCAAATTGCATTTTCGGACCATTCTCCGCAGTTTTACCCAAACGGATTTGTTTCCGGTATTCGAATGCGCATCGATCAGGTCGATGATTATATCGGCCAGTTAACCGCACTTCGTACCGAATTTGCAGATCAAATAGATATTAAGATTGGATTTGAAGCAGAATATTATCCAGCTATGTTTGACCAACTGTGCGCGTTGTGTGAAGAAAAACATGTTGATTTTCTGTTTATGGGACAGCATTATACTTCCAATGAGGTAGATCGTGCTGCGCGTTCGGCTTGGAATCTTGGAAGTGACCCGGCTGGTATTTTTCAATATGCGGATCAGGTCATTGCAGGATTACAAACAGGATGGTTTTGTATGTTGGCGCACCCGGATGTTCCCAATTATACCGGTCCCCGAAAAGCCTATGAACAGGCCATGCATAGCATTTGCCTTGCTGCAAAGGAGTTGCAGATACCGCTGGAGTACAATTTACAGGGATTTCGATATCATAGACATTATCCCTGTGCGCGATTTTTTCAGATTGCCGCAGAAGTAGGAAATATTGTTACCATAGGAATTGATGCGCATACTTCCCAAGACCTGTTGGATGTAAATGTCGTCCAACAAGCTGAGAGACAGCTTGCCGCATGGGGATTGCATGTCACAGAACCAATTGCGTTGTTTTTACACCGTCGCTGAGAGACCGAAGAATGTTGTTTTTCGGATTTGCTTGTTTTCATTTCTCGGCAGAAGGAAGGCACAACGTGGGTAAATAAAATTTAACAAAATATTTATCATTCAATAATATATAAACATTATAATCAATAAAAACATACAGTGTTTTTATAAATACAAGCAGTGAAATTTTTGTGTTTTTGTCGTTTCCGGCAAAACAATGTCGAAAAAAAGAATGTTGTGGCGTGTGCTGCAGTCAAATCAAAAGATTTTGCTTGTTGATTTTTTGCGCAAAAAGAAAAAATTGGCGCAGATTTTTGATCAGTTTTTATATAAGGACGGGAGAGACGATTTATGGAAGAAAAGCATCCGGAACTTGTCTATAACGTCAGAGAGATTGCATCGATACGCGAATTGGTGGAAGACAGCTGCGAGATGTATGCAGACAATATCGCGTTTTTGTTTCATGACAAGGAAGGAAAGGAGATCACGGAGATCTCTTATTCACGTACCGGTAAGGACGTACGTTATTTTGCCACTTATCTTTGTTCTTTGGGACTACACGAAAAAAAGGTGGCTGTGATCGGGAGAAATTCATACCCGTGGGCATTGACATATTTGGCAGTTTGTTGCGGGGTAGGTGTGATTGTTCCGCTGGATCGTGATTTGCACGGCGATCAGATTGCCGATTTACTCCGAGATGCCGGTGCTGCGGCGATTGTATATGATACGGACAAAGCGGCGCAGATGGAACAGGTATCTTTTGACGGGGTGAAGATCAGTTTCGAAGATGTGCCTGATTGTATTGCCAAGGGCCGAGATTTGTGCCGTGCGGGTGATTGCAGTTATGAAAAAAACATACCGGATCCTTATGCCCTGGGTGTTTTGTTGTATACTTCCGGTACGACGGGCATTTCAAAAGGTGTGATGCTGTCACAGCACAATATATGCAGTGACATTGTCAACGTTTGCCGTCAGATTCATGTATATCAGAGCGACCGTTGTCTGTCTATTTTGCCGTTGCATCATACGTTTGAATGCATGGCAGGATTTCTCACATTTTTATACAGTGGTGCCAGCATTGCTTATAATGCCTCGTTGCGCACGCTGATGCAGGATCTGAAATTGTTCCGCCCCACAGGACTCATAGCAGTACCATTGGTGTTGGAGACATTTTATCATGCAATAGTGAAAAAGTATAAAAAGTTGCGCGGCGGTGATTTTGTGTTGAAAACGCAAATGGCGTTGGCGCGCGCCACCGGTAGTTATGCCGCGCGTCGCCGGATTTTTGGTGCGGTGCACGAGGCGATGGGCGGCAGATTGCGCATCTTTTTAATCGGTGCAGCGCCGGTACGGCCCGAAGTTTGCAATGCGTTTGAATTGTTCGGTTATCCGGTTTATATCGGATACGGACTCACAGAGACATCACCTGTTTGCTTGGTCCACAATGACCGATATCGTCGGTCGGATGATGTGGGATATCCCATTGCAGGTTTACGTGCCAAAATTGTGGACAGTGATGAAGATGGCGTAGGTGAACTTGCCGTCAAGGGACCCAACGTGATGCTGGGGTATTATCATGATCCGCAGGCCACCGCACAGGTGATGCACGACGGTTGGTTTTACACCGGTGATTTGGCCAAGAAAAAGCCAAACGGTGCGTACCAAATTTGCGGAAGAATCAAAAGTATGATCGTGCTCAAAAACGGAAAAAAAGTTTTTCCCGAAGAATTGGAGCAGTTTTTGGGACAGGCACCATGCGTGGAGGAATGTATGGTGTACGGAGAAGAAGAAAACGATACTTGCGTGTTGACAGCGGTTGTTTATCCCAATGAATCTTATTTACAGGCGGCGGCAGCACTGTTACGGCAGGATGCTTCACAGCCCGAAGAAGAACAGACATCTGCGAATATGTTGCACGACCAGCTCATGCAGGCGGTGCAACGTGTCAATGAACGTTTTCCTGCCTATAAGTCCATTCGACGCGTGAAGATCAGAACGGAGCCGTTTGTCATGACCAGTACACGCAAAATCAAGCGCAATTTGCCCGAAAATCGGATGGGAGAAGAATTGTCTTGATGCGGGAAATTGTTTTCTTTTGTGTTCCTGTTATTTCAGTACGATGAGTTTGTTGTGTCGCTGTCTGATTGTTATATTTTGTGATATCGACATTGTGGCACAGGTTGATTTTATCAGTGATCCAATAAAAGAAAAAGATCAATCTCGTTCTAAAAATATGATGAAAAAAAGAAAAGTTAGAGAAAGGACGGTGAAATTGATGAAAAGAGCAAACAAAAAGACAAAACAGCTCATGGCTGTCACAGCAGGCATTTTGGCTGTTACCGGTGTGCTTTTGATGATATTGCGCAGTTATGACAAAATGCTGTCCTGGCTGTTTTCAGAAGACACGGAAGAAGATGAGGAATTGTTTCGCGATTGGGATGTATGATTCCATATATCGCACAGATATAATAATTCGATGTAGAAAAGGTTCGCAAAAAAGAGACATGTGTTCGAGTGCGTAGAAACGACATGCCAATGACAAATAAAAGGTTTGTATTGATACAGAACCAATCTATATGACAATTGTTTGTGCATGAACAATCATCTTCAGAAAGACTCGTATTTCGTGTCAGACTTTCGTGTGCGAAAGCAAGGGAGGAAAAACTGATGAGAAGAGCAAGTGAAGCAACCAAAGAAAAATTTATCGTTGCTGCCATTCGAGAACTGAACGAAAGTGGCATTTCCGGGTTTTCCGTGCGTCATATCGCGGAGATATGCGGTGTTTCTTACGGCGCGCCATATAAGCATTACAAGGGCAAACATGATCTTTTGCGTGCAGTGATTGATTATGTAAATAAACAGTGGTTTCGCACGCGTGATGCTGTATTGGATCGCTGCGGGAGCAATCCGCGTCGTGCACTGATTGAATGTGCCACCGCATGCATCCGGTTTTTGTGTACGCATCCCGAATATCATGCCGTATTTTTACTCGGTGGTCCAAAGGATGCAGAAAAAACAATGTATCGCGGTCGTTTGGTATTTTTGGTTCAGGCACAGCTCGATCGTTATTTTTCATCCGTTTCTTATGACGAGGCAGATCGGGAGAAAAAGACGTTTTTGGTGCGCTCGCTTGTGTGCGGCGCGGCACAGATGTTAGCAGCCGGAGAATTACCTTCCAGTGAAGAGACGGTGCAAATGGTACACAAATGTTTGGAGCGGGAGTTTGACCTTGTGTAATTCAACAATCATCGGTAAACCGTGCGTCCCCCGCGTTGTGGAATATTGTGTGGAAAACAAAAAGATTCAAAAGCCTCTTTGTGCGGCAATTGTGTCCGATCTGCATTTGTCTGATCCAACACCTGCCATTACACTGTTGCAAAAAATTTCCCCCAATGTAATTTTTGCACCGGGGGATCTGATGGAAGATTTGCGGTTGGAACAAAACGTTACATATCATTCTCAGGGAATTGCTTTGTTATCCGCAGCAGCGCAGATTGCGCCCACATTTTATTCACTTGGAAATCATGAAAAAGAACCCAGTCCCGCGGCATTGCAGGCGATTGAACATACCGGCGCGATTCTGTTAGACCGGAACTGTTCTGAGTCGTTTGCAGGGTTGTACATTGGGGGATTAGATTCCCATGTCAAAACCGGCACGCGTAAAACATTGCCACCCGATCTGTCGTTTGTCAAACAGTTTTCTGCATATCAAACAGACCGATGCAAGATTTTATTGTGTCACAATCCCGAGTATTATGTGCCGTATTTGCGCGCAGAGGATATCGATATCGTTGTCAGTGGTCATGCGCACGGCGGACAATGGCGTCTGTTTGGTCACGGGTTGTATGCGCCAGGGCAAGGACTGTTCCCACGATATACGAGGGGGGTATACGAAAATCGTTTGGTCGTTAGCGCAGGATTGGGGGGGATGACGCGCGTTCCCCGTATCAATAACCCTGCGCAGGTGGTGGTGTTGCATCTTTTGCCTCCAAATTGAATCATGTGTCTGGAAAATAAAAATCGGCGATATTTTGTTTCAAACACCACTTTCACCATATCATTTTCATAGATCCTTGGAATCGACGGCGGGAACATCGTGTGTATGTTGACACACCATGTTCCTTTTTTGTATATTGAACAAAAAAGTTGTAAAAAAAGAATGGGTTTTGATCAAGCATTGACATTGTTTGCTATTACATGGTATACTAAACAACAGTGTGATGCCGGACTGCATCATATGTTTGATCTGGCAAAAAAGATGAGTTGTTCAAAGCGTAAACATCACAAATCAAGGAAGGAACGGTTTACAACATGATCTGGGATTACGGAACAGGAGAACAGAAGAACTGGATGATTGCGACGGATAGTTTCAATCGTCCTGAGTTGACAAAGTACGAGGTGAACATGTGCCAAGGAAACGGGTACATGTGTATCCATGCAAACGAAGACGAGCGCGTCGAGGGTTCCAGTTATTCGACACTTGTGGCGGGTTTGTTCAACCATGCCACCGGTGAAGTGACACATATTCAAAATTTGCCGGACATTACCAACATCGTATTTACGGCAGACGGTGTGCCGGTGCGTCCACAGCCAACGGAAAAATTAAATGATGCTCCCCGTGGGTATTCATCGTTTTTGAAAACGATGAATTTCTATGATGGATTGCTTACCCGGAGCTTTGTTTGGGAAATGGACAACGGCAAGCGGTTGCGTTTTACATATTTGCGCGTTGTGCCGCTGGATCGACTGCACATGTATGCCGCCAAGGTTCAGATTGAGGCATTGGATGACGTGGAAATGACCGTTTGTGCCGGTATTGAGGGAATTGATCGCTTGGATCCCGGTGCCCTGACGGATCATCGTACCGCGTTTACGGAACAATATATTACGGCAAATGTTACCACAGCGGAAAGCCGTATCCCCACTGCGTTGGCAGTGGCGACACGTCTGGTTGTCGATGGCACGCCGGTGTCCAAAGTCAATACCACGCAGGACGGAAGCAGTGTGTATGAGCATTATACATTTACATTGCAAAAGGGCCAGACCGCGGTATTTGAAAAATTCGGTTCAATCCACACGCAACGGGATTTGGAAAATGAAGCGTTGAGCGTTGCACAGATGACCCAAAAAGCCGCGGACGAGGTCACCCAGTGCCCCAATTTTGAAGAGATTTACCGTTCTTCTGCTGCAGCTTGGAAAAAAGAGTGGGAACAAAAAGATGTGATAATCGATACCTCGCGTGATTGGGATCAGTTAGCCGTTCGTTTTTCCATTTATCATTTGATCATTACCTGCCCGCGTCACGACAGCCGCATGAACATCGGTGCCCGAGGTTTGCAAGGTTATGGATATAACAACCATACGTTCTGGGACACGGAAATTTTCATGCTCCCGTTCTTTATCTTTACAGACCCTGCGGCAGCACGGAAGCTGTTGGAGTATCGTTATTACGGATTGGATGGCGCGCATCGAAAAGCAAAAGAACTGGGCTATCAGGGAGCCATGTACCCGTGGGAGGCTGCATGGATGACCGATGGAGAGACCACACCGCCGTGGGCAGCTTCAGGGCGATTTGAACATCATATTACCGGAGATATTACGCAAGCCATCTTTACCTATTGTGCTGTCACCGGAGATATGGATTTCATGGAACGGTACGGCTATGAGATTATGTTTGACACGGCAAAATATTGGGTCAGCCGTGTGACATATAACGCGGATAAAGACCGTTATGAGATATTGGATACCATCGGCCCGGATGAGGCGCGCGAACATATTGACAACAATGCGTTTACCAACTATATTGCGCATCTCAATATTGCTTATTCCATCAAATATTACGATATGCTGAAATCTGAACAGCCTGAAAAATTCCGCGCCCTATATGAAAAAGTGGGACTGGATGGTATGCGCGAAAAATGGCAGGAGCTGTATGATAAGATGTATCTGCCTCGTGAAAATGAGGATGGCATTGTGCCCCAGGACGATACGTATCTTGCAGATGCGAAAAAAATTATGGAGCATAATCGAGAGACCGGCAAAAATGACAAGATTTCCAAACAAGCGGATGTCATGGTACTCTTTTTGCTGTTTGAAGATCATTTCAGCGCCGAAGTAAAAAAGAAAAACTATTATTTCTATGAGCCTTTGTGCTACCACGCTTCTTCTTTGTCCCGTTCGTCTTATTGCACGTTGTCAGCCGATATCGGTGAAAATGATGTGGCGTACGATATGTTTTGGGATGCATCTCAGATCGACCTTGGCGAAGGACATGACAGCGGAGATGGTATTCACACTGCAGCAGCCGGCGGGTTGTGGCAGTGCACGGTTTTTGGATTTTTAGGGGTTCGGTTGTACGGCACGCAGCTGCGAATCCAGCCGCATTTGCCCAAGAACTGGAAACGTGCGCAAACGACCATTGTTTTTCAAGGTACGCCTTTGCGTTTGACTGTTGATCATGAGACGTTGCAGTTGGAACGATTGGCAGGAGACAAGGAGACATCTTTCTTGTGCAACGGAGAAGTACATACGTTTGCCGATTCCATTACGCTGAAGTATTGATATGACAATTGCCGGATTGATATGGATATCATGAAATGATTATTTGAGTCAACCGCTGCCATAACAGGCAGCGGTTGACTTTTTATTTTTGCTCATATGTGGCAATATCAAAAGAAAAGTACCTCTCCGACGCATGATTTTTTTTACATGGGATACGATAACAAAAAGAAATAAAGCACGAAAAAATCATAAAACGTCCCGTGTTTTAAGATCAGTGAGGTATGTGTCGGTTATGTCAAAGAATGAAAAACAAGCAGGTCTTCCTGCAAAAAACAAATCCCGTTCTGCTCATTTTTCGAATTTATATTGTCGCACGGATATGGCGTCTGAGATTGCACAAGAAGCCATGCGAGAATATAGTGCCGAGCATGCAGGTGCCCCGGATGGCGTGGAATGTGAAACGCTGCATACATTTGGTTTTCGGGTCGAGCGCGTGCGGTTGAATACCAAAGCCGCTGCAAAAAAATTCGGCAAAGACATTGGTTGTTATACCACACTATTTTTGGGAGAGGTACAGAATATGGAACGGCACATCCAAGCAGTTGCCGCGCTCGCATGGCAGTTGCAGGATTGTGCCTGGCATTTGGTTGGCAGTGTGCAGCGTGTGCTGGTGGTGGGATTGGGTAACCGCGAATTAACCTGTGATGCCCTGGGCCCCCTTTGTGTTTCTCAACTGCCCGTATTCGATCCGGCGCCGTCTGAGATTTCCGATGTTCCGGTATCTTCTTCCCATGAGGATGCTACGTCAACAATGTCTGCAAGTGATGACCCCTCTTCCGATATGTCGCATTCTGCAACTTTTTCGGATCAAATGAAATCACAAGAGACGATAGCGGGGGGATCATCTCATTGCCGTCTGTTCACGTTTGCACCGGGTGTGCGTGCACAAACCGGTATGGAAACGTTGTCTTTGGTACGTGCAGCGCGGCAGGTATGTCGCGCACAGTTGGTGGTGTTGGTGGATACGCTCGCGGCACGCAGCGCAGATTGGTTGTGTAAAACCGTTCAACTTGCCGATGTCGGCGTGCGTCCGGGCAGCGGGATCGGTGCACGCACCAGTGCCATTGTGCAACGTCAAATCGGTGTTCCGGTTATGACCGTGGGTGTACCAATGCTCATCGACGCTTCCACGATGATGTTTGATGTGTTGCAGCAGGATCCTTACACCCCTGAGACACAGGCAGCACTGGAACGTGTGCGTGGTATGTTGGTCAGCATCAGTGACGCGGATGTCGCTGTGAATGCATGGGCAAAGGTCATTGCAGCTGCATTGGAAATGGCGTTTGTGGAGGGTTAACGGTTAAAAAATATCTGAAAAGTAGTTTTTTGTTTGTGTCAAATGTCATGAGAGAAACTGCGTTTTTGGCGCTGCAATCTTGCAATCTTTGTTGTTTCATGGTAAAATCAATGCGGTTCTGTTTGCGATATGGTGTCCAAAAAAGATGGATGCTGTCGGCACAGAACAATGGAAAAGACATGTGAGGAGCAAAAATGCTATGACAGAACGCGAGAAAATGATTGCAGGAATGATTTTTGATGTTTCCGGTTCCGATATGCCTCATGAACGCAAACGTTCTCATCAATTGTGTAACGAGTACAATCGTACCAACGAGGATGAAGAGGAAAAGCGACTGGAAATTTTGGATCAATTGCTTGGCGCACATGGCGCGCATTATTGGATGGAGCCGGACATTCGCTTGGATTTCGGTGCGAATATTACACTGGGGGAAAATTTTTATTCAAACTATAATCTCACGATTTTGGATAACGCACCTGTTACCATCGGCAACGATGTTCTCATCGGCCCTTGCGTCACCATCGCTACCGCAATTCATCCGCTTGTCGCAGAGGAACGTCGGATTCATTTCAAAGAAGATGGGACCATTTATAATTTGGAGTATGCAAAACCCGTTACGATCGGCAATGATGTGTGGATTGCAGCAGGGGTTACCATTGCCGGAGGTGTGACAATCGGTGATGGCGCTGTGATCGGCTGTGGCAGCGTGGTGGTACGTGATATCCCTGCGGGATATCTTGCAGTGGGGAACCCTTGTCGTCCAATTCGAAAGATTACAGATCAGGACCGTATGATCTTTGATCGTCCTTTGGATGGGGCGTCTGCCTGTACCGAGGTAAACGATGAAGTGACAGACAACGGCATAAACAAATGAGCAACCCATGTTCTAAATCCAAGCCGGACAATCCGTTGTCCCCTCAAATAAGTGAAACGTTCATCGGACAAGATCGTACTTTGGACAGTAGGGAAACAACACAGAAATCCGGACAGAGATCTAAGCAGAAGACTTGTGACCAAGAACGAATGACAATTACACCCATTGCGCATATTCATACGCCGTTTTCTGAAAAATTTGGTATTCCACGACAGAGCGGCCTGGTTGATATTCCCGCCACCATTGTATTTACGCCGCCGTTTCGGCGCGTGGAGGCTGTACGCGGGTTGGAGACGTTTTCTCATGTGTGGCTGATCTGGCAGTTTTCGAAAACGCCTCATACTCAAAAAAATCTCACCGTACGCCCGCCGCGACTGGGCGGCAATCGTCGCCTCGGTGTGTTTGCCACCCGTTCACCGTTTCGCCCCAATCATCTGGGATTATCTTGTGTGCGACTGGTGCGAGTGGATTTTAATTCAAAATGGGGACCGGTGTTGCATGTCCGCGGCGCCGATTTGCTCGATCAAACACCCATCTATGATTTGAAACCTTATCTGCCGTTTACGGATGCACATGCGGATGCCGTGGGTGGGTTTGCGGACGATGTGTATGAACATACGTTAGAGGTGTGTTTTCCCACCTCGTTGGAAAACACGTTGCCGAATGACTTGATAGAACAGATTCGATCTGTTCTGGAGCAGGATATTCGCCCCTCTTATCAAACGGATCCGACACGGTTGTATGGTATGCGTTATGATAAATATCAGGTCCGTTTTACCGTAGATGGTAACAAGGTGTTCGTGCGTGCCGTGCAGATAGATCATCCCGCACACTGAATGCACTGTTTTTTTACGTGTTACGTTGTTTGTAAAATGGATGACACAAACATTTGTGTTGCAAAAGGATGTTTTTGCATGGTGTCAAATGGGCGCAAATTTTCCATGCAAAATATTTGCCGGTCATTGACAAGCAGCGCAAACTTTTGTATAATTTTCAGATGAAACATATTGACTTGTTTGGCGAAAAAGACGTGGTTGTATATATACTGTGTTTTTCGTGTTGCCAAACAAAGCTACCCTTCAAGCGGGCAGAGGAAAGGAAAAAATACATATGAACATCGGTGTATGCGTCGTGTTAGACGAGATGGAAACATTGGCGGAAAAATTGGATACCATGCGTGACCAAGGTTTTGATACCTGTCAGTTGGTTTGCTGGAAACCGGAGTTGTGGACGAAAGAAAATGCAGAAACGGTGCGTCAGTTGTTTGAGCAAAAGCAGCTGAATATTTCTGCGTTTTGGTGTGGCTGGGACGGCCCGGCTGTGTGGAATTTTTACGACGGACACGAAACATTGGGCCTGCTGCCCGTGAAGTATCGTGAAATGCGCGTGAAGAACCTGTGTGACGGTGCTGATTTTGCAAAATCACTCGGTGTGATGGATGTGATTACACACATGGGATTTATCCCGGAAAACCCGCACGATCCGCAGTTTGTTCCGTTTTGTGATGCAGTCCGGCGCGTGGCGTTGCATTTGAAGGAAAACGGCCAGTATTTGCTTTTTGAATCCGGTCAGGAGACGCCCGTGGTTATGTTGCGTTGTTTTGAAACGGTTGGCACGGACAATTTGGGCATCAATCTGGACACGGCAAATCTTATTTTGTATGGCAAGGGAAATCCGGTGGATGCCTTGGATGTATTTGGCAAGTATGTGCGCAATTTGCACGCCAAAGACGGCAATTTTCCCACCAATGGTCATGACTTGGGTGAGGAAAAGAAGATTGGTGAGGGAAGTGTTGATTTCCGTCGCCTATTCGAAAAGCTTCACGCGTTGCACTATGATTCCTACATCACCATTGAATGTGAATTGGAAGGTGATGAACGCATTGCCGGCGTACTACAGGCAAAACAGTATCTGCGCCGTATCATTGATGAAGTATATGCATAAATGGTTTGCCTGCGTGTAGGAAGATTTTGATTGTGTGCAGCAACTACCGTTGTTTGTGCGATATGCCTGTGATAGAACAAGTGAGATACACGCAGCACTTTGTATAAGCGTCGTTAGATGCAAAAAGAATAAGATTGCATACGGTATTTGACCGAAGGGAAAGGGGAGTTTTATATGTTAAAAGTAGCATTGGTCGGTGTTGGCGCCATCAGCGGGGCGCATATTCCCGCATGGATGGCAATGGAGGACGTAGAGTTGGTCGCATTGTGCGACGTGCGTCCGGAACAGATGGAAAAATATCCAAAACAGCGTCATTACACGGATTTTGATCAGATGCTTGCATCGGAAACGCTGGATATCGTGGATATTTGTCTGCCTACATATTTGCATGTGGAATTTGCACGCAAGGCGATGCAGCGGGGAATCCATGTGCTCTGTGAAAAACCGATTTCTTTGCATCGTGCTGATGTCGAGCCGCTGTACGCGTTGGCAAAAGAGAAAAATGTACGTTATATGGTCGCCCATGTGGTACGTTTTTGGCCCGGATATGAGGCGCTCAAAGAGATTTACGACACGAAAAAATACGGCAAATTGATCAGCGGAACGATGCAACGTCTGGGACAGTTCCCGCAGTGGTCCTGGAACAACTGGATGCAAAAAGAAGAGTGCAGTGGGATGGTGCCTTTTGATCTGCACATTCATGATCTCGACTTTTTGGTGTATGCATTTGGTATTCCGAAGGATAAAGTTGTGTTCCGCGCCAAACGCTCTGACTCTGATTTTCTCAATATTACGTATGATTTCGGCGACTTTTTTGTGCAAACGCAGGCATCGTGGTATGCCACAAAAGATCATCCGTTTACCGCTTGCTATTCGTTCCAGTTTGAAGATGCGCTGGTGGAATTCCGTGAAGAGCGTCTCAAAATTTACCTGCGTGACGGCGGTGTGATTGATTCCGGCGGCGAGGCAGGAGCATTGGGCGCCATTGATCTGCCGCAAACGGATGCATACGCCAACGAAATTCGCTATTTTACCGATTGTGTCGAAAACGGTACAGATTGTGAAAAAGTACGTGCCGAGGAGTTGGCAGCGGTGCTGGATATTTTGAACAACATTTGATCTCTTTACCACTCTTTGTACGAAAAGCACCGTCTTGCCATTATGCGAGCTAAGCCAGTATTGCCGTGCTTTTCGTCCGGCACCGGTTGGTCTGTAACAAACACAAGGCGGTGTGTAAAACAGGATGAATGTGCAAGGCGGTATGAAACTGTACAAAGCAATATAAGAAAATATCAAGCATATCAAAACGTGCAGGACGATCGATTCGATCGTCCTGCATGTTTCTTTTTTTCTGTTTTTTCGATTGGGCGTTGTTTTTTCGGGCATTTGTTTGACGCCTCATCGGCTGATTTTGTTTCTGCTTGATGGAACGTTGTTTGATTTTTGTAAAGCTTTTTTACAAATGGCCGTGTGGATTATTCTATTTGTGATTTTGAGAAATATATATTTTGCACAAAAATGAGAATTGACATGATATAATATTTGTAAAATAATTGACTTTTGATACAAAACACGTTATCATATAAATATAAAATTCACACTTTTCCAACAGCTGTATCAAGGAATGGAAACAATGAAAGAACGACCGAACATCTTGGATGAAACGGTTTGAAACAGTGAAATTGGAACATCGAACAGTATCGCGAAAGGAGCAATGATATGAAACTTCTCATCGGTGGAGAAAAAACAGAGGCAATGAGCGGGGCGACGTTTGAAAACCGCAACCCCTACAACAATGAGCTGGTTTGTACGGTACCAAAGGCCGACGCGCGTGATTTTGAGCGCGCGGCTGAACTTGCACGTCAAGCACAGCCCGCGTGGGCGAGAACGCCGATTTATCTGCGTTCCCGTATCTTGGAGAAATTTGTGTCGCTGGTCCGTCGTGATTTTGAGAAAATCGTCGACGTGATTTGCCGGGAGGGCGGTAAGGTGATCACAGAGGCGCGCGCAGAGCTGGATACATTGTGCGTTGTGTTCACGTACTATATTCAGGCAGCAAATCATTTGCTGGGCAATACGGTACCCATTGATTCCGAAGCACGTACGGTGGGGGATGTGATTTTTACCATTCGTGAGCCGATCGGAACCTTTGTGAGCATTACACCTTATAATTTTCCGGTGGAACTGTATGCACATAAAGTGGCGCCGTGTTTGATTACGGGAAATGCGGTGTTGATCAAACCTGCATCTGATACGCCCCTATCCGCTTATTTACTTACGGAATTACTCTGGGAAGCGGGTGTGCCCGGAGGTGTGGTACAATTGGTTACCGGTTCCGGTACGGTGATGGGTGAATGGCTGAAAAAGACTTGTTTGGTGGATGGCGTTGGCTTTACCGGTTCCACGGCAGTCGGCAAGACGCTGATGGAGGGCGGCGGCGCACATTTGCAGCATGTGTTTTTGGAACTGGGCGGAAACGATCCGTATGTGGTCTTTGACAGCGCAGATATGGATGTCGCTGTTTCACAGGCCATCGGCGGCAGGACGTGGAACGCGGGACAGACATGTTGTGCCAACAAGCGTTTTTTGGTGCAGAACAATATCCGCCAAGCATTCACCGAACGTCTGGTACAGGGATTGCGTGAAGTGAAAATGGGTGACCCCATGCAAGAGGACACCGTGGTTGGTCCCCTGATCAATGAACAACAGGCAAAAGAGGTCATCTCGCAAATCGAGCGGACCGTGGCGCAGGGGGCGCGTTGTATTTTGGGTGGCACCCGTGACGGGGCTTTTGTATCTCCTACGGTATTGGTTGATGTGACGCCGGATATGGATGTTGCCAAGGATATGGAAATTTTCGGGCCGGTATTTCCGATTATCGGATTTGACACCTTCGAACAGGCGGTAGAGATTGCCAATCAAACCAGCTATGGTTTGGCCAGCGGTGTGATTACGCAGGACATCAATACGGCGATGAAATTTGCCAAAGCGGTGCAGGCCGGTACGTGTGTGGTCAACAGCAGCGGCAATTACCGTTCCGCGCATCAGCCGTTTGGCGGGTACAAAGACACCGGTATCGGCAGAGAGGGTACGATGCACACCTTGTACGAGGTGACACAGGAAAAGACCATCGTGCTGAAAAACGTTTTGGCAGACTGAATGAATGTTTCAGATCTCGCATAGAAAGATATGATGGTACATTGTAACCATGTGATGCATGGATGGTGGCATACGATCTCATTTGAAATGGGTGTGTCGGTTATATTTCAAAGAGCTTCTGGTACAGGTTTATAAAACTTGTATCGTGTGGAAAAATTTTCATACCGTTGTAAAATGCAAATGCGGTTTTGGACTCGGTTTTCCATCAAACATCCGGTTCAAAATAGAACAAAACAAGTGTTACTTGACAAGGTCGTGTGACAAACGAATGAGACATTTGCGGGGAAAAACGAAACAATGCAGCTGCGAAAACAAAACATGCAAACCGTATTTCACAGACAAACGATGCGGTGGCTGTTATATTTGGCTGCAAAGATACACCCTTTTAAAAGATGGGTGTGCCATAAAGCTGCGTTGCGATTTGACCCGGTGAATCAGAGTCCGGTTATTGATTACTTGGCGATCAAAGAACGGGTTGCACAAATACCTTGTCATGAAATCTCCGGGTACGGAAATATCGCATGGCTCAAATACGCGGTGATGGGGACATTGCGTTGTTAATCATGGTAAAGACAGGAGGCGAGAAAGGATTGAAATTATACGGTCAAACGTATGCACGGCGTGAATTTTTGGCGCGTGTGGGGTCACCGAAACAGGTGGCGGACATTCGTCGTGCAACACTCAACGACGGACGGCAGAACGGTACGGAGATTTTCGAGATCCACAACGGCGTTTTGTCGGCAACCGTTGTGGCGGGCAGATGTTTGGACATCGCAAATTTTACATATCGCGGTGTGCCGATGCAATTCACGGGAAAGAACGGCATTGTATATGCCGGATTTGCAGAGCCTGTGCGCAATCCGTTGCGCAGCGTCAACGGCGGGTTGTTTTACACTTGCGGGCTGACCAATGTGGGTGCTGCGTTTGGGGACGACTACTTTCATGGCCGTGTGCGGTTGATTCCCGCCGAACAAGCGTATGCATGTGCAGAATGGGAAGGAGATGAATATCTCCTTCGGTGCGGCGGTGTGATGCGGCAAAACGGGGTTTGTTATGAAAATTTGTCCCTGACGCGCAACATTGAAACAGCGCTGGGGAGCGATGAAATCTGTGTATCGGATACGGTGTGCAACGACGGATTTTCCGAGGTCCCCTTTATGATGATGTATCATGTGGTGTTCGGGTTTCCGCTGTTAAACGATGGCGCGCGTTTGTATGTGGCAGCGGATATGGAAAAAGAGGCTTGCTGTTGTACGGCACCCGATGCAACGGGAACCAACAACGGCGGCGGTGTTTTTGCAGCGAAATGTAACAAAGACGGGGTGGGGATGTATTGTTTGTACAATCCTGCGTTGTCTCTTGGTTTACAGGTACGATTCAATGCGCGCAGCATGCCGTATCTGAGTCAATGGAAGAGTATGCAAAGCGGCGATTATGCCATGGGGCTCATGCCGACAAACTGTCATGCCGCCGGGAGAGAGGCGGAGATGGAGCGGGGGACATTACAATACCTTTCTCCTGATGCGTGTGTGCACACATCGATTGCGTTCCGTGCTTTTTCCGGAGAAGAGGCGTGCAATGAGGTGCTGGCACAGATCGATGCCTGTACGTATGACCCTTTGACATTCACACAATAATCTCGAAGATCGTTTTTGCCGGCGGTGCAACCGGAAAAATGCCCGCCGGCAGACGTTTGTTCCAACATCAGCTTTTTACGTGGCAAGGGGGACATTGATCGGGTCAATAAAAATGAGAAGATACAAAAATAACATAATAATTTTGTAATGGTGTTCGATAAAACAACAGGTTGTTCAGAAAATCCAACACAAGAAAGAGAAACGGCGCAGAGAGAAACGAAAACCGTTTCGGGAGAAAAGGAAGATGGCGGAGCACAGAGAGGGAAAACAGCGAGAACTTGCACTGTGGGCGGCGCGATTGCGCCGATGGGTACTGGAAGAGATTCACGCGGTGGGAATCGGTCATTTGGGCGGCAGTCTGTCGGTATGCGATCTATTGGCGGTGTTGTATTTTGATCAGATGCGTGTCGATGCCAAAAACCCAAAATGGCCGGATCGCGATCGGTTCGTAATGAGCAAGGGACACGCGGGGCCGGCGGTTTATGCGGCCCTTGCCTTGCGCGGATTTTTCCCGTTGGAGCAATTGTACACCCTCAACCAGCCTCACACCAATTTACCCAGTCATTGTGACATGAACCGTACACCGGGTATCGATATGACCACCGGATCGCTGGGGCAGGGAATTTCTTGTGCCATGGGGATAGCGATGGCTTGCCGCGCTGCGGGGAGAGACAGTGATATTTATGTTGTACTGGGGGACGGGGAAAGCCAGGAAGGACAGGTATGGGAAGCGGTGCTGTTTGCTGCCCAGCAAAAACTGGAACATGTGTTTGCCTTTTTGGACTACAATCATTTGCAAATTGACGGACGTGTGGACGATATTTGTTCTCTTCAGTCGCCCTTGGAGAAATTTGCGGCATTTGGCTGGCATGTGCAGGAGGTTGACGGACACGATGTGGGCGCTATTCGAGATGCCATTATCAAAGCCAAACAGGTACGCGGCCAACCTCATATGATTGTGATGCATACAATCAAAGGATACGGTGTGCCGGAAATAGAAAACTTGGCGTCGAGCCACAACTGCCCTGTGGATGACAAACTGTATGCATCTGCCTGTGCGCGGTTTGATACACAAATTGCAGCATTGGAACAAGCTGTGCAGACACCGGCACTTGTGTCCCACACACTCGATGAGCCGACAGACGGTACAGCTGTTCACCCTTCCCACGACGACATGAACAGAACAGACAGCGCGGCGCACACAGCGTACATCGATGAGGCCGTTGTGCCGTTGACAAAACAAATGCATGGGGAAGTATCGCCGTCATTTCACAGTGTACAAAAACACGCGGCAGAGCCACATTTTACGGTCTATGATCACATGACGGAGAGCCGGGAAGAAATGCGCACGGCTTTTTGTGAGGCAATGATGGAACTTGCAAAAAAGGATGCACGGATCTTCCTTTTGGATGCGGATCTGATGGGGGCGATGGGGACCAAACCGTTTGCCGCTGCTTATCCGACACGTACGATTGATTGCGGGATTCAGGAGGCCAATATGATCGGCGTGGCGGCGGGATTGAGTGCGGAGGGGTACATTCCCTTTGCGCATACGTTTGCGGTGTTTGCCACGCGGCGTGCATGTGATCAAGTATATTTGTCCTGTGCCTATGCAAAACAACACGTAAAACTCGTCGGCTCAGATCCGGGCATCACGGCAGCACTCAACGGGGGGACGCATATGGCATTTGAGGATTTGGGTATCATGCGTACCATCCCGGAAATGACCATTTTGGAACCGACGGATATTGAGATGATTCGTGATCTGATTCCCAAAATTGCGGCATATCCGGGAGTGGTGTATTTGCGGTTGGTGCGCCGTACCTGTCCGCAGGTGTATCGTCCCGGTTCATCGTTTGTGATCGGCCGCGCCAATGTCCTGCGACCGGGGCGTGATGTGACACTGATCGCGATGGGCTTTTGTGTTTCTCAAGCGTATATTGCTGCGGAAATGTTACAAAAAGAGGGCATTGATGCAGGTGTCATCGATATGTTTACCTTAAAACCCATTGACCGGGCGGCAGTCAAGCGCGCGGCGTTTGAAACGGGGGCAATTGTGACTGCTGAAAATCACAATATCATTGGGGGGCTGGGTTCTGCTGTGGCAGAAGTGATTGCAGAAGAGGTGCCTGCTGTGTTGCGGCGTGTCGGTGCGCGCGACTGCTTTGGACAGGTGGGAAAACGGGATTTTCTGGCTGCACAATATCATTTGACGGCCGAGGACATTTGTATGGCGGCCCGGCAAGCGATTTTTGAGAAAAACGATCGCTGAAAACCAAGCCATGTGTTTTGCTTGCCGACAGGGAATTTATGGTAACGAAGAACTGTATGCCAATCAATCCCGTTTCGCACGTCTATATCTATAAAAACAAAAAATATAAGATATAACAGCTCAGTTTTCATTCTGACGATCACAGAAAAACACACAAAGAACACAGGAGGAAATGGAAAATGTCTCAATTCCGTGTGGTTCCGTCCATTACCATGTATGACACATTTGCGACATTTTGTACTTCATTTGAGGTGGGTGTGCGCGATTTGATTTTGACCGATCGGGTTCTGTACGAAATGTATTTATCCGGGGTCCGTTGTGCCGGCATTTTGATAGAGGATGATTACGGTGCGGGTGAGCCGGACGACAAAAAAGTTTCACAAATTTTGTTGGCTGCACGTGCGCTTTCCTATGACCGAGTGATCGCGGTTGGCGGTGGAAGTGTGATGGACATCGGAAAACTTTTAAGTCTGTCACAAACGCCGGAGATGTTGGAAAATCTTGTCGCGGTGTTTGAACGAAACATTCCGGTTGTGCGGGAAAAAACGCTGGTACTGCTTCCCACTACGTGTGGCACGGGAAGTGAAATAACCAATATTTCGGTATGTTCGTTCCCCGCGCTGGGCACCAAAATCGGATTGGCTGACGATGCGCTATATGCGGATCACGCTGTATTGGTCAGCGAGCTGATTTCATCTTTGCCGATGCGCGTCTTTATGGACAGTTCCACCGATGCCTTGATCCATGCCATCGAGTCCTTTCTCTCTCCAAAAGCAAACATTTGGACACAGATGTTTTCTGTTCGTGCGATAGCGCACATTGTTTCGGGATATCGTCACATTCAGCAAAACGGGGCTGACAGCCGCAGTACGTTGTTGGGTGACTTTCTTTCTGCGTCGGCCATGGCGGGGATTGCGTTTTCCAATGCCGGATGCGGTTTGATTCATGCGATGTCATATCCCATTGGGGCAAATTATCACTTGCCGCATGGCGCATCCAATTACGAGGTGATGATGGCCGTTTTACGATTCTACAAAGACAAAGCGCCCGGAGGGACGATGACGACGCTTTGTGATCTTGTATCCGGTTTGGACACGCTTGAGGCGTTGCTCTCTTCTCTTTCGCCGCGGCGGCCGATGCGTACATACGGAATGGATGAGGCGGCGGCCGATGCATTTGCAAAGGATGTGATAGAACATCAACAGCGCCTCTTGGCAAATTGTTATATTCCTGTGACGCAAAGTGACATTGCCCAAATTTATCGTGCAATTCTTTGAGAGTGTTTTCGTATTACAAAGAGGTTTTTCCATATTATACGGAATATTTGGTGTGAAAGGGAGTGATGTGTGTTGAAGGCACTGATGAAATTGCAAGAGGGGCCGGGACATGTGGCGCTACATGAAAAGCCGGCACCGATTGCCCAAAAAGGGGAAGTGTTGGTAAAAATCATGGCGGCGGGAATTTGCGGAACGGATTTGAAAATCCGCGCCGGGCAGACTTGGAGCAACCCGCCGGTGGTACTGGGGCATGAAGTGAGCGGTATCATATGCGCGCTGGGGGAAGATGTGGACGGCGTACAAATCGGCGATCGTGTGGTTTGCGAGACGGCACAAGTGATCTGCGGGGATTGTTACTACTGCCACAGCGGTCATGATTTGATGTGTGACAAAAGATTGAGTATTGGATATGGTGTGGATGGTGGCATGGCGGAATATATGGTGGCGCGAAAAGGTATTTTGCACGCGCTGCCTCATACGGTCTCCTTTTCCGACGGTGCGGTTTGTGAACCGCTGGCTGTCGCGGTACATGCTGTCTATGATACGGTACCAGTCAAATCTACCGATATCGCTTTGGTCAGCGGGTGCGGTGCCATTGGGCTTTTGGTGGCGCAGGTGGTACGGAGCTTGGGCGCGCGGGTGATCATGACCGGGTTAGATGTGGATATACCGCGGTTGCAACTTGCCAAAACGCTTGGTGTGGAATACACCGTCAATGTAGAGACAGAGAATTTACAACAAAGAGTAAAAGAAGTAACGGACGGGATGGGGGTAGATCTGGCGTATGATTGTTCCGGATCTGCCGCAGCCATTCGTGGTGCATTACAGTCTTTGAAAAAACGCGGACAAATGGTGCAGATCGGGCTGACAAAACCGGATCTGGAAATTCCATACAGCTTGTTTACGGGGCGGGAACTTCGATTATTTGGCACCTTTGGACACAACTGGGTGAGCTGGGAACAGGCATTGAAGCTGATCGCAACGGACAAAGTGAAAATTTCGCCATTGGTGACACATCATTTTCTGTTGGATGACTGGGAGCGGGCCTTTGCGGTGGCGGAAAATCGTGAAGGCATCAAAGTGATGCTGCATCCGAACGGATTGACGGATTGAACATGATCGACGAAAAAAATAGGTTGAAAAAAGCATAGACGGACGGTGTAATATGTTACCATTTACTTTATGTATTCCGACAAAAATCGTATTCGGGCCGGGTGTGTCCTGCGATATCAGCGCGCACATCGATGGAATGGGCAAACATGCGCTGCTTGTTTCGTATGGTGCGCGGCCGTATTTGAAAACACTGCTGCAACAAATTCGTGCTTCGCTTTACAAAGTGGGAATTCGCTATACGGAATTTTTTGAGATCACGGCCAATCCGCATTTGTCTGAGGTAAAGCGTGCGGTGGCAATGTGTCGGGAAAAGCAGATCGATATGGTGATCGGTATTGGCGGGGGCAGTGTGATGGATGCGGCAAAAGCCATTGCCGCCGGGGCTTGTTATACCGGGGATTTGTGGGAGATGTTTTCTTCCCGCAATGATCACAACGTGGCACGTCCGCCGACACAGGCACTCAAAACTGTGATGATTCCAACCGTAGCAGCGACCAGCAGCGAAATGAATTGCGTGGGGGTGGTGACCAACGACGATACCATGGAAAAGGTACACGTTTCGGCACCATGTCTGTATCCTGCGCTGTCGGTCATGGATCCGGTGTTGACTTGCACACTGCCGTTTTCCAAAACGGCACCGGGTGCTGTGGATGCGATGTCCCATATTTTAGAGGCATATGTCAACGGCGATCAGAATTCACCGCTGCAGGACGGTTTGCATGAAAGTTTGTTGCGCACCTTGATGTCGGAGCTGCGTGCGCTGCGTGAAACGCCCGATGATTTGTCTCATCGTACCAATTTGCAATGGGCCGCAACCATGGCTTGGAACGGTTGGATACAGGCGGGAACGGCACCGCGCACACCGATGCACAAGATGGGGCATGCGGTATCTGCCATGTATGATGTGACACATGGTGTCACACTTGCCATTTTTATGAATGGGTATTTGCACGATATTTGTACCAAAACAGAACGCATTGCCCGTCGGTTTGCGCAGCTGGGAAAACAGTTGTTTGGCGAAAAATTGATACAGGAGCAGGTACGTTTACGTCGTGAGCAGGCAGAAACGAGCATCCTTTCAAAAGAGCAACCGGATCTTTATTTGGCAGCGCGAACATGTGTCGATTTGCTTATAGCATTTTTCGTGGAAAACGGTGTGCCGGTGACGCTGCGACAGGCGGGCGTGGAAAACCCGGATCTGGAGGCGTTGTGTGCACTGATCATGCGTGTGGGTGCGGCAGCGGATGGACGGATTGCGGGACTTGTACCGGTGGGGCGCGATGATATGATGCGGATTTTGCATGCGGTGAAAGCGTAAAGACGGGGTGATATCCTTGAAATATGCGGACGGAATCCCGCACGACCTTTGCAGGGCGTGCGGGATTTTTTTGTTTGTGCAAAAAGAAAAATTCCGGGAGGTATCTATGCAAACAAGGAGATTTATGTTATAATAGTAAAAATTAATGCGCCTTGTTTGGGATAATTACAAGCACGACATGGGCCGCATCAGACATTGCTTACACGAACGGATTACCCGATGGGAGGGAGTCATAGATGATACTTCTACAACGCATTGCTGTGATGAATTTGGAAAATGCCATGCGCGGTGCGCGCAATCCCCTGAACAGCTGGGCGCGCAGCGACAGTTATTACGATGAACATCATCAGTATGTGCTTGGGCCGCAAGATCGCGCTTTGGCACAGCGGTTATGCCGTGCGGGCAGTGACCATCGGAAATTTATCCGGCAGATTTTTGTTTCTATGGATATTACCGCGCCCTTGTACTGGTGGAAAGAGTTTGATACCTACAAAGTCGCAACTGTGGCAAATTCCACTTCCACGATGCACAAGATTCATGCATCCCCTTTTTCATTTGACGATTTTTCCTGTGACCATATGACAGCACAAACACGGGAGCAAATGGGGCATGTGATTGCTTATTTGGAGCAACTCCGACAGGCATATGTGGAGACGAAAGATAAAAAATATTGGTACGATATGATACAGTTTCTGCCGTCATCGTATCAGCAAATGCGCACCGTGACCATGAATTATGAGACCTTACGGAACATCTATCATGCAAGGAAAAACCATAAACTGGAAGAGTGGCATGAGATGTGCCGCGTGATTGAACAGCTGCCGTATGCGGATTTAATGATTACCGATACGGAAGAGGGCATAAAAGCAGAATAACCAAAGACGGTCAAATTGATGAGAGTCAAGGAGTAAATCATACCATTTTTGATGCGGAGAGGAGGGGAGCGCCGTGCTACAGCAGAACAAACGGGGAGATGCCGGTCATTCGGCAGGTGTTCCTGCACGTCCGCACAAACCTGTTCCGTCGGACAAAACAGCTTCGACGAAAAGTGTCACGCATACCCGCTCTTCGGAACATACGTCTCCCAACGTATCACAAAGACAAAAAACGCAGCAAGTCGTGCGTAATGGACAAGCAGGTGGCAAGACAAGGACAAATTTGCCTCAACAAACACGTCGAAGCATGACAGCCTCAGAACAACAGACGCCGACAAAACGCCGTACGTCAACGAATGCTTTATCGAATACTTCAACAAAGATGGGTCGTGGTGCAAACCGTGCGACTGTAACACAGAGCCGCCGCAATCAAAAACGCGCACAAAAGCAAAGAGAAGAGGCGCGAAAAGCGGCTGCGGCGCAGCGTGCGCAAGCCAAAAAACAGGCGGAGAAAGAGCAAAGAAAGAAAAAGAAAGCGTTTTATCGCACCCAACGCCGCCGTGTATGGCGCGCACGGTTAAAGCTGTTTTGCCTGATGTTTGTGGTGTTGCTCTTGCTTTGTGCCGGTGCCTTTTCATGGATGTTGCACACGGTATCAAATGACGCCGTTTACGGCATCACGTATCAGGTGGGGCGCTGCGGTGAGAATGATACGTCAGAGGGGGACGGCTCGGGGGTACTTGAGAAAAAGATTTCTGCCGGAAAAACGTTTCGCGATGGCGTGATGTATCTAAATTTTACACCCATTGCGGATATGTGTGATATGATTGTGACCGGTGACCGCACACAGATGCGGTATACGGCATCAGACAATCTGAATGAGACAGCAATTTTTTACATTGGTGACACTTGGGCTGAAATCAACGGCGCTTCCCTGCAAATGTCCGGTCCGGCGCTATTGGATGAGGATGGCGTTTGGTTACCCATGGATTTTATTGATACCTATGTGCTCGGGATTGACTGCATTGTGGACGGTCATGATATCACAGTGGTACGTTCCTATGTCAATGAGTCGCTTGATGCGTTGAAATATGTGGCAGACGCCCAGGAGCAGAGCGTGCGGTATTTGCTCAAAGGGGCTGTACCCATGGAGCGGCCGGCAGAGGCACAAATGACGGTAGCGATGGAGTTTGCGGTGGATCTGAGCGATTATGAGGCATATATGAATCCGCAAAACAGAGATGATTACCTTGTTTTGGTCAACAAGGATCATCCCATGTCGGCGGATCAAGAGCCGTCATATGATTCTATGTCTGAGGTAGGATATGAGATCCGCGACGGAGTCAAAGCCCGCTTTATGGATAAAACGGCCGAATTGGCGCTCACAGCGATGTTTATGGATATGCGCGCATTGGGATACGAAGACGTTTGGGTATATGAAGGATATCGGAGTTATTCCAGCTTGAACTATCTATACCAACAGGCACAGCAAAACGGAGAAGAGGGAACGGTTCCGCAACCGGGAGTGAGTGACTGCCAAACGGGTTTGAGTTGTGATATTTTCTATGAAGACGGTGCACAGGATGTGACGTTTGGTACGACACCTGCGGGGCAATGGCTGGCACAAAATTCCTGGAAGTACGGTTTTATTTTGCGTTATCCCCAGGATAAGGTGGAACAGACTGGTGTTGGTTATCAACCATGGCATTTTCGCTTTGTCGGACGTTTTCATGCGATGCGGATGCACAACAACAACCAGTGTCTGGAGGAATATTTGGAAGATTTGCAACAACGCGGATATTTTGACACATAAGTATTGCAAAACAATCCTGTGCATGTACGTATAATTCTTCTTTTGCTTTGCTATCTGTCATTGCTTTGAACAACACGTTATTATGACACAGTTTTGCGTTGTATAGAAAAGAGAGAGACAGTGCGTCTGTCTCTCTCTTTTTTGTTATGTGTTATGACATGAGATATCTTTTTTCCATCTATAAGGTGTTGGACTCTGAAATGTTTTGATGTCATGGTGTCGTTGATGATTGATACCATGAAAGATAAAATTTTATGGTATGTGGATAAAGTTGTGCTGTCAAACAAAAAAGATTAGGCAGCCAAATCCTTGTCCGACATTTCCCAGTCCATTTCCATGTGATCCTTATCACAGGTGACAACGATGGTACCCTTTTCATCTGTACGCCAAATGTCGATTTGTAATTCTTGCAACCTGGTGAGCACGTTTGAGGAGGGATGGTCGTACGCATTGTCTTCTCCCACACTGATGACCGCAACATCCGGATCTACCGCTTTTAGAAAAGAGACGGATGAGGAGGTGTCACTGCCGTGGTGGCCGATTTTAATAATGTCTGCGGATACATTTGTATGTTCTGCCAGTATTTGTGTTTCCACTTCTTGCTCCGCATCTCCCATAAATAAAAAATCATAGGAATAGTAGGACAGACGTAACACGATAGACGCATTGTTGAGATTATGAGGATTGGTATCTATCGGCGCGAGAAGTTCCCCGCGCAGATTTTCTTCTTCAAACAAAACCATGCCGGCATGAGTCGGTTGTATTGTCAAGTTTTTTTCGTAAATGGTTTGTAATAGAGTTTGATACGTTTTGGTATTTGTAGAAACATTGGGCATATAGATTTGTTCGATCTGGAATGCTTTCAACACGGCGGACATTCCGCCGATATGGTCGGCATGCGGGTGTGTTATTATCACATAGTTCAACGTATCATTTCCACTGTCTTTGATATACTGGACAATATGATTGCCATAAGATGCGGTACCGGCGTCAATTAACATGGTTTCTCCATTTGGTAAACAAATAAAAATACAATCGCCTTGCCCGACATTGAGATAGGAGATGGTTAGTGTTTGTTTTTCATCGATTTTTTCGGTTGATGGAGCGGCTGTGTGCTGCGTGACAACGGAAGAGACGAAAATACGCTCTGTTTCATCTGGGAATATCCCATGGTTGGTGCAAGAGGAAAAGAGAAGTAAAATAACGAGGAGAAAGCTGCCAAAGGTTTTGCTTTTCTCTTTTTTGCGGGATGTTTTGTTTCGATTTTTTTTCAGCATATGTTTTTCTCCGCGGATGATGTCTATCTCATGATACATCCTATAGTATCGAATTGTCAATACTATAGATATCTTATCAAAAGAAACGAAAACGATTATACTAATGATACGTTATCTATCAAATACACCGTTAGATACACCGTGTATCACATGACCAATGGTGGCAAGATAAGATATAGGCAAGGAGCAAAACATGGATATCGGAAAACGGTTGCAAGAGATCAGGATATGCAAACATATCAGCATATATCGATTGTCACAAAAAAGTGAAGTTTCAGAAAGTCACATTCGTAATTTGGAAAGCGGCAAAAAAAGCGCGACGGTTACAACGTTGGAAATGTTGGTGCATAGCATGGATATGACATTGTCGGAATTTTTTAATGAGGATGACAGTTGTACGTATCTAACAAAACGCGAAAAGAAATTGTTGCAATGTTACAGAGCTTTGCCGGATGAAACGGCCGAGGCGCTGACAAAATTTTGTGAAACACTTTCGCATACGGACCGTTAAATGCAAAACAGGATCGTATGATGCGTGATGCGCTTTGTTTGACACAAGATCCGTAAAATTGTATGATATCACGGGTCATTGCAAGCATGGGATCGGTCCCCAAACAAATTGCTCTTTTCTTTATCTTATAGAAAGCGTGCATCGGATTTTGTCGAAAAACGAGGGAAAAATAAATATTGATCAAGGTTTCGACTTTCATGTCACGTGCCAAATGAATGGTAATGAAGATCTCTGTTTGAATTTCTCACATGAGAAAGGATTGAGTGGTTCGGGAGGAGAATCGATATGAAAAAATATGAATATATGACAGTGGATTTAAGTGCGGAGCCGTCTTTTCATGTTCATACGAAATTGGACAGATATATTGAAAAATTGAATGAATACGGCAAACAGGGGTGGAGATTGATTTCCGGAACAGATGATTGGAAGTATTCAATTTTTGAACGAGAAATTGAGGATCATGGGCAGGGATAAGTCCCAATTTGCAAAAATAGCTCCTAAATATCATGGGATTGTTGTATCAAATGAGCAAGAAACGGCGCCCTTGCTCTTTTAGTTTTTGCAAGCAATATATGGTAAACGGATTTTTTTGCATACGCACATTGATTTTGTACAAAGACAAGAAAGCAAAAAAAGAAAAGCACCGTTAGAATACGGTGTTTTTCTTTTTACTTTTTATTTCATTTTGATACACCCAACGAAAAAAACAGTACCATATCTTGTTATGCCCCAAAAAGCTATTGACAAACATATGTATGCGCCCTATAATTGTGAGGAATGCGCAACGATGTGGATATCACAGGAAGGACTGCGGAAGAAAAACGATGACACATTTACTTTTGATTATGATCTATCTTGCCTTTATCAGTCTTGGATTGCCGGATGCACTATTGGGTGCGGCATGGCCGACAATGCAGCCGGAATTTGGTGTTCCGCTTTCCTTTGCGGGCATTGTTTCCATGATCATTGCTGTTGGAACGATTGTCTCCAGTTTACTCAGTGATCGGCTGACCCGTAAATGGGGGACAGGGCTGGTGACGGCATGCAGCGTTGCTTTGACGGCAATTGCTCTGATCGGTTTTTCTGTTTCCCGCTCTTTTTTGCTGCTGTGTCTGTGGGCGGTACCATATGGATTGGGCGCGGGCAGCGTGGATGCATCATTAAACAACTACGTGGCGTTGCATTATAAAAGCCGTCACATGAGCTGGCTGCATTGCATGTGGGGAATCGGCGCAACACTGGGGCCCTATGTGATGGGATATGTGCTGACCGGTGGGGGAATCTGGAACGACGGTTATCGTTACATCGGCTTTGCGCAGGTGCTGTTGACGGCGGTTTTGCTATGTAGTTTGCCGATGTGGAAAAAGTCAGAACGGGGCACAGGGGAAGCGGAGACGCACTTGACGGATGATTTGTCGGAACAATCGTCCGAACGCCCCATGAAACTATCAGAGGTTTTGCGTATTCCGGGGGCAAAAGAAGTGATGTTGTGCTTTTTTTGTTACTGTACCGTGGAACAAACAGCAAATTTGTGGGCAAGCAGTTATTTGACGATATATCGCGGTGTGGAACCGCAGACAGCTGCGCGTTTTGCCGGATTGTTTTTTATCGGTATTACCGTGGGACGCGCGTTGTGTGGATTTTTGACATTCAAATTGCAAGATGCCCAAATGGTACGGTTGGGGCAGGTTGTGATTGCTCTTGGTATTGTGGCACTGCTGTTGCCGGCTCCGCGCATTGTTTCACTTGTCGGTTTGATTATCATTGGTTTTGGCTGCGCACCGATCTATCCGTCTCTGATTCACTCAACACCTTCTCATTTCGGCGCTTCCCGGTCACAGGCGGTGATCGGTGTACAGATGGCAAGCGCATATGCGGGGACCTGTCTGATGCCGCCGTTGTTTGGATTGATTGCCAATCACATCACGGTTGCGCTATTGCCGATCTATCTGTTGCTTGCACTGGTTGTCATGGCGTGGATGCATGTGCTTTTGATGAAACGGGCGCCGGTACAAGATAAAAACCGATAACCTCTCTCATTTATTTGATACATCCTGTTTTTTGTTCTATTCGTGATCCCCAAACAATCAAGAACCCCCAGTGCTGCATATCCATGCAGCACTGGGGGTTCTATTTTTCATCTTTTCACCCATGGGGGATTGATTTAATTTTGCGCGCCTAATTTTTCAATACCGAGTGTGACGTTTGCGCCGTTGATGTCCCATGTTTTGGGCGTTCCGACAGGTGTATCAAATACCACGCGGTCGGCCAACACTTCCGATTGAATTTCGGACAAGTTTTTCTTTACGACTTGGCACAATTCATCGCTTGTATCCGTGACGGAAAGCACGATATGATCGGTTACCTCAAATCCGGCGTTCTTTTCTTTCCGCATGGTTTGAATCTTTGAGATCAACTCGCGCACGGTTCCCTCTTCGATAAGCTGCGGGGTCAGGGTACAATCGAGCGCAACGGTTACCCCGTTATCGGATACCGTATAATATCCCTCTTTTTGTTCTGTTTCAATGAGAAGATCTTCCGTGGAGAGGGACACTTCTGTACCGTCCGAAAGAGTGAGAGAAAGCGAACCGTTTTGATCCAATTCCGCTTTTGCAGCAGTCCCATCCAATGCGGCGAGCGCGTCTTTGATCTGCGGCAAATGACGGCCGTATTTGGGACCCACTGTTTTCAACTGGGGTTTGAAGCGATAGGATACCATTTGTGCAGCGTCGGCATCAAAGTGAATTTCTTTGATGTTGAGCTCCTCACAGATAATGGTGCAGTATTCCTCTGGGAGATTGTCCGCTGTGTCACAGCTGACAAACATCTGTCCGAGCGGTTGACGATTTTTTATGTTGGCGCCGTTCCGTGCGGCACGTCCGGTAAACACAATACGCAACACCAGATCCATGTCTGTTTCCAGCTCTTGGTCGATCATTTCATGGTCGGCGGTCGGATAGTCGCACAGATGGATACTGAGCGGTGCCGTTGGATTTTGTGTGCGAACGAGATTTTGATAAATCTCTTCCGTCATAAACGGAATCATGGGCGCCGCCAATTTACACACGGTGCCAAGTGCCTGCTGCAAGGTCAGATAGGCGTTGATTTTGTCCTGCTCCATTCCGGGTGCCCAAAAACGCTCGCGGCAGCGACGAACATACCAGTTAGACATTTCATCCACAAAATCCTCCAGAGCCTTACATGCTTCAGGAATTTCATACTGATCGAGATGCTGATCGACTGCATCAATCAATGAGTTGCACTTGGAAAGCAACCAACGGTCCATGACGCAGAGACTTTGTTTGTCAAGGGTATATTTGGTTGGATTGAACGAATCAATATTTGCATACAACACATAAAATGCATATGTGTTCCACAGCGTGCCCATGAATTTACGCTGTCCCTCCATCACGGCTTTGCCGTGAAAGCGATTGGGCAGCCAGGGGGCGGAATTGGTGTAAAAATACCAACGAATGGCGTCAGCGCCGTAGGTTTCCAACGCTTCCATGGGGTCGACGGCATTGCCCTTGGATTTTGACATTTTCTGGCCGTTTTCGTCTTGTACATGTCCCAAAACAATGACATTTTCATACGGCGCTTTGTTAAACAACAGCGTCGATACGGCCAACAGAGAATAAAACCAGCCGCGTGTTTGGTCGACAGCTTCCGAGATAAACTGGGCAGGGAACTGTTTTTCAAACAGTTCCTTGTTTTCAAACGGATAGTGATACTGTGCAAACGGCATGGAACCAGAATCAAACCAGCAATCGATGACCTCGGGAACACGTTTCATTTCGCCGCCGCATTTCGGACAGGTGATGGTGACAGCGTCAATATACGGTCGATGCAATTCAATATCGTTGGGGCAGTTGTGGCTCATTTGTTTGAGTTCATCGATAGAACCGACGGCGTGACGGTGGCCACAGCTACATTCCCAAATATTCAGCGGTGTGCCCCAATAGCGGTTACGGCTGATTCCCCAATCCTGTACATTTTTCAACCAGTCGCCGAATCGCCGTTCACCAATGGATTTGGGGATCCAGTGAATGGTGTTGTTGTTGCGGATCAGATCCTCTTTGACCGCAGTCATTTTAATAAACCAAGATTCCCGTGCGTAATAGAGCAATGGAGTGTCGCACCGCCAGCAAAACGGATAGTCATGTTCAAATTTCGGTGCATCGAACAACAAGCCGCGTTCATCCAGATCTTTGAGCACTTTTGGATCTGCATCTTTGACGAACAGCCCGGCAAACGGCGTTTCGTTTGTCATGTTGCCGTGCGCATCAACAAACTGTAAGAGAGGCAGGTCATTTTCACGTCCGATGCGTGCATCGTCTTCACCGAATGCGGGGGCGATGTGGACCACGCCTGTACCATCACTCATGGTTACGTAGGTATCACATACAACATAGTGTGCTCGCTTATTTTGTTTTTCGGCTCCCTGTGCGGCACATGCAAACAACGGCTCGTATTCCATGCCCTTTAGATCCTGGCCCTGCATGGTTTGCAGCACTTCATATGCCGGTGTTTCATCGGTTTTCAGTTTGCCCAGGACACGATCCAGGAGTGCCTGTGCCATATAATACGTCTTTCCATCGGCTGCTTTTACCTTGCAGTACGTTTCCGTGGGATGTACACACAAAGCGGCATTGGAAGGCAGCGTCCACGGCGTGGTTGTCCATGCCAGGATATAGGCGTCCTCTCCTTTGACACGGAAACGGACGACAGCAGAACGCTCCTTGACCGTTTTATATCCCTGTGCCACCTCGTGGGAGGAAAGGGGTGTGCCGCAGCGGGGGCAATAAGGGACGATTTTGAATCCCTTATACAACAATTCCTTTTCCCAAATGGTTTTCAGTGCCCACCATTCACTTTCAATAAAGTCATTGTGATAGGTGACATAGGGGTTGTCCATGTCTGCCCAGAAGCCCACCGCGCCGGAAAAGTCTTCCCACATGCCTTTATATTTCCACACGCTTTCCTTGCATTTTTCAATAAAAGGGGCCAGGCCGTATTGTTCGATCTGTTCTTTGCCATTGATACCAAGCAGCTTTTCCACTTCCAGTTCCACCGGCAAACCGTGTGTGTCCCATCCGGCTTTGCGTGGAACGTAATAACCCTTCATGGTGCGATAGCGCGGAATCATATCTTTGATCACGCGCGTGAGCACGTGTCCGATATGCGGCTTGCCGTTGGCCGTGGGGGGGCCGTCGTAGAAGGTGTAGGTCTTGTCAGCAGCGTCGGCCTGATTTTTTTGCAGACTCTTTTCAAAGATGTGATTCTCTTTCCAGAATTTTAATACGTCCTTTTCCCGCGCGACAAAGTTTAAGTCTGTCGGTACTTTCTGATACATGGATGTTCTTGCCTCCAATGATTGATATTTTGTTTGGTTGGGGTTTGTACGGAATACGGTAAGGCAATGTCCCGGGGCTGTTTTGCAGCATTTTTTGTATCTTCGGACACATGATGTGACAAAAATAACCGGTATGGGAGGAGATTTGGGGCATAAAAAAACTCTGTCTCCGGTGCGCCCGGAAAACAGAGAGCCAAAACCACCCGACACATACCATCATATGCTGCCCCGTAACGTGGGGCGCTGCGTCCGAGGGTACTGAGTATTACCGTTCCCATCGGCGGCTGAGGAGGGATATTCGGTACGTGCTGCCTGTCGCCGGACTTTCACCGTCTCCGACTCGCTTTCACAGGAAAATGCCCGCCTACTGTCTCCGTTGACGCCTTTATTTATTCCTATATTTATATTATAATATAGCATGCGACAAAATAATTGTCAAGAGATATCCTGTGATTGTTACACATTTTTGTATATCATGATGGGGAACAGATTTTCTGATTGAGAAGAAAAGTTGAGAAAAATCGAAAAACCCCTTGACACGATGTGAGGACTTTGGTATAATAACAAAGACAAAGAAGCAGAACAATGCCTTGTTCTCACCGCCGCATCAAGTGCGTATGGTTGATACCGTTGATGGGTGCAGCTCGTATTTGGCTGTACCAATCGGATGTGCGAAAAGGTATTGTACTTTTCGCTTTTTTATTTATTATTAAGATAAGATCTTGCGTGGGCAAGGAAGATTTTTTTCCGCTTTGCCGCATGCATGTACTTGCGCAGAGATGCGCTGGGAGACGGAGGTGTTTTCTTATCAGACCAAAAAACACGAAAGAGCTTCTGATCAATGAGGCAATTCATGCCAAGGAAGTTCGCCTGGTCGGTGACGACGGGGAGCAGTTGGGAATCGTTCCGTTCCGTGATGCACTGAATATGGCATATGACAAGGATCTGGATCTGGTTCTTATGGCGCCCAATGCCGTGCCGCCTGTGTGCCGTATCATGGATTACGGCAAATATCGTTTTGACCGCGAGAAACGGGAAAAAGAGGCGCGCAAAAAGCAGCAAACTGCCAAGGTCAAGGAAATTCAACTTTCCTGCGGCATTGACGTGCACGATTTTGATACGCGTGTGAACCATGCCAAACGGTTTTTGGGCGGCGGGGATAAAGTGCGCGTTGTTGTACGTTTTCGCGGACGCGAAATGAGCCACCAGGATGTGGGACGCGAAGTGTTGTCCCGTTTTTCCGCTGCGCTGGAAGGAATCGGCGTGTGCGATAAAAAACCTGTTATGGAGGGCAGAAACCTCTCCGTTTTGATCGTTCCGGTCAAAAACAGCTGAGCTTGTGCACGGTGTGCGTGAACCGATCTGTTTGATGTGGTTTTACACTGCATGTTTGACGGACGGGTGGTTGGTGCATGCCGTTCACCGTATACAGATGCCGTTTCACCATTTGTGGCGATGCGGCAAGATGATTTGGAAAGGAAGTTACAATCATGGGAAAATTGAAAACGCATAGCGCAACCAAGAAAAGATTTTCTCTGACAAAGTCTGGGAAAATCAAAATGAATCATTCTCACCACCGTCACAAATTGGGTCTGAAAACCGCAAAGCGGAAGAGACATCTGCGCAGTGGCGGATATCTGAGCGAGTCGATGGCGCCCGCTGTGCGCACGCTGTTGGGAAAATGATGTTCTCAAACGGATATCAAAACCGATAAGATGGAGGTAGAGAAAGATGGCAAGAGTAAAAGGCGCGATGATGACGCGCAAAAGAAGAAATAAAGTTCTGAAAGCGGCAAAAGGATATTGGGGTGCAAAATCCAAGCACTTCAAGATGGCAAAACAAGCGGTGATGAAGAGCGGCAATTATGCCTTCATCGGACGTAAGCAGAAAAAGAGAGATTTCCGCGCATTGTGGATCACTCGTATTTCCGCCGCTTGCAAACAGAACGACATCAATTATTCCCGCTTCGTTTGCGGCTGCAAAAAAGCCGGCATTACCCTGAACCGTAAAATGCTCGCCGAACTGGCAGTCAACGATGGCGCAGCTTTTTCGGCCATTGTGGAACAGGCAAAAGCGGCACTGTGATAACATGTTAGGAAAAAACCAAAGCGCGTGCGCGCTTTGGTTTTTGTGTTAACGTGCGGAATGCTTTTTTGAAATAGGCAGACCGTAGAAAATGCCAAAAAAAAGAACTTGTCCCCGAACATGGGTACGGAAAGTTGGAGGAACCAACGGATGCACATTACCACGTGGATACAGAGCCGACAAAATCCCACAGTGAAAGAAGTATGTGCGCTGCATGAAAAAAAGCGACGTGTTGCGACGGGAACATTTTACTTTGAAGGATACAAGCTGTTTTGCGAGGCATGTCGGCGGGGCGTTACACTGCAGACGGTGTTTGTGACAGAGGCGGCGGCGGCGCGTTATGAAGAAGAATTACAGGCGCTGATACTCGACAAAAAAGATGTTCGTGTGCTGGGTGTGCATGACGCTGTTTATCAAAAAATGTCGGCAGAAACTGCGCCACAGGGTATATTGTGTGTGGCCAGGCATATTGACAAATGGAAAAAATGCACTAAAATAGAAGAGATCCCGGTGACACATGCGCACCTGCTTTTGTGCGAATGTATACAGGATCCGGGCAATTTGGGCACGGTTTTGCGAACGGCTGCGGCATTTGGCTATGATGGTGTGGTACTCAGTGCGGATTGTGCCGATTTAGAAAACCCGAAAGTGTTACGGGCTACCATGGGCGCGGCATTTTCTTTGCCGGTTTATATCACGTCTGATCTTTGTGAAGTGATTTGGGCATTGCGCAATGCAAATCGGATTGTGGCTGCTGCGGCGCTGCATCAGGATGCATGGACGCCATGGACCATGCCGGATCTGATGCAAAGTGTATTTGTGATCGGCAGCGAAGGACAAGGTCTGCGTGCGCAGACAATCGAGGCGTGTCATGGCTGTGTGACCATTCCCATGGAACGACAGGCGGAATCGCTCAACGCGGCTGCAGCTGCGACGGTGCTGATGTGGGAACAATATCGGGCGCGGCAAATGTTGAAACAGGATACGGGGGAAAACGCGGTGCCACGGTCATAATCATTGAAACATGGACCGATAACAAAGAATACAATGGCTTTCCGTGCAAAAAGCACACTGCCTTTTGATATAAATGACTGAAAAAGCGAGGACGGCGGAGAAGGACAGGGGGAACGACATGGACACAGATGTGTTGTATTGGATCTGGCTTTCGGATGCACTGGGGGCTTCCAATAAGCAGACAGGTGCGCTGCTTTCTGCGATCCCCGATGCTTTGGAAATTTATCGCATGGATGCTGTTGCACTGTGTGACCGTGTGCCCAAACTTTCTCGTACGGTATTGGAAAACCTGTCTCAAAAGAGTCTGGAACATGCCAAACGCGTTGAAGAGTATTGTTTGCGGCACGGTATCGGCATTTTGCCTTATTCCGATGCATTCTATCCGGATCGTTTGAAACAGATTTTTTCCCCGCCGGTATTGTTATATTATAAAGGGACAATCCCTGATATGAACGAAAAGTTATGTCTGGGTATTGTCGGTACGCGACATCTGAGTGATTACGGTCGGCGTATGGCGTATCGATTGGGATATGAATTATCGCTTTGCGGCGCATATACCGTGAGCGGTATGGCGCGCGGGATTGATACCGCCGGGCATATCGGATCCTTGGATGCACAGGGGTGTACGGTTGCCGTGATGGGATGCGGCTTGGATCGTATCTATCCTCCGGAAAACCGATGGCTTGCAGAAAAAATTTGCGCAAATGGCGCCCTGGTTTCAGAATATCCGCCCGGAGAACTCCCTGCGCGGCATCATTTTCCGCAGCGCAATCGAATTATCAGCGGCGTTTCTCAAGGCATATGTGTGGTAGAAGCGGCGCGCGGCAGTGGTTCACTGATCACTGCGTCTATGGCGCAAGAACAGGGACGGGATATTTTTGTTTTGCCGGGCAATGTCGGAAATGCCGGTTTTGAGGGTAGCAATGATTTGATCAAAGCGGGAGCAGTGTTTTTTACACAAACGACGGATGTGCTGCAAACATATGAACCGTTATATGCGGACACCGTTGATTTGACCCGCCTGTCGCAAGCGGATGCTTATGCGGCATATGATGAATTGCATGTTCCTCCCATTTATACACCGAAAAGAGGGCAGAGAAACAACACGCCCTTTGAAAGAACTGCGGCAGAAAAACATGAAACGGGAAAAAGGAGCAAAACCGGACAACACACGGCGGTATTTGACACAGACAACAACGGTGTTCCGTCGCCTGTTGTTCTGCAGGACGAGCAACAGCAAAAAATATACGATGCGTTGCAAGAGCCGCATACGGTTGATGAGTTGGCACAACTTTGCGACATGGAATCGCGACAGGTCAATATGCAGTGTACCATGCTGGAATTGAGTGGCCATATTACATCAGCCCCCGGTGGATTGTATTGCCGCGCCACACCAGAAGAGGGATAAAAGCGGCGTTTGACACATTTGACACAATGAATTGCAAATACAAATGCGGTGAATGTATCGCTTGCTGCCCATCGTTGTAATTGAGGAATCATTGATGTTGTAATTTTACAATCATATCACAAGGATGCCAATCAAATATATGATGAGTATCTTTGAAACAGCATGACATGTTTCATATAAAGGTTTCATATTGATAACACAGAAAATCGGCGCAACGATGTATGTTCCCGCGTTGATGATTTGAAATATTTCCACAAACAATAACAGGAGTGAATGCCAAATGGCAAAAAGTACAGCAAAAAAGAAAGCAACGGCAAATCTGGTCATCATGGAGTCTCCGTCCAAGGCCAATACGGTCAAAGGATATCTTGGTTCGGGGTATCGTGTGGTTGCCAGCAACGGTCATATTCGCGATTTGCCGAAGAGCACGCTTGGGGTGGATATTGAAAACCATTTTCAAGCGCGATATATTAACATTCGCGGCAAGGGTCCTCTGATTCGTGAACTGAAAAAAGAGGCAAAGGCAGCGGATCGTGTGTATCTGGCAACGGACCCTGACCGCGAGGGAGAGGCCATTGCATGGCATCTGGCAGCGGCATTGGATCTGGATGAAAACAAGACACGGCGCATTACGTTTAACGAAGTGACAAAACATGTTGTAAGGGATGCCATCAAGCACCCGCGTGCCATCGATATGAATTTGGTCAACAGTCAGCAGGCGCGCCGTATTTTGGACCGGATCGTGGGGTACAAGCTCAGCCCGTTTTTGTGGAAAACGGTGAAGAGCGGTCTGTCTGCCGGACGTGTGCAATCTGCCGCCACCCGTGTCATTGTTGACAGAGAAAATGAGATTCGTGCTTTTGTACCGGAAGAATATTTTACGATTGAATTGACATTGGAAGATCCGCATGGAAAAGTGCTGCATGCGCGTTTCTGGGGGAATCAAAACGGGAAGATTGCGCTCAAAGAGAAAACACAGACGGATCAAGTGCTGCAAAGCGTTACAGGCAAGGACTTCACCGTGTCCAGTATGAAAAAGACGGTGAAGCAAAAGCATCCCACGCCGCCTTTTATCACTTCTACCTTACAACAGGAAGCGTCCAAAAAATTGAGCTTTCAATCGCAGCGCATTATGAAGATTGCGCAGGAACTATACGAGGGGATCAATCTGGGGGAAGAAAACGGCGGTGTACAAGGTCTGATTACCTATATGCGTACCGACTCTTTGCGCATTTCCGAAGAAGCACAGACGGCGGCAAAGGCGTTGATTCTTTCCCAGTACGGGGAACAATATTATCCCGCGCAACCGCGTGTGTACAAAACAAAAAGCAATGCGCAGGATGCCCATGAGGCCATACGTCCTGCAAATTTGAAATTTTCACCCGAACAGATCAAAAAATATCTTTCCTCGGAGCAGTATAAACTGTATCGCTTGATTTGGAACCGCTTTGTCGCAAGTCAGATGGCAAGTGCGCAGCTAAACACGGTGACCGTTGATTTTCAGGCGCCAAACAGCCCGTATTTGTTCCGTTCGAGCGGATATGTTGTTGCATTTAAGGGATACATGGCTGTGTATGAGGAGAGCGAGGACGAACCGGATGAGGACGCGCCGCAAAAGAGCACAAAATTGCCGGATCTGAAAGAAGGCGAAGTGTGCCACACGGTAAAAGTTGACCCGCAGTCCCATTTCACAGAGCCGCCCGCGCGATATACCGAGGCTTCCCTGATTAAATTTTTCGAGGAAAAAGGCATTGCGCGTCCCTCGACGTATACGCCCATTATCACCACCATTATTGCACGTGGTTACGTGGTACGCGACGGAAAATCGTTGCGTCCGACGGAACTGGGTGAGGTAACCAACAAACTCATGCTGGAATATTTTCCGGACATTGTGGATGAAACGTTTACGGCACATATGGAAGACCAGCTGGATGATATTGAAAAAGGCCAGACGACGCCGGAACAGGTGTTGACAGATTTTTATAAAGGGTTTGAGACCGATTTGGAAAATGCGGAGAAACATGCACCGCATGAGACGGTAGAAACGCCCGTGGAACAGACGGATTTGATCTGTGAAAAATGTGGCAGCCGTATGGTGGTCAAAAACGGTCGATACGGAAAGTTTGCTGCGTGTCCGAATTATCCCACATGCAAAAATACCAAACCGCTCAACGCGCCGGAAAACACCGTGCAGACGATCACGCCCGTCGAGGGAATGAAGTGTGAGCTTTGCGGGGGAAACATGGTGCTGCGGCCCGGAAAATACGGCAATTTTTATGCCTGCGAACATTATCCACAGTGCCGTTACACCCGACAGGTGTACAAAGAGATCGGGGTCACATGTCCCAAGTGCGGCGGGCAACTGATTCAAAAGCGCGGTCGGAACCGTATGGTATTTTACAGTTGCGAGAACTATCCGAAGTGTGATTTTTCATCCTGGGATCTACCACTGAACGAAACTTGTCCCAATTGCGGAAAAATGTTATTCCGGAAAAAGGGAAAGAATTATATTTATTGTGCGGACAAAGCCTGTGGGTACAAGCGCGAAATTGCGCCGAATACGGATGAAGATCTCATCGATACGGCAAACGAAAAAATTGCAAACGGCAAAAAAGCTGATATTGATACAACAACACAGGCATAACGGATGTATTATGGCGTGAACGCCATACAAACTTGTGCTCTTCCCTTTGAAACAAGAAAAATATCAAACATATTATAATGATCAAATGACAGAAATGACCATACAAACAGAGATACAAATTCCAACACAAACACAACATTCCTGTACCACAGAGCCTGTGCATGTCATCGGCGCAGGATTGGCGGGGTGTGAAGCTGCATGGCAACTGGCGCAAAGCGGTGTGCCGGTGATCCTGCACGAGATGAAACCGGAAAAATATACGCCTGCCCATCACATGCCGGGCATGGCGGAACTGGTTTGTTCCAACTCCTTGCGCAGCGCACAGATTTTTAATGCGGTGGGACTGCTCAAAGAGGAAATGCGTCGCTTGGGATCGCTTGTGATGGATGCAGCTGACCACACGGCGGTACCCGCGGGGGCGGCGCTGGCAGTGGATCGGGTCAAGTTTTCCGATTTTATAACACGGGCGATCACAACACATCCGCTCATTGAGGTATGTGCAGAGGAAATTGTTGCGCCCACGGAGCTTTGCGGTATTGTTGTCATTGCGACAGGTCCCTTAACCTCCGATGCGCTCAGTGCGCGTTTGGGGGAGATGCTGGGGGAATCCTATTTGCATTTCTTCGATGCGGCTGCGCCGATTGTGGATGCGGCAAGCATTGATATGGGACAAGCATATGTCGCTTCCCGTTACGGCAAAGGGGAGGCGTGTTATGTCAACTGCCCCATGGACCGAGAACAATATGATGCTTTTTATCATGCGCTGTTGACGGCTCAGACGGCGCCGCTGAAAGCGTTTGACAGTGAGAGCCAGGCGCGCGCGATGGACAAACAGGTCTTTGAGGGATGTATGCCGGTGGAAGTCATGGCGAGACGCGGCTATGACACATTGCGGTACGGTCCTTTGAAACCGGTCGGCTTGCCGGATCCCAAAACGGGGAAAACACCGTATGCTGTGGTACAATTGCGACAAGAGAACGTCGAAAAAAGCATGTACAACATGGTGGGATTTCAAACACATTTGACTTTTCCGGAGCAGAAACGTGTGTTTGGTATGATCCCGGGATTAAAAGAAGCGGTGTTTTTGCGCTATGGTGTGATGCACCGGAACACCTTTCTTAATTCCCCCAAACTTTTGGATGCGTGTTATCGGTTGCGCAGGGAACCGCGGTTTTTCTTTGCCGGACAGATGACGGGTGTGGAAGGATATGTGGAATCTGCGGCGTCCGGATTGGTTGCCGGGGTAAATGCGGCGCGGAATGCGAAACATATGGAGCCGTATATCTTTCCGCGCGAGACGATGATCGGTGCGATGGCAACGTATGTCAGCGCCGGCGGTTTGGGTACGTTTCAACCGATGAATGCCAATTTCGGCATTGTTCCGCCGCTGGTAGAACGCGTGCGCGGCGGGAAAAAGGCGCGGAACGACGCACTGGCGGCGCGTGCGCTGGAAGAAATCGATCGTGCGGCTGCATTATTAAAATCATGCGGTGATGTATAATCAGCGGTTTCATCATGTAAAACAAGGTGTAGGAGCAAACGTGTTTTTCTAACCGTTTTTGCTGCGGCCGTTTTGCGCGCAATATATGGTATGCGGTGATACCAAAACCAGAGCTTCAGAGGTGACCTTTGAATCATAGCAAATGGAGGAATTGAAGATGGCATGTCATATTATCATGGACGCCATGGGCGGTGATCACGCACCCGGTGCAATCGTACAGGGTGCGGTACAAGCGTTGTCCGCGTTTGAGGGGACTGTGACGATGTACGGCATGGAGGATGCAATCCGCAAAGCGCTGGATGATTGTGATGCGCCGCAGGATATCCGTGCGCGCATACAGATTCGGGCAGCAGAGCAGGTGATCACCATGGAAGATGATCCTGTGGACGTGGTGCGCAAAAAGAAACAATCCTCGATGACTTTGGCGCTAAAGGCGCTTGCAAACGGCGAAGGAGATGCGTTTGTGGGCGCGGGAAATACGGGTGCAATGTTTATGGGGGCATCCATGATTGTACGGCCGCTGCACGGCATCAGACGGGCGGCACTGGCGACAATTTTGCCCATGGAACATCCGCTTTTGATGTTGGACTGCGGGGCCAACGTGACGGTTACGCCACAGCACCTGGTGCAATTTGCGCAGATGGGAACTGTTTATATGCAAGAGCTGTTTGATATCTCCACACCCAGGGTGGGGCTATTGAACAACGGTGCGGAAGCGCACAAGGGTACACCGCTGCAAGTGGAAGCATATCAACAACTGCAGCAAAGTGCAGCACTGCATTTTGTGGGAAACGTGGAGGGAAATGAAATTCCCTTTGGGCGATGCGATGTGCTGGTGACGGACGGCTTTACGGGAAATGTAACGTTGAAATTTGCCGAGGGTATGGGGCGCTTTCTGATGCGTCAGGTGAAAGGACTGTTTTTGTCCAATGTCATGACCAAGCTTTCGTTCTTATTGTTCCGGCGCAATCTGTATGCACTCAAATCCAAATTTAACGCATCGGAATATGGTGGTTCTCCGTTCCTCGGACTTTCCAAACCTGTGATCAAGGCGCATGGTTCTTCCGACGCATACGCTGTGAAAAACGCGATCTTACAAGCGGTCGCTTATGTGGAAAAAGATGTGACGGCGCGCATTGCGGCGGGGATTGCGCAAGAGCAACAAACACAATCAGGCCAATCGCCTGTAAATGAAACGCTGAAAGATGAAACAGCACATTAAGAATAATAGAATCAAAAAGGAGGGGGCAGAATGAGCGAAGCAGAAAAAAACGATTCGCACGCTTTGCCGCGTCCGGCACAACAGCTGGAGGAGAAGATCGGATATCATTTCCGCAATCCTGCGTATTTGCGGGAAGCGTTGACTCATTCGTCATATGCCAACGAATCTGCCTCCAAAAGCAAACCGTGCCCCTGCAACGAACGGTTGGAATTTTTGGGGGACAGCGTATTAAGTTTGATCACCAGTGAATATTTGTACACGTCCATGGAGGCATTACCGGAAGGAGAACTGACCAAGATTCGTGCCAGTTTGGTGTGCGAAGAGGCGCTGTATGATTATGCGACGGATTTGCATCTATCCGATTATCTGTATTTGGGTCACGGTGAGGCGAAACGGCGCGGTGCACACAAAAGTGTGATAGCCGATGCGTTCGAGGCGCTGTTGGCGGCCATCTATTTGGATAGCGGAGAAAGCAAAGAACGTGTGGCACAGTTTTTATTGCCGTATTTGATTCATGCAGTGAAAGCGCCGCAAAGCGAACGCACCAAGGACTACAAAACACTGCTGCAACAGATTGTTCAGCAGACACATGGAGAAATTTTGGAGTATGTATTGGTGGGGCAGCATGGCCCGGACCACGATCGCATGTTTGAAACGGAAGCACGGTTGAACAGCAACGTGATCGGTCGCGGCAGTGGGAAAAGCAAGCGGGAAAGCGAACAGATGGCAGCGCGGGAGGCGTTGTTGCTTTTCGGTGAAAAGATCTGAAAGTATGCAATAAAACAATCACAAAGATTTTGTGTTTCTGTTTGTCACGTTCATGGGGTGCATCTATGGACCTGATTTGATGAAAAAGAAACGCCACACATCAGGTGGCGTATGCAGGGCATGAATTTGTTGCTTTATTAGATACTGCGTTTCCATTTTTTCTTGATATGAGAACACGTAAATACAAAAACAGCGTTTGTATGTATACAAACGCTGTTTTTCTATTGTTTGTGATATCACAACAATGCTTCCAACCGGCTGCGGATGGCTTTGATAAAGTCGATGGAATTGACGGCCTTTACTGGTGTACCTGCATCCACCAAGCCGGCAAGATCTTTGGTCATAATGCCGCTGTTGAGCACATCGATGCATGCGGCTTCCAGCTTATCTGCAAAGTCGACCAAGGCCGGCAGCTCGTCCATTTCCCCGCGTTTGCGCAGTGCCCCCGACCAGGCATAAATGGTGGCCATGGGGTTGGTGGAAGTTTCCTCGCCCTTCAGATAACGGTAGTAATGACGGGTGACGGTACCGTGTGCTGCTTCGTATTCATATTTTCCGTCCGGGGAAACCAAGACGGAGGTCATCATGGCCAAGGAACCGAACGCAGTAGAGACCATATCACTCATCACATCGCCGTCATAGTTTTTACATGCCCAGATATAGCCGCCCTCGCTGCGGATGACACGTGCCACCGCGTCATCAATGAGTGTGTAAAAATAGGTAATGCCCATTTTCTCAAATGTTTCGCGATAATGTGCATCATAAATTTCCTGGAAGATGAATTTGAACTGTTGGTCGTATTTTTTGGAGATGGTATCTTTGGTCGCAAACCACAGATCTTGGTTTGTGTCGATGGCGAAACGGAAGCAAGCATGCGCAAAAGAACGAATGGAAGAGTCTTTGTTGAACTGCCCCTGTACGACTCCTTTGCCGTCAAACTCGTTGATGGTCTGACGTGTTTCGTTGCCGTGTTCGTCGGTAAACACCAACTCCGCTTTGCCGGGACCTTCCACGCGGTATTCTGTGGCTTTGTATACGTCGCCAAACGCGTGACGTGCAATGGTGATGGGTTTTTTCCAATTTTTCACCACGGGTTTGATGGAGTCAATCAAAATAGGTGCACGGAACACGGTGCCGTCGAGAATGGCACGGATGGTGCCGTTGGGACTTTTCCACATCTCACTGAGGTTATATTCTTCGACACGTTGTGCATTGGGTGTAATCGTCGCACACTTTACCGCCACACCGTATTTTTCTGTGGCGTGTGCGGCATCAAAGGTGACTTGGTCTTTTGTTTTTTCACGTTCCGGCAGTCCCAGGTCATAATATTCCGTTTTGAGATCGATGAAAGGCAGCAGCAGTTCGTCTTTGATCATTTGCCACAGCACACGTGTCATTTCATCGCCGTCCATTTCGACCAGCGGCGTTTTCATTGTTATCTTTTCAGCCATGATTGCTCTCCTTGTTCCTTTCTGCAATAATTGATTTTCCAACATTATTTCTTTATTCCGGTCACTTGCCGCATCATGTCAAGTGGCCGGGGCTGTGCTTCATTCGCCTTTGGTGTATTTCAAGAGTCCCCCTGCGCGCAGCATACCGATTTGACGGGGAGAGAACGAGCAGCAGAGTGCAATATCATCGCCGGTTGTTTTGTTATGAAGTGTTACTTTTCCGGATACAATTCCGTCAAACAAACCGGAAAGGACGAGTTTATCATCCTGATGGAGGCGGTCATAATCGTCGGGATTTTCAAACGTAAGCGGAACAATGCCTGCGTTAATGAGGTTGGCCGCATGAATCCGTGCAAAACTTTTAGCAATGACGGCACGTACACCCAGATACAGCGGTACCAGTGCGGCGTGTTCACGTGAAGAGCCCTGGCCGTAGTTAGAGCCGCCGACAATGATACTCTGTCCTGCCTCTTTGGCACGCTTCGGAAAATCAGGGTCACATACATTAAAACAGAACTGAGAAAGGTGCGGAATATTGGAACGATAAGGCAGAATCTTTGCGCCAGCAGGCATAATATGATCCGTGGTGATGTTGTCACCGACCTTGAGCGTGAGATTCGCTTCAATGGTATCTGTGAGAGGATATGTTTGCGGGAATGGTTTAATGTTGGGTCCGCGGACAACTTGCAGTGTTTTTGCCTCTTGGGGACTGGCGGGGAGAAGAATGGCCGAGTCATCAATGCGGAACGTTTTGGGCATGGTAATCTGTACTTCTTCTCCCAACGTCCGAGGATCGGTGATGTAACCGGTCAATGCACTTGCAGCTGCCAGTTCAGGAGAAACCAGATAGACCTGTGCATCACGCGTGCCGCTGCGCCCTTCAAAGTTTCGGTTGAATGTACGCAGGGATACACCACCCGAATTCGGAGAAAAGCCCATGCCGATACAAGGTCCGCATGCACATTCCAAAATTCGTGCGCCGGCATCGATCAGATCATTGAGCGCACCGCATTCGGAGAGCATGGTAAACACTTGGCGCGAACCGGGAGAGATGGACAAGCTGACGGAGTCGTCGATCTTTTTTCCTTTCAGAATTGCGGCGACACGCAGCATATCCGAAAGAGAGGAGTTGGTACATGAACCAATGCAGACTTGATCGACTTTGATATCGGAAAGTTCCGTTGCTTTTTTGACATGATCCGGAGAATGCGGGCAAGCCAGCAGCGGTTCCAAAGTGGATAAGTCAATATCGATGATACGATCATACTGTGCATCCGGATCACTTTGTAGCGGCACATAGTCCTTGCCCCGTCCCTGTGCCTCCAGAAAAGCTTTTGTGATTTCGTCTGAGGGGAAAATGGAGGTGGTTGCACCCAGTTCCGTACCCATGTTGGTAATGGTAGCACGTTGGGGAACGCTGAGTGTTTTGATTCCCTCGCCGCCCCATTCGATAATGGCACCTACGCCACCTTTGACGGATAAAATACGCAAGATTTCCAAGCTGATATCTTTGGCACTGACCCACGGACGCAATTGACCGGTGAGGTTGACCTTATACATCTTTGGCATGGTAATATAATAAGTACCACCGCCCATTGCCACTGCGACGTCCATACCGCCCGCACCCATGGCCAGCATGCCGATGCCGCCGCCGGTAGGAGTATGGCTGTCAGAACCGATGAGCGTTTTGCCCGGGATACCAAATCGTTCCAGGTGTACCTGGTGACAGATACCGTTGCCGGGACGCGAAAATCGCAAGCCGTATTTCTTTGCGACAGACTGAATATATCGATGGTCGTCGGCATTTTCAAATCCGCTTTGCAACGTATTGTGATCGATATATGCTACGCTCAATTCCGTACGTACACGGTCAATGCCGATGGACTCAAATTCCAGATACGCCATGGTACCGGTGGCGTCCTGTGTGAGTGTTTGGTCAATACGCAGGCCGATTTCTTTTCCTGCAATCATTTCCCCATCCACCAAATGATTGGCGATGATTTTTTGTGCAATCGTCATTCCCATACTTATCTTTCCTCCTCATCTTTGGCTTGTAGGACATGTTGTTTTGCATTCTGTACATGCGTCAATGCCGCCGCTTTTGCCGCATCTGTGTCATGGGCACAAAGTGCATCGTAGATGGTTTGATGTTCTTTGAGCGCCACGCGGGCACGCACCGGGTTTTGCACCGAAAGTTTGCGGTATTTCATAATTTTTCTGTGTAGTCCGAGCAACGTGGTGCAAAAAATGTTAGAACCGCAGTGCTCGTAAATAAACTCGTGAAACCGTCCGTCAACGTCTTTGATTTCATCCGAGGTACCGCGCTCTGTATAGAACATTTCCATGTTGATGATTTCTTTGAGCCGCTGCAATTGCTGATCCGTAATAATTTGCGCACAACGTGCGGTGGCCAATCCTTCAATATGAAGTCGGATTTCATAAATATCTTCAATGTCCTGCTTAGAGATTCCGACCACCGTCAGTCCTTTTTTTCGCTCTTGTAACAATTCGGCCTGCTTGAGTCGATTCAGTGCCTCACGCACAGGCGTACGGCTGACGCCGAGTTGCTCGGAAATTTTTTGTTCGCTTAAAATGCTCCCTGGCGCAAGTCTGCCGCTGATGATGTCATTTTCCAGTGTGTCAAACACAATATCTGCCCGGGAAACAATCCGGTGTTCCCGCTCGTCTTGCGTCATGTTCACTCACCTCGTTTCCAGGGGTAAACGCCGTTTGTGATCACATCGATTTGTGCCAGAATCTCTTCGTCTGAGAGTGCACTTACACGGCCGTTTTCATATTCTTTGTCTACCCATTCTTTCAGGCTTGTCACCAAGGGGTCATGTTTGTCGATCTTGCGCTCGTCTTTCAGCGAGAAATATTCGTTGATCCAGTATGCAATTCCTGCCAGACCCGCAGTCTTGGTGATCATGACGCCGGCGGGACGGTTAAGGAATTTGTTGGTATCAAAAATATTATATATTTCTTCGTCTTTCATCAAACCGTCGGCGTGGATGCCGGCTTTTGTCACGTTAAAGTTTTTGCCCACAAAAGGTGTCATCGGCGGGATATGGTAACCGATGACGTCTTGATAATAATGCGCAATGTCTGTAATGGCAGTGGTATCCATACCATCCAGCGATCCGCGCAGTGAAGCGTATTCAAACACCATGGCCTCCAGGGGTACGTTCCCCGTACGCTCTCCGATTCCCAGCAGCGAGCAGTTGACAGAGGATGCGCCGTAGAGCCATGCGGTGGAGGCGTTGGCCACTGCTTTATAAAAATCGTTATGTCCATGCCACTCCAGCATTTCACTGGGGACATCGGCATAATGTTGTAGGCCGTAAACAATACCGGGTACACTGCGCGGCAATGCGACTTCCGGGTAGGGGACACCGTATCCCATGGTGTCGCAGGCGCGGATTTTTACCGGGATACCGGCATCGCGGGACATGTTTTGCAGCGCATTGACAAACGGCACAACAAATCCGTAAAAGTCGGCACGTGTAATATCTTCCAAATGACAGCGCGGTACGATCCCTTCTTCAAATGCATCGGAAACCGCAGAAAGGTAATGTTCCATTGCCTGCCGGCGGGTCATTTTCAGTTTTTTGAAAATGTGATAATCCGAACAACTGACCAAAATGCCTGTTTCTTTGATATTCAATTTTTTGACCAGCTTGAAGTCTTCATGGCTGGCCCGGATCCAGGTGGTGATTTCGGGAAAACGAAGTCCCAAATCCTGACAACGTTCCACTGCTTCCCGGTCTTTGTTGGAATAAATGAAAAATTCCGATTGCCGCACAATGCCATACGGTCCGCTCAAACGTGAAAGCAACTTAAAAATTTCTACGATCTGTTCCACCGTATATGGTTCACGCGACTGTTGTCCGTCCCGCATGGTGGTGTCAGTGATCCAGATTTCTTTGGGCATGCCCATGGGAACGCGCCGGTGGTTAAACGGAATCTTGGGAACTTCATCATAGCTATAAATATCACGATACAGATTGGGTTCTGAAACGTCTTGCAGCTGATAACGATATGATTTTTGTTCCAAGAGATTTGATTTTGGTGAGATTTCGAGCATAGCGCCACCCCCCTTTTGTATACTTGTATACAATCATACATGGAAATTGTACCATATGACATGACAAAAGTCAAGCACAAACCACAAAAACCTACAACGGGGATGACAATGTTTCAATGACAGAAAAAAATCGAAAAACGGGGAAAAAGACATCGTTTGTTCACAGTTTTAGATTATATTTATTGATATGAGAACGACAGTGTCAACGGAGAACGAATATGGAAATAAATATATCGAACAAAGATCGTTTTTGTAAAATCAGGTTATGGTACAAGCCCGTTTTGTTTTGGATTGTATGTTATGTGATGACCTTTGGCAGGTATTTGTACCAAGGTTTTGAATATTACCTGCAAATGGACGACTATGTTCAAATTGGGGTGCCGTATACTGCTTCAGAATATTGGCATTATGTGTGTTCAACAGGATTGCTGAATAATCGTCCATTGTCGTGGTTACTGGATGGCTTGTTGTGGTCACGCTTTTCGGAAAACTGGGCCTTGGCGCTGGGGCTTCTTACTTTATTGTTTGTACTTTCCGCTTTCTTTTTTGAAAAAGTTTTTCGCCGTTGGTTTGGGACTTCTTCACTATTTACGCTATTATATCTTCTATTGCCGATCAATTTTGAAGGTGCATATTGGATCAGTGCTTCTTCGCGCATTGTGACTTCTTTATTTTTCGTTGCCCTTTCTTTATGGTTTTTGGATCGCTTTATTGAAAAGGGTGGCGTGTGGCGCTTACTTGTGTATTTCTTATTTGGGCTATGCTCTACAGGCTTTTATGAGCAGGGAATCGTGCTTGGCGTTGCATGCAGCTTGTTGTTGATGTTGTTTACATTGAGCGGTAAATTCGTACAACCCAAAACAAAGCGTGCGTTCGCGGGTTTCTTGTCTTTGGTCTATGCTGCATGCTATTTTCTTTTTACGTCGCTGCAAAGCAACACAGGCGTCAATGCCAATCGTATGATTATTCACGTTCCGTGGGAACCATATTATTTTGAATATATGGCTGCTCCTATTGCCAAAAGTATTGTGCAAGTGGGCATCAAGGGTACCTTTTTGACATATGCCAAAGGATTTTGGCGAGGATGTAAGGAGATAGTCGCCTCCCCCAATTTTGTTTGGTGTGTGGTGATCCTTGTGGCACTGATTGCGCTGTTTTTTTGCATTCGTGTGCCAGAGAAAAGAAAACGTGGTACCGGTGGGGCTGTTTTGTATGGTGCGCTGATCGCGGCGGCGCCAATGGTTATTTTCTTTTTCATAGGTGGGACACCTTGGTTTTCTTGCCGTAATTTTTTACCCGCCTTGCCGGGCATTGCGTTGATGTTGGATGCATTGATTTTGCTCTGTGTGCGGCGCAAACGTCTGGTGATGCAGATTCTGTGTGTTCTGTTTGCGTTTGGCGCTTGTATTGCCGGGATCAGCGAAACGGGAGATTACCGACAGACATATCTGGATGATAATACGGTTGTCAAGGCAGTATTGGAAGCAGGCGGAGCGGATGATTTCGGGACAAATATAAAAATTCTGAATGTAAGCGGAAGTTATTTGACGGATAGTAACTTTACGTGGAACGAGCACTATCATGGAGCGACAGACAGCCCTTGGGGAATGAATGGATTGTTCCGATATTTGACGGATACGCCGGCTTCAGGATGGTCGGTTACGCCGATTCCCATTGATGAAAATGGAAACATGTATGTTACCTGGTCAAATTTCCGCCGCATTACGCTGACGGATCACGTATATTATTATGATCCTGCGACAAAAACAGCGCGGAAGGTTGTACAATATCCGATAGAAACCACGGATGGCACGGAGCAGTTTGCCATCTATAATGAAGATGGGTCCTATCTTGCGACCTTGGTGCAGACAAATGAATGGGGGAATTTTGTCGTGGAAGCCGTTCCGTCCGGCGGTCCGTTGGTCGGTACGGCAGTATCATAACCCAAGCACATATCATTGGTGATCCGTTTCATAGCAACGTTAATGCTTCGAAATAAACGCATCAAAAAATCAAACGGCCGCCGCAGGAATATTGTTCCTGCGGCGGCCGTTTGCTCACCGTGTCACTGTCACGCAAATGTTTGCTGGATACGGACAGATACCCATTTCAATATTGACTGATTTCCAAGCTGTCGTCATCCGTACCTTTTTGAATTTGACGAATCACCACGTCGTAGCCACTCCCGTTTTGCACACAAATGTGTACACGGTCTCCGACCTTCTTACCCATCAGAGCTCCGCCCAGCGGAGATTCTTTGCTGATGTACCCGTTTACAGGATTTTGTCGCAAGGTTGTGACCAAAACGAAGGTTTTTTCTGTGTTCAGATGTTCCATGAAGATGGTCACATGGTCGAACAATCCCACGGTATCTGTTGCGGAATGATCTTCCACGATTTTTGCTGTTTTGATCATTTGCTCCAGATAGCGAATCCGACTGTTGTTGCGGCCTACTTCCTGTTTTGCAGCTTTGTATTCAAAGTTTTCGCTCAAATCTCCCTGTGCACGTGCCTCTTGCAGAGCTGCGCCAAGTTTGGGGCGCAGTTCCAGTTTGCGGTAGTCAATCTCTGCCTGCATTTTTTGAATGTCTACGGCAGTCAATTCATCATACATGTGATTTCCTCCTAATCCATTTGAGATCGGACAGACATGTTTTGTGTGGTTAATAAATGTGTCACATTGGTTGATTTGACGACAACCAAGCGCAGATATATCTTACGGGGACTTTTACTGATAAAAATCTTTCAAATCCGACAAAAAGGAAAGGATGCCGCCGTATCACGATTGGCTGCACCCATGTTGCATGTCACAAACATACCTGTATCTTTTCGGCCCGCTATATTTTTTGTTGCGCAATTTTTGTCTTCGGCAGCGGATAAACGGAACAAACGGTGTATTTCTATGATGGAGCATATCGGTGTTTGTGGCAAGCATCAAAATATTTCACAAGATTTATAGAACCAACAACGCATAAAATGCATCCGGCGTAATCCCCGTTGCGGTATGTATTTCTTCAAACAGCAACTTTTCCGCACGATTGAGTGTAATTTCATCGGCCGAGCGCAATTTCTTTCCTTTTTCGGAAAATTCTTTGCGGTGGGCCCGAATGGCTTTGACCATGGCGAAAATTTGCGCTCTGTCGTCGCTTTCCATCCATGTTTTGAATGTTGCGGCGCGATCCTTATCATTGATAATCCACTCTGTTTGCAATGTGGGGACACGGTCAAGCAGTGCAAGGGCTTGTTCTTCCGTCAAAATGGGATACATTTTATCGGTGAGAACCGGATTGTCGGCTGGGATCATGGTAGATGTTGTGGCGCAGCTGACGGATTGCAGTACATAGTATTCTTTTGTTTCTCCGGTCACATTCGCCTGCTTGATTTCACGCAGACGGTAAATGCCGCTGGCGCCGTATTTGAACACGGCATTGATCTCGAACATCTGTCAGCCTCCCCCAGCCACGCTATCTGAAAATGATAAATGAACAAAAAAAGAATGGACATATGATTGAGTCAATGCCCAAATAACGGGATAACGAACGATTTCTGTATATATATTTTACCATATTTCTACGTCAAAAGCCATAGGCAAAATGAACAAACTTCAGGCGGAAAATTGTTGCTTTTTGCGGTAGACAAAGGCATTTCTCTGCTTTCGTATTGTTTGATTGTTTTTTATGTCATTGGAATATAACGGAAAGAAGAAAAAACAGAAAAACGTCTAACAAAAAAGGATCTGTTTTGGAACAGATCCTTATATCAGATATTCGTTGCGGTGTTGACTTTTGCAGTGAGATTTGCTATGATGATACATAGTTGGAAATGGTTGCAAGCTGCGCCAAGAGCAACGGCTTGCCGTTACCTGATTTGATTGCCATATATGTGCGGGCAGGTTTTATATCTCTCTTGACAGAGGTGAGGCGGAAGCCTGTTTATGTGCATCGGGCGGCAGCATGTTCCACAGTGCTTCGGTGACGTCGGCACAAATCATCATTTCGGGTGCAATGCGGCAAAGCTGTGGGTCAGCGGCCTGCATCAAATATCCTTTTCCACAGGCGCGAAGCATAGGCAGATCATTGTAATTGTCGCCAAAGCCGATGGTTTGGTCGGGAGAGATGTGCAACAGATCACAAAGTGTACGTACCCCGTCACCCTTGTCTGTAACCGTGATGTCCAGACACAAGTCGGACCCGACATTGGCATGTGCTTCGCCTTGCAGCATTTGATCTACGACAGCTTTCTGTTTGCGCACATCGTCAAAGTCATACAACGTCAATTGACAAATCGGTTCTTTGATGGCATCAATGCGGGGCACGGCTTTCATTTGTTCTACCGCAAACATATATCGCATTTTGGGATGGCGCGGTGCACTGCCGATATAATAGTAGCCCAGATGGGTAGAGGCAATGTATTCGGTGCCGGGCAATTTGCGAAACATTTTTTCCAACCGCAGGCAAAGCTTGTGCGGCAAAAAATGATGTACCAACAGTTTGTCGCGGTGGTATATGGTGCTGCCGCTTTGACAGATGATATAGATGTCGTCCAACAGCGGAGCGAATGCCGGACGTACGAATCCATATTGTCGGCCCGTGTTGAGCGCAAAAACAACGCCGGATTGCGTGACAGCGCGAATTGCCTGGGCCGTGTGATTGGGCAAAATTGCAGTGCGTACGGGGATCAGCGTTCCATCAATGTCGCTGAAGATCAATTGCGGCATGGGTTGAGTGGTTTGATTGATTGTTTCTGTTGTCATAAAAACTCCGCTTGCCGTCAAAACGGCGATATGTTGTATCATATAAGAAATTTTGGAAGATAGAATCCATGCAAGGGACCGATTCTTAAAAACGCCGATTTTTTGTCGTGCGCTTTTTGCAAAAATCTTCAACGCATATTATACTCCATTGTATGACAAAATGCAAGGTTTTTCGTACAGCGCCTTTTTGGGGATTGTTTGCCAGTCTTATGATCGATGTTCATCTGTTTCCATCTGTATTCCATGTGGAAACGGATCCAACAATAATGTGAAAAAGAAGGAGTGTTTGATATGAATTTCAACAAATTGACAGATTGTTACACCTTGTCCAACGGGGTCAAAATTCCCTGTATCGGCTATGGCACCTGGCAAACGCCGGATGATGTGGCGGCGCAGAGTGTACAATGCGCACTGCAAAACGGGTATCGTCATATCGATACCGCTGCAGCATATGGCAACGAGAAAAGCGTGGGAGAGGGCATCCGTCGTTCCGGGGTAAAACGAGAGGATATCTTTGTTACAACCAAGCATTGGATTGACATGCGCGGATATGAAAAGACCATTCAGGCTTTTGAAACATCTCTGATGGCACTGGGGTTGGATTATCTGGACCTCTATCTGATCCACTGGCCAAGTGTGGCAAAACGAGATGAAAAATGGGAGTGGACCAATGCGGAGACCTGGCGCGGATTTGAAAAGATGTACAAAGATGGAAAATTGCGGGCGCTGGGTGTGAGCAATTTTGAAAAGAAACATCTGGATTCTCTGATCAAAAATGCTACGGTGAAACCCATGGTAAACCAATTGGAGTATCATCCGGGCTATTTGCAGCAGGACACGGTTGATTATTCCAAACAGCTTGGCATGGTGGTAGAAGCATGGAGCCCGCTTGGAAGCGGCGCTGTGCTCAAACATCCGGTGCTTGTTGAGATGGCGCAGCGGTACGGCAAATCGGTTGCGCAGCTTTGCATTCGTTTTGCTCTGCAAAGCGGTGTATTGCCTCTGCCAAAATCTGTTACACCTGCACGCATCGAACAAAACACACAGGTGTTTGATTTTACCATCAGCGAAGAAGACATGGCGACCATTCGCAACATGGAGCGTTGTGGTTTCTCCGGCTTCCTTGCCGAAGAGGCGCCGGCAGATGCATTGGTCTGGGGTGAAGTGTAATCTCGCTGTCTAATGACTTATCTGATGACGAAAAATAAAAAAGCAGCACGGTCGCAAATAGCAACCGTGCTGCTTTTTTGAATGGATATTGTGATATACATGCCGCAAAGGTGGTACATCAAACAGCGCAAAAATAATATTGCTCGCTTTGCCCGTCGCGCAGGTCTGACTGGCAGAGATTCAACCCTGCATGCATCCATGCAGCTCCCGATAAAACCACACCGTCATAGGGCGTGTGGGGGGCACTGCAACGATAGGACGTTTGTGTATCCAATCCGCGCAGGCGCAACAGGCGGCCATGATACGGTTGTTGTCGCATGTTGACGACAGTCACAAGTGCCTCGTGCTTGTCTTGTGCAACCAGTTCCCATGCACAGTAATAGGCGTTTTCATTGGGTGAAACCAGGCGATACAAATCGCCGGTATGAACCAGGTCATAATATTTGTGGTAAGCAGCCACCTGTTCTTGCACGACCGACTCATCCTGGGGAGTAAAACGCCCCGGATCCATTTCGTATCCATGTGTGCCCCACAGGGCAACATTTCCTTTTGTTTTTAAGTTTGCACGTGGACTTGCAGAGACATGCGCGCCCATGGATTCCGATGGGTAACAGAGTGAGGTGCCGAACTGAATGCTCAAACGCTCTATGGGATCCGTGTTATCGCTGCACCAAATTTGTGGGGAGAAATACAGCATAGCAGGGTCAAACCGGCCGCCGCCGCCGGAACAATTTTCCAGCAAAATATCAGGGTAGGATGTGAGCAGACGGTGTTGCAGATCATAGGTACCCAGGGTAAATCGGTGGTTGAGTTCTCCTTGGTGCGCCGCGTCCAGCATGGTGCTTCCGGCTTCGGTGAAGGGACGGTTGAAGTCCCATTTGACATAGTCGATGCGGCAGGAAGAAAGAATTTGATCCATCTGTGCCCAAATGTGATCGCGCACATCTTTACGGGTGATATCCAATACGTACTGAAAGCGTGCTTGACTTTGTTCCCGGTGGGGCAGGTGCAAACACCAATCCGGATGTGCTCGGTACAAATCGGAGTCGGGAGAGATCATTTCCGGTTCAAACCAGATACCGAACTGCATGCCCAGCGCATGGATGCGATCGACCAAGGGCTTGAGGCCTCCGTGCAATTTGTTTTCATTGACGGTCCAGTCACCCAGCGCCCGTTTTGCGTCAATCCGATTACCAAACCAACCGTCATCCATCACCAACATTTCAATGCCCAGTGCATGTGCACGGCAGGCAAAGTCGTACAGCTTGTTTTCGTCAAAATCAAAATATGCAGCCTCCCAGGAATTGATGAGCAGCGGGCGGCGGGTATGGCGCCAATGCGGCGGTATCAAATGGGCGCGATAGGCACGATGCAGCTTACGGCTCATCTCCCCAATTCCCTTTGACGCATAGACCATAATCAGCTCAGGCGTGTCAAACACGGCCCCCGGTTGCAACTCCCAGCAAAAGGTCTGCTCGTTGATGCCCATGACAACTCGCGTGCTGTCCTCGGCGTTTACTTCGATGTGTGCGGCAAAATTTCCACTGTATACCAGATGAAAACCGTACACCTCGCCGCTTTCCTCCGTTGCGCCTGTCTGTGCCAGCGCGATGAAGGGATTGTGCATATGGCCGCTCACCCCGCGGGCAGAAGAAATCGTCGTGATCCCGTGCGTCAGTTTTTGTTTTTCCACGGTGCGCTCTTTGCCCCAATCGCCCCATAAATGAATCAGGTCAAAGGAGGCGATGGGGAAATCGATGCAGGCACTTTTGACGTCTTGAAGCCAAAAGGAAGAAACGGTTGGATTGTGGATGCGTACACGGCGTGTGATGATGTCGTGCTGTTCAAACACGGTGTAATACAATGTAACTTGTAGCCCTGTGACGTCGTCGGATGCATCTATTTCCAATGTGGTTGCCTGTGTGTCTTGATCAATGCGCAGGGATGGCATATCGGGTATGGAGGGTTTTCCGGGATAGATGCGGTGTGCTACATAACGCACATCGGTGGCATCGTTCCCGTTTTTGTTACGCGCGATGAGCATCGGCACGCGCATATCTCCACAGCCCCATGCGCTGACTTCCAAGGGGGAGAGGTCCGAGGAAAAGGCGGACGACGAAATATGCGGATTTGCGGGATGAAAATGATTGTGCGGCGGGCAGAGCAATACCTGGGATACATCATCCGTGGATGAAAGGGCTGCCCCGTAATAGACGTGCAGCAAATAGCCCGCTTCGTTTACGGTGATGATGTAAGAACTTTCAGGGGTTTGCAGATGAAACGTGCGTGTCGATTCTGTATAAAAAACGGGCATGGCAAATCTCCTTTGACAAAAGTTTCATATGTCCACGGTATATTTGTATAGAGAGGTAAAAAACTGACAAGGATGTGATTGCGGATGTGTGGCAATATGCATATCGCAATCGAACGGGGATCAATATAGATATTCCTATTGTATCATGCATGGAAAATATCTGTCAATCTCTGAACATACCGAATTTTTGTCTGAAAAATAAGAAAAAAGCATTGACAAACAGGGTATATTATGGTAGAATATTGCTACCTCTAACAAAGGGTCTTTTTTTGTGGCTTTTTGGAAATCGCCGGGTGCGGTTGGCAAATGGCTTTGTGCGATTTGTCGAGGGAGGTACAACGATGCGTGCACGGCGCACATCATCATTCCGAAGTGGGAAACGGTCGGACGTTTTCCGACTTCCAAAAACAGGAGGTGCCTAATCTATGAGAGTCAAAATCACATTGGCATGCAGTGAATGCAAGCAAAGAAATTATGACACAAAGAAGAACAAGAAAAACGATCCGGATCGTCTGGAACTGAAAAAGTATTGTCGCTTCTGTCGTAAACATACACTGCACAAGGAAACCAAATAAGGACGGAGGGAAACGTTTATGGCAGACGAAAAAAAAGAAATGCTTGAAAACGCCCCCGCAAACGAGCAGACAGAAAATGATGTACCGGCGAAAGACGAAACGTCCGTGACCGATGCGAAGGCCAAATCCGACAAGGCTGTAAAACCTGAGAAAAAACAGGCGAAAAAAGAGAAAAAAGCGCGTATGAAGCGCGTCGGAAAATTTTTCCGCGACTACAAAAGTGAATTAAAGAAAATCGCATGGCCCACGTTCCGTGCCAACACCAAAACAACGGTTTATGTGATTGTTACACTCGCCATCTGCGCTGTCATTGTCGGCGTGTTTGATTTGGCCTTCAATAAGGGCATCTTGTGGCTGGGAACCGTCATTTGACTTGACGGACGAACCAATTTGTTCTTTGTGAAAGGAGCCGATCTATGGCAAGCACAATTGAAACCACCAGCGAGCCGCTTTGGTATGTTGCACACACATATTCCGGTTATGAAAATAAGGTCAAAGAGAGCCTTGAAAAAATCATTGAAAACCGGAAGTTGGAGCATCTCATCCTTGATGTCCAGATCCCCGTGGAAACGGTGGTGGAAGGCGAGGGTGACAAACAAAAAGAAGTGGAAAGCAAGCTTTTCCCCAGTTATGTCATGGTCAAGATGATTATGTCTGATGAGACATGGCATGTGGTCAGAAACATTACGGGGGTAACCGGTTTTGTGGGACCGGGGTCCAAACCCACGCCGCTGACGGATGACGAAGTACGCGCCATGGGCGTGGAAGTGGACGGAACACAATCCGCAGCTGCGCCGGAACGCAAATTGTCCTTTGCTGTGGGCGACATTGTTACGCTCAATGCAGGATTTTTGCAGGGTAACACCGGCACGGTGACAGAGATCTCACCCGATCAGCAAAAAGTCACAGTGACAGTATCGATGTTCGGACGTGATACGTCGGTCGAACTGGATGTGGCAAACGTGAAAAAGCAGTAAGATCATCAAGCTGCTTTGTGGGAGGGGAAACAAATTCCAACACGGTTTTCCCGCAATCTATTACCACATTGGAGGAATCAAAAAATGGCTAAGAAAATTACAGCATATATCAAATTGCAGCTTCCCGCAGGGAAAGCGACACCGCAGCCGCCGGTTGGTCCTGCTTTGGGTCAGCACGGTGTTGCCATCGGTGCATTTACCAAGGAATTCAATGAGAGAACCAAAGATCAAATGGGAACCATTATTCCTGTGGTGATCACGGTTTATGCTGACCGTTCCTTTACGTTTATCACCAAAACTCCCCCCGCGCCCGTTTTGATTAAAAAAGCAGCAGGGCTGGAAACCGCATCGGGCGAACCCAATAAAAACAAAGTGGGTAAAATCACCCGTGCACAGGTGCAGGAAATCGCACAGACAAAAATGCCTGACCTGAATGCAGGTTCCCTGGAAGCTGCCATGAGCATGATCGCAGGAACTGCTCGCAGCATGGGCATCACCGTGGAAGATTAAGGCACAGGAGGAACAGAGGGATGAAAAGAGGAAAGAAATACAGCGACAGCGCAAAGCTGGTTGATAAAGCAAAACTGTACGATACCGACGAGGCCATCAAACTGCTGTGTCAGACCGCAAAGGCAAACTTTGATGAGACGGTAGAATTGCATGTCCGTCTGGGTGTTGACTCTCGTCACGCAGATCAACAGGTACGCGGTGCGGTGGTATTGCCGCATGGTACCGGTAAAACAGTTCGCACACTGGTGTTCGCGAAAGGCGACCGTGCAACTGCTGCCGAAGAAGCCGGTGCAGACTATGTCGGCGCTGAGGATCTGGTAGAAAAAATTACGAAAGAAAACTGGTTTGAGTTTGATGTAGTCATCGCAACCCCTGACATGATGGGCACCATCGGTCGCTTGGGTCGTGTGCTCGGTCCGAAAGGCTTGATGCCGAACCCCAAAGCCGGTACCGTTACCATGGATGTTGCAAAGGCCGTGACCGATGCGAAAGCCGGTAAGATTGAATATCGTCTGGACAAGACCAACATCATTCACTGCCCGATCGGCAAAGCGTCGTTTGGAGAAGAGAAGTTGACCGACAACTTCAACACCTTGATCGGTGCTGTGATCAAGGCAAAACCCGCCGCAGCCAAAGGTCAGTACATTCGGAGCTGCGTACTTGCCACCACAATGGGCCCCGGCATCAAAGTTAATTACGCGAAATTGGTGTGATGACCGGTTTGCAGGCTCATCTGGATCAGTCAAAATATAAACGCGTCTGCCGCATAGAGCGGTGGACGCGTTTTTTGTTACTTTTTGTACGTTTGGTTTGCTTGGATAAACATTGAAACGTGGGAAGATCAAACCATGATACGGATCAACTGCTTACTTGTATATGGTTTGCTGAGGAAAATTACGATTCATTTGCTGCAGTTTCATTTTCCGGCTGTACTGTTTCATAGGAATATAAAAATGCGCGACCTTGTTTTTGCGATTCTTGCCGGATCAGTCCCATTTTGCGGCAACAGGAGAGGGTATATCCCGCTCGTTTTTCCGATCGTTTGAGCGCGCGTGCAAACATTTTTGCTGTGAAAGGTTGCGCGATATTTGGCAACAGCCCCAGATAATCCGCGCGCGTGTGGCAGTGATACATCCCGTACAGTCCCGTTGGAATGCGGTCCCCTTTTTTGGCGCGGCATTTGCCGGCTTGTCCGGCGCTTGGACACAGGCGTATTTCTTCTACGTCCACGAGCAGCAGATGTAATGTCAGCTGAGGATGAAAAAGATACGGGATAATTTGGTATAGCTCCCAAAACGCATCCGTGTATTGCCCTTGTTTGGGGGAACGTGTGCGAGAAAATATTTCACCGGTGCTTGCTTGTACATAACACAACATGCGTTGGTATACAATGGGATATACCAAGGTGACTGGGGCAACGCGCAAAAAGGCGTCTAATTTTTTGGGTAGTGCGGAAAAGTTTCCGGTTTGAATTTCCGTGATGCCATGCTCGTTGACAATGTCCGCCACATAGCGACCCACGCGGTATTCATGCATTTCTCCCAGCGGTTCGTAAAATCGCTTGACAGCAGCGTGTAACGATTTTTCACACAGTGTACCGATCCCGCTGATTTTCTCCTGTCTTTGCGTCATATCCATGCGCGCCGCATCGCAGGCAGCCGCAAATCGCTGTATCTGCTGCGCACTCAACGTACATTCCATGTGGTTCCTTCCGTTTCACTTTTTGTGATATCTCATGGCGATACCGTTTTGTTTTTGCGAGACTTTCATCCTTTTGATATGGAAAGAGGCGGCAGGAGGACATCATGTCGTCCGCCTGCCGCCACAAAGTCAATCAATTGTCAATCCAATTGGTTTAATCACTGCTGTAATGTCATTTGTTAGCCGATCACAATCAGTGTTTCGGAATCAGTTTTTCTGTTCCGCCCAAATACGGACGCAGCGCCTGAGGGATCCGTACGCTGCCGTCTTGTTCCAGATTGTTTTCCAGAAAAGCGATCAACATTCTGGGAGGGGCGACAACCGTATTATTGAGTGTGTGCGGGAAATATTTTCCGTTTTTCCCGTTTACACGAATGCGGAGCCGACGTGCTTGTGCGTCGCCGAGATTGGAACAAGAGCCGACTTCAAAATATTTCTGTTGCCGCGGCGACCATGCTTCCACATCCAATGAACGCACCTTGAGATCTGCCAAGTCTCCCGAACAACATTCCAATGTGCGCACCGGGATATCCAACGTGCGGAAAAAGTCAACCGTGTTTTTCCACAGCCGATCAAACCAGATGCGGCTTTCTTCCGGTTTACAAACCACAATCATTTCTTGCTTTTCAAACTGGTGAATGCGGTATACGCCGCGCTCTTCAATCCCATGTGCGCCCTTCTCTTTGCGGAAACAGGGAGAGTAACTGGTTAAAGTATAAGGCAATTTCTCTTCCGGCACAATTTGGTCAATAAACTTTCCGATCATGGAGTGTTCCGAGGTGCCGATCAAATATAGATCCTCGCCCTCAATCTTATACATCATACCGTCCATTTCGGCAAAACTCATCACGCCCGTCACGACGTCCGAACGAATCATAAACGGCGGTACACAGTACGTAAACCCGCGCCCGATCATGAAATCACGCGCATAGGAAAGCACGGCGGAATGAAGACGGGCAATATCGCCCATCAAATAGTAAAAGCCATTTCCTGCCACGCGATGTGCGCTGTCTAAATCAATGCCGTCAAACCGTTCCATGATCTCCGTGTGATACGGTACGGTAAAATCAGGTTGCGTCGGTGTCCCAAAACGCTCACGTTCCACGTTTTCACTGTCATCGCGACCGATCGGTACCTCATCATCAATGATATTGGGAATGCTCAGCATGATCTCGCGCACTTTTGCGCTCAATTCCGCTTCTTGTTCTTCATCTTCTTTGAGCTGTTCGGCCTGGCGCGTTACCTGCGCTTTGACCTCTTCTGCCTGTTCTTTTTCGCCCTTTGCCATCAATGCGCCGATTTGCTTGGAAAGTTTATTGCGGTTGGCGCGCAGTGTATCTGCTTCCCCTTTGATCCGACGCAGTTCTGCATCCAGTGCGATGACTTGGTCGACCAGTTCTACTTTGTGGTCCTGAAATTTATTGCGGATATTTTGTTTCACTTTTTCCGGGTTTTCCCGGACGAATTTCATATCTAACATCTTGTTTGATTATTCCTTTCCGGCCGCTGCGACAAACAGGTGCGCGGCATCAGTGAATCATGCTTTGCATATCATACATGCCCGGCTCTTGTTTGACCAAAAATGCGGCGGCGGCAATGGCGCCTTCCGCAAATACCGAGCGACTGTGTGCCGTATGTTTTAAGGTGACTGTTTCCCCGTCCGTGCCGAAATGTACTTCATGAATGCCGGTGATGTTGCCCATACGTACCGCATGAATGCCAATTTCATCTTTTTGTCGTTTGGCTTGCCCATGGCGTCCAAAGGTCTCACGCAAGTTTTTACGCACAGAACGAATGGCACGGGAGAGCATCAGCGCGGTACCGCTTGGTGCGTCGGCCTTGCGGTTGTGGTGTGTTTCGATAATTTCGATGTCTGCATTGGGCAACATCTGTGCTGCCTGTTTGCACAGAGAGACCAGCAGTGCAATGCCCACCGACATGTTGGCGCTGTAAAAGACCGGAACCGTTTTTGCCGTTTCTTGCAGCATTGCAAGTTCTTCCGGTGTCTGTCCTGTGGTAGCGACTACAAGGGGTAATTTTTTTTCTTGTGCATAGCGGCAAAGCGTTTGGGTGGCACGCGGAGAAGAAAAGTCGATGATGCAATCTGCTTCCCCGTCAAATTCCCACAACGTCTGGTAGGTGCGTTGCGCCGGGTCGGTGACGCTGTTCATGTCGACCAGTGCCACTGCCTGTGCTGCGTGAAAATCCGCTTCGCAAAGTGCGCGCACCGCCTGCCCCATTCGTCCGCAGGCGCCGTTGATGATGATTTTCATAGCTGTTTCTCCCTGTTTGTGGTAGTTTCACTCGTTTTTATGCTGGACAATGATTTCTTTTCTGTTCGCACGGAACAATCAATGACAGTGTTTCTGTGTGATATTGTCAGATGTCTTTTGTGCAAACTTACTGTTTCTTTGCAATGGGGTATACCCAGTGATATTTATCTTCCAGCGTCCCCCATTGAATGCCGGTCAATGTGTCGTACAGCATCTGTGTCACTTCTCCGATGTTTCCGCCACTTACCGTAAATACTTCATCTTTGTATGCAAGTTCTCCGATGGGAGATACCACGGCAGCGGTACCGCATCCCCAAGCCTCTTTCAGTGTACCGTTTTTCAAGGCGTTTTCCAGTTCTTCCAAAGATAAGAGGCGCTCAGATACACGGTATCCCTTGTCTTTGAGAATTTCAATGCAGGATTTGCGCGTAATGCCGGAGAGAATGGAACCGGTCAGAGCCGGGGTGACAATCTCATCTCCGATGCGGAACATGACGTTCATCGCGCCAACTTCTTCAATGTATTTGCGTTCCACACCGTCCAACCACAACACCTGGCTGTATCCCTTGTCTTCCGCTTTTTGTCCTGCACGGGTGGATGCAGCATAGTTTCCGCCGCATTTCGTGTCGCCCGTGCCTCCGCGTACGGCACGTACATCCTTATCCTCGATCATGATTTTAACCGGGTTGATGCCCTCTTTGTAATAACTGCCGCTGGGGGAGGCAATGATGACAAACATTGCGCGGTGTACGGCATGTACACCCAAATTCTCATCGTTTCCGAACATAAACGGACGGATATACAGCGACGTACCCTGGCTGTGCGGCGTCCAGTCCTGTTCGACTTCTACAAATTTTGTCAGAGCCTGCAGCATGTCTTGTTCATCCATCGTGGGCAGGCACAGACGCGCAGCGGAGTGATTCATGCGGCGGACATTTTCCATGGGACGAAACAGCTGCACACCTCCGTCTGCACGGCGATATGCTTTGAGTCCTTCAAAGATTTCTGCGCCGTAATGTAAAGCGGTGCTGGCGGGATGCAACGACAAAGCATGAAACGGCTCAATGCGTGCGTTGTGCCAGCCGTTTTTTACGTCATAATCCATCAAGAACATATGGTCGGTGAAATAAGTACCGAATCCCAATATGTCATCTGACGGTTTTTCTTTCGGTGTTTGTGTCAGTTGCAGTGCGATTTCCATGAAATACCACTCCTTTTATGTTTGTATCTGTCATTGTTTTGCGTTTGCACGCATTTTATTTAATTTTGATGAAAACTTTACATGTGAGAGAAAAAACATCTGCCTGACGGCAGAATAGATGTTTTTTCTCTCACATTATTGATTCTTTGATGTGCACCGTTTTTGTGTGTCAACCGATATGGTTTTCATGATGCACAGCACATAACAACACGAAGGGATGGAATGTTATTTCGTTTCGCTTGAATTCCCGTCTTCGATGACGTCTCCGTTTTGTGCTAAGCGCGGAATATCACCCACACCGTTCAAAATGACAGTGGGACGATAGGGGAACTGTGCAACGGTATCGCGTGTGCTCACGCCAGAAAGAACCAAAACCGAGGTCATACCGGATTCAATTCCCGCGATCACGTCGGTATCCATACGGTCACCGATCATACAGGATTCTGCTGAGTGTACACCCAGCATTTTCAGTCCTGTGCGCATCATCAAAGGGTTCGGTTTTCCCACGTAATAGGCGGGTTTTCCTGTGGTTTGTTCCACCGGTATCACCAGTGCTTTGCAGGCGGGTTGAATCCCGTCTTCAGAGGGGCCGGTCATGTCGGAGTTGGTGGCAATCAGACGTGCGCCGTTGTTGACATGGCGCATGGCTTTTTTGATCGTTTCAAAATTGTAGTTGACCGTTTCACCAATGACCACATAGTCCGGGTCAACTTCATTTGGGGTGATGCCGGCGTCATACAGTGCGTTGTAAAGTCCCGGATCGCCGATGATATAAGCGGTTGCACCGGGCATTTGGTTGGCGATGAATTGTGCGGTCGCCAGAGCGCTTGTATAGAAATGACTTTCGTCCACGTCCAGTCCCATGCGATGCAGACGTTGCTGCAGCTCTTTGGGAGAACGGTTGGAAGCGTTGGTGAGAAAGAGAAACTTTTTGTCTTCTCGATACAACCAATCCACAAAGTCTTTCACACCCGGCAGAATTGTTTCGCCGTGATAGATCACGCCGTCCATATCGCAGATAAAGCCTTGTTTTTCGTTAAAGTTTACCAAAACATCAACCTCAATTCTTTTTATAAACCCATTTTTTCTTATTTATACATGATAATAGTAGCACGGCGTGCGAAAAAAGTCAAGTAAATTCATCGTAAAATACTGCATAGCATTTTGCTGCTATATGCGCGAAAATGTGTCCATGAACAGCACTTAATTTTAGAAAAATATATGATTTTTCATAAAACCTATTTACAAAATAAGAAAAATATGATAAAGTAACCTCACCACACAAAACATCATAATTTACTGCGGTAAAAACGCAGGCTTTTCTATATGGTGTTTTGTGTGGTAGCAAACAACAGGGCCTGTGTTTTTCGTGGGCGCGGCATTGTTGTCTGCGTCCACTTTTTTATTTGAGGGAGACGATCGTATATGGTGATATGGTTGATCTTAATTGGTTTATTTGTTCTTTTCCTTTTTTATCCTATTTTTTCTGTTATATTGGAAAATAAGGTGTCGCCATCTTCTAAATATTATAAAAAAACAGAACATATTTCCAAGTTGGTTTCTGTCATTATTTTCATCATTGGAGCGATACTTTGTTTATCTTTTTCTTCTGTTCCAAACATAGGTTCGAATAATGATGTTGTTGATGATTATCAATACGACGATGGCGATGATAATCGATACGATGATTATCAATACGATGATGATCAATATGGCAATGATGATGATAATCCGTCTTATGAAAAAGATATATCAAATGATGGCAACAAATCTGATTATACAGACGGCTTGGCTGAAGAATACGAACGAAAAGGATATATTGTATCAAAAGATGGATATACATACGATCAATGTACGGATACCGCAGCCACATATTTGCGTACCAAATACGGATATCGTTTTGATGATAGCGAGACGCTCGTGTTGATGAAACCGTCCGATTTGAGTACCTATTATGTTGTGGGATTGACCACAGGGGGCAAGCTTTTTACCGTTTCTATTTTGCATATGGATGACGGAACATGGGGGGTGATCACGGCAAAAGTGGAATCCTGATGCTGCGCATTCGAATGGTGTGCATAGATGCATCGTTGGTCATGTGAAACGGAAACGGGAAACAATGGAAAAATACATGGATGTTGGAGGTAATCACGATGAAATGCGAAAATTGTGGGTATGAATTGCACGATAACGATTTATTTTGTACGAATTGTGGTAAACAGGTGCCGATAAAAGATCTAAATTTCAAAACGCAACCTACACCTACAACAAAGAATCCCAAACCTATTCAAACAGAAAAGAATGGCGGAGTTACGGAATCTATCTTTTTTGTCATTTTATCTGTTTTGGGTGTTTGTTGCCTTGTTGGATCTTTATATTTTATCTTTTGGGGAATTGAAACGAAATTAGATGGATTTTTAATCGCAGTGATTGCCAGTCCAGATATTATTTTGGGTATTGTTCTGTTGGCGTTGGCGGATATTTCACGGAAAATAGAGATATTGTTAAAACGTTAATTGCCAAACGATGCGTATTAAGAATTGCAAGAGTAAGTATCAAAAACAAAGTATGTAATACTTGATAAGTGGGCAAAAGAAAGAACGGCGGGCACTGCGTCAATTTGACGCAGTACCCGCCGTCTGATTTTTCATATTTGACGGTATGATTTGCACACAGAGAATCCAGCGGCAAGTTTCCTCTATATGATTCGTACCGGACATGGGGAAACTGTATGGTTCGTTTGTTTTATTTAAGCTGCTGTTTTTGGGGAAGTTTGTTCCAAGCGCGGGCGAGGGGTATAAATAATGCAGCGCCCAAAATGGTACCGGCGATCAATTCTCCTGCTCCCACGGTGAGCATAAAATACGGCACGGTACCCTCTGCCTGATAGACCAGATACAGCACCCAGGGTACAATCAGTGTGTTTGCCACAAGATTGGGCAGGGAAAGAACAACGCCTTTCACCAGATTGTTTTTGTGCAGCACGCGTCCCAGCAAATAGGCCCCAACAGCGCCCAAGAGGGTCGCCAGCCCGCCGAATACAGCGTCCAAAATCACCCCGCCGCTGAGCAAATTGGCGATAAAGCAACCGATGGTCAGTCCCGGAATAGCAGCCGGTGTGAAAGCAGGCAAGATACACATTGCCTCGGAAATACGTACTTGAATGACACCGGAGGACAGGCCGAAAGCGGCGGATACCATGGTAAATACAATGTACAATGCGGCAATGACAGCGCTTTGTGTGAGGAACAGCACGGTCTTGTGTGAGCGTTCCCGCTGTGTTGGCAAGGGAGATGCCGGTTGTGTGCGGCTCGTGTTTGCTTGATCGTTTGTTTGATCCGCTTGCGGGTGGAATGTTGTTTGTTTGGTTGTTTGGTTTGTTGTTTGCATAGCAATGCCCATTTTGGCACCGAGAACAGCGGTGCCCCTTTCGTAGTTTTTGTTTTGGCCGTTTGGCCGGGCGAGGATATTGCGAACTCGCCTTGTTTTTGCCGCTTTGTAAAACATTGCGGCGCTTTTTCATCCCGTATCACATATCGCATCATTGTTTTGCAGTACATGGTCAAGCCGCTGTTTGTCTGATACCACGCGTGCGACGGGATGTTGCCGTGTCGCTGTGTGCGATTGGGCTTACAGTCCCCAACTGCGCATGACCTTGCGCGACTGTTCCAAATCGGTCAGCGGTTCACGGTGATGGGTGTCCTGTTCGATGTAAAACCAGCCGGTGTAGCCGCGCTCCAACAGTGCGTTTGCCACGCCGTGGTTGTCCACGGCAAAGGTTCCCTGGCCAAGGCCTGTAAAATATCCCTGCTCATACCATGGGATATCACGTGCATCGGTGGTATAACACCATTCTTTGAAATGGACGGCGAGGACACGATCCGCATAGGTTTGTGCAATTTTTACGACGTCGCCGCCGGCAACCGCCATATGGCCGACGTCATATACAATTCCCACCTCCGGACATTTTTCCAAAAAGGTTTCCAGCTCCTCCTGTGTTTGAACCGGAGTGCCCAGATGGTTGTGGATGCCGCACTTGATGCCGTATTTTGCACAGGTTTTTGCAAGAATGTTCGCCTGGCGGCAAAGAGTTTCCAGCCCGTCTCGGGAGTCGGGACTGTTGACCCAAATATATTTACGGCCCACGGCCGCCGTCCACTGAATGTTCAAATCGATTTTGGAACAGCGCACCGTTCCGAAATCCATACCGAGTCGCGCAAGGGTTGTCATTTTATGGATCAGATCCGCTTCGTTGAGCGGTTCCAGACGTTCCAGACCGTCATATCCAATGGCTTTGATTTGTTCCATGCGCGTGTCGTAGTCAAGCATACCGCCGTAATAAACGTTCATGCCGTAATCGGCGATACCAATTTTGTTGTGATTCATCATCATCCCTCCAAATTAGATCAAGATAAATGTTACTGGTTTAACGAACTTGATTTGTTTCATCGTAATATGTTTGCGCAAAGTGTACTGTATCCATCGCGGTGGGCGCATAGGCGTCGGCATGGATCATGTCGGCATATTCCTGGTTGAGCACGGCGCCCCCCACGACAACGCGGATGGTAGGATCGGTGTTGTGTAACAGTGCGATGGTTTGTTCCATGGCAGGCACGGTGGTGGTCATCAATGCGCTCAATCCCACAAGGCGGCATCCTGTTTTTTGAACACAGGCAAGCACTTCTTCGGGCGGCACGTCGCGTCCCAGATCATACACATGAAAACCGTAACTTTCCAAAAGCACCCGTACGATGTTTTTTCCAATGTCATGGATATCGCCCTGTACGGTTGCCAGAATCATTTCGCCCTTGTTTTGTCCGCCGTTTTGGGGCAAATGGGCTTTGACGACGGCAAACGCTTCGGTCGCGGCTTCGGCAGAAAGTAACAGTTGCGGCAAAAACGCCCGTTTTTCTTCAAATGCCACCCCTACCTCGTTGAGTGCCGGGATCATTTCACGATCAATCACTTCGGTTGGGGCCATAGTCTGTACCAATTTTTCTGCCGCCGCTCCTGCCGCTGCTTTCAGTCCTTTGACAATACACTGATGCAGCGATTGCGTCCCATTGTTTGTTGGCGTTGTGCCGGTCACGGGAGGGGGAGAGGTGGGCGATGTGGTAACAGATGCAGTTGAAAGGGTCGGCGCTGTTTGTGCATAGGCGATATAATCGGCGCATGCGATGTCATACCCGTGCAGCACACGATAGGCGTGATATGCATCCATCATGGGCACCGAAAAAGGATTCATAATGGCGCAGTCCAATCCTGCTTCCAATGCGGCGGTAAAGAATGCGGCGTTGATCTTGTCACGCTGTGGCAGACCGAAGGAAATATTGGACACACCTAAACTGACGCGATAACCCATTTCATGCAACATTCTTACGGTTTGCAATGTGATTTCGGCGCTGTCGGCATCGGAAGAAACGGCCATTGCCAAGGGGTCAAAGATCAAATCTTTGGGGGAAATACCCCAGTTTCTGGCTTCCTTGACAATATGTCGGGCAATCTCGACGCGTCCTTGTGCAGTATTGGGGATGCCGTCTTCCCCGATGGTGAGCGCAATGATCGTGCCGCCGTATCGTTTGACAAGCGGGAAAATGGCGTTCATACTTTCTGCTTTGCCGTTTACAGAGTTGATCAGCGGCTTGCCGTTATAGATACGCATGGCATCCGCCAGCACATCGGGATCAGAAGAGTCGAGTTGCAGCGGCAAATCGGTCACACCTTGCAATTCGAACACCACCTGGTGCATCATTTCCTTTTCATCAATCTCCGGCAGACCCACATTGACGTCCAAGATGTGTGCGCCGCTTTCTGCTTGCCGCAAGCCTTCTTCCATCAGATAGGACAGATCCCCTGATCTGAGTGCCTCTTTCAGCTTTTTCTTTCCGGTCGGATTGATGCGTTCTCCAATGAGGATGGGGTCTGTGCCAATTGTCACTGCATGTGTATACGAAGAAACCACAGTTTCATCTTTTTGCTTTGGCAGCGTGTAGGGCACGTGAGCGGTTTGCGCAATGGTTTGTTTGATATATTCAGGTGTTGTACCGCAGCAACCGCCCAGCAAACAGGCGCCTTTTTGTGCCATTTGTTCCATGAAGGCTGCAAATTGTGCGGCATCGACGTCATACATGGTTTTGCCGTCTCGTACGACAGGCAGTCCGGCGTTTGGGCTGATCAAAATGGGCAGGGAGGTGTGTGCAGTGAAACGTTCCACCAGCGGCAACATCTGTTCGGGGCCCAAGGAACAGTTCATTCCCAGCACATCCACGTCCAACCCTTCCAGCATGGCGATCATGGCTTCGGGTGTTGCGCCGGTCATCAACCGTCCGGTACTGTCATAGACATTGGTCACGAAAATAGGCAGATCGCAAACTTCCTTTGCCGCCAGAACGGCGGCTTTTGTTTCCATGGAGTCGTTAAACGTCTCAATGAGAATCAAATCAACGCCGGCACGGGCAGCAGCTTCGACATTGGCGGCGAACAGTGCTACGGCATCTTCCAATTTCAAGTCGCCCAGTGGTGCGAGCAACCGTCCGCTGGGACCGAGATCAAATGCGATGAATTTTTTGTGTTCCGGATCTTTTTTCTCATATGCCACAACGGCGTTTTGTGCACACTGAACGGCAGCAAGGATGTTTTGTTCAAATTGCGGCGTTTTGTCGCGGTTCACCCCAAAGGTGTTAGTGGTGATGATATCGCAGCCCGCCTCCAAATATGCGGTGTGAAGGGCCGTGATCTTTGTGGGCGCGGTGATGTTCCATGTCTCCGGCGGTGTACCGCTTGGCAGTCCGGCTGCTTGCAGCATGGTGCCGCCCCCGCCGTCAAAATAAAGTCTTCTTTGGGCGATGGCTTTCCGCAATTCATTTGTTCGACGTTTGTTACTCATATCAAAATCCCCATAATGGCAGTGACGGATTTCATCGGTGACATCAACAATGTTTTCCCCACGGTGATTCCTACCCATCGCTGTGCGTTGAGAAAGTGAAGCAAGTCCGGCTGCAGCGCCAGCGGCAAGTCGCCGTATCCGGGACTGAAGCGCGGGCGAAAGTATGCAGATCGATCTTTTACCGAATCATCGGATGATGCAGCGGACAAATGGTCGAAAGCAGTTGCGGGGGTGTTTGTGTGAGATGCCAAATCGGTCTGCGCAAGCAACTCTGCTTGTAATTGAGCATCGACCTGATCGCATGCCGCTTCCATCATGGCGGAGGCCGCCGCGTCTGTGATGAAGTGACGGGCAGGGGAGAGGTGAGAGAGACGATACAACAGTCGATCTACCTGCGCACCCAGTGTTGCGGCATAGACAAATGCGCGGGGGCAAGATTGTAAAGCTTTGTACAGCTGTCGGCTTTCAAAAGCCCCAAATCCCAGATCTAATTTAGATTCTCCACAACGTTTGACGGTAACACACGCAGCGATTGCACACGGGTTTGCGACCTGATAAAGCTCTTCCAGACATGCAGGCAATATATCGAGTGATTGCGGTACCGCTCCCATCAATCGCGCCTTTAATTCACCGGGATGACAGGTGAGCGTGCGGGCATCGATCTCTATGCGCCGCAAAGCGGGGGCGTTCATGCGACAATCTCCGAGAGGTTTGCGCGAATGGCTTTTGCGACAGATACATTGTTCATCGAGTATACATGCACGGCATTGATGCCGTTGGCATAAAGATCAATAATTTGCTCGGTGGCATAGGCAATGCCCGCCTGCATCATGGCGGCAGGATTGTCGCCATAGCGATCCACCAGACGAATAAAACGTTGCGGCAATGTATTGCCGGAGATGGAACAAATCCGTTGAATTTGTTTTGCGTTGGTGACCGGCATAATGCCTGCGATCACGGGGACATTCACCCCGGCGCGGGAAAGCCGATACAGAAAGTTATACAGAATGTTGTTATCAAAAAACATCTGTGTTGTCAAAAATTGGCAGCCTGATTCTACTTTGATCCGCAAGCTTTCCATATCTTTGGCGCTGTTTTCGCTTTCCGGGTGCGTTTCCGGATAACATGCGCCCCCGATGCAAAAGCCCCCAAAGGCGCGGATATCTGCCGCAAGTTCGCTGGCATAATGATATTCCATGGTTTCACGGTCAAAATCTTGAGGGATGTCGCCACGCAATGCAAGAATATTCTCAATCCCGCGGTTTTTCAGATCGGTCAAAAGCGTTTGAATTTGTGCACGTGTGGAACAAATACAACTCAAATGTGCCAGCGGTGTCACTCCTGCTTCTTTGATACTGGTCGCAATCTGTGCGGTATAACGAGAGGTGCCACCGCCCGCACCGTAAGTCACGCTCATAAAGGCGGGATGCAGGGCAGCGATCTGCATGGTAGCCTGCATGACTTTGTCAAAAACATCATTTGTTTTCGGGGGGAAAACTTCAAAAGAGAGCACAGGGGTTGGCCCGTTGATCAGATCAATGATTTTCATAAAATTTCACCTGTTATGTATTTGTGTTCTTGATATGCGAGGTACCGTGTGTTTTCACTCCAAAGAGATCTCCGTACTTTCGTTGTCCAAACGCATCGATACCACGGTCGTGTGACGCGGTGAGAATGTTTTGTTTTCACCACAAGACGGTTTGTGCTGTTTGATATTATATTTTATCACATTTTTTGTTTCTTGCAAAGTTTTTTTCCGCATTTCTTTGTTTCTTTTTTGTTGCCATATCACTGTTTTTTACAAGGGCACTTTCATGCAAAGAAGATGAAACAAAGCATATATGACCGTATGGGAAAATGTATGGTATGATAAAAGTCCGTTTAACCACAAGATGTTTTTGTGATAGAAAAAAGTTCCGCCGATCGCTTCACGACCGACGGAACGCATAGAAAATAAAGTTACAATTGCATCACATGTGCGCGGAACGCTTCGCCGCGTGCCTCAAAGTTCTCAAACGCATCAAAGCTCGCGCAAGCGGGTGATAAAATCACGGCATCGCCGGGACGTGCCAATTGCACGGCACGATCGATGGCGTTTTCAAAATCAGGTTCGTGTACCACAGCTACGCCGGCGGCACAAAATGCGGGGGAGGCGTGAAGTGCGGCAGCAATTTTTGGCGCGGTGGCGCCGGTGAGTACTACAGCACGTGCGTGTTGAGAGAGCGGGGCACCCAATGTGTCAAAGGGGATATTTTTGTCATATCCTCCTAAAATGACGATCAATTTTTTCTCTTTTGGAAATGATTCGATGGCGGCGATGGTACGTGTGGGAGAGGAGTCAATGGAGCTGTTGTAAAATTGGATGCCGCGCGTTTCCCGCACCAGCTCGCATCGATGTGCCACACCCGTAAAGGTGCGCGCCGTATGTGCGATGGTGTCGGTGCTGACATATCCAAATGTTAAAGCAATCGCGGTCATATAATTTTCGATGTTATGCACGCCGGGGAGTAAAATGTCTGATGTGGGTAAAATGACATTGCAAGTACCGTTTGCCTGTCGCACCACAATGTCCCCGTTTTGCAAAAGGATGGCAGGTTGGCCGTTTTGCGGCGGTGTCTGGGTGCGCGAAAACCACAACGGTGGGTGCGGCTCCCCAGCTTCCGTGGCGGTTTGACCGATGTTCCGCGTGATCTCATTGTCATAATTCAACACCAAACGGTCAGTGGCATGTTGATTTGCAAAAATATTACATTTGGCTGCAATGTATTCTGCCATATCTGTATGCCAGTTCAAATGATTGGGAGAAATGTTGGTAATGGCTGCGGCAGCGGGGGCGCAGCGCATGGCATGTAATTGAAAGCTGGACAGTTCCAACACGACGGCATCATTTTCTTTGATCTCTTCAACCTGGGCAAGCAGTGGTGTGCCGATATTTCCTCCCACAAACACCCGGCGTGTGGGATCTGTTTTCGCAAATTCTTCCCGTAACAAAAGATAGGTGAGTGTCGTCGTGGTTGTTTTGCCGTCTGAACCCGTGATAGCCCATACGGGTGCCGGGCAAAGAGAGAGAAACAGTTCCATTTCTGAGGTCAAAACAGAGCCGTTTTGTACCGCTTTTTGCAGTTCGGGAAGATCTTTGCGGATTCCCGGCGCTTTGATGATATATTCTTCGGTAATGTGATCCAGATAATGTTCGCCCAAAAACAGCTCCACGCCCCGCGCCTGCAATTGTCGTGCAGTTTCTCCCAGTGCATGTGCGTCTTTCCGATCGCGCGCACTGACACGGCATCCCAGTTTCAGCAGAAAATCGATCACCGGTCGATTGCTGATACCAATGCCGATGACGGTGACGCGTTTGCCCTGCATACGCTGACGAAACGATGTGAACGTTTCTGTTGCTGCCATAGTGTTTCCTCCGTGATTGTCCTATTTGATATCTGCCGGGGATGTTTTCGATCATTGTTCCGGCGATTTGATGTGGTTTGTTTGTGTGGAACAAAGCAGGCACCGCTTTTTGTCTTTTGCTGTGCTTGACCGATTTTATCATTCCATCAGGCTGTTTTACAACGATTTCATTTTACCACATTGTACCGCAAATGTCTACTTTTCCATAAAATAAAATATGCAGCTTCTTTGCAAACTAACACAAACAAACAAGCGCACGACAAGGGGGCTTTTGCAATGTACATGAAAAACGGAGAGGCGCTGCCTTGGGCATTGGATTATGCACTCATGTGTCAACCACGCGCATTGGTGGCTTTTTCCCAGCTTTCGCTGGTAGAACAACAGGCCTTTGTCTCTATGTTGCACTTGCCGCAGGAATCTGTTTCAAACAGCGTTGTGGGAGGTAATGATGCTGCCGCCGTCACAGCCACAATGCCGCAGGTAAAAGCGGTGGTGGAGACGTTAGCCGGGCAAGATGATTCGTTTACCTCGGGACACAGCAAACAAAATAATACCATCGATGCGACACATGTTTTCGACACGATGCAGCATGACAACATCGTTTAGGATGTTCTTCTTTGGTTCATTTCATTGAGACCATGCATGTTTATTCGTTTGTTTGAAAACGAAAGTGGATGGAATGACATTCATAACATTGCAGTATCGCATGGATCACACCAACGGTCGAACAAGGCATGATTGTTTTTTCGTTGATGCGCCGATAAAACATCCATTCGGCACGGTTCATAAAACAAAAGAAGAAGCACAACAATCTGAAAAAGAGGAATTGAAATAAACAAGTCCCAAACTTCGTACTTCCATGAAGTTTGGGACTTGTTTGTTGATTGCATGGTGATCGATATGAACGTATGCAAAGGTACACAAACGTATCGGACGTTTTGCTTTGTTGCGTAAGTTTGTATGTTTACACCATGATATACCAAGTAAATCAAAATCATAGTTCGGAAAAAATTAGTATCTCCCGCTGACTTTCGTTTTGATTCCGTGAGAGGCAAAGCGTTCACAGGCGGCAGAAATTTGATCGGGCGTGGCGTTATCTCTATCATATCGCGGTTTGAGGTTCTGTGCCGCGTATTTTCCGCGAGCGGTATTGTGATAAGGCATTAACTCGATTGCATGACAATGATGTTGTTGTAAAAATGCACTACATGAGGCGATATTTTCTTCTGTGTCGTTTTCACCGGGGATCAGTGGCATGCGGACCGTGACATCCGCACCATATGTAAACAGCAGATCAAGATTGCTCAAAATTTGATGGTTGTCTGCACCGCAAAGTTTACGGTGTATGACCGGATCCATATGCTTGATATCATAAAGGAACAGACATCCAATCTCCATTGCCGCGTGGTAAAACGACGCATCGCCGGTTCCTGCACTTTCCATCGCACACGCAATTCCGGCTGCACGTGCCGCACGCAGCAGTGAAAGAGAAAATGCAGGTTGTGCAGAAGGCTCTCCGCCCGACAATGTCATACCGCCCCCGCTTTGTCGGTAAAATGCTTTGTCCCGTAAGACTGTCTGCATGACGGTGTCCACATCATATAAGCAATCTTTTTTTCTTACTTCCCAACCTTCCGGGTTGTGACACCAAGCGCAGCGCAGCGGACACCCGGATAAAAACACCGTGGAGCGGATCCCCGGTCCGTCATGTACGCAAAAGCGTTGGATGCGAAAGACGTATCCTTTGGTTGGTTGCAAGGTTGTATCGGGCACTTTTTGTGGTGAAACGAGATTGTTGTCTTTGATACCCATGATTTCTCCGGTCATTTGATTTTGTTTGTGGTTCAATGGTTTTCGTTTTTCCGGGATTGATCAGGTAGCCATCATGTCGGTTCGGGCAATGACGTTGTCCTGCAATTCCGGTGTGAGATTGATAAAATAGTCGCTGTACCCACCCACACGAACAATCAGGTCGGCATGACGTTGGGGATGTATTTTGGCGTCCAGCAATTCTGCCCGGCTGACGACGGTTGCCGTCACCATTTGTCCGCCGTTTGCAAAATAGGTTTTGACCAGATCGATAAATGCCTTTTGACCGGTTTGCGTGCCAAACAGTGTTTTATCAAATTTCAAATTTAAGATAAATCCGCTGCCTGCAAGAGTCTGATGATATTTCATACAGGAATTTAAAAGTGCTGTTGGTCCCTCTCGGTCATTTCCCGGTACTGCTCCAATGCTGTCTGCCAAAATCGAATCTGCTGCGCGCCGCCCGTTTGGCATTGCACCAACAGCGGCACCGTTTTGCGCCGCGCGGTCATACGGACTGCATCCGCCGGTGTAGATTCCACCGCGCCAAGTCGGTTTTGTGTGCAAGTAACGCATATAATCGTCAACAATCTCAACGGCGATGTGATCGACTTTGTCCAGATCATTGCCAAATTTGTCGCACGATTTGCAATCTTCCAAAAGCGTTTCCTGTCCGGCAAAATCCTCAAGCAATGCCCGGCGTATTTGCGTCATGGTATATTGATGTGTGTCAAATACCAGATGTTTGACGGCCCACAAACTATCGGCGGTATCGGCAATCCCTTCCGCCAAAATCTGTCCGTGTCCGTAACGTGGTCCGCCGCATTTGTAATCGGTTCCGGTATTGATACAATCTTCAAAATACAGCGAACGCAGCGGGTTTGGTGCCTCGGTACCATAAATTTTCTGGCTGCGGTTGGCCATTTCACATACCATGTCACATGCGTGGTGCAAGGTATCGATAAAGGCATTTTTCAATTCTTCCCAAGTGGTATAATGTTCCGCTTGTTCCTCGCGCAATACCCGCTCCAGACATTTGAGAAAATTCACTTCCCCGTCTTCCAGTCCCATGTGGCTTTTGCCCATGATATCGATTTGATTGCATCCGTTCAGGCAATACTCATGTGCATCATCGGGAGAAATGCCGATTTTTTCCAGTGCCGGGCAGACCACCTCGTCGTTATAGATTGCCGGCAGACCGCAACCGGTAGAAAGACAATGCGATGCCATTTCCCATATTTTTTGCGGTGTGTTGCGGTGTACGCGGAGCGTTAGGTTTGGCGTATGATATACTTTTCTCGTGGTAACTTCCAATATGGCATAGGTCAAAGGGTTGCTCTGATCGTGCCATTGTGCATCGGAGCCGCCAATGGTGAGATTCCATGTGCGCGTGTTGTGAAATGCATCCCACAACCGATCCAAAATATCATCCGCTTCCGCTTTGTTTGCACGCACATAATAATCGGCGAGGTACTGATCCAATCGTCCGGGTGAGTCAATGCCGTCAAACGTAAACAGCATCCAAAAAAACTGTACCGCAGAGTGAAAATCATAGGCGGGTTTGGCGGGAATCACGGCGAACGCTTCCACCATTTTTTCGTATTTTTTGCGCATTTCGGGATCTTTGCACTGATCCAGACGCTTTTTTGCAAGTGCGGCAAAGCGGGCGCCTAGCACGTCGATGGCACCCAACGCATACAAGCATCCCTGATAAAAGGACTCTTTTTGTGGGTTATGCTTACAAGCTTCTGCGATTTTTTTTCGCATGCCGTCCGTTCCCATATGAATGATGGGGCCGTAATCTGGGTTGCCGTGTCCGCCCCAGCCGCCGCCCCAGCCGAAAAATTGGTCGGTAAATGCATGTTCTTCTTCGGACATCGCGGCGTTGATTTTATTTTGTGTGGAATACGGCAACATTTTTTCCTTAATTTCTTCCAATGCTTCTCGATATTCCGGATGTTGCCGGATATTGTCGTCAAAGCGACTTTCTACTGCAACAATCCCGCTGCCAAACAAATACCAGGCTGCGGAATCGGATGCAAGCGGAAAGGCGTGTGCCAGCACAATCGGCTCATCAATATGAATATCGGTATATGTTGCCACTTCCATCATGCCAAGGCCGATGCGTTCTTCCAAGGACAGTGACTCATTTTCCAGAAAGACACGGGAAAACGGGTCAACGGTAAAGGGATATTGTTTTTTTGCTGGTGATTTCGGTGTTTGCCACATGATGATCCCCTCTATCTATGTCAGTTTATTTATTTTCTGTGTGTTTTTGAGGTGTTTTTCTTCTATGTGTCGGCTGTGTTTGCCGATAGAAGGCTAATATTTTGCCGTATAAGGTAGCAATGTTTTCTTGTTTTATCAGGATGGTTTGTACTTGTTATTTATTGTCATTCTATTATATCACATTTTGCACGTATGGGCAACGGTTGTACAAAAATCAAAAAAGTTTTACAAACAGTCTGCGGGTTTGATAGAGGTACGTGGTCAGTGAAAACAAAAAATTGGTTGCAAAACCAGGAAAGCATTCCATTTTTCAAAGAGTTGTCCGGTTATGGAAACGTCAGTCATAGTATTTACAATCTATACCAAATATGGTATAATATTTGCAACAGGAATTTTGTCATTTTTTTCATTTTTGCCGCGATTTGGATGTTTTCAGATCATTTATATGCTTGAGATCATTGGAGCAGTTGCCGGCAAATAAGTGATAAATAAAAGAGATCAAATAACGTTTGTAACCAGTGTCATAACTTGTGACCAAGCGTGAAGCGTGCACGTGGTAAGATTGAACGACATATGTTGCGCGATGCACAACCATTCGTACCGTGACATCAGACATGCAATAAAGAGAGTGTGAGACATGATAGACCATCAAAACCTATCGGCGCCAAAGCAGACCCCTTTGGACGCTGATGCGGTAAGGCAAACATCCGGGCGTGGAAAGACAACGGACCCTGATCTTTTCACAGATGAAGAGATTGCCGTAGAGGAGACGATTTATGACACGGCTGACTCCTTGCCGCTTTCATCCAAACCAATTTCAACCGGGTCATCTCAAAGTGATACTGCAACGGATGACCGCGTTGCTGCGAACAGAGATGTTGCAAGCGATGTGTCTATTTCCAAAGATGAATATGATACGGTGCTGCAATCGTTGGTCCGTGCGGAGCATTGGATTGACGCACAATTGGAATCTTTTTCAGCGCCGGAGAGAAACGAAAAGACAAACAGCGATGGTTTTAGAACCGTAGATTCTGCAGCATTTGACGATTCTAACACACCGTCAGAACAAACCGCAAAAAACAACAAAGATATCAATATAGATACAGAATCGGTAGAAGCAAATCAAACAACATTAAAATCTGAGACGACAGGGATAACGACATCAACGGCGAAAGAAAACGACAGTGCTGTAGATCTTGGCCGGCGGGACGAGGGTACGTCAGATATTTCTTTGGAGGATGAGATAATCTTTGATGAAGTTGCGCCGCACGTGGTTGTGCCGAACGTTGAAGCAGCACGCAATGAAACTGCGTCAAATTTGTCGGTGTCCAATGCCGACGGAACACATGATGAGGTAACTCATGCGGCAGCGTCGGATGCTGCTACTACTACATCCGGTGTGTCATCGGAAACGGTGATGGCGGTTCATACTGATACGTTACATTCGGGCGCATCAGACAAAATTGTTTTGAATCAGGACGTTTTGGACGAGGATGAGCTGGAAATCACGGGGGCGGATGCGGATGCAGCGAAAGCGGTTCTCGCGGATCCTATTATTTCTGATATGACATCGGCGGCAGATGTATCGAATGCGGCAGCAGATGCAGATGCGACAAATGCGGCGAAGGAAATTTTGTCAGGTTCCGGCACGACGCGGGCGGATGCGTCGGGACAAGCTGTACCTACCGCACAGACATCGGATGGGTCTTCCCAAAATGAAAGCACATCGGAGCACGCAAGCACCTTGCAGCAACGAGAAGCGGGGATGCAAAACAGCACCGTGCCACCACACGATTTTGCTGCACAGTATTCTGAGTCGATTCCCGGACAAGTATCGTCTTCATCCGCCTTTTCACAAACTGTACAAACAAAGCAGCCATCATCGGCTGAAGTGCAAGATCAAACGGTGTCCATGGGCGATTCTGTGCCTTTGTACAAAGATTGGAAGAAATCTGACACGGCGGAGTTTTCCGCATTAACCTCTTCACATACCGATGCCGTTTTGGTTGCGAATACGGATTCGCATCTTGATACGGCGGAGAAAATCGAGTCCGATCAATCTGATACGACAGATATGCAGACCAATTCGCGTACCGATAGAGGCACGGAGTCGGGTGCTGATGTGGGGACTGATACAACGTCCGTTGCCGCAAAGCAAATGCAAGCCAACAGAAAAAAAGAGATTGGAACACGCACGCCGGACACCCCGACGCATGCGCAAAACGATACCGAACGAAACGCGGAGCCGGATGAAAAAGTCGAAGTACTGACGCGCAAAGCGATGCGTGGAGATACGGTGGCGTTTCGCGTGTGGCGCAATGGAACACAGACAACCTTGGTACAGGGTACGCTATTTGACGAAGCCGGGGTATCAACGAACAAAAAACGACAAAAAACAAAACATCGTGTATCGGCAAAAACCCAACGAATCAACAAATGGTTTGCATCGCGTACGGCACATGTATTGGCCGTATCGTTTTCAGCGATATTGGTCTTGGCGGCAATCTTTTTCGGAACGTTTGGGTTGTTGTTGCGGGGGCCGTCCCCCGCACTTCGAAATCAAACGGTACGTGTGTTGCGGGAGCATACGATCAGCGCCTGGGTTCCCTCCCTATTTTTATCTGACACGGAGTTACAGCGGATTCTTTTGGCACAAGCGGGAGAACAATCATGAATGAACAAACCAAAATTGTCCAAGATAAGCAAAAGAATCGACGTTTTTGGGCCCTATGGTTCTCCGTAACGGTGTTGCTGCTTGTTGCCGTTTTGCTGACAGTTTATCTGCTCCGAAATCGTGTGAAGCGTTACGAAATGGCGCATGCGGATGCGGCAGCTGCCGATATTTTTGCTGATCTTCTGGCAGAAACAGACTTGCCGGATGCCAAAGAAACACAAACAGAGACATTGTATCGATTGTTAAAACTGGACACTGCAATCCGTTCTTCTGATTTAGAAGCGACGGCAACCTATACTTCTCAATATCTTTCCTCACATACGCTTTCCTATGGGCGTACCGATGGCAGGGACGGCGCGGTGAAATACACGGTTTCTGCTTCAGACACCCCGATTCTCTCTTTTTCCCTGATATCCAATCATACGACCGGGCGGTGGGAGTTGTCGGATGCAGCGTTGCTGTTACAAGGTCCACGATCCATACGTATTCGCGCGCCGATGGGAATGACACCGGTGGTGAACGGGGAACTGCTCAGTGATTTTGACATTGTGCAGACCATTACGCCGCAACTGGATGCATATCTTCCGGTGGGGCTGGATGCCTCGGCGTTGACATTTCGTGTGTATGCGTGTACGGGACTGTTTTCTGTGCCGCAAGTGCTTTTACAAGATGCAAACGGGGTTCAATACGCCGCAGCGCCTTGTGCAGACAATGGGGATGATTATTATTACAACACCTTCCCGGCCTCCCAGCCATTGCCCAACGGCGGAGCGGAATTGATACAGGCTGTACAAGCAATCGATTTGTATTTTGCTGCAGACAGTTCCTACCGTCAAGTATTGAACTATGTGATTGAAAACGATGCCTCGCCGATGTATCAGCAGCTGAATGCTTCCGATCAAACACAAGGGGGGAACGGCTCGACGCTTTCCAACATTCCCACGCATGATGGCGTTCAATTTTCCAATGCGGTGGTTGGCAATGCTTATTGGTTTGATGCCTCCACCTATCTTTGTCGCATACAAATGACACAGATCTTTTCCAATTTGACAAACGGGACACAACAAATGGTACAGACAGATCGTGTGGCTGTCATGGTGGATCCCGGAGATGGTATTTTTCGGGTATATGCGCTGTTTGATAGTGATCTGCTGTTTGTCACAGAATAAGCATCATATGGAAAATGGGTGGATCAAGTCTCCCTGGGGAAAACATTTTTCCATGTGCCGGACAAAATATAGCTCGCTACAAGCACAGCTTTTGGTTTCAAAACAGTGCCTCCGTTTGAATTAACATCTTTTCGTTGCCTCTTTACATACAAAAAACATCAGCACTTTCATGTGGAGATGTGGGCTGCAACGGGATTTTTGCCGATCATGTAGACATGGGGCATATGTTTGCAGTGTAGGCAAGGAGGAGATGCGTATGGGAGAAATGGTACTACAATGGTTTGATCTGCCCGGATTATATTTCATCGTGCACCAGCTGCAATGTCCGTTTTTGGATGCGACGATGCCGGTGATTACGCATTTGGGATTGGGCAATTTGATCGGTATCGGCATGGCAATGGTTCTGCTGCTATTTCGAAGAACCAGAAAGATCGGTGGCATGCTTGCGATTGCATTTTTGTTGGGATTTGTGTGCTGTAATTTGACCTTGAAGCCGCTGATTGGACGGATCAGGCCGTTTGATTATGTTGCCGATGTATTACATCACCCGGATATCCGCACACATCTTTTGGTCTCGGCACCGCGTGACGGATCATTTCCGTCGGGGCACGCCGTATTTGCCTTTATTTGGGCGAGTGTGTTGTGGCAGCAGGCGAAACGGCCGTGGGGGTATATTGCTTGTGTGATAGCTGTTTTGATTGCTTTTTCCAGGGTATACCTCTTTGTGCACTGGCCGTCAGATGTGATCGCCGGCGCAGGATTGGGTGTGTTGTGCGGAATCATCGGTGTGCGCGTTGTGAATCGTATTCGTACACGTGTTCCCACCTTTGCTCACACTTTCAAAAATGACGGACAGCTTTAGAAAAACCGGTATTTCTGTAATGATTGTTCACTCAGAATATATGTGCTTGATTGTTTCCGTTTCCAATGTATGCGGCACGAACATGGGATGCCCCATTTGAGGTTGTGCGCCCTGTTTTGGATGCAGGGAGTAAAATAGGATCTTTTATGATCGGGCATGAAATGAATATGAGGTAAAGGTATCAGATATGATATTTCTTTCTTTGATCACACAAGTATCGACGTTGCAATCGGAAAACGGTACAACGAACAAAAGCAATAAACGTCAGGCTCGCACGGGTGGCGAGACAACGACCCCGTTTTCCCGTGTGATGTTGGCGGCGACTGTTGCGTGTGCGGTATTCTGTATCATCGCATTTTTTTTGCCGCTCACGGTCGTTTCTCTATATGACTCATTTCCGGCAGACGGCAGTGTGACGGCACGTGCGGTGGATTTGGCACATGGATGGATGTTGTCGGATTTTGAAATCGCGCATCCCATTTTTTATGTGCTCTGTTTGCTGCCGCTTTTCACGTTACCCGGCGTTGCAATGGCAATGCGGTTTACGCGCGGGGCGGGGGAGATGTGGGTGCTGATTGGCTTTGCGTTGGAATGTATGGTGTTGCTCCTCTTGCGGCATTTATTTGACGCATGGGTGACCGCATTACGTGCTTATCTATATTTTTCTGTAGGCTATTATGTGATGTTTTGCTTTGCGCTATTGGGTGCATTGTTTGCGTTTGCGGCGCTGCTTTGTCGTGCGGTGCAGAGTGGCAAACAAGCGGTACGAACACAAACAGAGAAAGACGTTTTGGGTGATACCTTCAACAATCCAACGATATACAAAAAGACCGACACAGGTGCTGATAGCAATGTGCCGGATAGAGAAGCGCGATCTGATGTGGAAAAAACAAGTGGTGAAGCACACACGAACATAAAATAAATTTTTATTCACAGAGAAAAGTTGTGATAAAAATAGAGATATAGGAAAACCGCTTTCCCCATTTAGCAAAATATAAATATTTTTGTAAATGGTAAGGGAAATTAAGTTTTTGTCAATCGAATTTTTCAATTTTGACTGTGGCAACCGCAGATTTTGTCCAGCATGGATAAAATTTCTTGATATACTTCTTCAATAGTCATAACAGCCGTTTTATGTGTTTCTTTTTTATGGGTAGTATTCCGATAAAAAATCGAAAGCAGCTATAATGTGACTGAAGAGATGATAATATCAAGGAGTTACCACAAGCAAATTCTATCGATTTTGCTACTTATGGCGCAGAGGTGTGATCCGTTGCGACCGTTGATTCTTCAGGAGGGGGTAAGCGGTGCATTTTATTGCTGATAATAGAAACGGCATGGTGGCAATTTTCGATTAACACGTCGGTATGAGAACCGCCGTATTCACCGTCCAAAGTCCAACTAACCATCTCGTCGCTTTCAATATGAATGCATTTGGTGTGCAAAAAGCGCACGTATTTTTCATCGAATTTCAGTCGCAAGACACCATTGAGTACACGCTGCAGCTCTGCAGGTGTTTCCGGATTACGGATAAGGATGACTTCAAACAGCCCGTCATCCAGTTTGACGTCTTTTTCACGCAGACGCACAATTCCCGCAACGGATAGAGAATTGGTGACGGCACCAAAGATGAACTGATCCTGAAATGTTTCATGGTCGGTTTCAATACGCATGTGATAGGGTTTGATTTCTCCCAGTGACATAATGCCGTCCAGAACATATGCTGCATGCCCCAGCATATGTTTGAGCCACTGCGGCGTGTTGTAAGAGACACGGGTGAATGCGCCAAAGGATGCCACATAATTAAAATAACGCTCTTTGCAATAACGTCCGACATCAAACGGGTGCGGCTGGCCGGATAGGATCAGACGCACACATTTTTTTGTGCTGCGGTACGGCAGTTGCAAGGAACGTGCCATGTCGTTGGTGGTACCACATGGGACAAAACCGATGGGGACCTGTTTGGGCATTTGCATCATGCCCGTGATGACTTCATTCAGAGTACCATCTCCGCCGCAGCAGACCACCATGTCGTATTCTGCTGCATTTTGCAGAACATAAGTCGTAGCATCGCCGCGCTTGGCAGTAGACAAGACGGTCGGAATCACACCAACCTGGGAAAAATAGTCGATGATATCAAAGACGGCGCGTTTGCTTTTCATCTGACCAGAGGTCGGATTGATGATGACCAAAATTTTTCGCTGTTCTGTCATGTCATTTCTCCTTTTTGGGCGAGGCGTCTTTTTATGCGGCGCTGTGAAAATCGTTTCCTGTTTTTATTGATTTAATTTGACAATCGTTTCATTGCATGTTACAATACAACGGACTTGTAACCATGCGGGAGGGATTCATTTTGAGACAATTACGCGACAAACACACGAAAATTGCCTGTTATATCGGATATATCGATCAGGCCATCGTCAACAATCTGCCGCCGCTGTTGTTTGTGACCTTTCAACAGCAATTCGGCGTTTCGCTCCAACTGCTTGGATTGACGGTATTTTTCAACTTTTTTGTTCAAATTTTTGTTGATCTGTTTGGTGCACGTTTTGTAGATCGGATTGGCTATCGTCCCCTTTTGGTGGCTGCACATTTATGTACCGTCGTGGGACTTTGTGCCATGGGTATTTTGCCTGGTTTGATGGGGAATTTTGCGTACGGAGGTGTCCTGCTTGCTATGCTGCTTAATGCTGTGGGCGGTGGGTTATTGGAAGTTCTGGTATCGCCGATCATGGAAGCGATCCCGGGAGATGCCAAAGCGGCAAATATGAGTCTTTTGCATTCGTTTTACTGCTGGGGACACGTTTCGGTCGTACTGCTTTCGACGCTCTATTTTACGCTTTTCGGAACGAAACACTGGCAATGGCTACCTCTGTTGTGGGCGCTTTTACCACTTTGCAATTTGTTTTTATGCTTTCGGGTACCGTTGTATCAATTGGTACCAGAAGAGCAGCGCGTGCCAATCAAAAAAATTTTGGGGCAGGGAATATTTTGGCTGTTTTTACTGATGATGTTGGCATCGGGCGCCTCGGAGCAATCCATGTCACAATGGGCAAGTCTGTTTGCTGAATCGGGGCTGCATGTTTCCAAAACCATGGGAGATTTGCTTGGACCATGTGCATTTGCGGTGTTTATGGGATTGGCGCGTGTGTATTTCGGCAGCCGCGGCGGAAAGATCCGTCTCCGATCTTCACTCCTTGTTTCCGCTTTGTTATGTGTAACGGCCTATTTGCTCTGTGTGTTTGCGCCGATGCCGTGGCTCTCCCTTTTGGGATGCGCACTGTGCGGCTTATCGGTAGGACTGATGTGGCCGGGAGTCTTCAGTATGACCTCAGCGTATTTTCCCGCGGGTGGCACGGCAATGTTTGCACTTTTGGCCTTGGCGGGAGATGTTGGGTGTTCTTTAGGTCCTGCATTGGTCGGACTGGTTTCAGGAAACGTACAAAACGGGGATACCTCACTTCTTACCAAATTGCTTATATCAGCGCAAAATACGATTGGAATAGGGTTAAGAGCGGGATTGCTCGTTGCAATTGTGTTCCCCCTTATTCTGGTAATATGTTTGTTGCTGTTACGAATGCGAAAAAAATCTTTGGTACTTTCGGCTACGGTAGGTGCGGAAAAGGATACCAAGTAATTTTTTATGCATGAGATTTTATGATCGCTGTTAATCGGAACAGATAAAACACAAACACCGGGGAAATAAGCAAGTTCTCCGGTGTTTATTTTTACGCATGGATCGGAGAAAATATGAGATATCGCAATGTGATATTTTGATGTATCATATCTTTATAACAATTCTTTATAACAATCAATGTTTTGTTTCTTACGCAAACGTTTCACATGGACGTGGAAGAAAAACGAAAAGAAAAAAGATGTTCCCGCACACAGAATACACTGATTGCGGAAACATCTTTTTTTGATCAGGTGCAGGTGGGTGATGCTTTACGCAATCCTATCACCGTTTTTCTTAACCGAGAATAGATGCAAATGCATCGCTGCTCATTTCCTGTTCGATCTGACGCTCTACTCTTCTGGAATTAGAGCTGTAGAACGAGGAGATGTTCGGGGATTTTTCATTCCACATATCTTCCATCAGATTTTCAGCAAAATTGGACCAGTTCATGTATGTACCAAGGTCATAATATTTGGTATCGAAGATGATATCCAGCATATCGCGGGATTCCACGTCACGTACCGTCTTAGAATACAACACATTATCATAGTACACAGGTGTAATCAGTTCCTGTCCCATGACAGAGAAAATATTGAGAATATTACCTGTATTTTCCGTATCCATATTCATGATCGGAACAGTCAGGAAGTTGGTGCCGTAATCGTGCGATGCGGAGATGTAGTTTTCCTGGTTTTCATCATATTTGGGGAAAGGCAGGATACCAAAGTTGATCTCACTCTGGCGCATTTTCTCAAAAGTATCGATGTATTCGCAGAAGAACAGTGCACGGTCGTCGTCCATCATGGCAGAAGCATTTATTTTACCGTCGGATCCGGAACCGTCTTTATCAGTGTTCTTCGCATAAGGCGAATTGGCCATATCGATCAGTTTTTCCCACAAAGTAGCCGTTTTGTCGCTCCAGAAAGAGAACTGCAAATCACCGTTGGAATCTTTTTGTGCGATGTAAACGCCGCTTCCCTGCAAAAATCCGAATATGGAAGTTTGACGATAGAGCAAACCGATACGGTCCTTGTCGGTGAGCTGACCGTCACCGTCGACTTCACCGGTTACCAAAGAAGCATATTCAAACATGCGGTCCAGCGTCCACTCGCCGTCTTTGACCATCTGATAGAATTCCTCTGCTTCCGGCAATCCTTCATACTGGCCGCACATATCTTTGTTGAATGCGATGGCGTGGGTCATCTGGTTATCCAGTCGGCTGTATTCGCCGTTCAAGAAGTACAAATGACCGTTGAGCGTCATCTGATCTACAAAGTTTTGATCCCACCATTCAGCCGTCGTGTCAATGTTGTCCCACTGTGTGAAATCCCACAGCATGCCTTCCACTGCCAGACGGTAAGAGATCTCACCACTGGTGGAAATGGCCTGGAATGAATTGTCCCCGGCGTTTAAGTGATTGGTGATGGATTGATAAGGTGTGTCATTATCGAAATCCATGACCGCAATGGTACAACCATACAGTTCATCCATCAACAGAACTCTCTGCATGACGGCATCGTACAGCGGCTCACCGCTGGAGGATCCCATAATGGTGGAATTTTCATCATCCCAGATGTCATCTGATGTCCATCCGTCTGAGCCGATGTAGAACGTAAAGGTCTGGCCTTCATAGGACCAATTTGGATCTACGCCGGCCATTTCAGCATAGTCTGTGACCTGCGAGTTGTCACCGTTGTCGGATGTTCCGTCGTCGGTCTTTTCATCGTCGCCGCAGGCGCTCAGACAAAGACAAAGCAGCAGTGTCATGGCAAGAAGAACCAGCAGACAGCGCAAACCTTTTTCTTTTTGCTTGAGCTTGATTTTCATGTTTTGCTTTCGTTCCTTTCCTTAACAGTATTGGGTTATTCGACCCATTTTGTGTAACTCAATCATATCAAAAAATGTGAAAACTGTCAAGAACAAATCTGTTCTTTCCGCATTTTTCCGGTGCTTTTCTATAATTTTTTACAAATCCCACATGATTTTCCCGAAAAGGCTTGTCTTGCTCTCATACATATATCAAACATTATGTAAACTAGTTTCACGATAACACTGTGGAGATACATAGAAAAACTGCCGCTTCCCCAAATTGGGAAGCGGCAGTTGATTGTACTGTTGATGAAAAATAGTGGGATCTTATTTACGTTTTTCTGTTTTTACCACCAATCATGCTTTCGGCAAACAGTCCTTTCTGGAAAGTTTTACGCGTCCTTTTTCATCAATGCCCAAAACTTTGACCAAAAATTCGTCTCCCTCTTTGCATACATCTTCTACGCGCTCTACGCGTTTGTTATCCAACTGCGAGATGTGAACCAGCCCGTCGTGTCCCGGATAGTATTCGACAAATGCACCGAATTCCTTAACCGTGACCACCTTGCCCATGTAAATTTCGCCTACTTTGGGCTCAAAAACAATGGATTCGATCGCAGCTTTGGCGGCATTTCCTGCCTGGGGATCGATCGCGGAAATAAAGACGGTTCCATCCTCTTCGATATCAATTTTAGCGCCGGTATCTGCGACGATCTTCTGAATGACCTTACCACCGGTTCCGATGACATCGCGGATTTTCTCAGGGTCGATGTGCATGGTGAGCATTTTGGGCGCATACTTGCTGACCTCTGCACGCGGCTTGTCAATGGCGGCCAAAATGACATTGTCGATGATATAATCGCGTCCTTTATGTGTGACAGCCAATGCTTCTTTGATGATTTCCGGTGTGAGTCCGTCAATTTTCAAATCCATTTGAATGGAGGTGATGCCTTTGTGCGTACCTGCGACTTTGAAGTCCATATCGCCATAGAAGTCTTCCAGGCCCTGAATGTCAATCATCGTCATGAAACTGCCGTCTTCCGCGGTGATCAGGCCACAGGAGATACCAGCCACCGGTGCTTTGATCGGCACACCGGCGTCCATCAGTGCCAGCGTTGAACCGCAGACCGATGCCTGTGAAGTAGAGCCATTGGAGCTGACCACCTCAGATACCAGACGAATGGCATAGGGGAACTCGTCCACGCTGGGCAGAACCGGTACCAGCGAACGCTCTGCCAATGCGCCGTGGCCGATCTCACGTCTACCGGGCCCACGACTTGCCTTTGCTTCACCAACGGAATACCCTGGCATGTTGTAATGATGCATATAGCGCTTGCTTTCTTCCAAATCAATGCCGTCCAGCATTTGCGCATCCCCCATGGGGCCGAGCGTTGCCGTGGTAAGAACTTGTGTCTGGCCACGGGTGAACAGTGCGGAACCATGTGTACGGGGCAAAATACCCACTTCTGCCGCCAACGGACGAATTTGATCCATCTTTCTGCCGTCCACACGTTTTTGATCGACGAGCAACCACCGACGGACGATCTTTTTCTGCATTTTATACATCAGTTCATCCATCTGTACGTCCAGATCCGGATATTTTTCTGAAAATTGCTCCATGATGGCATCAATGATCGGTACCACGCGTTCGTCACGGACGTTTTTGTCATCGGTATCCAGTGCTGTCATTAGGTCCTTTTCGCAGAAAGCAAAGATTTCTTCGAACATGTCATGATCCAGCTCACCGGATGCATAGGAGAATTTCTCTTTGCCGATTTGGGCTGTGACAGAATCAATAAAGTCACACAGCTTACGGATTTCTTCATGTGCGCGCATGATCGCGGCAAACATGGTGTCGTCATCCACTTCTTTGGCGCCGGCTTCAATCATGACAACCTTTTCTTTGGTACCTGCCACGGTCAGTTCCAGATCGCTGTGCGCACGCTGTTCTACGGTGGGATTGATCACGATTTCGCCATCCACCAATCCCACAAATACGCCGCCGATGGGGCCGTTCCACGGAATATCGGAAATGGAAAGGGCGACGGAAGCGCCGATCATTGCGGTGATTTCCGGGGAGCAGTCGTGATCAACACTCATGACGGTCAAAGCGATACATACGTCATTGCGCAGATCTTTTGGGAACAGGGGACGAATGGGACGGTCAATGACACGGGAAGTCAGCACCGCTTTTTCAGAGGGTTTTCCCTCGCGGCGCAAATAACCGCCCGGAATTTTACCCACGGCATACATTCTTTCTTCAAAGTCAACGCTGAGTGGGAGAAAATCAATTCCTTCGCGCGGTTTTGCACTTGCAGTGGCGCAAGCAAGGATTACCGTGTCACCGTAATGTACCATAGCTGATCCGTTGGCCAGCCCGGCAACTTTACCGGTTTCAATTTTGAGGGGTCTTCCGGCAAGCTCGTACTCAAACACTTTGTAATTTTCAAACATGTTTTTTGTTCCTTTCTGTTGTGTTTCATTTGTTGTTTGATTTGTTTTCGCATTTCCATTGCTTTTTACAATTGATGCGATACAGCGCGCCCAACGGGGAACAAAACAACATGTATAGCATTTAATCACATCGTGTCGCCCAAACACACGGCGCGACATGATTAACTGCTACCCATATTGATTTTTTGTCCGATCGGTTGTAGCGCACGTTTTCAAAGGTGGAATATATCGAATTTGAAAACACGGCCGGATCGTTTCTGTGACCCGGCCGCGTTTCGTTTCGACATTACTTTCTCAGGCCCAGTTTTTCAACAATGGCACGATACCGTGCGATGTCGTTTTTCTGCAAGTAACCGAGCAGATTTCTTCTGTGACCTACCATTTTCAACAGACCGCGTCTGCTGTGATGGTCCTTGTGATTTCGTTTCAGATGCTCGTTCAGATCATTGATACGCTTGGTCAAAACGGCAATCTGTACCTCGGGAGAACCGGTGTCTCCCTCATGCGTTGCATATGCTTGGATGATTTGCTGTTTTTCTTCTCTGGTCATTTCTTTCACCTCTTTTTGATATTCCCACAGACACAGCATACGGCAGGTGAAATTGTCCGATGGACCTTAATCCCGTATTCCGTGACCGAGGGTCGTGCGCAACCTGTCGTCAAATGACATTTTACGCACCGCACATTATATCACAAAAATTGCTGGTTGTAAAGAGTGAATCGTAAAAAAATCTGGACGTAAAAAAATCGGTTGTTTATACGGTTTTATTTTACACATAGCGAAAAAAATGATACAGGTCAGAAAAACCAAAGAGATAATAATGGAGAAAAGCAAACAGCAGAACAGTGTGTTTGGAAAAATTCAAGTACGCATCAAATGTGCGACAGAATTCGGCGTAACTCACGCGGTGCACGTGTTATGATCAAAAAAAAGACACACGGAGGAAAAACCATGCAATCCTTTCAAAATGGTGCACCAAGCGACAATACCGGGCAAATACGTCGGCTGCATCCGGTGGTGATGCCGGGAAACGGCGCGGTATCGGATCGGGGGGCTGTCGTTTTTGCTGTACGTGATGCGGGGCCGGGACGATTGTATTGCAGGTTGGCGGGAGAGAGCGGCGGCATTGCAATGGAACGAACGGGAAGACTGGACACATTATGTCTTTCGGCGCAACGGTTGCAGGCAGCCATGCGCGGTGGAAAAGTGGAATATGATTTTTATCTGTTACAAAGTGTCCATTCGTCGTTTCGTGGACAATATATTCGGTTTGATCCTTTGCGTGGAGAAGCGGTTTGTGTCGCACGGTCAGATATCGCAGAGCCGTTTTGTCTGACAATTTGGGAAACACGAACACCTTTGGCGATATGGATGAGCGAGGGGGCATTGTTGACGACCCATACCTTGCGGGTGCAAAGTTTGAGGCTGGCGCAAGAAACGGCGAAACATCTTTCTGAATACAAACGGCGTGGAATCCGCTGTTTGGGCGTACCGTTTGACGTTCCGTGTGTGATGACAGAAGAACAAAGACAGAGTTTGCAAATGTTGATGGAGTGTGCATTTGCACAGGAGCAAAGCGTCCTTTTGACGCTTCGATTGCATTGCCGCACCTCAGAACTGTGTGATTTGTGTCGCACTGCGGCTGCATGGACCGAGAGGGGATGCGGCGGTTTTTTTGTTGCTGACATGCGCAATGCATCACATGGTGCAATGAAAGCTTTGCACAGTGCGGTACGGGAAGTGTCACAGAGTGCACTGCTTTTGGGCGATGAGTTTACACCGCTTTCTGTACTGGTCGACGGGACATTTGACTGCAAAATGGATGCGGGGCCAAGCGAAGCGCTGCTGGATTTACGATGGCATCGCGATACGGCGCGTTTTTGGCGGGAATTTTTGCGGGCGCAGGCATGGTATTTGCCGCAGATGCGCGTCCTTTTGCCATTGATTTGTGAAGGGGATGTTCCTGACTGGATGTATATACTGCAATACACCCTACCGGGCACGCCGTTGATAACACAAGATCAGTTTTCTGGGATGCAATCCGTACTCGGCGGGATTCGTCGGCAATATCCGATGCTTTCTCATGGGCGGTGCGTGTTAAAACACGCCGGCGATGGATTGTTGATTTTCGACCGGGTGGGTATCGGGCCGTCGGAACGGTTGCGCATAGCTGTGAACGTTTCGGATCAGCAAACGGGTTGTGTATCCTTGCCGTTTGCGGCACAGGATCTGATCGGCGGAGAGATCCGGCACGGCAATGTTACACTGATGCCCGGAGAAAGTGCCATATTCAGACGTGTCAAAAGAGAAACGGACCGAGAAAAGGAGTGAAGTGTATCAAGTACGTGTGATGTGACATGGATAGCTGTACGAAAAGATATGATATTGGACAATGATATTTTGAAAACCTGTACAATGATCAAACGGCGACGAGCATTTATTTGCTCGTCGCCGTTTTTTGATGAGAACAGGACCAGTGATCCCATTTGAAAGGACAAAGGTGTTATTTTTGCAACGTTTTGACTTCGTGCAAAATACGCTCCAAAAAGCGATTTTGTGTCATATCTCCCAGATCTTCTCCCTTACGGGTACGCACGGAGACTTGATTTTCTTCCAACTCTCTTTCCCCGATAATGAGCATATAAGGAACTTTTTCCAATTGTGCTTGGCGGATCTTATACCCGATTTTTTCATTGCGCTCGTCGATCTGGCACCGGATGCCATGATCTTCCAAAAAACGCAGACAATTGCGCGCATATTCGTGTTGTTCCTCTCCAATTGGCAAAAGCTTGACCTGTGTGGGAGCCATCCAGACGGGCAGTGCACCCGCATATTTTTCCAAAAGCAATGCCAAGGTACGTTCATAGCAACCGATGGAAGTGCGGTGGATGATATACGGCGTTTTGCGTGTATCGTCTCGATCCGTATATTCCATGCCGAATTTTTTGGCCAACAACATGTCAATCTGAATGGTGATCAGGGTATCTTCCTTGCCGTGGACATTTTTGATCTGAATATCCAATTTCGGCCCATAAAATGCCGCTTCATCGATACCGACGGTATATTTCAACCCGATTTTGTCCAACAGGTTCCCCATGACTTTTTGTGCGTAATCCCATTGTTCCGCCGTGCCCTCATATTTCTCACGGTTATTCGGATCCCATTGAGAAAAGCGGAACGAGCAATCCTCTCTTAAACCAACTGCATCTAACATATACAGGGCCAAGTCCAAACAGCCGCGGAACTCTTCTTCCAACTGCTCGGGGGTGATGATCAGGTGTCCCTCGGAGATTGTGAACTGACGGACACGGATCAAGCCATGCATCTCCCCGGAATCTTCATTGCGGAACAGTGTTGACGTTTCAGCCAGACGCATGGGCAAATCGCGGTAAGAGCGTTTTTTGTTCAAAAACACCTGATATTGGAACGGGCAGGTCATGGGACGCAGGGCCAGACACTCTTTGGTTTCATCGTCCGGATCTCCTAAAATAAACATCCCGTCACGATAGTGATCCCAGTGGCCGGAGATTTTATACAGCTCCCGTTTTGCCATGTAGGGCGTTTTGGTCAAAAGATAACCGCGGCGGCGCTCCTCATCTTCTACAAATCGTTGCAGTGTCTGAATCGTGCGTGCGCCATTGGGAAGCAGGATGGGCAAACCTTGGCCGATATAATCCACCGTGGTGAAATATTCCAAATCCCGGCCGATCTTGTTGTGATCGCGCTTTTTTGCCTCTTCCATTTGTTCGAGATGGGCGCGTAGTGCTTCCTTTGTGGGAAATGCCGTGCCGTAAATACGTTGCATTTGCTGGTTGTTCTGATCGCCTTTCCAGTAAGCACCGGTACAGGAAGTGAGTTTGAACGCTTTGATGGCCGCTGTGGAATACAGGTGCGGACCGGCGCAAAGGTCGATATATTCTCCCTGCTGATAAAAGGAGATTTCTTCCCCTTCGGGCAATTCGCGGATCAATTGCACCTTGAGCGGCTCCCCGCGTGATTCCATCAATGCAATTGCTTCATCTCGTGGCAGTGTGAAACGTTTGAGCACCAGACGCTCATGAACGATTTTTTTCATTTCGCTTTCCAGCGAGCGCAACACTTCAGGGGTAAACGTGACAGCACTTTCAAAGTCATAATAAAATCCGTTTTCAATGGCTGGGCCAATGCCCAATTTGACATCGGGATACAGACGTTTCACCGCCTGCGCCAAAACATGTGCGGCTGTGTGCCAAAAGACTTTTTTGCCCTCGTCATCGTCAAAAGTTAAAAGGGTAATAGAGGCATCATGATCTACCACGGTGGAAAGGTCACACGTTTTCCCATCGATCTGGCCTGCCAGTGTATCTCGATCCGTGAGTCCCAGGGCACTGGCTGCATCATATATGCTGATGGGTTCTTCATACGTTTGTACTTGATCGCCGAATTTCAATTCAAACATGTTTTTCACTCCTTTAATGATTTTTATATTTTGGTTGGTTTCGGGTATTTTATGATCAAATAAAAACGCACCCCATGCCTTGCGGCATTGGGGTGCGGAAAGTGATCTTCTGCACGGTTCCACCCAAATGTTTCACTCATGATACGTGCGGCTCATTTGATGAGAGCCACCCGCATGACACACGAGACGGGAATGTCATCGCATGCCACAAACAATATGGAAATTGACCAGCGGGTGGTACCGTTCAAATGCGCGCCGTGTGTATCTTTCAGCCGGTGGATACACTCTCTGGTATGACACGGGGAGATGAACGACATGTCCCGATGATGGTGAAATCAAAAATGTTTGCTCTAAGATACAAAAAATACAAATGGTATTTTGCAATGATCGCGCGAGAGGCAAGAGAAGCGAAACATAACATCTGCATGCCGACTCAAACGATCAAAAACCATCTTTGACACAAGTATATGTCAACAAAAACGAAAAGTCAATGATTTTTTGAAAATAAGTTTTTCAATTTTTCAAGTGTTTTCAGAAGGTCTTTTTATTTTTTCTGCGGTTATATTCCGAGTTGGGATTGATAATTTCACGCCAATCAAAATCACCGCGATCCAACGCGGAAACCAGTGCCTCTGCCGTGGCAATGTTTGTTGCAATGGGGACATTCTGTTTGTCGCAGATACGCAAAAGTTCCAACGCCGTTTCATTTTCATCCGGAGTTGTAATTTCAGCGACAGTGTCACGGAAATACAGTACCATATCAATTTCGTTATAAGCGACGCGTGAAATGATTTGTTCCAGTCCCCCCTGTTTGCCCGGAAGCAACCGTTCGATGGTAAGACCCGTTGCATCGGAGACGTATTTTCCGGTGATGGAGGAGGCGCACAATGTATGTCTGCTTAAAATTCCGCAGTAAGCAATGCAGAATTGAGCCATCAGCTCCTTTTTAGAATCTTGCGCAATCAATGCGATTTCCATGTTGGACAATACTCCTTTCATCGTGTTGCTTCTTTGATCCATATGACATGTTCACATCGAAAAACGTGTGTTTGTCGTTTTTTCTGAACCGTCTATGATTTTGCTTATCTTTATTTATAGCTACATATATTTTTTATTTTTGGTTTTATTTTTGTGTGATGGGATGCCATCTACACATCCAAAAATCAAACACCCTGCATCAGGGGCACTTGTATGCCTTGCAAACGTTTGGCGATGTTTTGCATCGCACAGGCAAATCCGGTACCGCGATATGTGATATGATCCATCAAAATCCCTTGGTTTTGATCAGACCACAGACGCGGAAAAAAAGGAATGACACCGAGTAACGGAATGCTGATGGTGTCAATCATATCAATGAGTGTCAATTGATCCTTTACCCGATTTTTCTTTTTCTTTTGCGGGATATACTGATTAACCACCAGATATTGTGTTTGCACGCCATGGGTTGCCAGCACGCCTCCGGTATGTTCCGCACCGCGAATGGCGGTCGTTTGTGCCGAGGATAAAATCAACGCTTCATCTGCGGCTTTTGCGGCACAGAGCAGTGCTTGCCCCGCCGCTCCGGGTGTATCCAACAAGATATAATCATACGTACCGTCTGTCGCAAGTTGATGCAACATATTGGTCAAGATTTGTGTGTCAAAGGAGAAGACGCCGGCGGGCGGGGCGGGAAGAAATGAGAGACCCGGCAATCTTGCGCAATCGAGAATGGCGCGCTGCGGCGTAATATCACCGCGCAGTACATCACCAAGGTTATACATCACATCGTCTTCCATATGTAAAAGCAGATCCAGGCATCGGTTGTCAAAATCGAGGTCCACGGTTAGCACGCGGCATCCCTCTTTCACAAGCGAAACAGCCAAATTGGCACACACCGTCGTTTTTCCAACGCCGCCTTTGGAAGAGGTGAGCATGATGGTCTTGGTGGTATGGGGAAGGGATATGTCCTGTGCCTCATGTGCCTGATCCATGCTGCCTGCCTCCTCTTTTTCCATTTTGCTTTTTCGGTTTTGTTTTACGTATTTTATTTCAAAGATGTGATACAAAAAACCGTTTGAGATGTCACAGATGGTATCTGCGAGACGCTGTACAAGCATCATCCATGTATCAATCAATCAATTCTATCACATCGTCACTTTTCTGTCAAGGTGTTTTCGCGGCTGCCTTACATCGGTTTGTAGCGTTACAATAGATGTGATACCAAAAGGTATAGAAAAAAGCGATTGAGT